>Ga0172367_10003289_pt1 | contig 21152 bp, 14 predicted proteins | sample Lak10m_FD_114542 | JGI IMG/M metagenome (GOLD analysis project Ga0172367, IMG submission 114542) | Freshwater microbial communities from Kabuno Bay, South-Kivu, Congo - kab_022012_10m | ecosystem: Environmental > Aquatic > Freshwater > Lake | place: Democratic Republic of the Congo: South-Kivu... | reverse complement strand
GCCTCTACAACCTCGGCTTTCGTGTTTCAGCATCTCTATTCAATTGAACTACTGAGCATCCTTGATAACTGACTCAAAAAAGATTAGTTCTTTCAAATTTGCTTTATCTTTTATTTTATTTTAATTTTGGATTAGTTTAATATCTAACAAAACAAAGGAGAAAAATGAATCTAACAAATCAATACATAGTAAATCCAAAGAGTGTGGATGCCTATCTCACAAGTCTAGTAACCTACAAATCCATTCACCCTTCAAGTGCTAAGTTAAGATTGGGAGATGATAGGCAAGTTTTGAATGACAAAAAGAAGTACAAAACATTTGTAGTGGATAACATAGACTTCAAGATGATTCGTTGTCCAAGAGGTATATTCACGATGGGGGCTAACATCGAAGAATATAGAAATCCTAAAAAAACAGTGTCAATCAACAAACCATTTTTGTTAGGCGAGACAGAAGTAACTCAAGAGCTCTTTGAAAAAGTGATGGGCTTCAATCCAAGTAGCTATCAAGGAGAAGGATATCAAAATTCAAACAAAAGACCTGTCGATACTGTAACATGGTATGATGCAGTGATGTTTTGTAACAAGTTAAGTGAAATCATGGGTAAAAAGCCATATTACAACATTATAAATGAAACATATGGACAAGCCGCAGAATCAGAAAACATAAAAGACGCAATTGTAACAATCAATCCGCATTCAAATGGATTTAGATTGCCATTTGAAGAAGAGTGGGAGTATGCTGCTAAAGCGGGAACTAATAATCAATGGGCAGGCACTAATGATAAAAACAAAGTGGGGGAAGTGGCTTGGTTCATAGACAATTCTGTAATCATCAACAAAATACACCAACCACATCTTGGCACACACCCCGTCAAATGCAAAAGACCAAATGAATGGGGATTTTATGACATGAGTGGGAATGTCAGTGAATGGTGTTGGGATAAACATTATGAAAGTTCTTCTAGATACAGCCTTAGCTTTACTGTAGTCAATCGTGTTCTTCGTGGCGGTAGTTGGTACACCTATGCCTCGTTTTTGCGCTCTGCTCTTCGCTACCACGACTCGCCCGGCAATCGCCACTACTACCTCGGCTTTCGTGTTTCAGCATCTCTGTTCAACTGAACTACTGAGCATCCTTGATAACTGACTCAAAAAAGATTAGTTATTTTAATTTCGTATTTTATTTTATTTTAATTTTGGATTAGTTTAATATATAACAAAACAAAGGAAGTGGTGATAAATGAATCTAACAAGCCAATACATAGTAAATCCAAAAGTTACAAAAGCCTACTCTAACAGTGAATCTTCTTACCAATCTATTCAATCGACACACTCCAAGATGAGATTAAGCACCACTAGAGAGAAGCTAAAGCCTTGCATAGAGAAGAAGAAAATATCGTTCGAGGTAAAAAAGATAGTATTCAGAATGATTAGCTGTCCGAAGGGTAAATTCACAATGGGGGCTAGCGATCCAAAAGAAAACAATCCTAGGCGAAGAGTATCAATTGACAGGCCATTCTTACTTGGAGAGGCAGAAGTAACTCAAGAACTCTTCTTAGAGGTGATGGGATTCGAACCAAGCAGGTACACTGATGCTCTTTATGATATGGGGAGAGTTGTTTCAAGGCAGAGACCTGTCGAGAATATAACATGGTATGATGCAGTGATGTTTTGTAACAAGTTAAGTAAAATATTGGATAAAAGACCATACTACAACATTTCAAATATAAACTTTACAGATGGAGAAGGGATTTTGGGAGACAACATCAAAGAAGCATATGTAACAATCAATCCTCAAGCAAATGGATTTAGATTACCTTTAGAAACAGAGTGGGAGTATGCTGCTAAAGCGGGAACTGAAGATCAATGGGCAGGTACTAATGACCCTCATACATTGAGAGAATTTGCATGGTTTAGGGAAAATTCTAAGATCAACAATAAAATACAACCTCATCCTGTCAAAGGTAGAAGACCAAACAAATGGGGGTTTTATGATATGTCAGGTAATATTAAGGAGTGGTGTTGGGATAGATATGAAGATTATGGAGATTATGAAGATTTTCATATCGTTCGAGGGGGAGGATTTGTTTCTAAGGTCAACGAGGTGTGTACTTATACGAGAGGCAGATTCGAAAAATCTAGCAGGGCTGAAACGATTGGTTTCCGTATCGCTGTAACAGTATTCGATTGATTTACTTAGGCTTATGTAATCATGTTTAGTAGTAAAATAAAAAAAAATAATTTTAATATTGTTTTGAATGTTATAAAAAAGATGTTAAACTTAATTTTGAAAAAATACAAACTAACAAAGGTTTTCAAAATGAATCTAACAGTACAGCATGCAAGAGATGATGTATTTAGACAACGATATCTATCTAGTGGGCTATTTAAAATAAAACCTAACATACGAACAATCCAAACAAAATACAGAATTAACTCTAGCAGGGTGATATCGAATGGTCTAATCAAAAGAGCAACAAGTAGTCTAACCAAAAGCACAAAGAAAACTAGAAAAGATGTTGTGATTAAAGATGTTGTGGCAGTAGACAATTACAATCTACTTAGTATGATTCTGTGTCCCAAAGGATTGTTTTTCATGGAAGGTTATGCCAATTCTGAAAGCACAGCAGGTGATAATCCACCACTACTCACAAGCATAGAACAACCATTTCTCTTGAGTGAAACAGAGATAACACAGAGTTTGTTTGTTGACATAATGAATTTTGATCCAAGTACAAGTATCGATCAAAAAAGCAAATCAAGAAGCTTGTTAGCAATGCGAAGAATGACTTGGTATGATGCGATCGCTTTTTGTAACAAATTGAGTGATAGATTTGGTTTTGAAAGGTGCTATAACATATCCATTGAAAAACAAGACAAAAAAAAATCAATTACATCTGCTAGTGTATCGCTGATTAATGGGACGAACGGCTTTAGACTCCCAACACTCAAAGAGTGGGAATATGCTGCCAAAGCAGGATCAATGAACAGATGGTCAGGCACCAATGATCCTGAATTAGTTGACAAATTCGCAGTGTTCAATAGGGATAGTGAAGATGAGATTGTTAGTGAATCAATCAAAGTCAAAAAGCCAAATGCTTGGGGGTTCTATGATATGACGGGTGGTGTTAGCGAGTGGTGTTGGGATCGTTATGAATCCATACCAACAAAAAATCTAAGATTCGTACATGGTGGGGGAGCATCAGATGAAGAAATTGATGATTTAAAAACCGCTTCTTTGGCCTACAAAAAAGGTGAGACTTGGGGAGATGATTTAGGTTTCCGAGTGGCTAGAACATATTTTGGTTGATGTTCAACATATTTGATTCGACAAATTGTTTCATTTTTTTTCATAGTGTGTTAAAATTTATTTTGAATAATTTTGATTGGTAATAATTGGAAACAGAAAATGAATATCACAAGTCAATCTATATTAAATCCTAGAAGTCGGTATGCTTGCTTTGTTAGTCTTTTGACACATTCAAGCATTCCCATAGCAAAATCAAAAATCAGATTGAATAATCATAGAACAGTCACAAATCAAAAAAGAGTTTACAAGAGACAATATATTTTCAAGATGGATAATTCAAAGGAAGTTGTATTCAACATGATACAATGCCCTAGTGGGTATTTCTTTATGGGATCAAATGATGTGTCTGATGAAAGCCCTAAGCGAATCGTAACCATCAAGAGACCTTTTTTGTTAGGCGATTCCGAAGTAACTCAAGAGCTATATGAATCTGTGATTGGTTTAAATCATAGTTATTTCAAAGACGCTGATATCCCTAATGCAAACCAAAGACCTATAGAATGTGTTACTTGGTATGATGCTATATTTTTTTGCAATGAGTTAAGTTTGAAATTAAATATGAAGCCATACTATAAAATATTGTTTGGCAAAAGAGAAAGGAAAAACAACATTGTTGAAGCTTTGGTAACAATCAATAGTGATGCGGAAGGATTTAGGTTGCCCTCATCGGTCGAATGGGAATATGCGGCTAAAGCAGGCACGGACAACAAATATTCGGGTTGTAATCACAAAGATGAATTGAAAAATTTTGCTTGGCTTTCTAATAACTCAGAATTCAAAACTCAACCCATCAAACATAAACTACCTAACAAATGGGGTTTTTATGACATGATTGGGAATGTCCAAGAATGGTGTTGTGATAAAAGAAATAATTATTTCTATGTGATTCGTGGAGGGAGGTACGCGGACACCATTGGTAATGTTAGCAACTCATTTGAAATATTGGAACTTGCTAGTGTTACATATACTACTATTGGCTTTCGTATCGCACTACCCATTGGTGCAAGCAACTTAAGACACAATCCAAAAAACAAAAAAAAGAAGGCAGTGATTATCAAGGGAAATCCTTACTTTATGCAAGGAGACTACAAAGAGAAATATGATAAGTTCTATGATGATATAAAAAACATTTTAATCAACATAGGATATGATGAAGTAATTCTAGATGATGGAGAAGAGGGAACCGTTCCCCCCCATGCTAACCTATGGGTTGCTCATAGTAGAGGGAAAGGTCGGCTTAGATTCGCCCCTAATGATACCAAGACTCTTGTTCTTGATGATTATGAGGCTACCAATAAAGACTATGACAGAGAATTAAGTCTAATCAAAAAACAATTAGGTGTAACAAACATGAGCGATATTCCTCTCAGTTTGAGACCAATACCTAGAGAAAACCACTATACAGTAAACACAAAGATGAGAAAAGCATTAGAAAATCTAAAGCCTTGATGAAAAAAATAGACTTATAAAAACATGTTTATTAAAATATAAAAAAAAATAATCAAACAAAATAAGGAGTGATTATGATTGAAAATAAAATCAAGCTAGAACATGTTTTAGCTATGGCAGAGGCATTTGAAAGTGATGAACTAAGTTTTGAAGAAGCTATCACTTTCTTCAAAGCACTAGCAGTATTTGGGTGTGAATATCTTGATATGTTACCATTATATTATTGTGACATCATCGATTTGTTGATCATTAGAGGGGATTTAGACATTGGGGCAATTGATTTTGAAGAAGGGCAAGAATCGAATGTTCATGAAAGATTACATGCAAATCCCAAGGATATAGTCTTCGATTTTGGAGGCAAACCTCGATCAATATATAGGTTTCCAAATCTAATGCGAGCAATTGGAATGGAACAGAATGCACACTCAATACTTACATCCCCCTTTGTATATTCAGGAAATAAGGCTGATATTATCCTTCAGCTATTTCCTCGTTTTGATTTCCAACCAACCTTTGTTGACATGTTTGGTGGTAGTGGTGTGGTTTCAATCAACATAGTAAAAGGTGAGAAATTCATCGAAAATGGGAACAGATATGATACCAACCAAAAAGTGTATATGTTTGAATATACAAGTGCTATGGCGAATGTGCACTCTACAATGAAAATGATACACCCTGAGATATGTTTTTACCTAGTGAAAAAAATTATTGATACTTACCAACTAGATGTTGGTATTCTTAGTGACAAGGCATACAATGCTTTGCCCCCTAATGATCAAGCGACATATAGAGCAATCCGTAATCAAAAACTGCAAGCATTAGCGAGTGATTTCTACAATTATGAAATTGAAACACAGAATAATTCAAATCAACATCTTAGTATTATTGATAGGGCTTACTATAATCTAATGTACTTTGTAATGTATCGTTATCGTAAAACAAATGCCGATATCAGACAAAGAGCAGGAGGTTATTCAATTTATGCAGGAGGGGATGGGTTTAGATCATCTCAAAAATGTGCATTCTTAGTGGTAGCATATCGCTTCTTTAAAGCCACATACCAATCATTTAAAAAAGACTGTCCAACATACGAATTACAAAATTCGTACATGTCAAAGAATAGAATAGGGCATGATCTTGATACCTCGATAAGCAGATATCCAACAACTCGCTTGTACAAAAAGGGTTCACAGGCACTAAAAGATGCGTTTGCTAAGAAAAGAGAGAACTTATCAATGCTTGATAAAACTTACATCCCTTCTATTGAAGTTATAAATGATTCTAGTATTGGTCAAGCAAGCAAAATACAACAATTGTTGAAACCTTTTAGAGATGAAAAAGATAGGAAACTTTTTTATGCCGATCCCCCATATTTAGCTTCTGAAATTAGTTATGGAGGTGGTTGGGGTAAAAACAATGAAACGGAACTGCTTGAAACATTGGATACAATACATGAAAATGGACATTTGTTTGCTTTGTCGAATGTAACCGATAATGCAGGTAAAAGTAATTATCTATTGAAGGCTTGGTTGTTTAAGAATAAACATATATATGTATCTATTCTAGAAAAAGACTATAAGGCAGCACAAGCGAAAGATAGTAGGAAATACATAACTATTGAGATACTTGCTACAAACTACCCTCATGCAGGAGGGCTTCCTTTTCATAAACTCACTGAACAAATAAAGCTAGCTTTTGAAGCTGAAATGCTTGCTTATGATCATGATGGTAGTTCAAGAAATTTAGCATACACCGAAAAGACAAAATTTGGTTCAAAATAAAAAAACAATTATTTTTTTTAAGAAATTAGATAAAAAGCACACTCATGGGTATGTGTATTTATTTAATATTAGAAGGTTACCTCACACTTGCCACCTGCACAAGCTACTTCTGCCATAAAGGATGTTTCATCTTCATATTCAATTAAATCGATGTAATCCACCTTCTTCATGGTTTCTCGTAAGTTATACCACAAGTGATACATATCAATTTTTTCTTTCCTATAAGGATCATCTTCGGCAATTTCATTCAACTCATATACTCTAACAAATGGTGCTTGTTTGTAAGCATAATCGCCAAATCTAGGCAACATAGAGACACCTGTAAAGCTATCACGATGTTCCCAAAGGAAATCAAAAACATCCTTCCACTCATCTTCATTCACAGATACTGTTACTGAAACATTGTGTTTTAGTTTTTCACAAGAGGTTGGAAGGGCTGTTCCATATTTAATCCAATTATCTTGTGTGATCTTTGCATATTTCAACATCTCAATAGCTGTTAGATCATATGAATATAAGGCATTGGGAAATTCAATGGGAAATGCAATTACCTTTTGATCTTTAGCTGCAAGATTGTTTGGATCGACTGTGGGATTGTATTTATCAAAACATGCTTGTGGGTTTTGTTTGTTAAAATGAATATATGGTGGTTCATTGGTCTTACAAACAACATGTCTAATGTATTTTTGAGCATGGGCAGGGTGAATGCCACTTGTAGATTCCAATACCAAAGAAATAGTTCCCTCAGGTTTGATTAGGGTGATTCTAGATGATTGGTTGATACCAAGCATTTTTGAAAACTTATGATTTACTTCAACTGCAAGTAAGGCACATTGTTTTTGGTAATTGGCATCAAGTAAGATGTCTTTGTTCATCATCATACCTGTGATAGACACCCCTAGCAAGTTCTCTCGTTCAACAATCTTTTGGGAAACCTCTGTGAGATACCCATGATCAGTGTAGAGTGCTTGAAGAGTTCCAAGTAGTGTGGCATAGTATGTAGCCTTTGCAAAATCCTCAAAGTTGTTAATTAGAGCACCATTGATGGATGTAAGATTACATGCTTGCCAACCACTTTCATACTTGTATCCTTTGTCGATATAAGTTTGTTTGTTTCTAAGCATATCAAGGGTATATTCTCTAACCACCTTACCATTTGGGTCGGTAATGAGTTGGGGGCACATAGAAGCCTCGGCACATGGATTCAAACAAAAATCTTCATGTTCAAAGAATACAACACCTGGCTCTCCCCACTCTTTAGTTCTTTGAGCGATGGTATCATATAGTTCTTTGGGTGTGCTTGGTAAAATCACAGCACTAAAATTTGCACATGATCGTTGGGAGTTTTCAACGTACCAAGACCCTGTTTTACAATTCAAGATATCTTCATTTGTGGCATCAAAGAATACAATCTTACTAGCTCTACGAATGCCCCCTGCACGAGTGCAAGAAGCAAGATGCATAGAGATATCAACACATTCCAAAGGAGTTAGTTTCCTACCAAGTGCTTTATTGAGAATGCGATTGATCAAAGTGAGGGTTTGCATAAGATCATCAGGACCAGGTGCCTTGCCACCATGTCTTAATTTAGCACCCTTAGGTCTAATTTGAGATGAGTCAAAGAGAGGGAGAGGATTGTTACCATAGTAAGCATTAAGCAAACGATCAACTGCCATTGCCCATCCTTCAATACTATCGGGGATCACAAAGATTTCAGTCTTTTCAATCTTATCCACAAGTTTAGGTAACTTGTTTACATGAACATCACAAACATTCATGCCTGTGCCTGAACCCAAAAGCAAGAGATAAAAGTCTTCTGCAAAATAGCGAATTCTATCAACAAAAGAACTTACACAGTTAAAAATACGCCAATTCTTTTCCTCAATAGCTTCTCCACCAAATTGTAAAGCTCTTTGAGAACCAACGATCTTCTTTTGTTTTAACATATCTCTAAGGGTATCAAGTTCTTGTTTAGGGATTCGCCCTGCAACCTTTTTTTCATGCATATCCATTACACGATCAATGGTTTCTTCAAATGTTTCTCTTCTATTCAATTTTTCATTGTATTTTGCATACTTTGAAACAAACACGAAATCTGACAACATATATATCGCCTCGTTTAAATCTTAGCCAACAGACAAAATGCCACTTCAAGCAAAGTGTTTTTGAAAGATAACAGAACAAAATATAGGTTTCAAATTTAAAAAATAGAATTTTTATTATCCTATATATTTTTTAAAAAAACACTAGCATTTTAAATTGATAATTGTGACAATAGAATCAAAAAACATTTTTTATCAACATTGGAGATACATATGAGATGCTTAAGTGGTACTGAAAAGCAACAGCTAGTGAATATAGCTGAAAAGATTGTGGATGGTCCTGATGGTTCAATGAACAAACAAGGTATGGTTTTTGTGCCTGAAATCATTGAAAAAGACAAAACATTGAGTTTGAAGAGTTGGGCAAGCATGCCAAGATCTGCAAAGGTTTTCTATGTGTTTGTTCATGTATGTGCAGACATACACTGTAACAAAGGTGGTTATGAAAGACTGATGGGGAAGCAAAAACAACAAGTTCAAAATAGTTTAGGTCGTCTTGTTTGGACAAGTGATCTAGCAGGTGTGAACAGTAAGTTTGCTTCCAAAGGTAAAAATACTTATGAAGATTGGAAAGTTGTTAGTACCTACAATGGCTCAAGCGATCCAAATTTATCAAAAGATATCTACAAATTCCAACACTATGCTGAATTCTCAGAATTAGGAGTAGCCAATCCCACTGTTGCCAATCCTGACATAAGCATGAATGATGCAATTTCAGGTTCTAGTACAGCTCAAGGTGCCAATCGTGATGGTATTCTAGGCAAAAGAACTATGCAACAATTAGAGGCAATGGTAAACTCAAATTTTAAAAGAGTTTCATTCAATGCATCCCCAATCGCAACTGCGGGTGCTGATTTAGCTAAAAAAATTACAAGCGCTCTTTCATGGGCATCACTTGACAAGGCTAAGATGACTCCTAATGAAAATGAAGTGCCTTATGAATCGACAGCACTAGTGTGTTCAACGATTGCAGATGCACTCCTCTTGGCACCTGGTTCAGAAAACAATCCTGCCTACAAGGACTGCTTGGATCGTATTAGAGAACTTCGTTCAAGACAACAACAATCACAACAAGCGACTGCAAAACAACCAACTCCAATTTGGATAGGTCAAGGAATGAAATGGAATTTGCCAACATTCCCTGGTATTAGAGCCACACCAAATCTACAAAGTATTCTAACTACAAATCCTGATTTGTTGAAACACTTACAACCAAGTGCAATACCCACAAAAGATGGTGAAGAGAAGCCTCTCCCATTTCCTGAGGATGAACCTGCAACTGCAGTTGCAACAAGTGAAGAGGACTTGCCAAGTGATGATACTGATGCAGAAATTGAAAGAATTAAAAGAGAGATTGCAGAAGCTAAGGCAAAAAATGCAAAAGCAGGAGGTTCTTCAAAATCTGCAATTGATGATGAAGGTAAAAAAGTGGCTCTTAAAGGCAAGGCACCTTCAACTTCTAGTTCCACAAAATGGTGGTTAGTTGGTTTAGCAGTTGTCGCATCAGGTGGTTTGGCTTATTACCTACTCAACCAAAACAAAGGTGATAGAAACCAATATGGTCAGCCTTTACAGAAATATGATGAAGATGGTAAGGCGATTCTTGCTTATAACCAATATGGTAATCCCCTTCAACAATATGATGAGAGTGGCAAGGCAGTGCCAATGTTTGATCTAGATGGTAAACAAATCCAACTTTATGATGAAGAGAACAATGCTATTGCAATGTCTAATTATGCAAATGTAAACATATCTACATCCAACAAAAGTGCAAACATATCCGCAATGAATGCTAATAGAAGTAAATAATATTTAACAATTTAATATATCAAAAAAATACTTCATCATTTCAAATCAAAACTTTTTTCAAAAATATGTTTTTCTTTTTTATTTGTTTTCAATACAATTAAACAAAAACAAAATAAAAATAAGGAGAACATTCCATGCAAAAATTGAATGAACAAGTAAAAGATGTTCGGAATATGTCAATCAATACAAGAACATATTTGGGAACACAACATACAATCAAACATATGATTGAATTGTCAAAGGAGGGGCAAGTATCTCCTAAGATTAGACAATATGCTGAGAGTGTGATTAGAGAGATACAACCTAAAGATTATATGTCGGAAATCGCTGCCTTGTATTATGATACTTGTAGAACGATTAGATATACAAGAGACCCTGCAGGGGCTGAATACATCCAACACCCTGAACTAGTTCTACAAAACAAAGCTGCTGATTGTGATGATATTGCACTATATTTGAACTCATTACTTAGATCTGTTTTAATGTCTGTTGGTAATGACACTGCCTTTACAACGGTTTCTTTTGATGGGCGAGATCACTCACATGTGTTTCTAACAGTCGTTGAGGAACGCTCAGGCAAGAGAGTGGTTCTTGATCCTGTGGCCGGTCCTAAATCAAAGAAGATGGTTAGTCAAGTAAGAGGCTTCCATCACTACAACACTTAGCATGAAAGAGAATAGACATGTCTTCTCCAAAAAACATATCAATGGCTGATCTAAAGAAGATTGCATTTGAAATACATTCAAGACCGGCTTTGCAAATCCAAGAAAAGATTAAAGGAAAGACTATTAATCAAATACTCGCTCAGAAAAAACTTTTTAAATTTGTAGTTTTTCAAGACATGTTTTTAACATCACAAGACGAAACATTCAATTTTATGACATCGCCTTACAGTAGGGTGATGACCTCAAAACAAACATCTCTAGATGCTTGTAAACCACAGATTAGTAGTAATGGTTTACTCAACAATCAAGTGGCAAGAGAGGGTAATTTGAATTTCCTTTTGGAGCGATATGCAAGACAAAATCCAATCGATTTACAAGATCCAACCCAACCATTCACAAAAGAAAACTTTTATGCTAATGTGAGTAAAATACAATCACTTAGACTACAAGTGGTGGGAAACACAAAAGTAAATAGAAGCCTTATAGGACAATCGGCGACTGCTAAAATATTTGATAATGAGACGATTGGTAATAGATATATTGAGAAAAGACTTGTTCCAAAAACAATCAACCAAACAACCGAGCTTTATGGTGTCATCCAAACATTGAATGGTTTGATCAATCAAAGTATAGACATTCGTAAAAACATGGGGTCTGCCATCCCCGAGAGTATCACCAGCACTTGCTTTGAATTGCCAAGCAAACTAAGGAATAGTGCCTATAATCCACTAGATAACAAGATACTGAATTTAGGCAAGAACTTATTTGATTTTGATGGGGGGATTGTTGCAACAAGTTCACTTGATGGTGGCGATGTTACTCGTTGGAAAGAAGCTATGCTTACTTTCAATACAAAGAAAGAAACAAATACTGATTTGTGGGAAACAGGTAAATACTACACACCAACCAAAGAACAGATAGAATCCACAACACCTAAATTTGAAAATGTATGGGCTTTATCACAGCATTTTCTCTACCAATCACCTAGTATAGATACATATAAGCTAAATGATTCAGACAATTGTTTGAATGTGAGATATGCCCTCTATACAGATAATCATATTACAAGACCACTAGAAACATCTCCTTTGGCTGAAAACATACAAGTAAACATAAAGGGCGATGTCTGTACAACACTATACCCTTATGTCAAAACATATGAAAACCCTTCTATGCTTGCTTGGTTTACCATTGGCGATGTAACTAAGATGGTTGATACAATCAACAGTCAAACGAATTTTGATGAATTAACAAAAGATAAAATCAAAAGAGCGACTGTATTTCATCGCTACATCAATCAAGTTACATTTCCAATGACCAATCAATCAAATATAGAGGAAATGGTAGGAACTACATCTAATTCAATCCAAACTAAATTGGTTGCGATTGATAACGAACAGACACTTGATAAAAATTCAACTTATGGTGGTGATTTTGCAATCAACATTTTTGAAAAGAATTTCAAGATATTATCTGAATCTAGCAACAATGTTAGAGTGGATGCTATCAATCTAGTAGCAGATGACAATGCTAAATTTATGGATGTAAGACTGCCTCCCACATTTTACAATTCTATAAATCAAAATGGTCAAGCAATACAAAAAGATTACCCCATCGATTATGCATTAGGGTATTCTACAAATTCAAATATTGTCTTACTTGCAAAATCAGAAAAGAATAGTGTGGGATTCTTTGATATAGGTATTCAAAATGGTTGCTCTGAAACAAACAAAAATAAATTGAATACATTTTGGAGTGCCTTAAACAACAACAATAATTTCACAGTATCAAATGGTGATGGGCGAGCGATCAACATCAAGATTGATCGGAGAATTCCAATCACCCCCAAACGGATGATATTTGATACTTACTATACCCTAACATTAGATTGGTTGTATAAATACAACAAAATACTTAAAGATTTTGGGGATAGTAGAAAGTGGTCAAAGGTTGATGAACTTAGTAGACCATATCGTGATAAAATACTGTCTAGTAGTTTATTGAATCTAAACAACAACAAATCTTTCTATACCCCCTACAATGAGGCATCTAACAAGATGTTCATCAATGTGTTGAGGGGCACTCTTTTTAACCCACAGACTCTCAAAGAAAATGAAGAGAATGGTTTTAGGAATGTTGCAAGATCAAGAGATTTCCTAACAAGCATTCCAACTTCGGGTATCAAGTCAAGTGATATGTTGGTTGATAGTGCCTTCTATGTAAATCAAAGCACATACAAACCATTTACCGAAGAACTAGGTAATCTTCCTCCTATTGAAGCTAAAACAAACGATCCGTTTACTTATCGTGGTATCTTGCCATCATATAGTGCTCATCATCACACTGATCGATTGAATATCCCCCCAACCGCAAATCTAGATGCTACAATACCGTTTCTATTCAACGGTATTACAACTTTGAATCAAATTAATGCTTCTCAAAGAAACCAAATACCTACTCAACCCATAACGATGGGAAGTGATTGTTATGCTAGATGTTTTGATCCTATGCTTGATAAAGCAAAGACACTTGAAACATTGTACTATTACCATACTGCTGCTTCAAACAATGGGGCTCCTTTCAGTGTATTGGATCAAGGGGCAACTCAGGGTAAGATGTTTTTTAAAGACACTAAGCCTTTTGTGATAAATCCATACTCTTGTGATTTAGACTCAAACCTATCATTGAATGGTATTGGTGTTGGTTTTAACACAGTTCGTTGTTATGAAACTAGAACCATGCTTCGTAAGGAGTATTATGCAAATAGATTCATGGCATTGTTAGGTATGTATTTATCTAGATTGCTTGAGAAGGCTCAAATAGGCATTCAAACAATATCGAAGGATGGTAACCCCACAATAAATGTGTATTATGAAACTATGCTTGGAAACATTGCACTTGCATTTTTGGATAGTTTTAAAGATTTAAGAGGGCGTACATCTTTTACATACTTTGATAACAAATTGAAAGATGTAAATGGCTTCATAAGTTCAATTGGCAACAACTTTATCAAAATTTGTTTCTTTGAAACTAAACCATTTGAACAGTTGATTGCTAGTAAATATGGAGCAACATATAACTTTGTCTATATGAATAGTAAAGCTAAGGATGTATCTATTTGTCTTGCAAGTGGTTTCCCCGAGAAAACATTCGACACTAAGAAATCGGTTCGATTTTTAGAATATGTGATAGATACACAGGGTTATCGCCCAACTTATTCAAATGAGATCACAAACGATCAAAAAGAAAAAGCCTATCGCTTTGTATGTGGTTTAGATGATAAGGGTTTAACCAACCTCAAAGATGAATATGTTAAATATGAATTGTCATCATCAGTTGCTGCATTAACATTAGCCATACCACCATATGAATTACCACAGGAGATCAAAGACTTCTTATGTTCTAAGGGTAAAAAACAGATACCAATGCTTCCTCTAGAAAATTCTTTGAAAATGATAGACTACCTTGCAAAACAATATGCAGATGCGGGTGTGGATTTAGATGCGAAGCTAACTAGACTCAATTGCGATGATACTGATGATCTAAGCGATACCATTGAATCAAATGATCCACCTATAAAGCAAGATACCAATCTAATAAATTTTGATGAAACTCCATCTTTGGTTGTAGGAGATGAAGATTATCTTAAATCACAAGCGATGCAAAACGAATTACAAATCAAACCCAAGAGCAATGCTATGCTATACACCGCAGGAATTGTAGGTATTGCGTCTCTGTCTTATGTAGTATATCGTTATCAAAAATCTAAGAAGGGAAAATAAGTTAATATGAAAGCTCTAGGTTTTGTTGCTAAAAATGTTGATGATGACATAGATAAGTTGGCTAGAACAAGTGTTGCGCGATTCCAAGCATATCAAATCAAAAAAGGTTATAGAGTATCTCAAGAAGAAATTGTGAGAAATATTGAATTTCATACAACTTTTCTAAAAGGCTTGAATGCGAGTATCAACAAAAAACTTGATATGTTGAATGCTAAACTTATTGAATATCAAGATGATTTGTATAAGATACTAGTTCAGAAAAAACAAGAATTAATCAATTTAAGAAGAGTCGAGAAAAGTCTTACTAAATTAGAAAAAGAGGCTAGAGAACATAGTATATTTATGGGTTTGTGTGAGGGTGTTATTAGAACTTCCAAAAACTTTGTAAAGAATTCTATTAAAATAGTAGGCAATTTAACAATAGACCTCCTTATAGGCGAAGTGCCATTGAGTCTTGATGGAATACTTAATAGATTAGTAGATGACTTCTCTGAGCTCGCTATGACAACCTTGAGTGAAACTTTGAATGTCGTTTTAACTGAAGCACTTATCGCTGCCCAACAAACAGGTGGTGTAGTATGTGATAGTATCGTATTTCTAGCATCTGCCGCTTCAGAGATTATCAATGTAGCTTGTAGTGGTCCTGTTCGTGATACAATGGACTCAGCGAAGTCGGTTGCCGATGCAACCATGGCAACACCTGGAACTGCTTTGGCTGCATATAGTGAAGAGATTAGTCAGGATATATCAAAGGCAATAGTCGATGATATGAATACTATTGCAAAACCATACAATATTGCTAATCTTGTGAAACAAGGGGATTTTGAAAAGCCTCCAAAGGCACTAGAGGATGCTATTGATAACATCAAGATGGAGGATGTAGCGAAGGTAGCAGCAAAAGAGGGATTGGCATCGGCAGGCACTGCCTTTCCTCCTTTGAAGGTGGGGGCTGCAGTCGTAAGTAGTGTGGCTACGATATATGGTTCATTTTGTGACAATGTAAGTGATATGCCGATATTACAAACTCTTGAAGATAGTAGTAAAGATGCCAATCAATCGATTGCTTTAGATAAAAATAAGGTTGCAAAGTTAGAGAAAGAAGCCGATGAAAGTTTTCAAAAATACCAAAAAGAAAACCAAGCGATCATTAGCAATTTAAACAACCAAACTGCAACAATGATGGAAATAGTTCAATACTCCTTCGCATCCACTTGGTTAATGAAATCATGTTGGCAGTTAAAAGATTTACGAAGTGCATTCCCTTATATGTCCAATGATCAAGTTATTACTTTGTATTTTAGTCGCATTGGGGATAGTGATCTTAGTAGGTTAAAAAGCCTTTTGACTAGCAATATGTTTAGTTTTTTACTTAAGGGAATATGGGTGTTTGTTAGTGAAGAGATAAATGGCAAGCAAGAAACATGTCCACTCATTGACCAAGAACTAGCAACTCTTCTGAATCAAAGATGGGGACTTACTAGGAGTAATTACTGCCAACACATGTCTAGACTAGAGGTTAGGCAAATGATTGAAGAGTATCAAGACATGAAGGCAACGATTAATGTTCCCAAAAAGACAACCGAGACACTAGAGCAGTTTGTTGCACGAAATAGGTCTTTGATTTCTGAACGGATTGAATTCTTTAAGAATAAATATTTCAGAGAAAGAAATCTTTTCAAATCATTTGCAATAGATGGGCGAGATGTGAGTGAAAGTAGTTTAAGTTCCAATTCTAAACTCTACTATCAAACTAAATTGAACTTATCGCCTAAAATGTCTAATGTGAGAATGATGGATGGTGAAATAAAGGTTTCAAAAGATAATTCAAATCTTAAAATAGCTACTCAAATCACTTTTTTAGGTTTGGTAGCTCTCACAACATTTTATGTGTATAAGAAAAGAAAGAGATAGAGAAAATGGATCATAGAAAGACAAAAGTTCAGGATTTAAACACCTTAAACAAATATATCAAAGCACTTGATTTAGCATATGAAATGCGAGTTATAGAAGATCGCATGTGCTTTGTAGGTGTTGATCGTTTGGGAAATGCAAGTGGATGGGTTGACAACAACTTTCCAATCACATTGTTAAAGAAAATAACATATGCCGATTGGGTTGATATGTTGTTTGCAGTATCCAACTCAAATTGGTCTTTTGATATGTCAAAAAAATCAAAAAAATATTGATATTTAAAATAGTCTTTTGTTTAATTGTATTCAAAAGCATTTATCAAACAATAGGTACAAAAATGTCTGCTATATCATATCCACAAGTTGTGCAAAAACTTTTTACCAATCCTCATGAAGGTAAAAAACTTGCAGAGTTCTTAATGACAAATAGAAACACTAGAGAGAATGATGTTCAAAAAGCACTCAACACGAACTATGCTGATAGAATAGCTTATAATTCAAGAGTAACACTCAATGGGAGTGATGATTTGACTAAAGGAGCAGGTGACTACTTAGTTCCAATCGTATCAATACTAACTGTATCAACATTAGCTTTATATTTATATAAAAGTAAACACTAAAAGAAAGGGCTAAAAAAAATGGGATGCAATTGTAAGAAAGTAAACAACACAGTTCGACATGAAAATGGTTGTGATTGTGGTCCTAATTGTTCTTGTCATGATTGTAGAGAAAAGTATCATGGCAATGGGATGGGGCGATATGATGAATACCCTAGACCTAAAGCAGCTATGTTTGATCCAAGAAAAATAGGACAAGCATGGCCTGAACCAAACAACGATCCACTTATTCCCTATGTTCGTGCAAATGAACAAGGATTACCATATGAAAGGTTAAATGAGTACAAAAGTATGAGAAACTCGCTTCATGGTTGGTCTACACTTGGTAGTACCAATAACAGTGAAATAGTCGCTGCTTTACTACATCAAATCAAAGTAAATACTTTGGATGTATCACAAGCATACAGTGACATTATTGATCAAGTAAAGAATCAGAATGGTGATCATTCAGAAGATTTGATCCACATCCCCCTGATTAAACAAGATTACATGGGGGGTAACAAGCCATCTTTCAAATCAGGGAAAGTCATTCCTAATGTTGGAAGTGTTTTTGGTTTTATCCCCTTTAAAAAAGGCAATGATATTGGTTTACATATTCGCCTTTGGGGACCTGAAATCAAGAAGTTCAAATTACTAGATGATGAAATTCGTCTACAAACTCCTGAAAGAGATGCAATTCATAGCGATCCTTACTCAAGATTTGTTGATAACACATATCCCCTATATTTCAAAATGACAAGCCCAGGTCAGTATAATTTTGAAGGGGTTTATGCTTTTGCTAGTATCATGTTGGATGTTATTATTAGAAAATGTGTGTACCATCTCTCACCAATATCAAGTGATGCTGAAATGAGAGTGTCTAAGAGAGCTTTCCCTGAGACATCACCTCAATCACTAAATAATAGCACCTATGCAAGACAAATTGTTACTCAATTCATAAATGCTGAAACTCAAGGTGGGGTGGATGGTTTTGCATCAGCCCTATCTGAGGCAACAGTATCTCTCTTGAGTTCTGATTTCAAAAATGCTTGGGCTAGTGCATTCTACAAGTATGAGTTTGAAACTTTTGCAAGCAATGAGTTTGTTTTCTTTGATCCTTTTGCTAAAGAAGTATTTGGTCGCTTTGGTTCAGATCGTGATTTGTTTGTAAGTCTATTATCAAGACCATTGAATGAAGCCTTCAAAAACCTATTGACAAATAGATATGAAGTATTTGCAAACATATACAAAGAATCCTTTGATTTGAACAATCTTAGAGAAGCTAAAGGAAAAGTAGCCGTATTGGAAAGTGAGATTCAAAATCTAAAAGCAAGTGGTGGTGATGTAGATGCGAGGGTTGTAAAACTTCAAGCAGATTTGAATGCAAAAATCAATGAATTGGAGGCTTTAAAACAAGCAGGTAGTAGTGCACATTCTAGTGTGATTGGTGCTAATGCGACTCCTCAAATGGGTGGGGTAGGTGGTGGGGGGAAGATCGCTATTAATCTAGCAATCGCAGGTATTGTTGGTGGTGCAATTTGGTATGCTAACAAAAAATAGGAAATATAGTTGCAATTTATTTTAGCAAAAAACTATACTAATATTAAAAACAATTCGTCAAATTATGAAAGAGGTTGTGATGAAACATAATCATTATTCATCTCAAGAGCAACATGCTTCACATGGAGATTCAAAAAATCAAACAGCTTTGGGAGGTGTTACGGAACTAACAACTGTTAAAAATGCAGTAAAAAACTTGATGGACTTCCTTTCTGTCAAAGATTACTCTATGGCAGAACTACTCTACACTGCTAAGGAAGACAAGAAAAGCCAATTCCATGTTCCCAAGTTATTAAGAATGAGAACCAATGATGTTGATTTTCAAAAAGTAAATCAAGTATCAAACATATCAACATTCTTTGCATTTGTGCCAATTGCTAGAAAAGAAGGTACAAAGAAAATTTATGAATTATACATTCGCTGTGGTGGACCAGAAGTTCGTGCTTATTGGTGGGATGATGAATCCATTGAAATAGGTGTGGATGCTGCTGAGAGAGATTACTTGAAGTCAATCGATTATTTCCAAGGCGAGTGGGGTTCTTATGGTGGTGTGTTGTTTGATGCAGCAGGTAAATTACTGTCACACTCTTACCCCATTGTTTACACTAAGGCTACACTTGGTGAGGGTTTCTTAAGTACATCCGATGCAGCATACAAGAACGATCTAAAATCATATCATGATATTGCACAACACTTAATCTGTTCTATTGTAGACCATTCCATTGATATTTTGAATAGCAACAAGGCATCAAAAGAACTCAAAAAAGATGTCAAGGATATGCTTACCATTTTGATTGGTGCTTGTATCAACAAATCAAACATTGATGATGTTGCTGACGGTATTGCTGATTCAGTTGTAAAGCGACTTGAAGATGATTATGTTGCGACCGAACTTAGAGCATTCTATAAATTTGAACCCGAGACTTTAGGCTTCAATAATGTAATGACCATTGATCCCGAAGCTAAATCAGTTTTCTCAAACAAGAGAGCAACTCAAGCAGAATTCACTGCTATGAAGAATGTATTGGGGGATGCTTTGCATGGGGTATTGATTGAAAGCCATAAGGCAATGTCTGAAGTCTACAAACAATTACTAAATTTTGATAATATCCAAGAAGCTAACAAAAAAGTAGATGAACTCAAAGCACAGATAAATTCTCTCCAAACAAGTATGACATCTAGTGGTTCACAAAAAGATAGTCAAATCGTAGAGTTACAAAACAGTGTGTCTAAACTTACAGATGATTTGAATAAGAAAACTCAAGAGGCTCAACAACTAGCTAGTGAACTTGAAATGGCTAAAAGTGCCTCATTACAACAACAAGCTAAGACAAGACAAGACACATTACAGCAATCAAGTACGAGTGGTATGATAGCCAAGATTGCATTGGCAGGTGCACTTGGTGGTGCTGTTTGGTATATGACTAGCAAAAAATAAATATATATTATCAAATATGTTTGCAACTTATCGAACGAAATAAGTATTATAATATAAAAAACACTTTCTAAATTCAAAAGAGGTTATTATGAAAAGTCTTTTCCCAAGCATGGGGGCTGTTGAGAGAATGTTGTCCGAAGAAGACGGGCAGGATGTACGAGATTTAGTTGATCAAAGTCACTATGTCAACTTTCCTCAAGTTGATAATGTGACCTATGGTCCTGATTTGTTTCGTAAAGAAATGTTAGAGCAACCTGATGTTTTGGTCACTCCCAATGATCCTAGAGTTCCAAGACCAAACAATGGTTATGATCTAAGAACAGGTTTAGAATATTCTAGTGATACTCAAGCCTACAACTCAAACTTGCGAGATCGTGCAGGTTTCAATGGTTATATGGACTCCCCCATTCTTGATAATGGAACTCAAATTACAGGCTCTGCCAATTCATACGATGCCCTTCCATTTGTAGGGGCTGAGATGTATTCTTTTGAAGATCAAACCAATCAATTCTCTATGAAGAAAACAAAACCTAAACAACAGAGTATGCATAGCAACCAAGAAACTCTTAGAGATGGTAGAGAAATGGGAGTCAATTACAGTTCCGATTTCTATGATCATAGCGAGAATGGTGCTTATGTAGTAGACACACCTAGACTACAAATGGAAGAGGTTGGTACACCAATCGCTGATATTGAAGCAGAGGGGAGTGATACAATCCAACAATTCAATCGCCTCCCCATCTTTGGT
>Ga0172367_10003288_pt1 | contig 21172 bp, 17 predicted proteins | sample Lak10m_FD_114542 | JGI IMG/M metagenome (GOLD analysis project Ga0172367, IMG submission 114542) | Freshwater microbial communities from Kabuno Bay, South-Kivu, Congo - kab_022012_10m | ecosystem: Environmental > Aquatic > Freshwater > Lake | place: Democratic Republic of the Congo: South-Kivu... | reverse complement strand
TTGAGGATGGAGATGGATTTCATTGTTGCACTAACGTTACTTGCTTTCTGAAAGGTTACCGATCAATTTAAACAGGATTTTGGAGATTTCTTCGAGGATACTGATTAATTCGACCGACTCTTGTTCTTTGATTTCAGATTCTATTCTTAAAAATTGAAGTAATGACGCACATTCAAAGGCAGAACTTCTGGCAACAACGTAAAAATTACGACGATCTTTTGGTGAAAACCGTCCACTTCCTTCAGCCACATTCAGTTGAATACTTAAGCTTGCTCTGCCAAGTTGATCTCGGAAATAAGTAGGTAAGTTTTTGTGCTCTTTCAGAAGGCGATAAATCCTTTGGTTGTACGCAAATGCTTTTTTGTACACTTCAAGATTTTCGTAAGGGAACATAACTATTCTGATTGGAATTAAGCTGTTTCAAAAACGCAGTAAAGTTTGGAATTTGAATCGGCTTAGAACTATTACTTTAGGAAGTTGATGAGTTCGAGTTCGAGAAACAGTGCAATTTGAGAAATTACGCTCTCTGCGCTCGCGCTCTTTCTCAAATTATGGTGCCCACGGGGAGACTCGAACTCCCAAGGATTTAACTCCAACGGCTTCTGAGACCGCAACGTTTACCAATTTCGCCACGTGGGCTCATTTTGACTTGCGAAAGAAGCTTTTGTTTCGCGAATGTGGTTTCGCAAAACAAGAACTTCAATCGTAAATCGAATGAAAGTGCCCAGGACGAGATTCGAACTCGTACACCTAACGGCGCCACCCCCTCAAGATGGTGCGTCTACCAATTTCGCCACCTGGGCATTAAAGTCAGAACTTTCAATAAAACAGCGTAAACCCGCGTTTTAAAGGACGACAAAAGTAATACTTTTCATTAATTTTGGAAAAAATGAAAAGGTTTTTCGCGAAATATATCATTCTCACGGCATCTGTCGCAGTTCTAGCCGGTTGTTCCGATAAGGCAATCGCTCCGGATGCCCGTCAGCAAATGCGCGATTTTGTGATACGCATTAACGCTGAAGGTGAACAATTGCGCCCCGGATTTATCGTTGTGCCTCAAAACGGATTGGACCTGCTGACCGAACAGTCCGGTGCTCAGGGCGCGCCGAATAACGCATACATTAATGCAATTGACGGTTGCGGTCAGGAAGAATTGTTCTACGGTTACGACAATCAGAACAATTTTCTGAGTGAGAATTATGAAGAACAGGCGCAATGGCTGGCACAATGCCGTTTCGCACACACACACGGATTGAAAGTTCTGGTCACTGATTATTGCAGCGCACCGGATTTGATCACGGATTCATACAACAGAAATGACGCGGAAGGATTTATTTCCTTCTCTGCGGAATCCAGAGAATTGGATCTTGTTCCGTCTTCCGTTCATAATGAGAATGCAAACAACATCGACAGTTTATCGCAAGCACAGAACTTTCTGTATTGCATAGCGCCATCATTATTCGCTACGAAAGAAGAGTTTCTGGTTGCTTTGGAGAGTTCAAAACACGATGTGCTCATCATTGATCTTTATTATAACGAAGAAATTCTCACGGCAACTGATATTGCACGCTTGCAGAACAAGCCGCAAGGCGGAAGACGACTCGTACTTTCATACATGAGTATCGGTCAGGCAGAAAGTTACCGTTGGTATTGGAAGAACGCATGGAATGTGAATGCTCCTTCATTTCTGTTGCAGGAAGATCCGTCATGGGTAGATAATTATTATGTGCGTTATTGGGATCCGAACTGGCAATCAATCATCATGTATGGGAATGATTCCTATCTGCACAAGATAGCGGACAGCGGATTCGATGGCGTATATCTGGATATTGTAAACGCGTTCGAATATTTCGAGCAATGATATTTCCACTGAAGTTTATACTGGCTCATGCGCTTACATTCGGATCTCCGGACGTGAATGAAATCATTAATTCTGCTGCGATTGCGGATACAACTTTGAGCTTGCGAGACAGTGTTGTCAATTATGCAAAAACATTTCTGGGAACGCCATACAAGTACGCTTGCGCTTCGCCTTCAGGATTCGATTGTTCCGGTTTCACGTGGTATGTATTTCACAATTTCAGAATTGAAGTTCCGCGTTCATCAAAAGATTATCAGAATTTCGGAAAGCGTGTTCCGATTGACAGCGCAAGAGCGGGAGATATTATTCTATTCACGGGTACAAATCCAAGAGAGAAGCGGGTAGGACATGTTGGAATTGTGATTTCCAATCCGGGAGATTCACTGAAGTTCATTCACTCGTCTTCGTCGGACAATCACTACGGCGTTGTAATTACAAATTATCTTGCGTCAGCATATCCGAAGCGTTTCATTGGTATTGCCAATGTCATTAACCGCTAAATCCTTTTCGTGCTACAACTTTCAGTGCACGTGGTGCGAGTGTGATTTTCAGTTCAGCTTCCATTTCCGCAGGTTCTCCGTCATAATGCGCAGCGCCCGAATTCTTTCTTTGAATAGTAACTGATTTACCTGTTATTGTTTCAATGAAAGGCGAATGGTGAATCGTTTTTCTGAAAAGTCGAATGGCCAAGGAAAGCAAATTCCACCAACGAAATGGTTTCATAATCACGACGTGAAATAATCCGTCGCAGGCATTTGCCTGCGGAGCGATCCATGCATCATTGCCATATTGTCCTGCATTGGCAACCGTAATCAGGAATGCGGTTCTCGAATAATTTTTATCGTCTATGATCAGATTGTATTCTTCTCCGCGATACGCACGAAACTCGCTGATGGTAAGCTTTGCATACGTCCAGAAACCTCGCGTTGTACTTTCCGCAAACAGTTTTCCGATACGTGCATCAAAACCGGTTCCTGCTGTGCAGAAGAAACTCATTCCGTTCATTTCTCCTTTGTCGATTGCAACGATATCACCCGTTTCAAGATGTTTCATCGCGGCTTCGTAATTCATCGGAACGCCCAGATGTCGCGCCAATCCGTTTCCTGAACCGAAAGGTAAAATTCCTAACGCGGTTTGTGATCCTGCGAGCGCATTTGCAAGTTGGCTTACTGTTCCGTCGCCACCAACTGCAACCGCTATGTCGTAATTGCCTTTGAGTACATTTTCGAAAATGGAATCGCGATCTTCAACTTTCTTCCATTCGAAAATATCGGTATGATAATCTGAAGATTTCAATCGGTTCACCAACGCAACGCGATCAGTTTTTCTGTCGCTTCCGGATTTCGGATTGATTACAAATGCAATTCGTTTCATACGTTGAATAAAAGTAGAACAATAATCCGATTTCGTCAGAACGATTTTCCGGTCTTGCCATCATCTGAATTGTAAGCGAGAATGTTTTGAATTTCACGAATGAATATTTCCGCGGATTTATCCTGCCATTCTCTGAACACTGCAGCTTTGGAAGTCCACGTAGGAAGCCAATCAATAAAACGATTCAATTGAAACTTGCGGTCGTATATTCCTGCTCCTGCGCGTAAAGCATCCACCGCATTGCAAAGCTGCTCGAAATGGCCTTCAACCGGAACCATGAAAACCGGCTTGCCCATCCAAAGCGCTTCGCAAACGGATTCGAATCCGGCGCTGGAAATAACTCCTTTGCAACCGGCCATATATTGAAGAAACAACTTGTCGTTCAATTTGTGAACGTAAAAGTTGGGACTGTACTGCTTGGTTTCTTCTTCCTGTTTTGCATCTGTAAATACATGAAGAATATTTTCTGTGTGCTGCTTCGACCATTCGAATAAATCATCAATGTATCCGGCATTTACGAGATAGCACAGGAAGTAATCGCCATGATTGATTTCCACATCACGAATTTCACGTCGCAATAACGGAGGAACAACTGTAATTCTTGATTCTGATTCTTCCGGCAGCGGATAAAAGGACAATCCGAAATGATTTTCGCATCCTGCAGAGGTGAACGTGGTGTACATACGCAGCATCAGTCTGTCCATCCATTTGCCTTTCGGGAAGCGGAAGCGTGAATGACCAGTGAGATATTGGTGCGCAACGCAGATCATCGGTATGTTGCGTTTCTTCTTCTGTGTAAGATGATATAATCCTACTGTGGGTTCATAGAAGTTCAGAACAAGATCTGCTTCATGTTTCTCAATCATTTCTTTCAGAAATACAGCGCTCTTCATGAAGTTGCGTGCATTGCGGAAATTGTATGTTATCGTCGGCCAGATTCGTATACCTCTGTTATTAGCTGTTACGAAATTCGGACTCTGAACACCGTGCACAGGAATGTTACTGAATTTGTCCAGAAAGAACTTCGGAATTTCCCGACGCTCGCTTCGACCAACCAGTACACAGCAGATTTCGAAGTCGGATGTTTCAAGAATCTGTTTCAATGAAATGGCCTGTGTCATATGACCGCGACCTTCACCTTGCACGACAAATAAAACTTTTGTTTTCATAATTCGGTTTCTGATTGTTGTTGTATTCCTGCGTTTTGCAATACAGGCTGCAGCACACGGTCGTTGAATTGATTTTTCTCTTTCAACCAATCCGTATACTGAATGATTTTCCATTCGCCATCTTCAGTTTCGACAAGTGCGGTTAGTGATTCAACCCAATCACCACTGTTGAGGTAATGTGTATTGCCGATATATCTGTTGGCCGGAGAATGTATGTGTCCGCAGATTACACCTTGACATTTACGTGATGCGGCAACATCGGCAAGCTGCTTTTCAAAGTCGTCAATGAAGCTTACCGCTTCTTTCACCTTGGCTTTTATCCGTTGTGACAATGAATAGTAAGGCTTACCACGTCGTTCGCGAATACGATTGTAATGGCGATTGAGCCACAGCAGAAAGGTGTAGCCGACATCTCCGAGTTTTGCAATCCATTTGAACTTGGTTGTTACCGTATCAAACAAATCTCCGTGTACAACGTAATATTTTTTGAACCCGGATTGGAGTACGTAATCGCGCCTTAATGTGAAATTACCCAAAGAAAAAGGAACAATGGTGTCGAGAAAGTCATCATGATTTCCCCGTATATAAATTACTTCTGTTCCTTTCGCAGCACGTTTCAGAATGAGACGGAAGAATTTTGAATGTTCTTTTTTCCAGGTGCCGGATCGTTTCAATTGCCAACCGTCAATGATATCTCCATTGAGAATCAGCTTTTCACACTTGTGATTTTTGAGGAATGAGGTGACTTCTTTAGCTCTGGAAGCAGAAGCGCCCAGATGAATATCGGAAAGAACAATTGTTCTATAGAAAGTTTTCTTCAAACGATTTGCGTTTTGCAAATGTTCAAACTGCAGATGATCGGGATTTTATCCATTGTTTATTCAAACGTGATGAAAGCTGTGAAGGAATGTTAACGGGAATTGCGTTGTGTAAACTGAAAGTTTGTCGCGACTTCGTGTTCCACGCTGAAAAAATGACAGCATTTACCAATGAAAACTGACGAAAGAGCATGTTTCTTCGAATGGTATATGCTTTGTTCCACATTTCGTAAACAGATAAAAAACTAAAACAGACAACTATGAACATGATAAAATTTACTCCGGCACGCAGAATGTTTGATAATTCATTCTTCGACAATTTTCCAACAGTGTTTGACGATCTTCTTGCAGGGAAATCCATCTCAGGATTTACGCCGTCAGTGAATGTTTCTGAAACCGAAAAGAACTGGCACATTGAAGTTGCGGCTCCCGGATTGAAGAAGGAAGATTTCAAGATTAATCTTGAAAAGGATTTGCTCACGATCAGTGCAGAAATGAAAACAGAGGAGAAGAAGGAAGAGAAAAATTATTCGCGCCGCGAATTCACATACGGATCGTTCTCCCGTTCGTTCCGGGTTCGTGAGAATTCGGTGGATGCAGAAAACATTGCGGCACGTTACGATAACGGCATTCTTCAGATTGATCTTCCTAAGAAAAGCGCTGAAGCAGCGAAAAACACAAGAGAAATCAGAATCGCATAACCTTGAGGGACGTATTCTGCTAAGAGGTCGGAATACGGTTGGTCACGGGTCCCGTGTTGCACATGCAGCCGGGACTCGTGTTTTTAACATTGTTTTCTTAATTACTCTGTGCTTTACAGACGTTGCGAGTAATCAGCCTGAGTAGCTTTGTAGAATGGCGGAAAAACCTCTTATTTTGGTTACCAATGATGACGGCATTCATGCTCCCGGAATTCGATCGTTGGTAGAAGTTGCAATGCAATTCGGTGATGTGTATGTTGTTGCTCCGGATAAACCGCAATCGGGAATGGGGCACGCGATAACGATCAATTCAACTTTGCGCGTGGAGCAATTGCATATTTACAGCGGAGCAGAAAATTGGAGCTGCAGCGGAACGCCGGTGGATTGCGTGAAGATGGCGATCAACAAATTACTGCCGCGCAAACCTGATTTGTGCGTATCCGGCATCAATCATGGAGCCAACCATTCCATCAATATCATTTACTCAGGAACGATGTCTGCTGCAATGGAAGGCGCAATCGAAGGAATTCCATCTATAGGATTCTCCTTGCTCGATTATTCAGTTGAAGCAGATTTCTCTGCTGCGAAAGTTTATGCAGCCAAAGTGATAGACTGGGTGCTGAAGAATAAACTCGACAAAGGTGTTTGTTTGAACGTAAACGTACCTCGATTGCCGCTGAGTGAAATCAAAGGAATCAAAACTAGCCGTCAGTCTGCCGGAACATGGAATGAAGAACTTGATGAGCGAACAGATCCTTCCGGAAGAAAATATTACTGGCTCACCGGTCGCTTTGAGAATTTTGAGCCGCAGAGTACAGACACAGATGTATGGGCTTTGGATAACGGTTATGTTTCCGTTGTTCCTTCGCAAATTGATTTGACAGCACATCAGATGATTCAAAAACTGAACAGTATCAACAGCTGAATATCATGAAAGATAAACTGGACAATATCATTGTTGGCATACTTGCAGGCGGATTGTTGCCAATTATCGGGATGTACGTTTATTTTTTGTTCACGTATCGCTCGCAAACCAGCTTTACAGGTTTCATTGACTATTTTTCCCGAATGCATATTGTGGTGGCGTCAATCAGTCTCAGTTGCTACATAACGAATTTGCCATTATTCTTCGGTTTAATCTGGTTGAACATGAACAGAGCGGCACGCGGAGTTTTGATTTCCACCATGTGTTACACGGCTTGGGTGGTTTACGAAAAATTCATCGCCTGATGAAATATTACATCATAGCCGGAGAAGCTTCGGGTGATCTTCATGCTTCCAATCTTCTGAAAGAAATCAGAAAGAAAGATCCTGATGCGGTGTTCAGAGGATTCGGCGGCGATTTGATGAAAGCAACCGGAACGGATCTGGTCATGCACTATCGTGATTTGGCGTTCATGGGTTTCGTGGAAGTGCTGATGCATTTGCGAACGATTCTTCGCAATCTCGATAAGTGCAAAGCTGATATTGAAGAATGGAAACCGGATGTTGTAATCCTTGTTGATTATCCCGGATTCAATTTGAGAATAGCGCCACACGTTCAATCGCTGGGCATTCCTGTAATTTATTACATCTCTCCGCAAATCTGGGCGTGGAAGCAATCGCGAGTGCATAAGATCATTGCATCGACGGATAAGGTTCTTTGCATTCTTCCTTTCGAGAAAGATTTCTACGCAAAGTTCGGTTACGAAGTTGAATTCTGCGGTCACCCTTTGCTTGATGCGATTCATCAACCTATGCAATCGCTTTCGTTAAACGATGATGGCAGAAAAATCATTGCTGTATTACCTGGCAGCAGAAAACAGGAAATCAAATCTATGCTTCCTGTAATGCTGAAAGCAGCTGCATCATTTCCGCAGTACAGATTCGTTATCGCTGGCGCACCTTCGCAACCGGAATCATTTTACCGTGAAGTGATGAACGGAGCAAAATGTGAAATTGTGTTCGGACAAACTTATCCGTTATTGAAGCACGCACACGCCGCAATGGTTACATCAGGTACTGCTACGCTGGAAACCGCGTTGTTCAATGTACCTGAAGTTGTTTGCTACAAAGGTTCTTCCATTTCATACACCATTGCAAAGCAACTGGTGAAAGTGAAATACATTTCTCTTGTAAATCTGATAATGGATCAGATTACGGTGACTGAATTGATTCAGGATGAAATGAACGAAACGCGCTTGATGCAGGAACTTAAACGAATTGCGGAAGAAGGAGAATCGCGCAATACAATGTTGGAGCAATATTCCGTTTTACAATCGAAGCTTGGCGGTTCAGGTGCTTCACAGCGAGCGGCTGAATTGATACTTAAAACCATACAATGAGAAAAGCAATTCAAGTTCTGCTGATATTTTTTGCGGGTATTCTCAATGCTCAGGATATGAACGTGCGGATTCTTTCAACCATGAAAGTTTCTGCTCTTAACGTTTCCGTGCAACGCGGCACTTCTCAAGTATTGCTTGATGGAAAACCGCAGCATGATTCCGTATCTCAGCAAGTGATTCAGATCACCATGGTAGAGGATTCCATGTTGGTTCGTATTCCGAATGATACGTTGGGAAAATTTGCTTTGATTCAATTACGGGCGACCTGTGATACCAGCACATTTCGTATCAAACCGATTGTTCCGATGAGCGGAACGCGTACGTATGATGACAATCTCACAATATCTGTTGTTAACGGACAACTTTTCTGCAGAAACAACGTCAATCTCGAAAGCTATGTGGGCGGAGTGGTGGAGTCGGAATCCGGCGGCAGATCATTTATAGAATTTTATAAAGTTCAAGCCATCATTTGTCGTACATACGCTTTGGCGCACATCAACAGACATTTTCTTGACGGCTTTGATGTTTGCGACGGTGTGCATTGTCAGGTTTACAGAAGTAAAACCAAAGAACCGTTGATCCTTCAAGCGGTATCTGAAACAAACGGAAAAGTTATTGTGGACAAGAACCTGAATCTGATAACTGCAGCGTTTCACTCGAATTGCGGTGGTGAAACTGCGAATTCGGGAGATGTTTGGGCTGCTAATCTTCCGTATCTGAAAAGTGTAGAAGATACATTTTGCAGAAAAATGCCGAATGCAATTTGGAAAAGAAGAATTGACAAGGATGATTGGTTGAATTATCTGGAAACGAAACACAAATATCCTGTTGGCGACAGTACTGCCTGTTACAAAGCACTAAATATGACGCAATACGATCGTGAAAAGGAATATGTGTACGGAGGCGTTCGTATTCCTTATAAAAATATCAGAAGCGATTGGCAGTTGAAGTCGGCATATTTTTCCATTCAGGAAGAGCAGGACAGTATTCTGATTGTCGGTCGCGGTTACGGACACGGCGTAGGACTTTGTCAGGAAGGTGCAATTCGTATGGCAAAGATCGGTTATACCTACGACTATATCATCAACTTCTATTACAGGAATGTGGAGATCGTTGATAAATCAAGATTAGATTTCTTCCGTGAAGATTAGAACAACATTTCTACTGTTTGCGCTGGGATTATCGATCAACTTCTTCGCGCAATCACAACGTGATACGCTTTCACCGTATCGTGTGGTTGAGAAATATGTTTCCTTCAACGGATTCCCGGATAAGTTGCGTTTTTTCTGTTGTGAAATGTATCACGAATGGGCAGCATCGAAAACTTTGGGAGAGCAGCTTGCGCCAACCGTTAAGCGGGAAGTGAAAATGATTTATCAGGATACCGGACGCGCAGTTGTCGCTGTTTGGCTGCACGATTCACTCACTTCGATGGATGTATATTTCTATTTGCAACACAGAGAAGTGTGGACTGTCTACGCTGTTCGGTCACTTGTAATGAAAGCAGAAGCAGAGAAGGAGCTTCAGCGTCTGGACAGTATTCCGGAAAAGCAAAGAGGAAAAAAGTATAAAGAAACGTGGGGGCATACCTGGAAGTTCGACTATGCAAATGTGACTTTATGGAATTCCAGCGATTCAGGACTTGCAACTTATTTTTATTCGCATGCTGATGATTTCAACGCTCTCGAGAAGTTGCGTAATCAGAAGTTCCCTGTTGCGCCGAGTGATTCTGTCGGGAAGAAGATGATTAGCGACAAGAAAATCCGCAAGAAGACAGATGCATTGCTGATTCGCGACATATTTATTGATAAACATGCGCCGGGTTGTGTATTGTACTTTATTGGAGGAATTCTGGATAATTCAGTTGGATACATGTATCAACCTGATCCGGTTTTGGTCCCGAAACCGACTGCTGGATATTTCATCATTATTCGTCCTTTAGGCAACGGTTGGTATCTCTACAAAACCACGTGAACCGTGTTATATAAACAATGCCGTAGCGCAGTTGTTGATGACTCCGAAAAAAATCGTTGAACACATTCAGAATTTTATTCTAGCTTTGTCCCGCAATGGTTACCGAAGGCTAGGCTGCCTGAGGTATGAAAAGGGAATCCTGTGAGATTCAGGAACAGTACCCGCTGCTGTAAGTTCGAATACAATTCCGGCATCTCCATGCCACTGAAAAATATGACTGATCTGAGATCAGACATAAAATTCGGGAAGGCGCCGGAAAGAACGAGTCAGAAGACCTGCCACTGCCATTAGTATCAACAATGCATCGGGAAAAATGCAGCGTGATGAATGGGTTCATCCGCTCTGTTTTGAACGATGTTTAGCCGATCCGGGAAAAGATCGCGTGTGAACATGAACAGAATAACTGCAAGCGTAATTGCATTTTTACTCGCATTGAATTGTTTCGGTCAGGACACATTGTCCACGCTGAAACACAATGACGCCGTGCTTGATGTTATACGTGTAGTAAAAGTGCGATACAACGACTATGCAATTCGAATGGATCAGATAGATTCAACGCAATCCCGAATACAACAGGCCGGAACGCTTGCTGATTTATTGGGTGGCAATCTTCTAAATACAAAAGCATATGCTCCCGGAGCTCTTGCCACAACAGGAGTACGCGGATCTAATTCCATGCAAACGCCGGTATTCTGGAACGGAATCAGTTTGCAGAACGTCACGAATAACACAGTTGATTTATCTCTACTTCCTGTTTTTCTCTTTGATCGAATTACTGTTCGTCCAGGTGGATCATCAGCAGCGTGGGGCAATGGCGCGATAGGAGGTGCAATTGATCTGCAAATGCATAATGTAAAGTATGACGCCAATGGAAACATTCTTACAGGTGATTATTTCAAAGTGCGTTCGGTAGCTGAAGCAGGAGGATTCGGCACCAAGCGTTATGGTTTACAGGTTGCAGCTGCGAAGAACAGATTTACGTATGATTTAAAAGCATATCGACAGCAAGGCGAAAATGATTTCACTTTCAATAATCTCACGCAGGTCGGAAAACCTCTAGATACGTTGCATCACGCAGGTTATTACCAGCATGGTGTAATGACAGAATTCGGCTATCGCAGTGAGAACAGCAAAAATGATTTCTCCGGAACGATTTGGTGGCAGGAAACGTTTCGCAATCTTCCTGCCAATATGTTCGCAGACGACAATGAGGAAACTCAGCAGGATTATGCATTGAGAGCAATGGGGACGTGGATACATCGTTTCACAGTGCCTGTTTATTGGATTAATAAGGCGGTTATGATACACGAAGGATTGCTATACAATCCGGGAAATCAAATGGTGATGAACAATACGGATGCGTGGACTTATATTGTTCAGTCAGGTATAATGTACAATACGCGTGGAGCTCGATGGTACAATCGTAATGTTGGTTATCAGCTCAACATTAACAGTACTTATTTTTCGGCTGAGGTAACTGATGCAATTCCGTTTACCAGTCAGCACAGGTTTGCGTTGTTCGGTACGGTAACGAAAAACATGCGTACTGAAGATGTTCTTGCATTATCATTCCGTGAAGAATTGATTGATGACAAGCTGATAGAACCTGTTGGTTCGTTGAGTTATTATGCGCTGATCAGAAAGTGGATCGGCATTAAGACCAATGTGTCGCATTCTTATCGTGTTCCAACATTCAACGATTTGTATTGGACGCCGGGAGGAAATCCGGATCTGGTAGCGGAACGTTCATGGACGGAAGAAATCACATTGGAACTTCATACGAATAAACGGACAATTTTCGGCGGATTATATTGGAAATGTGACTACGCATTGACAGTTTACAATCGCAATGTTTACAATATGATACAGTGGACACCTTCTGCATCTTATTGGTCACCGCACAACATTGGTGAAGTGTGGAGCAGAGGAGCTGAACATCGTTTAAAACTGGAAGCGAAGAATTCCCAAGTGAAATTTACATTGATCGGCACCGTGGATTATATTCGCTCCACTGCAGAGAAAACAGCAACGGTGAATGATCCGGCGTTGCACAAGCAGTTGATTTATATTCCTGCGTGGTTTGGCAGTTCAGCATTAACTGCAGAATGGAAGAAATGTTATTTCACTGCAGCATGGCAGTACACCGATTTACGTTTCACAACGCGTGATCATACGGCGTTTCTGCCATCGTATCACATCTTCAATTTGGCCGTTGGGACAGAACAGTCATTTGGTGATAACAATAATGACTACGCACTCAATATTTTTCTACGCGTAAACAATGTGCTCGGAGAACAATATGAATCTGTAGCGTGGCGTCCAATGCCGGGGCGTAATTACTCCTTGGGGCTTTCGGTTTCCTGGATTAAAAAAGAACAACGAATCAACAACAGTATAAATATCGATTAAGATGAAAAAGATTACACTGAATCAAATTGTATTGACATCATTAACCGCAGCAGCAATGCTTTCTTCGTGTCGCAGAGACGAGCCGGAGCCTGATACAACGCCTGTTGTTCCGCTTTACACTTCAGGACAAGGATTTTTTATTCTTAATGAAGGCGGATTCAACGCGGGTAATGCTTCGATGAGTTATTACTATACCGCCGGGGCAAACGCAGGAACAGTAGTGAATAATGTTTTTCAATCTGCAAACAATGTTCCGTTGGGCGATGTGGCTAATTGCATCGCAGGTATTAACGGAAAAATGTATGTGGTTGTAAACAACTCCAACAGAATTTCTGTTATCAATCCTGCGAATATGGTAGTGACGCACACGATTTCCGGTTTGCAAAGTCCGCGCGTGATCCAGCAGTTGACGGTTACCAAAGCATACGTTACTGAAATGGGCGCAAACCGCATCAGTATTGTTAACCTGAACAACAATACAATTTCAGGCTCAATTGCAATGCCGTATTCAACGGAAGCAATCGCAATGACAAACGGAAAAGTTTATGTCGGAAGTCAGAACAGTGATAAACTGTATGTGATCGATCCGAATACAGATGCATTGGTGGATTCTATAACAACTGCTTACGGAGTAAACAGCATGCAGATTGATAACAACGGAAAGTTGTGGGCACTGTCTTACGGATTGTGGTCAGTTCCTTCGGCAGGTGGATTGCATAAGATCAATACTGCGAATGACTCTGTTGAAACAGCAATGTCATTCACAACTTCTGATTTTCCTACACATCTTTGTAAGAATCCCGCTGGTGATTCTCTGTTCTTCCTGAACTTCAGCGTTTATAGAATGTCGGTTAATGATGTGGGTTTGCCATCTTCACCATTCATCAACGGAACAGGACATGCATTCTACACGATTGGATTGCTTCCGAATACAAGCAACTTCTTTGTTGGCGACGCAGTAGATTACGTACAGCGCGGTGTTCTATTCAAGTATGATGGCTCAGGAACACAAACTGATGCTGATACGGTTGGTGTTGTGCCGAATAATTTTCTCGCTTACTAGCTTTTTTGGGTGTTTCTCAATGAATGAGCTTCAAATCAGTACTTGAAGCTCATTTTTTTGTTCTTTTTTTACGATATTCACATGATTCAAAAAACGGTAGCATGAAAAGAACATTATCTCTCATTGCGTGCATCATTATTTCTGCATACGGATACGCACAATCCGTTTACGCCGATTACCAAGATGGAAAAATCTGGTTTCGTTTGAAACAAGACTACCGGGTGAATTCGGCTTTAGCCAAAGATGAACGTCATCTTCCACTGCAAACGATTCCTTTCGTTGCTGAAATAAGTAAATCACATTCGGTTACCAATCTTTCGCGACCGTTTTTTGCTGCGAAAAATTCTCCGGAGTTGCAGCGAACTTATTTGCTTGAGTTTTCTGATTACTCCAATGTGGACGTAATCATAAGTAAGATGAAAGCCACAGGAAATATTGATTATGCAGAGCGTGTTCCGTTGGATCGTACAACGCTCACGCCGAATGATCCGAGTTACTCTTCGCAATGGCATCTCGCAACCATTCAAGCGGCAAGTGCATGGAATTATTTCTCCACAGGATCAACAATCAAGATTGCAATTGTTGATGATGCAGTTGAGCGTACTCACAGCGATATTTCTCCGAATTTGTGGGTGAATCCGGGCGAGATTGCCAATAACAATATTGACGACGACGGTAACGGATATATTGATGATATCAATGGATATGACGTTGGCAGCATCGATAACAATCCGAATCCGCCAAGCTCTTCATATTCACACGGTACGCACGTTACCGGTTGTGCAAGCCCTGCTACCAACAATAACAATGGCGTTGCAGGAATCGGTTTCAGCTGTAAGATCATGGCAGTGAAAGCAACTTCTTCAGCTTCTTCAATTACCAATGGCTACGACGGAATTGTTTACGCAGTTGTTTCAGGTGCTGATGTAATCAATATGTCGTGGGGCGGAACAGGTAACTCTTCAACTGCTCAGAACATTATCACTTGGGCGAGTAATCAAGGCGTAGTGCTTGTTGCAGCTGCAGGAAACAACAGTACGAACACGATGTTCTATCCTGCAGGATATACAGAGTGTATCGCTGTTGCTGCGTCTAACAGCAATGATACGAAAGCGAGTTTCTCCAATTACGGAAGTTGGGTGGACATCACTGCTCCGGGTAATAACATTTACGCAACTTATTACGGAAATACGTACGCTAACAATTCAGGAACTTCAATGGCGTCTCCGATTGTTGCCGGACTTGCCGGACTCATGTTGTCACTTAATCCAAGTTTGACACCAACAGATATCCGCAACTGTATTACGTCAACTGCAGTCAACATCAACTCGTTGAATCCATCTTATTCCGGACAATTAGGAGCCGGTCGTATCAATGCCAATGCAGCTATGCAATGTATTTCATCTACATTGAACTGGCCACCGGTTGCAAACTTTACGGCAAACGTTACAACAGTAACAGCAGGAGGAAATGTGCAGTTCACCGACTTGTCTGTTTACAATCCTACATCTTGGAGTTGGACCTTCCCCGGAGGAACACCTGCTTCGTTTAACGGACAGAATCCGCCACCGATTGTGTATAACACGCCCGGAACTTATAATGTTTCACTTACAGTTACCAATGGAAACGGTAATGATGTGCAGACTAACACGAATTACATCACTGTTACGGCTGCAAGCGGGTGTGATATGATTAACTACCCGATTCCATCAACGTGGACTTTAACAAATTATTATACGGGCGCAACTGTCGGACAAGATGGCTGGATCAACGGAATGAACGTTTATCTCGACAAAGAAAAAGCAATGTATTTCGATGCATCATCAAGTCCGTACAACACTTTAGTTGGTGTGTACGTTGCGTTCGGTCTTGCTTATTCTGCTAACCCGAATAAGATTGTGCCACTGAAAATTTATGATGGCACAAGCGGAACTCCAGGCACATTGTTGGGAACTGTAAACTCAACAATGGGACAGATCATGGCTGATGAAGCAGGAAACAGCTACACGGAGTTTTCGTTTGTAAATACACCCGTAACATTGCCGGTGTCCAAACGTTTCTTTGTGAGTGTTGATTTAACCAATCTTCAGTGGACGACAGGAGTTAAAGACACATTGTCCATTGTAAGTAATCAGGCCGGTCAAACAACACCATCTGCAATTTGGGAGAAACAGTCCAACAACACTTGGTATCAATACACAACATCAGGTTCATGGAATCTAAGTGCTTCACTCGTTATTCATCCTTTCCTCACTAACACGAATACCGTTGCAACATTTACTCAAAGTGCAACATCGGTTTGTCAGGGAACACAGATCAGTTTCAATGGAACAGGATCTACATTTGAAGATACATTGCTCTGGTATTTCCCCGGCGGAAGTCCATTAACCTCAAACGGATTACAACCAACCGTTACATACAATACACCGGGAAGCTATCAGGCGATATTGTATGTTGTTGGTGGCGGATGCAGTATGTTCGATTCTGCTTTTGTGAATATCACCGTAAATGCGAATCCTTCAGTTGCAGTTGCAGTAACACCGAACAACACGATTTGCAATGGAAACAGTGTGAATCTTTCTGCAAGCGGAGCAAATTCCTACTTGTGGTCGCCAACTACATATTTGAGTTCATCCACAATTGCTAATCCTGTTTCCACACCAACGGCAAGTATTACTTACAATGTTCAAGGCACGGGGGCTAACGGATGCGTTTCAAACGTTACTGTGCCGATTACCGTATTGAATCCACCGGCAGCATCAATGTTAATGAGCGATACGTTCATCTGTATCAACGGAACAATTACATACGACGGTTCAAACAGTGTTGATGCTACTACTTTCGCGTGGTCGTTCCCGGGCGGAACACCATCAACATCCACTTCATCCGCTCCTGTTGTTACCTACAACACTGCAGGAACATACACGGCGCAGCTGATTGTTACAAATTCATGCGGCGCAGATACAATCATGTATAATACAGTTGGTGTTGGTTGTGTCGGAATTGATGAACTCAGCGACGGTTGGAACATCACTTACAATTCTGCAATGGATATTCTAACTGTAACAGGTCCTCAAGGAAATGTATCGGGCTCTATCGTTGTAACCAACAGTCTCGGACAACAGATCGTTACGATGAATGCGGGAAGTTCACCGGCTTACATCAATACAGCTTCATTTGCTTCGGGAATGTACGTTGTAACGGTTAGCGGCAACATAGGAAGTTCATACATGAAGTTTATTGTTGAATAGTGCGTAATAATTTCAAAACGATTAATTTGTTAAAAGCACTTTTCAGTAGAAAACAGACTTATGTCGAATGCGCAGTGCAGGATGGAAATCATCCTGCACTGTTTCATTTTTTTACAGCACATCGCGTAGTGCCGGATGACGGCGATTCGTATGATATCTGGACCGCATGGCTTTTTGATTCAGATACATTCGCGTTTACTAAAGGGATTTCACAAATCGGAGAATCCTTCAGCTTGAAAAGTCCGTTTGCTGCTCGTGCACTTGAAGACTTGAAATTGCGATCCGGCAAATCATTATCATGGACCATTCGCAAAGAGGAGTTTGACTCAGACGAGGAAGAAGAAGCTTATGAATCCGAATTGGAACACAAAACAATTCGAATTGTTGATATTCATGCGAATGCTTCTGATACTGATGAATTGTCGAAGTTGCCTGACAATGGTATTGTCTTTATCAAAGGTCAAAGATTCTCCAGAGAGATTTTCACGCTGCAGGTACGTCGTAATCGTGTAGCAATCTGTGAAACGCCAATGCGCGGAATGTGCGATTACTTCCGACATGTTTTCCGACTTAAAAATCCATCGCGTGTATTGTTCACTTATCGCAAAAGCGGATACGGCGAACTTGTAAACGGAATGGCTGTTTGCATTGTGGATTTGACATCCGGGCAAACGATTTTCGACGATTTCATTCTTTAAGAATGATAATCGCGATTACAATCAGAAAATATTCTTGATGATGCGCAAATTGTGCGTGTATCCGCCGCGCTCCTGATTGAAGATTCCGTAATGATCGTAGTGATCAAGACGAACTTTTCCTGAAGCGTGAATCATGTGATTGTCGCCCGCAACGATTCCGACGTGAATTATTTTTCCTTCTTCATTATCGAAGAAAGCAAGATCGCCGGGTTGCGCTTCCTCCATGAAAGAATACGGTTCTCCGATTTCAACTTGCTGCCAGGCATCACGTTTTAATTGAATGCCGTTGGCTTTGAAAACCGTTTGCGTAAATCCGGAGCAATCAATTCCGAAAGGAGATTTTCCGCCCCACAAATAAGGCGCATTCACAAATTGGAACGCCGTTTCCACAATGCCGCTTCGTGTAGGTTCCTGCTCAAATGGTCGCAGCGAACCGTCGAATGAGAACACGTGATCTTCAATTCGTATTTCTCCGTTGTAAAAAAACGGAAGCGAACTGCCGAAAACAATAGGGAAGCTGTTACCTGTTTTTTTATCCGTGATCAGCTGAATAAGATCAGTGCAAACCGGAGCAGGATTCTCGCGCAAATTGTCGAATGTGGCTTTCGAAACAGTTACAAACTGCTTGCGGTCAACCCAACATTCATACTTGTCCCACGCAACACGAATCCTGCACCAGTTGCCTTTCTCTTCGAGAATTTCAATCGCATCACCGAACAGCAATTGCGTCACCATTTCGCTCCTGTCAGAAGAATCGCTTCTGCAAGGAACAACACTCAGGTGACAAACGCCGTATTCGTGACTCACTTAATAACTATTGAAGGTTTTCAATAACGATTGCACTAGCACCGCCACCGCCGTTACAGATTGCAGCTGCACCATATTTCGCATTGTTCTGTTTTAGAACACTGAGAAGCGTAACAATGATACGCGCACCTGATGCTCCGAGCGGATGTCCGAGTGCAACAGCACCGCCGTTTACATTCACTTTCGATGCGTCAAGATTCATCAGTTTCATATTCGCAAGAGCCACAACTGAAAATGCTTCGTTCAATTCGATGAAACTGATGTCCGACATTTTCAATCCTGCTTTAGCAACAGCTTTAGGAAGCGCGATTGCAGGAGTTGTTGTGAATTTTTCAGGAGCTTGTTCTGCATCAGCATACCCAATCACTTTAGCAATCGGTTTGCAGCCGAGCGCTTCCATTTTTTCTTTGCTCATCAACACAAGCGCCGCAGCACCGTCATTGATTGTGGATGCATTCGCAGCAGTAACAGTTCCTTCTTTGGTGAATACAGGTTTCAATCCCGGAATCTTATCGAACATCACGTTCTTGTATTCTTCATCTTCGATAACCTGAATTTCGCCTTTGCGTGTTTTCACTGTTACTGCAGTTACTTCATCTTTGAATTTGCCGGCAGCCCATGAAGCAGCAGAGCGCTTGTAAGACTCGATTGCGTACGTGTCTTGTGCTTCACGCGAAATATTGTGTTCTGTAGCACACAGATCCGCAGAGCAACCCATTGCGTTGTTGTGATACACATCTGTCAAACCGTCCTTCACAATTCCGTCGATCAATTGTCCGTGACCGTATTTGTATCCGTAACGACCTTTCTCCACGTAATACGGAGTAGCCGACATATTTTCCATTCCGCCTGCAACCACAACTTCGCTGTCTCCAAGCAGGATTGCCTGTGTTCCGAAGATCACGGATTTCATACCTGAAGCGCAAACTTTGTTTACAGTTGTGCATTGTACACCGTCAGGAAGACCCGCGAATTTGGCCGCCTGACGCGCAGGAGCTTGCCCGAGATTCGCCTGAAGCACACTACCCATGAACACATCCTGTACATCAGCACCATTGATTCCTGCACGTTCTACTGCAGCTTTGATAGCAGTTGCTCCGATTTGCGTAGAAGAAACTTCAGCAAGAGCACCACCGAAACTGCCCATTGGAGTACGAACAGCGGAAACGATATAAACTTCTTTCATAAAAATGAGAATTGACTGTTTTTATTAACTCTGCAAAGCTAACATTTTCGTTTGGGTTCGCTTGCTTACTCCATCGTGGAAATGGTTAATTTCGTCTGAATAATTGAACTATGAACAGGATATTCACATTCTTGCGCGATCGTCATGCCTTGCTGTATAAAGGATTCCTGTTTATTGTGGCATTGGTGATTATCGTGTGGTTGAGTCCCGGTCATTCTGCATTTCGCTACAAGCCGGATGAACTGCGAGGCAGAGCATGGCCCTATGAAACATTGAACGCACCTTTCGACTTTGCCATTCAGAAATCGGATGAAGAGTTAACGGACGAGAAGACCAGAATTCGTGAGAGTTTTACTCCGTATTTCCGGTTCGACTCTGCAATGGCAGATGAATCGGAGCAACATATCGCAGCACAGATAAGCGGATTCGAGCCTAACGAAAGAACGCAGATCATGGAACTTGTTGATCGCGCGTACATGAAGGGTATTCGCGCAACTGTCAATGTTACCAATCGCGGTTCAGAAGACGAAGTCTTGGTGTTGCATGGAAATATTGCGCAGGAAACACGACTAGGGAATTATCTCACACCGCCGGAAGCAGATTCGTTCGTATTCAGAAATCTGGATGAATCGCTGAAGGAAAAACTCATAGAGCAGGGAAGACTGGACTTTACAGCCAATGTGGTCTACGATTCTGCAATGACGGGTAACTTTCTGGCTCAGGCGTTGGAGAATGTATCACAAACACGAGGAGCTGTTCGCCAGGGAGAAGTAATAGTAACCAAAGGTTCGAAAGTAGATGATGAAGTTTATCATCAGTTGGTTTCATTGGAGAATTCGTACGCATTGATCTACGGTCAGCGTTCAGGATCTTGGCTGAATTTGTTGGGTCAGATATTACTTACCGCTTTGTGTTTGTATTTGCTGTTTCAGTTTCTTCGATTGTTCAGAAGAGAAGTTCTTGCCAGCGATTCAAGAATACTGTTCATTCTGATTATGGTAATCATGAACGTATTGTTGTCTTACATTCCCGGTTATTGGGATTCTATTCCGATGGCAGCGTTGCCTTTTTGTATTCTTCCCGTGATTATGCGTGCGTTTTACGATACAAGAATTGCATTGTTCGTACATCTGGTTTCCTGTCTGATCATTACTATCAAAATGCCATCTGATCGCTATGCGTTTTTGTTCATTCAGGTAATCACCGGTATTGCCGCAATTTTCAGCATTGTTAACATGCGCAATCGTTCGCAGTTATTCTTTTCAGTTGTGATGATACTTGGAGTTTATCTGACGCTTCACTTCGGCATGGGTATTATTTCTGAAGGAGATATCATGAGTTTCCGCAGTGCAGATTTTATCAATTACACTGTCAGCGCGGTTCTCGTGCTTCTGGCTTACCCGTTGATATTTCTCTTCGAGAAGATATTCGGATTTGTATCCGATGTAACATTGATGGAGCTCGCCGATACCAACCATCCTTTGCTTCGTGAATTGGCAGAACGCGCACCGGGAACATTTCAGCATTCCATGCAGGT
>Ga0172367_10003287_pt1 | contig 21185 bp, 18 predicted proteins | sample Lak10m_FD_114542 | JGI IMG/M metagenome (GOLD analysis project Ga0172367, IMG submission 114542) | Freshwater microbial communities from Kabuno Bay, South-Kivu, Congo - kab_022012_10m | ecosystem: Environmental > Aquatic > Freshwater > Lake | place: Democratic Republic of the Congo: South-Kivu... | reverse complement strand
TGGACATGAGGGGAGCAGAGTCAGGGGCCTTGAGCTTAGCCTCGAGTTTGTCGAGTTTTGCCATGACTTCCTGAGCCACGGGGTTGGCCTTCACTGAGGTTTGGATGCTGTCGAGCTTGGACATGAGGGGAGCAGAGTCAGGGGCCTTGAGCTTAGCCTCGAGTTTGTCGAGTTTTGCCATCACGTCCATGGCAACTGGATTCACCGAAGGTTGGGTGTTGGACATGAGACTTGGTTTAAGCTTGGCCTCTAGCCTGTCGAGCTTCGCCATTACATTCTGTGCCACGGGGTCGACCTTGGTCTCGCTCAAGTGGTTGGGGGCATGCCGCAGGCCCTCGTCGTGTGGGCGGTGTGGTCTGTGGCGGGTGGAAGCGTGCCTGCGCGGCGCTTGGTTCGTTTCTGTGCTGGTGACCTTGGTCTCACTGAGCTTTGACTTGAGGTCCGCGATCTCGGACCGCAGAAGGTCCATGGAGGTGGTCTCGGGTGCCTTTGCAGGCAAGAATCCTTCCTTGAAGTCGATGGTGGTGTCTCGGGTAGATGTGGATGGGTTTCTCCGCAGCGACATGTCGATCCAGACCGTATCCTTTTATACTTTGGCATCTTGAACGGAGGGTCGATTAGGTCTTACAGGTCGGGCCATACATGAAAAACAAGAGGCACACCACGGAGCAGTACACTCCGGTCAAAAGAGCAACCTGAAACGACTCGGGCATCTGGTGAACCATGCCTTCAGGCAATATATAGCAGGATGCCCAGACCCGACACGAAGCAGCAGTAGAACACGCGGCAATTGGCCACCGTCTCGGTGTTGCTGTGCGCGTCGTAGGTGTGGCCCACCATCAATAGGACGTCTGCCATGATCTGAGCGGTCCAGAAGACGACCTTGAGGCCGTGCCTCGAGTGCATCTCCACAAACACAATCCCCACCACCAGCATGTAGAGTATGATGGAGACAGTGTCGGCGCGCCTGCCGTTGACCCTCGGGGCGCACATGAGCTGGATCGAGTAGGTCTGAGAAAGCACCACCAGCAAGACGAAGAAGAGGTCCGAGGGACTGCAGAGCAGCGCTATCATGTTGAGGCGGCTCAGGAGCACGATGGCCCACAGCGTGGCGCTCCACACGTGGACTTGCGCGGCCGCCTCGTCGGTGAACTCGGTCATGTTGTCAATGAACTGGGCCTCCTGGAGCTGCGTCGTCATGAGGGAAAACACCACGGACAGGGCAGACACCACGAGAAAGAAGACGGCGAAACCGTAGTCGTCGGAATTCACTACAATGTCGAGGCTCGTGGCGTTGGTCATCCTGGTGGTGTACACCGTGGCGTGGGGCTCCTTGTAGTAGAGCATCACAAAGATGAACAGGGGGAGCTGCGAAATGCAGAAGCCAAGGCCGGTGGCGCGCGTCAAGTCTTGCAAGAACATTGTCGCGGGTCGTGGGTGCATGGCTTATAAAGAGAGGGAAATTACAAGGTACAACACCCGTCATGAGTATATAAGAGAATGTGGATCAGTGTAGTGAGAAACTCCCATGTCCGACCAAGCTGTTTTCGACAAAGAATCCATCAAGGGTTTTTTCAGGTACGACATGGCCTGTGACCCAGAAACCAAGATGATTAAGGTGGAGTCCACGTCTACCACGCTTTTGCCAGACCCCCCACGCATCGTCAATTTCCTGGAGAGGGCTGCTTCGTACACGAACGATAGCAACTCTTCGTACTCGGAGTTCATCTACAACAAGTATTCGTTCACCTTGTCCCCTACAAAGGGCAAAGGCGACGAGAACTCCTTCTACTACGTGCGTATGTCCAAACCCCAATTCGTCAACCTCTGGGTCCGCGACTACGACAGTCGGACGGGGCTAAGCTCTGAACGCAGCCCTGTTTTCCCCTATTGAAGTATTGCCTGGGGCAACTATATAAACAAATTGTCTAGAATAGAATTGTTTTCACGCGATGGGAATACCGAATCGTGACGGCCTCACATACGAGACGTGCAATGGATTCACGGTGCGAGATCGTCGGGGTGTACTGCACTCTTTGTCGTGTCCAGGTGTCCAGCTGGTCAAGACTGTTCTGTTTGGTTCTGCTCTTTTTCACCTTAACAACGGCTTCAGAACCCACTCAAAGACGAATCGAGTTATGAAGGTCACGGTGAGTATCGCCAATGAAAATGACCAGGATGCCTTCAACTGCTTCTACATGGGAAAGGTCTTCAAGGTAGTGGTCATTGTCGAGTTGAAAGATGCTGTGGGCCACCTCATACCCGAGTATTAAAGACTCTGCGTCCTCCTTCGCAAATGACCTACTACGCCTCGTACCGCGACCTCGAGCTCACTTGTCACGAGCGACCGGACGGGACGTGGTCGTTTCGGTTCGTGCGGGGCAGTACGCCGGGCGCGCTACACATCCGTATGGGTGACACAGTGACTTTAACAGACAAGGCGGGCACGGCGAAGCTCATGATGCGCGTGGGGGCCTTTGTACCGCATGTGCAGTACGGGAAGTTCACAAGGAGTGGGCACGTCGTCCCAGACTGGGTCCAGTGGGTCTAGATGTTGAAATTATCCATCCAGCTGTCATCGTCTTCGGGCAAAGAGCTAGCGTTTTCCTGGAACAGGCCAGCAAGGTCGTCTGTGGGCTCTGCAGGCCCTTCTGTGGTGACTGGAGGCTCGTCTGTGGGCTCTGAAGGCCTTTCTGTGGCGACTGGAGGCGCATCTGCGTTCCGAGGATGGTCCTTGGGCGCCACACGATGATGATTTAGGCGCTGTAAATGTCGGTTCCGTCTGGATTTTTCCACGTAATAAAATAACCTCATGGGCCATTGCTGACGTTCGGCATACATTCGCAGTATAACATGCATAGATTCTTCATATCCGAGTGCTTTGGCGATCGCTTTGAAACCCATCCCCTGGAATCGAAGCAGGGAGTACAGAGTGAGATCCTTAAACGTGAAATTTATAAAATCCGTAAAAAGTTCCCTTCTATACATCAGATTCTTGTAGTGGTTTACTGATAGTCCGTGAAAGGATGCCTGTGCACAATATGATTTTGGAAACATAGCCCACACATATCGAATCCGCGTGTCCGTAATGTGACTCGTCTTGTCTGGTGCCCTTTTCCGCATCTGGACTGAGTAAACTATGGTCATCTTGACTTTATATACCTAATTCAATTTGATCTGCATGAGATTGGACCCCTCGTTGGTGGTGGGTTTCATCCACATTGGGGTGGGTTGTGTGGTGAATCGAGGCCTCATCCAGCAAAGGCAGCCCACCAAGCCAACCACTACTGCTATGACAATGATGTATACAGTGTAATTGGTCTTGGTTTCTTCTTCTTTCGTGGATGTTTTGGGTTCATGGAGGTGGCGCGTTGGTCGCGTGGTAGACGGTCTGGTGGTCTGTGCAGTGGCGTTTGGACTTGCAGTTACAGTAGTATTGGGTCTCACAGTTACTGTGGTATTGAGTCTCACGGAACTTGAATGTGCTGTGGTGCTTGATTGTGTAGAGGTTGTGTGTGCTGTGGTGCTTGATTGTGTAGAGGTTGTGTGTGCTGTGGTGCTTGATTGTGTAGAGGTTGTGTGTGCTGTGGTGCTTGATTGTGTAGAGGTTGTGTGTACTGTGGAACTCGGTTCTTGCACTGTGGTCGTATTCAAGGAAGTTGCACAGTGCGTGTCCTCTGTAAGTGTGCAGGCATGGACCTCTTCAGAGCTGTCGCACACACTGCACTGCTGCGCATACACGCCGTCACTACAGAAAGACTCCCCGCTCACACAGGCCTCGCAGTGCCGGTCCTCGGGGCCAGTGCACATGGGGTAGAGGTACTCCCCGGGCGCGCAGGGGTCGCATGGGGGGGTCGACATTACAAGATTCAGGAGGCAGAAGATCAAGAGAGCCCTCATCGAGAGAGATTTTGTTGGGCTTTTATATAGAAATCTATTATGTGGAATATGGAATTTGTTCTCGTTTGGTTAAAAATTCTTGAGTATGCTTTTAAAAGCCTGAGTAATGTCTAGTAAACATTCATGCATCGTTTTGATTTGAGATTCCAAGACTGCAATTTGTTTAGTCTGATCTTCCAATCGTGTGTCGTTTCCGGGAAAATAAAATTTTAATGTTTCTTTGAAGGATTCTGCAGATTTAATGGGGATTAAGTTTCCTTGATCGTTTTCGTTTGTCAATATCTCATAGGCTGCTTTAATGTTGCTTTTGCCCATGCCTCGACTATACAGTGCACCACGAAAAATAAATATTTTTGGACGCCCATCATATTTAAAATCAATTCGATAAGTGTTTTCTGGTCTTGAATTAGAATAGAACTTTTGAATCTTTATTGAATTTATTCCATGCTCAGCGAAATACTCTTCACACAATGCTTTCAATTCTCCAGATGCCAATGTTGTCGACATATTTCAAGAGACGCGCGGGGTTTTTATAGGTGTTTGTACTTGGTTTCATAAAATTTTATTGCTCTACAGAAAATGCCTCTCGAACTGCTCCCAGGGGACTGGGGCCTTAATTGCGTTGATGTTGTTGACGGCCTCCTTGACCTGGTTCTCCCCCAGCCTGAAGAGCAGTGAGTTCTTGAGGAGGTCCGCCAGCAGGTCGAAGTCGCTCTTGGAAGTGTTGTTGATGACCGTGCGGTGGAACCCGTTGATGCCGCTGCTCACGTGGTCCTGGAGCTGTGGCACCATGGAGCCGCACCTCTTTCCGAGCTCCTTCTTGAAGAAAGGGCACTGCGGGCACATGCAGGCGATGCGGCTGAGCCCGTACTCGGTGACGTCGAACTCCTCCCTGAGGTCCCTGCCGTGCTTCTCCTTGAACTTGGCGGCGTTTTCCTCGGATATGATGACCGGGAACTCCGCGTGGCCCACGAGCATGATGGACTGGTACCTGGTGAGGACGTAGTTTGGCACCTTCCACAAGATGTCGCGCTTCAGCTTATCCCTTATGAACTTCCTGATCTTCTGCTCCGTGAGCACGAATTCCTCGCCCGTGCTTCGCTTGTACGAGTCCTGCACGCACATGCCCGTCACAAAGAGCCTGCGCCAGGTCGCGTCGCTGAGGTCCTGGATCTCCGGGCACATGGACTTGAAGAAGTGGACGATCTCCGCGCAGGAGAGGTTCATGTGGGCCGCCCGCACGATGTCCTGCGTCGGCTCCCGGATGGTGAAAGGGATGGACCACAGGTCGAGTCGCTCCGCCTTCAGGTGGAAGTCCCGTATCGTGTCGCGGAGCGTGGGCTTCAGGCTGAACTGGATGGTGCTCAGCACCTGCTCGACCGTGACGTCGTAGTTCCCCTCGAAGAAGTAGGGAACCTGGTTCACGTTGTAGATCCTCCCAAAGAACTCCCGCACGGCGGCGTCGCGGCGAAGCTCCATCTGGGCGGCGTCGAGCTTGTGGCGCAGCAGGAACGTCGCCAACAGGAACTTGTTGATGTGAGGGCACCTGCACCAGGGCGGGAGCTTCGAGCTCTGCGTGACGAGCGCCAGTCCGTAGTCTTCAGATGCCACAGTGGCCATGTACTGCCCCCAGGAGCTCTTGGGCTCGCCGTAGACGGCCGCGTGCATCGTGTCGATCTGCGCGAGCTCCTCCAGCATCCACGTCGCCCTCGAAGGCTGCGTCAGGATGTGGAACACCACCATGGCCCACGTGGCGAGGTCGGCGTCGGGGTGGTAGAGCTCGGGGTCCCCTGAAATCAGGAACGACGACATGTGCTTCCCGACCCCGTGCGACAAGATGGATCCGGAAGGGTTCTTCGTCACCAGCATCGCGCAGTTGATCAGCTCCTTGTCGTGGACCTTGTCTTTGAACCGGAGGAAGTCGGCCGTGCTCACGTGCTTGACGATGGTCGGCAGCGTATGCACACACCCGAGCCAGGGATTCATCTTGAGTCCGGGGAACAGCGGCTTCTTCAGTGTGATGGTGCGGCACATGACGGGGACTTGCTTCATGATGTCCTGGATGCAGTGGAATTGGCCCACGTGAAGTAGAGACTTGGCCTCGAGGAAGTACTCGCCCTGGTTGCACCAGGTGATCGGGTCCTCGAGACCCTCGTCGTGTGGAGTGGCCTCATAGTCGCGAAGGAAGGCCTCAAGGGTCCGCAAAGTGAGGGGAAACTTCGACCGGTGGTAGCGCTTGCTCATGTGGACGGGAGGAAGGAAGGTGCCCATCTGGCGCGGTTGGCCACGTCACGGAGTATATAAGGACATGTCCGGGTGGGCCACCGCCAAGACATTCCATGGGGAAATTCGACAAGTGGATGAGAGTGGACGGGAAAGTCATCAGGAAAAAAGATGGCGTACTGTGGGAAGATGTTTATAGAAGGAAACGTCCGGGTGTATCGTGGGTAGATGTTTATAAAATGAGACGTCAGGGTCAGCCCGAGCCAAACGTCGTTCAAATGCAGCGTTGCTTTTTTGATTTAAATTTGAAACAACCAACCGAGGATGTTGTCGAGTTCAATCAGAATGGATCAAACTTGAATATTGTGTTTGGTGCATTGGAGAGGAAGGAAGTTTTTCGCAACCAAGTAAGCACCCAGATCGCCAACCTCTTGAAGGCTGGATACAAAGGGCCGCTCAGGTTTCCAAAGTATGACTCTGGAGCTTCACCAGAACCCATCACCACAGAGAGACCTCCGCTCAGGTTTCTGGAGTATGAACCTGAACCTGGAGCTTCACCAGAGCCCATCACCACAGAGAGACGTCGAAACACGATTTTCCCACGGGATCTTCAGAGTGGGCGCATGCCCTCCCGCAGCAGAGAACGCAGCTAAACGCGCGCCACTTGTTTGATGTGTCTTTTAATACACAGTCTTCATTTGCGAGTCAGATTTGATATTTTTTTTCAAAATGTAGTAATGTGATATATAAGCAACTGTACCTTGCGAGAAAAAAAAAATGTATGATTTGAATGTCAGCAGGTATTTGGGACAGCTGGAAGATTATTTAGCTGGAAAGAAATACAAACTCCTTTTCCGAAATATGAAGGTCGAATCTGTAGAAAACGCGGATGTAATGATCGGGGGTGCGCCGAGGAAGAAAGACGTGACTTACATCAAATACAGTGGTGTAGAGATCACCCAGGATAAAAAACATCCTGGGTTTGCGGAAGATTACAAAGTTGTTCTTGGCAGCGGCTACGTATACTGCCTGAAACACTACAAAGTCAGGTGGTACGACCAGTACAACCAATCCTTCGAATTCAATGAGGCGGGCGAGCACTTTATTGGTCTTTATGAACAAGCCATACGGAATGGGCCAGTTCGCCCACAGGCTGCCATCATGCAGGGAGTTCGCCCACAGGCTGCCATCATGCAGGGAGTTCGCCCACAGGCTGCCGTCATGCAGGGAGTTCGCCCACAGGCTGCCGTCATGCAGGGAGTTCGCCCACAGGCTGCCATCAAGCAGGAAGAAGAATCTGCCCACTTGGTAGAGGCTGGATCGCGCGCTGCCGTCAAGCAGAAAGAGGAATGTGGCCACTCGCAAGAGGCGCGCGTGAGAATCGACAATTTGGTCAACCCCGAACGTAAGCGCAAGGTGTGCGGCATGTAGAATGAAATGATGTTCGAATGGAACTGCCTTTCATCAAAATGTAAAGGTGGGAACCCACGATGACCTGCGCGTGCATGACGCAGTGCCAGAACTCTGTTGACTCTGAGTTACACACGAACCAATAGGTCACGGGCACGCACAGTAAGAGTCCAAGGAGAGGACTCCTTTCGACCAGCAGCTGCACAAACGTGTAGGCGAAGTAGAGGTCGGCGAAAAACATGTCAAAGTAGACGACGGTACGGTCCTTTGTCGAGTGAAACCACAGACTGAAAACAGTCACCAGGAGGGAAAGTGCAACCATGTCAGTCAGGCCGCGGAGGTGCGCGTGGAAGACGATGGTGGCAAACAGCGCGGAGGTGGCTTGGAGGCTCATGGACACGTCAGACTTTATACACTTTATTTTTCATCAGGAAATCTGGGTCGTCCTTCCTCCAATCCTGGATCTTGCGCTGGAGCGACTCCCTGTTGAGCTTGAGCTTCGAGAGGGCAGTCTTGGTGGTGTACTCGTCGTCGGCGAGGACCGGGAGCGGCACCTGGGCGCGCAGCGCGAGGCTGAGGTTCAAGGTGGGAGTGGGACAGGCAGCCCGGGGGTCCGCGTAGCTGGCGAGCGACCAGTTGGTGCCATACATGATCTTGGGCGGGCACATGGGTTTCACGATGCGTTTGACCTCGTTGGTGTGGAGCTGCTCCAGGAAGTAGCGGCCCCTGGCCTTGGCGACGAAGACCCGCTTGAAGGCAGCCTTCAAAACGTTGAGAGCGCTCACTCGAAGTACCTGCGCAGCGCGGAGCGCCTCGAAGTCGAAGAGCCTCTCGAGGTCCGGCTTCCAGAAGAATACCATCTTTCGCACGCCCTTGAACTCGATGTCGAGCGGGTTCCGCGTCAGGCAGAGGATCTCATTGGGGCACTTGTAGGCCTGCAGCGGGTGGTGGCGGACGTAGTGCCTGAACTCTGCTGCAATCGCCTCGAGCGGGAGTCCATACTCGAACCAAAGCACCACGTTTGAAATGTGGTTGTCCCTCAGGCACTCGGCGCACACCCTCATGCGGAATCGCTCAAAGATCGTGTGGCGGAAGCGGCACCCACACCGACTGCAGAACATCCCGTACACCAGACGCAGCAACGTCTTGCACTGGCCAGGGCGCACTGGCTCGTAGCCGAGGTAGAAGTGGGCGCGGTGCTTGCGCGTGCTGTTGAACGCCCTGTGCCTCTCCCAGTACGTGGCCCACCACGCGTCATTGAACTGAAGGCCTTTCACGGCGCACAGCAGCATGAAGATCTTCCGCGGCTCGCGGTGAAGAAAGGAGCACACGAGCGCCCAGTTGTCGGGGGACAGGCGACTCGCATCGCGGCGGCGCATCGGTGACGTCACGGTTTTTTTGAAGACTATTTCACTCAATCGCCCACAGCATCACGCTTGTTCTTGAACATGAGCGACTTGGCAAAGAGCAGGATCACTTATTTGAAAGTGCAGATCTTGTCGCAGCAACAGGAATTCGACCACAATACAAATAACAAGAAATTTCACGAACAGAAAATAGTCGAGATGGACATGGCGCTCGCCCGGAATCGGTTTTTCATGAGTCAGACGCAAAAGGAGATCAATGAACTCGAGGCCAAGGAGTTTCATGATTGAATAAAGTGTTAGACGTGCACGAGCGTAGAATCAAACGCCCAATTCACTTAGACGCTCGAGACCCGCTGCCTCAAGACCCCATGACCGAGCCCAAGACGCGCGAGGAGATACTGACGGAGCGGCTACGCGAGATCGACGGGCGACTCTCGAAAGTGAAGCAGCGCATTGGCACAAACACACAGCACTTTAATCAAAAACTCGAAAGGGCGGAAAAGAGGCGAAAGTCCGCCAGGGGCGACGCCCATTTCGTTAAGGTCGGCGGCTCCATGGTGGAGGCGACCGACAGGCTCGAGGCGCTCTTGGTCCTCGAGGAGTGTTACGAGGGGCTGCTGGACCTGCAAGGAAAAGACCCCGTCAAGGAAGCAGAGCAACTCATCGCAAGGAAGATCAAAGTGTTGAAAGAACTCATCTCACCTTAGCAAGGAGACAGCGGAGGCGAGGAAGGGGTCATGCCAAAGCGATCTTGGAACGGCGAAGATACATCTTCGACTTCAAGATTGTTCTCCGCCTGCAATAGTGGCACTGGCTCGATGCGATGGAGGAATTGGTCGTAGAGAATTACCTGGGGCTGGTCATAGAGAACCACCTGGGGCATTGGCATCTCCACGGCGTGATATGCTTCCATGCCAGCTTCCGTCTTCAAGTCCTCGTTGAGTAAATCCGTGGTCTCTTCTTCTGGCTCATTGAGTCGTTCGAGCATGGTCAACAAGTCTCCATCCAGAGGCTCGTCGTCTTCAAAGTCCAATTCCATGGCAATGGTTGAGTGCATGCTCTGGAGGTCGGAATCTTGGTTTGTAGCGTCTTCGTCTTGGTTCGAAGCGTCTTCGTATTGGTTCGAAGCGTCTTCGTATTGGTTCGAAGCGTCTTGATCTTCGCGATATGCTTCCTGGCTCAAGGTAGCATCGTATTGCTCAATTACGGGTTCTGTCGGCAAATTTTCATGTGCCGCCTGATCAATTACGGATGCTGCTAGCGCCATGGCTGTTACGGCTCCATCATCAAATACGGGTGGTTCTTGCGTCGTGTCAATTACGGGTGTTGCTCGCGCCATGGCTTCCTCGATCCATGATGGAATTTGTTTCACATCATTTTTGGCTCGTTTCGCGCCGGTAGTGTCTTCTTCACGCTTCTTGTCGTCGTCATCGATCACATTTACGTTGAATAGCTTCGCACCGACAGTGTCTTCTTTGCTGCGTAAACGCTTTTTGCTGTCGTCGTTGAGAGACTTGTAATTACCAGGGTTGGCAAATACCAAGAGATTATCACTCGACTTGTAATTCATCACGTAGTGGTTCACAGCGTCTTTCTCTTTCTTCACATCTATGGCAGCAAGAGTAGGATTCGACGCAAAGGCAACGACTCCGTGATTGCAGATCGACGCGAACCCGTAAATCTCCACATCGTTCTTGACGGCAGTGTGAAGCACTCGGTAGATCTTGAGGATGTTGCCTTTCTTGTTGTCTCGAAATTGTTTTGCCATTTTATCTGTGATTCTGATTTGATCTCCGAGAATGCGAGTCGACAAATGATCCAGACAAGTTTGAGCAACGTGCGCTATGTAGAGATCGTCCTCAAGATTCGGGGTGTTCCGACTGATAGTCTTCAGGAACTCGTCACCAAGCTGGCCAAGAAGAGGCGTGGGCATTCGTTTCGTGGCGAAGGTTCCTCGCACCCGTAATTAAATATGATTGACTGGAAAAAAAAAGAAGTTATTTTTATTCCAGATAACAGGCGGAGATTTTACAACTCCCGTGTAAATACCAAAAAAAACTAAAAACTATGCCGAAGTTGTCATTTTATTCGGATGTCCGCCTGGCCCGCACCCGTTTATAAAATAGAGAGCCGGCCAGAAAAAGGCACAATGCTTACGAGCGACCACGGCTTCGCTTTCTTGCTGGGCAAGCACTTGCATCCCCTGAACCGCAAAAAGCTCTCCACGTGCAGCAAGCGCTTGGACCTGTTTATTTCTGTGCCGCCGAGCAAGCCAGGAGCCGCCTGCTGCTGGAAAGCACTGAACCCGGAATTAATGATCGCGGTCGCGAAGCACCTCCGCCCGCGCATCTTCATGAGGCTTCTCTGCGTGAACAAGCAGACCCGTAATTACATCGATTGTGATGCCTATTGGTCCGGACCAGCCATTCACTGCACGTTTCGGCACATGTTGATGACCGAGATGAAAAACAGAAATAAGGCTGTCAATTTTCCCAAGGTCAAGAACCTTTTCGGCCTCGTCGACCTTCCCTGCTCCTACGCGGAAGCCATGAAAATCGCAGAAGACAGAGCTCGCTTCATGATGCGCCATTCTTCGAACCCGGAATTAGCCGCCCTGCCCTCTGCGGAGCTCGCTCTCGAGGGGGCGAAGCTATGCACCAAGGCAAAGAGGTCCAAGTTCGCAAATCCAAGCAACGCCAAGAATATCGTGCAACAGGAGGTGTTGAATTTTAAGCGGAGAGTGGTCAACATGTTTGAGCCAGAGAATTTCATGGATGCTCTCTATCACTTGACCATGTGCAAGTGGGTCATGGTCCAATCGGACGACGTCCACTTTAGCGCGACGACCCGTAATTTCTTCAAGCACTTGTTTATTTCGGCGCTCAGACATGAGGACAGGTGTATCCGCCTCGATTTGCGTCGGCTCTTCACGGACCCAACATTTTTCGATCATCGCGAGAATGCTTTTTGGTCCTATGTGCGCGACCTCTTCGCCGACACCCCCTACCACGCCGACACCGCCGAATATTTCATCTGCAAGTACCGCCACGTCTACAAATATCTCATGCGCCACAACATCGTGCACCACTCCTTCAATTTCGCCGGGGTGGCCTTCGAGCTCGAGCAAGACTTCAGTATGAATGAATGAAGGCCACGAGGGAGAGGGCGAGGGCCAACAAATTCTGGAAGAGGGCGACGGCGGCGGCGGCGGCGGCGAGCACCGCGATGGCGACACCCACCAGGGCCAGTGCCACCGGCACGACGTTGAATACAGTAAAGAGGCAGCACACTCGCTGCGCCGCCCTGTGATCCTCCATGTTCAAGTAGACCCTCTTGTCTCGTATGGCCGAAACGTAGCGTTGCATCTGTAGCATGTCGTAGAAGGGCTGGGGGATGGGAAGCGCGGCGACCCAGGGCTGGTAGTAGGTCTCGACGAAGTGGGAGTCGCAGTAGCCCGCCTCGCACTGGAGCCACGCGATGTTGTCCTCCCACGACTGGTAGTTGAAGGGCCACTCGGTGCACTCGCGGAAGCACTGCGCGCTCCCCGGGATCCTGTAAGCGACATCCGGGGGAGGGAGCTTCCCGTCCGCGCACCCCTCCCAGTGCTGTAGCTGCGTGGGCCACTGCACGGAGATGGGCAGCACCGTAGTGACGAGGTCCACGACTTCGCCCATGAAGCACGTGGGGACCATGGGGAAGCACATGAAGGACACGTTGAACACGTAGAGCATCACCATAGGCACGTAGGCGATCATCAGGAGGGGGTCCACCATCGGGACATTCAGCAACCTGAAGAAGAAGGAGACTATCGCGAAGGCCAGGGCGACCACCACCCCGCCCCAGAACAGCGACCGGCGGTGCGCCGAGCAGTGCTGCACCTTCTCGAAGTCGCACCGGATGAAGTCGGACAGGTCCTCGCTGAACTGAGAAGGGCTCGCGCCGTTGTCGGGGCTCGTAGTGTAGGACTTGAGGGAGGAGAAGTCGACCCCGAGAAGCTTATTCACCACGTCTTTGAAACCAGAGACGAGAGCAGGCTCGTTCTTGGGGGGCAACCCTTTCCACGTGGGAAGGGAGGGGAGCGACCCCTTGAACGTCCTGTCCACCGCGGGGCGAGGGGGGCCCGTCTTGGCATAGTACTTGACCGTGCTGAGGAGGATATTGTAGCTCAGATTAAAGGCGATGGACCCGGCCAGGCACAGGTGCTTGGAGTCGGTGTAGTTGTAGCTCGGGGGCCAGAAGAAGGGACCCCTGCTCCACTCGTACGACAGGTCGGGGGCGAGGTTGGCTGCGTTGCCGCTCGCGAGTTGAACAGAGTACTGCTTCACGGCCTGAAGGTTCTCCTTCCAACCGAGCAGGCGGCGGCCCCTCGACCCATTCAAAGTCACTTGATCTCCCAACGATTGTGTTTGGTTCAAATTCGTGAACCAAGGCAGCAATTCGTGGACCACGGCCACGTTATCCCGGACGGACGGTAGATTGTCCAGGCCCCGAAGCAGCCTGGCCGTCATGTTGAGGAAAGGCCTCAGCAGGTGCGCGGACCGCCTGGCTGCCACGGAGAGGGGCTGCACCCACTCCGCGTACTGCACCACGAACAAGTAGACCTGAATGGGGAGGTCAGCCTCGGCCATCCCTGTGTAGCTCGTGAACTGGACGTCGCTCACATTGGTGAGGTTGTAGAGCAGAATGGCCCGCTCGCCGACCTGGCGCCACCTCTCACAATCCGAGGCGACGTGGCGCTCCAATACAGTGAGTGAGTCCGCGGCCATCAGGGACCGACAAGGCTCATAGGCCGAAGACCAGTCCGTCGCATTCGAGATCTCGGGAAGAGCCAAGAGCCGCCGTCCCTTGAGCATCGCGAGGCCCACGGTCATGTAGGCATTGCCTCCCTGGTCGAGCCAAACACTGAGGCACCAGGTCTGCGCACCATTGAGGTTGGCACAGGCCGTGGAGGCGAGGTCGCGGTAATTGGCCGAGTAGGAGCTGCTGGAACTGGCGGAGATCCCGAGACTTATGAGGCACAGCTGCGTGGGGTCGGGGCTCACCCTCTGGGCGTGGTACTGGTCGGGGCACGTCTGCAGCGCAGTGGACCGCAGCATACAAGTGCAGTGGCCCACAGACCCAGTCACGAGGCAGATGGGCTTCTGAGAGCACCTCGCGCAGGGGACGTTGCCGAAGCTGGGCTGCATGTAGGCATCCACGAAGCCGCACTCCACGTCCGGTAGGTAGCATTCCTGGTGACTGGAGCACTGGGACTGGCCCACGGGGAACGTGTGGCAGCGGCACAGCTTGGTGAGGGCGTCGCAACCGTACCTGTTCATGTCCGTCCCACCGGAGCACGCGGCACAGGCGACGAGGCTCATGTCGTCGTCCATGCAAGTGTCGGAGGCAGAGCAGCCCAGACCCTTCTGATCGCCCACCGTAGGCTTGTACCCGACCCAGCACCTCGTGGGCATGGGTAGACGCGTGGGACCCGTGTCGTTCTCGGGGAAGAGGTTGGTGCAAGTGAACGGGTTGTCGAAATCACAGTTGAACTTGGTCTCGACCGCCGTCTTCCACTCGTCCATCACACCGATGTTGGCTGTCCCAAACGTCAGCGCCCTCGCCAGCGTCTGCAAGAACTCAATCAGCTTCACCACAAACTCCTTGATAAAGCAAGTGACGGGCTTGATGACGCTGCCGACCAACAGCTTCAAGAACTCGCATATAGCAATCACCATGTCGCGAATGAACTTGCCGAGCTGCCCTGTCTCCATGATCATCTTGTACAGTGTGTCACCCATCGTCACGAAGAACTGCCTGAACTCATTCAGCAGAGCTGTGAAGTTGGTCATGATCTGTTTGACGATGGGGTTGGGGTCCGCTGTCATCACGAGCGAGAGGATATTCATCCCGATCTCCGTCATGTAGTAGACGATCTTCACAAAGAAATGAACCACCTTCCTCACCGCGCCGATCGCCATCTGAAACATCTCCAGACTCTGGGCAGAGCACTCCTGCGCGGTCCTGCGGTTCTGCGCCAATATGGCCTCCAGCTCCTCTGTCATGGCGGGGCACGAGCCGGCAACCGTGAAGTCGTAAAAGTACTGCACCGTCTGCCTGGCGAGCTGGTCATTGGTGACACTGTAGGTGGCGGGCTGGTAGAAGAAGCTCGAAGTCCTGCAGGACCCAGAGAGTTGGCAGTTGGTCTCGAAGAGCCTGTACCTAGCATTCTGAATCACACGGCAAAGGTTGTCGAGGTTCTCGTCCAAGTCACACACCGTGAGGTCAGCCACAGCGTCCTCTGCATTCGGCAGATCCTTGATGGCAGAGCAAGTCCCCTTCCTGTCACGGAGCCACTGCCGCTTGGAAGCAGAGCCCTGGCAGTTGGTCCCGTTGCCCGCATTGGTGCACAGCATCCAGGGCGCATCCGTCCACTCGTCGGGGTCCTCGGGCACCGAGGCGAACAGGTCGTTGACGGGATTGGTGGGCTCGCCAGTGAGACCCCCAGCCATCATCTCGAACCAGAACGAGTCGCGCTGAAACTTCTCCGCCGCATGCAGGCGAGGGCACTCCGTACTGTTCCCACACAACCTGAATCGAAGGTCCTGCGCCAGCTTTCGGGCAGGCGACCAGCGCCACAGTTTTCCGTAGCTGACCTCGGGCTCGCTCAACTGCGTCCCATCCGCAGCGTGAAAGGTGGGGAGGGCGTCACACTGGGCACACCTCCTGCGGCTCGTCATGGTGACAGAAGCCGACCTGGGCCTCGCAATCGTCACATTGGTCCCACCGCAGCTCACTATGATCTCCGTGTCCCGCTTCTCGAGGAGGGTGCAGTTCTGCATCGTCGCACTGTACGAGGCAGGCCGACCCATGTGGCAGTCGCCCCCTTCGTCGAGCGTGGTCTTGTCGCTGTCAAGGACCGTCTGACTGTTCTTGTACCTGTACTGGAAGGCAGGAAGCCTGCCCAGGACGCCGCAGTTGGACACAGAGGACGTCAAGTTGCTCCCGTCACGCAAGCTCCCTCCCGTCCACGGCCAGTCCACTTGGTTCGCACACTCGGCCTGGATCGTCAGGGCCACGCGGAACTGCATGTCCACCAGGGACGCCAGCGTGTCAGAGGCAGAACAGGGCCCCGTGCTCGGCTGGCACTCGTTCCCAAGCAGGCAAGCACAGAAGCCGTTCCTGGTCTTGTAGGAAGCAAGCACCCCGCCGGGCACGGGCGAGGGCCTCGTGGTGGGGTGGGTGGAGGTGCCGTACATGACCTTGCTGCGGAATGGGTTCGGCGAGTAAGGTCGGAAGGCAGACCCCATGCCAGACCAGAAGTACCTCCGGCGCAGCGGGCAGTCCCAACTGCGACACGTCCGGAGCACGTAATGCTGGTCCATGGTCCTCGATTCCGTGATGGCGGAAGCGCGCCACAGACCCACCCAGTCCACCGCAGGCAGCTGGGCGGCGTCCGCGAGGCCAACGTACGATCGCAGGGGCAGTCCCGTCACCGCCAGCGACTCGTCCAGTCTCATGCGGATGTAGTGGCCTCCAATGTCCCAGGGGTCCAGGGTGATGTTGCTCAGGGACGTGGCCGCCTGGAAATTCAAGATCGGGTTCTTCCCAGACAACAAACCACTCGGGATGGGATTGGCGGACCACCGAAGGCGACTGTACAAGGAGTTTACCTGTGCCCCGTCCCACGCCCTGTGGCCGAGGGTCCCTTGCTTCAAATCACAAGTGCTCGAGGCAGGGGGTCGCTTCGCACACAGGTTGGTGGGGTACGACTTGGGCGTGGAGAGGTAGCCCGCCGTGGCCCCGTTGCGCATCTTGCACCGCATCTGGTTCGACAGCGTAACAGAGTCCGTCCCGCCAAACGTATTGTAGACGTCGTAGGCCGCATTGTCGTTGGGCGGGCACACCTGCGCATTGCACACGGAGTCGATGATCCTGGTGGAGTCGACCTCAATCACGTCGCAGCCCTCCTGGACCTCGAAGCGGCCGCTCAGGACGGGGTTCACGGTCAACGTGGTCGCGCTGCTCTTGAAGCAGACCAGATTGGAAATGGTGCCGTTCTTGCAGATGGAGTCGTCGAAAAGCTCATTGAAGTAGGCCTGCCTCGACGCCATGTGCCACGCAGCCACGTTGGTGCCAAGGAGCTGCGCCTTGCTCGCAAACCACGTCAAGGTGTGTGAAGCTGGGATGCTGCTGCCGTCCCTGACCTTGTAAAACGAATTGGTAAAGTTCTTCACCAGCCGCCTGGGTTCGTCGTTCTGGCAGTCCGTGAAGACGGGAAGCCGGTTGTTGGTGGTGCAGTAGCTGTCGAGGCTCTCCATGTTGTCGTTGTAACCCTGTTTGAGGTCCTGCGGATTGTATCCAGTGAAGCCGTAGGGCTCAAGGAACTCGTGCCACACGGGCCTCAGCCCAACAGTCGAGGGCAGCATCGCCAGCAAGTTGGCCCGCACCGCCTCTTGGACCTCCGCAAACGTGTTGTTGGACCGGGAAAAGACGTTGGCATAGGCACCTCGGAGCGGGGCAGAGGGCCAGTCCCAGGGCTGGAAGTTGCACATGTGCTGGCCGCTGCAGTACTTGGGCGGGACGAGCTTGCAAGGCAAACAAACGAACATGCCCTTGTAGATCTCGACATTGTACGCGTTGGCACCGCACGAACTCGAGCTGCACGTGGGCGGGCCGATGTCCTCGTTGTAGTCGAGCATCTTGGCGTAAAAGTGTTTGGTGTTGGTGGGAGTGCGGGGACTCGACCCTGTGAGCGAGGTCGGCACGATGCTATGGAAAAAGTTGTTGGTCTTGACCTGTGCGTAGGTGCTGGAGCTCTTTGTCAATGCACAGCCGCTCGTCACAACACAGTCGGGACAGAACCCTGCCTGCGGGAGCCCGGCATAGGCCATCAGTCTCTCGTCGGACGCAGTGTAGGGGCAGGATTGCAAGGTGCGGTTGCACGTGTCGTCGATCTTACTTTCCAGTACGACCCTGGTGCACTTGTACCCGAGCTGTCGAGACCACGAATCCCAATAGAGTCGGAAATTCCTCAGGCACATCTGGTATGCGGGGATTCCTTCATCATTATCTTGGTTGTTTTCTTTGCAAAAGCTTATGGCTGAGTACTGCCTGGGACAGAACGTGTTCATGTAGAAATTGGTCCGTCGCATGGTGGTGCATATTTTTGGTATCTTGTCGACGAACTGTTGGTAGGCGACGTCCGGTTGACAAGACTCGCTTGATATGATTCTGTACTTGTCGTTCACGCAACCTCCAATCGCCCTTTCTGGAATCGGACTGTCTTGGCAATCAGGGGAAGGTCTTACCGTATTCAAGTAGTCCTCCGTGGAGGTCACAGTTTTTTGCATCAAATTGATGATCTTGTCCCTTGTCAAGTGCGGATAGGTCGTCGTGTCGTGAAGAGTATACTGATTCGACCTATACATCCCACTAATCGCACGCTTTTTCTTGACGTTCAGGGCGCACGTTGTACTCGGACCACACCACTCCGAATTGTAGGACATGAGCTTGGCAGTCGCCTGGTTCTCGTACTGCGCAAAGACCTGTACGTTGAGCTGCATTTCGTTCGACATGTAAAGCTTGTCGTAGTTCCACTCCTCTTTGCAAAAACCACATCGATTTGCAGCCAAATACACCATCTCACCCGCATAGATGTTGAGTTCGACTAATGCAGCGTCGATGGTCATGGTTCCCTTTGCAGCGAAGCCATCAGGGACGTAGGTGACAGTGTTGTCTGAAGAGGCCCAAGGCCCATCCACAGCGCAACGCAGCCTCCAGCAGTTGATGTTGGGCACAGTGTATGCAGTGAGCTCCATGTTCAGGGACCTGGGCTTCGTCACGAATCGAGAGCTCAAAGAGTGAGAGCCCGTGCAAACGTTTTCGTTGTTCACCGTCTTCCCAGTGCAAAACTCCTCTCTGCTGTCGGTGCGCTCAAACAGAGACGAGGTCCCGCAGTACGTGTTTTGGACCTGTAGAGCCTTGTTATCCTGCTTCGCATTACAGTCATCCTGGTTCGCGGGGTCCGCCAGGGTGCACCGACTCGACTTGCCCGACCGCTTGCACAAGTCAATGGCCACGTAGTTGGACCCCACCGCCAAGTACCCACTCCCACTCACCGTGGGCGCAGTGCTCGAGTCACTGAAGACGAGCCAGGGCGGCACCGTGGGCTTGGGACTTAGACCCGAGAACTGCAGCTCCTGCTCCGTCGGGACCGACCTGAAGCACTTGCACTCCGCGTCCGGGAACCTCCTCGACGCAGTGCACTGGTAATTGCTCTGGCAGCAGTGGACCACGCTGCAGCCGTCCATCCTGGCGTCGTACTTTGCTGCCAAAGAAGCCCCCGTCCCAGGTCGTATGCCAAACACGGGGAACGACTGCTGGTCCTGTGGGATCATCAGGGAACTCAGCTGCGTCGTGAGGTCGTCCCTGTCTTTCCCGAAAGAGCACTTCTGCTGGATCAGGTTGCTCGTGCACTGGCACTGGGCCACACAGGGGTCCTGGGTCACGAGGGCCTCTTTCACGTCCTGGACCACATTCTTGGTGCCGTCGACGCTGTAGCCCCTGTGCTCCAAGCACGACTCGAAACTCGAGCAGTTCTCGAATCGCCAGCTCGTAGGCGGCATGCCACTCTGCACGGTGCTCAGAACCATCCCGTCGTACGAGACATCCGAGAGATTACGAAGGAAGTCAGCCTCCGCGTAGCAGGCAAACTGGATGCCAGGAACCGAAATCTCACCCACCAACCTCATGAACTCCTGGTGGATGTTGTTCCGAGCGGACTGGACGTCACTGGACCGAAAGATCCCGCCGGCCTGCGCGAGCCAGAGCTTTCGCGTGACGGTCCTCGTGGTCGTGGTCTCTGACTCGTAGGTCTCCCCTCCCGTCGACTTGGCCCACTGCAGTCCGTCCCACGCGTCACAGGCAGTGGGATTCGCAGACACGGGAACTCCGTTCAGCCAGGAGCAGCGCCACCACCAGGCAAACGGCAGCTCGTACGCACTGTACGACATCAAGTAATACAGCCCAGCGGGAGCCACACCCCGGTACCTCTGGTCCACCCTCGCACTGGGAAATCGACCGAGCCACCCCTGCGTCCTGATGGCATTCCATATGCCCACGGCACTGTCCACTGCACTCAAGTACTGGGCCCACGTGCTCGTAGTGGCCTGCTGCATCAAAGTAAAGAGGGTGTTGAGGTTGGCAGCCACGGTCTGGAGCGCGGCCCTGGTGTTGGTCCCAGCATACAGACCCCCGGCGTAGGTGCCGCAGGGAACTCCGGTCTTCGTGGGGTCGTTGCAGTACACGTAGAAGAGCGGCACCACGGCAGGGTCGATCCTGCAAGAAGCGCCGTCCTTGAATCCCATGGAGCCGCACGCCATGGTGTCTTCGATCGTGTAGGCCCTCACAAACCCCACCGTCACAAGGCGGGCCTGCTCGTTGTTTCCGTTCACGTACCAGTACCCAGCGCTCGGTTGCGTGGCGCACAGGCCAAAGTTGCTGCAAGGCCGGAGCAAGGGACCGCTGGGGAGCGCACTCATGCTTCCGTACCCGAGCTCACTGTAGAGCTTCGGCATTCCCAAGAACCCAAGTGCCATGTTGGTCCAGGGGTGCTTCACGACCTGAAGCCACTTGTTGGGCCGGTAGGTCTGCGTGAAGACGCCTTGCTGGTACTGGACCGACTGCCCCGCCCCGTTCCGCAAAAGTGTATTGGAGGCGCCGGGATTGCAAGACACCAAGCCCTCGAGGTGCTCGTAGTCCCTGTCACATGCATGCGACTTCACGGCCAACACCCCTGCCTCGAAGGCGGCCCTCGGCGACTGATTCGGAGCTGAAAACATCCAGGGCTGCGACCCGTCCACAAAACACTGCGAGGAGCTGCAGTTCTTGAGGTTCCGCTGCTCGAACCAGGACCTGGAACATAAACTCGATGAGAATTTTTTTTCAAACTGGTCAACCCGGACCCCTCCCCCCCCCGGGACCAACCTGAAGACAAGAAATTTGGGTGGGACTTAAAAAAATATTTTTTTTTCCAACTGGTCAAAACCAGACCCTCCCCCCCCGAGACCAACCTAAAGACAAGAAATTTGGGTGGGACCTAAAAAAAATAACCCGGTTTGACCATTAATTTTTTTTTCCAACTGGTCAACCCGGACCCTCCCCCCCCGGGACCAACCTAGATTGAAAAGAAGAAATCTACCAGACCAGACCTACCCCCCCGAAACAAAGGAAAGGAAAACAGAAAAGTGGGAGAGAAAGAGAGAAGAAGAGAGAGAGAGAGAAAAGTCAGTCTTGGGGGGGGGG
>Ga0172367_10003286_pt1 | contig 21188 bp, 22 predicted proteins | sample Lak10m_FD_114542 | JGI IMG/M metagenome (GOLD analysis project Ga0172367, IMG submission 114542) | Freshwater microbial communities from Kabuno Bay, South-Kivu, Congo - kab_022012_10m | ecosystem: Environmental > Aquatic > Freshwater > Lake | place: Democratic Republic of the Congo: South-Kivu... | reverse complement strand
CTATTATAGAGGGACATACTGCTGTAGCGTTATTCATGGTGTTGTCAGGGTTTATTTTCACTTATGGGACCATCGGTAAAACGATCAATTACACAGGATTTCTTACTAATCGTTTTTTAAGAATTTATCCACTTTATTTAACTTTAATCTTAGTAGCGCTGGCAGCTAATCCTAATGTCTTTGATTTGTTGACATTACTGACGATGCTGCTGCCTTTAGCTGATTTTAAATCACTGGAAGCTGGACCATTAACAGCTATGGCTTGGGCGATTGGAGTTGAGTTTCAATTTTATTTGTTGTTCCCTTTACTTTTCAGGCAGGCAGCAGATAAACCATTTAAAACTATCGTTATGTGGCTGCTCGCTACTAATTTATTGAGATTGCTAGCAGTAGTTCTTGGAGGTAACCCACGAGATTTAGCTTATTGGCATTTGGCTGGACGCATAGATCAGTTTTTATTAGGTATGTTGGCAGCTTTTTGGCTTAAAAATTTCCTGCCGTCAAATACTTTGTGTCGAAGACTTTTTTTGATGAGTATGCCAATTTCTCTAATGTTACTTGTTTTCTATCACTCTCTGGGCGGTTGGCCATCGTTAGGAATATGGAAAGTTGTCTGGCCAACGATTGAGGGGGGGATGTGGGCTATATTCATAGCAGGTTTTATTGGTGCAAAATTGAAATACAACTCATTGTTTGGTGTAGCGCTACAGTGGATAGGTATGCGGAGTTTTTCTATATATTTACTCCATTTCTCTATTATTCAGTTGTTATGCAAATACTCAGTGTTGTTGCCAAGACTTACTGGAGACTGGAGGTTGGACGTTTTATTCATATCGGTATTTATAGTGTTACCGATAGTGATTGCTATATCCGACATTACCTGGAATGCAATTGAAAAACCTTTTCTTAATTTAAGGGTTGCTTACATTAAATAGGCGACTTCATGCGAGCATCGTCAAAATCAATCGATAGCGGCTAAGCAGTGCTCTGAGTTTGCTTGTTTTAGAATAATTGGTTTATTTTAACCACTTGCGTAATTACAGCCACTTGGCTCTTGCGCTGTATTGGAAATAATGTTTATATTCAATAGTTTGGTTTGGTGATTGTTGCGGCATATTTATTGCAAATCTCAATTAGGTTTTTATAAATAATTGGGAGTTTGTATGATTCAAGTTTTTTTAGGCTTTGACACCAGAGAAACTGTTGCCTTTCATGTGCTTTCTCACAGTATTCACCAGCATGCCTCACAGCCCGTAAGCATTGCACCCATTATGCTGAGCCAGTTGGGAGATTTATATACGCGCGATATTAATCCGTTACAGTCTACCCAGTTTTCATTTTCAAGATTTTTAACGCCTCATCTTTCAAACTACGAAGGGTGGAGTATTTTTATGGACTGTGACATGGTGATGACGGAAGACATTGCCAAGTTATGGGCAATGCGTGATGACCGTTACGCTGTAATGTGTGTGAAACATGACCACAACCCAGTTGAAGAAATAAAGTTTCTTGGCGCAATACAAACTAAGTATCAAAAGAAAAACTGGTCTAGTGTGATGTTATTTAATAACGCCCGCTGCAAAGCGCTGACGCCGGAATTTGTAAATACTGCAACCGGTCTGGAATTGCATCAGTTTAAATGGCTAAGCAGTGACGATGAGATCGGTGAAATTCCTATTGAATGGAATCACTTGGTTGGTTATAACCAACCAAATCCTGATGCAGCTTTAATTCACTATACATTAGGCGGTCCATATTTTAATGAGTACACCGATTGCGAACATGCCGATACTTGGCAAAAAGCGTTTGATGCGATGCATGCTGTCGAGCAACGCTGTCAGAAAGCAGAGGCGGCTTAGTCTGTTTTTCCTGCCTTGCGCTTAACAATATGTGCTTGTTATTTGGCATCTAAATTATGCTGAAGCAAATTACTTCGTCACTACACACTTCTGCAGCGCTGCCTTCATTAAGGCAGCGTGGGCAGGCTATGGTGGAGTACGCGATTCTATTGATTTTATTGGTCATGGTGGTGATGGGTGGTGCGGAGCTGGGAATTGCTGCTTATCACGCCAGTAAAACCGGTGATGGTGCTAAGGCTGCAGCAAATGAATGGGCTAATGCGGTTGGATACTCATATGCAAAATTGAATCAGATTGAGCCAATAGGTGGCGAAACAATCACTGAGTTGAATGCCAGAGTTGATGAGAACAGGCGGGCTGTTTTTGATAGTTATATGTTCGATGACATCAATGTACCTGATGTTATTGACTGTACTGCTGCATATGTTGCTGGAACATTTGATTCTGCAAATGCCAATCTTCCTATAAAAATCAATGCTTGCGATTTAAGTCAGACAGCTAATAGAACCCATATCAAGGCAGCGATTGATGATATTTATCCAGATACTGATTTTAGAAATTTGGAAATTTCGGATGATTTCTATCCAATTTGTACAGATGCTCCTTCCCCCACAAAAATTGAAGATTGCCAAACTGCCGGCGTCATAAAATGGCTGGTGCTAAAAAATATGAGCATTAGTGCTAATAAGCCTAGATTGCTAGTGAACAAGTCAGGCATCGTAGAAAGAAAAAATCTTGGTGATCACAGCAATCCTGGTAACTTTAATCATCCAAATTGCGATGGCGCTGAGTACGATAATGGATTGCCGGATGAAACCAACATTTATTTATTTAATCCGTTACCTATTGATATTACCAATTGTGACGGATCTGCCGGTAAAAAGGTTGGAGAATTAATTGGCGGTACCGACACGTATGAAGGCCTGCCTAAGCTTAATCAAGCTTTATATTCCCAATATACTAAGGTTTGTGTGGATGATGCCTCTGGTGTAATCACTATTCAACGTTTAGATGGCTGCATAGAAAATGGCTATAAGTTATGGTTAAAACCACCCGGAAAAATGTGTGGTTCAGGTACAACTGCAGGCACCGAGTATTGCCCAACAGAAGGTGATTTAAAAGGCGCGACCGGCTTTTACTTTTTTGGAGATAGTAATGATGGCGGAGAAAATCTGAAATATATACCAAGCTCTGCTACTAACCCGCAATTCAGGCCTACTTTTCAGTTGGTTTGTAATGGTGCGGATTACAGGGATTCTGGTTTTGATGCGAATGGAGAATGTAATAATCTGGTTACAGCAGGAGCCGGCTCATTCCCCTTGCAAGTCCAAACGCGTTACCGCTCAATATTTGAATCCTTTCTGACATTCGGCTTACAGGAGTTATCTGACACTTCTTTACTGGATTATTTTTACAACCCTAATAAAGTGGGTGTGGAGGGTTCTAATCAATTAGTAGGTACTGCCGGTTCCGAAATTGGTCCAGTTGGTGGTGGTAATCTAAACCCCACCGTTAAACGCTTTAGAGATTTCAGAGGCTGTTATCAAGTAGACATTACTCCACCAGACAAAATAGGCGAGCAATCTAAAACGGCAGTTTCATCATGTAATTAAGCAAGTTTTTACCTTCGGGCTTTATCCGTATAGACATTAAATTTAAATTAAACATTAACGTAATATTTTAGCGTAACCAACATGGCTCAACAGAACAACACTCGCATCCGTCAACAAAAACGTCAACGTATGATTATCATCATGGTCTTACTAATATTAATGGTGGTTGCTGCATTTTTTATATTCTCGCCCAAACCTCAACAGATTGCACAAGAGCGACAAAGACCGCCTGGCATGATTGCGATTCCTGTAGCCAAACAAGATATTCAAATGGGTTCTAGAATAAGCAGCTTGATGTTTAAAATTTCTTATTTAAAACCAAGCGAAGTTCCTACAGACGCATTAATTTCTCCTAAAGAATTTATGGGTAGGTTCGCCAGAAGAACGATATTAACTAGTGAGTACTTTAAGGAATCAGATATTACTGAAGCAGGTGCACACTCTGGTTTCTCAGGGATTGCTAAACCAGGTATGCGTATCGTACATATTAGTGCAAACCTTTTTCCAGGGTCTTTAAACACTATGCGCATAGGGGATAGAATCGATTTGTTGTCAATTGAGCCTTCTGCGGGGCAAGCATCTTCTGCGGCTAACGGCGCAAATATTAGAGCGCTTGAGAAACAGGCATCAGATGCATGGGGTGGTGAGAATCCTGGTGATGGTCAAGCAAAAGCGAATGCAAGAGCAGCTTTGAAAGCTGCTACGTCTGGAACTGTTACGGTAGGTGCATCAAGCGCAGTGACTGCTACATTGATTGCGGAAAATGCTGAGGTGATGTATGTGCCTCGTAATATGCCACAAAATAAGCGTGCTAATGACGAACCGTTTGTGGTGCTGCAAATGACACCGGAAGATGCACATGTTTCGGTGTTAGCAGCTACCATTGGCAGTCCTATGCGGGTTGTATTCAGACCATTTAGTGATGACTCACGTCTCACGCCTGTAAAAGAGGTTAAAGTTACAACGCGCCTGCCTAAGCCTAGCAAAGATCCGGATAGTATTGTTGTAATTAATGGACTTCAGCGTAAACAGCAACGACCATTTTCGGAAACCTACCGGACTGACTCCGAAAATAGTCAGCGCTTTAGCCCTAATGACGATAACCTGTTGTTAAAAAGTAATAGTCAGCAACAACGCAACTCAGAGTCGCCTGATTTAAATTTATACGGTGAGTACTAATATTTAGTTTTCTTTTGGTGCCATTATGAAAATGAACCTAGACTCATTTATAAATCTTTGTTTACTTAAAATAGCCAATTAGAAGTCGGATCAAATCGAGCAGTTGGTTATAGAAATGAAGTGCACTTTGAATTCAAATGCATAGGGGGGCAGTGTGCGTCACAAGAAGAGAAGAACTTCACTATTAGAGCAGATATTTAATTCGAATTGGCGATTCTCGGCAGCATTAGCTGCAATCATATTTACATTTTCGTTTGTATTTCTTCCGGCGCTGGGTTTGCTAAATGTTTTTATAAAAGCATCAGTACCGTTTGGTCAATTCCTTTCAATTCTGGCGATCACATTTCTATCAATAGTCTCGTTAGTGAAATTATTGATAGAAATTATCACAAAGTATAATGAAGAGGCAGCCTGTTATCCAACAGTAACTCATCAGAAAGAATCTGGTGATCTTGAGGAAAATTCAACTGAAAATACCAATCAGATATCAATTTTTACAGCCATGGAGAGTAATAAAAGCAGGGGGGGAGATGTACCTAATCTAAATCAAAGTATTGCACAAGTTGGACTAGTTAAGATCGAACAAAAGACTGTTGCCGCTGAAGTTACGAAAATAGAAGATGTCAGGGATAAATGGACGTTTGACTTTATTAATTCATTGGAATGGAAAAGATTTGAAGATATAACTAGTGCATATTTTAATGAAATCGGTATTCGAAATAAACAGACAGGTTTAGGTGCTGATGGAGGGGTGGATTTACTTTTATATGAAGGCGATGCCGACCAGCCTACAGCTGTAGTGCAATGCAAAAAATGGTCAAACACAGTAGGGATAAAATTGTTACGTGAGTTTCTAGGTGTTATGATTCATCAGGGAGTCACTAAAGGTTATTTCTTTACGACTGATAAATTCAATCAGGAAGCAATAAAATTTGCAAGAGAACATAATATTGAATTGGTCGATGGTAAAACACTAGTAGTTAAGTTGCAGCGGTTATCTCCAGAGTCTCAATATAGGATATATACCGATATTACACTCGGAGATTATACTACTCCAACCTGTGTACGTTGTGGTTCAAAGATGGTGTTAAGAAAGTCTGAAGAGAAAAATTTTTGGGGCTGTAAAAATTATCCTAAATGTAGAGTCGCGATCAATATAAAAATTCCGACTAAATCAAAGCCCTTGAAAAAATTTGGTTTTCGATTGAAGAAGGTTAGGTAGGTTTCAACGGAGGCTTCTCGATTTATATGACAGTTAAAGGCATTTGATTTGCTTCGGATTTGTTCATGATTAGAGCTTGAGGTCAATCAAGTATGAACCGCCCCGCATTTTGAGGAGGCTTTAATTCCTGAGAGAATAGAGCCATGAACGACACAAACAAAGTAACGAAATCCAACAAATCCAAGCAATACTCCCCCGAAGTCCGTGAACGTGCAGTTCGGATGGTGCAAGAACAGCGTTCAAGCTATCCGTCACAATGGGCGACTATAGAAAGCATTGCATCCAAGATAGGCTGCTCCTCTGCCACCCTACATGAATGGATACGCAAACACGAAATCGACACCGGACTACGTGATGGCATCACCAGTGATGAGCGTGAGCGCATCAAAGCCTTGGAGCGTGAGAACAAGGAACTGCGCCGTGCCAATGAGATACTGAAACTGGCCAGTGCTTTTTTTGCACAGGCGGAGCTCGACCGCAAACTCAAATAAACTACCGGTTTGTGGATACCCACAAACACACCTACGGGGTCGAGCCAATCTGCAAACAATTGCAGATTGCCCCCTCCGGTTATTGGAAACATCAAGCGCAACTACAGCATCCGGAATTACACTGTGCACGTGCCAAACGGGATGAACAACTGATGCCTGCGATTCAACAGATATAGGACATCAATCTGCAAGTGTATGGTGCAGATAAAGTGTGGCAACAACTCAAGCGAGAAGGTACAGCGGTCGCACGTTGCACGGTTGAGCGGCTCATGAAACGCCTAGGCATTCAAGGTGCGGTGCGTGGCAAACGCATACGCACCACGCTACCGGATAAGAAAGCAGCATGCCCGCTGGATAGGGTCAATCGCCAATTCAAGGCAGATCGCCCTAACCAGCTATGGGTATCCGATTTCACCTATGTATCTACCTGGCAGGGCTGGTTGTATGTGGCGTTTGTGATTGATGTGTTTGCCAGAATGATCGTGGGCTGGCGGGTTAGCAGCCATATGCACACAGACTTTGTGTTGGATGCGCTGGAGCAAGCTTTGTATGCAAGACGACCTGATGCCAATGATGCCTTGATTCATCACAGTGATCGTGGCGTACAGTATGTTTCCATTCGTTATACCGAGCGCTTGGTTGAAGCCAGGATAGAACCCTCGGTAGGAAGCAAAGGCGACAGCTATGATAATGCCTTGGCTGAAACCATCAATGGTTTATATAAAGCTGAAGTCATACACAAACGCGGTCCTTGGAAAACCAAGGCAGCAGTGGAATTGGCAACGCTGGAATGGGTGCATTGGTTCAATCATCAAAGACTGCTTGAACCGATTGGCTATATCCCACCGGCGGAAGCTGAGTTAAACTATTACCGTCAGCTTGCAGAAAAACAGGCTGCCGATAAAACGGCCACTTCGGTGGTGATTACTTAAACCAAATATCCTCCACAAAAGTCGGGGCGGTTCAAGTACTTTCGATCACATTTAATCCTATTTGAGTTAATAATTTGAAACTTGTTGTTAAATAACGTAGTCAATTATTATCACGAATTCAGAATTTAACCGCATTGCGGTAGGCCATAGCAAAGAAATATAAAAGGCTGATTCCCCAAAAAGTAAGAACGCCGGCAGTTCCATATTGAGCATACATATTCTGGAAAAATACGCCCACTTCACCGTCAAAGTTAGTGGTGAGCTTGGGGTCAATCAGTAATGTTGCAAATAAACAAGCTGATGAAACAACGAAGCCTAACATCGAACTTAATATCATTAGAAGTTTAAAATATCTGGTTTGCCACCATGCAATCTCTGCTTCATCAGCGCCAGATGTATCAGCATTTATATTTTGCTGAGATTTTTGTGGTTCCATGTAAATTGGTCGAAAACTAGCTGGTTTGGGTCTTGATGGAACTCGGTCAGAAGTCATTTCATGTTTATATCCATCAGATTGCTGAGATTTTTTTAGCTGCTGCAATTTCGCTTCTTTCACAAATGGATAAACTTTATTGAAATATAAGCTTATCTGCCGGCTCTAGCATGGCTGCAGTATTCGCAGGCAACTCCAAGACATAGAGTGCATTAGTTACATAACTGGAAACACGCCATGGTTGCATTGCAATAACCTTGCTAATTACGGTGTAATGTTTATCTAAAAACACGACATCAATTGGATATCGCATGAAATGTGTATGCACTTGCTTACATGGAGAAATTAGCATTCCTTCTGATTTTGTCAGAGGGGAAGTGCCTATTAGCCCGCGTAACCTGAGAAAGTAATTGTTTGCATAGCGTATCTTGGTAACTAACACTTGCCCTGTGCGTTCAAGAATAATGGTGTTGTTTTTATGTGTGTTCATTTTGAAATGATGTCATCAATAATTTGCATAATACGAACAATACTGGGACCTGCAGCCACGATGATTACTGCCGGTAAAATACAGCCAGCCATTGGCATGAGCATACGAACCGGTAGACGCTCTGCGCGCCGCTGAATTACTGCTTCATTCTCGCGTAGTACTGCCTGAGCATGGTGTTTGAGTACCGAGCCTAGTGAAGCACCCGTTTGTTCGGCTTGAATCATGCTGGATACAACATCAGAGATATAAACCAGTTCACATCGGTTAGCCCATAAAGATAGTGCTTCATTGCGGCGACGTCCTTTTTTCATGGCTTCACTCACAATGAGTAAATCGAAATATAGCGGATGTTTAGGATCTGCTTCACGTAGCATATGTACAAGAGCAGACTCAAATGCCATACCTCCTTCCATGATTGCAGCCAGAAGTTCCAGCGCACTTGGGAGCTCTGTTTGTATTTTATTTAACTTTTCTTTTTTATTTACATAAAGAAAAAACAAACCTAATGTCAGTAATAAAATACCTCCGCCACCGGCTCCAAGCAATATGCTACGGAATGGTTTGCCCATGATCGCAAGCGCTGCACTTGCAACGATAGCACCTAGGCTAAACATCAATATTTTCCCCTGTGGGGTATTCAGAAACTCACGTAAATGATAATAAATGCGTTCGCTTCCACGCAGACCATAATCACCTGCGGAAAGATCAACAATATCAATTTCTTCTGGTTGCTGATTAAACCCGAACTGTAGCCTTGTAATAAGTTGTTGCTGCATTTTGTATTGCCGTAAAAACATGAGTCCAATAGCAATTGAACCAATTAGCAACAGAATAATAATAAATATCATGGCGTTGCCCTAATTCTTAAGACGTGCAATTTTTCGTAGCCAGATAAAGCCCAGTAGCGTCATTACACCTGCAGCAATAAGCAATTTGACTCCTAAAGGGTCAGTTAGCATGGAATCAAAAAGATCTGGACGGTATGCATTGGTAAGTAGTGCTAGTGCAACTGGTAGCGCTGACAACACCCATGCAGATAGTTTTGCTTGTGCGGTTAGCGTACTAACCCTTAACTCCATGCGTTTATGAAATTCTAGTGTTTCAAGAATGTGAACTAGAATTGCAGTCATCTGACCACCTGATTCCCATTTAAGGCGTATTCCAGTAGAAATTAATTTGCATGATGGCGTATCCCAGAAGTCAGACCAATCTTTCCATGCAATATTTGGAGATCTGCCGATTTGCATGCCGTTAACCAACATTTCTACAGATTCAGAAATCGGTTGTGGTGCATTTTTTGAGGCGACTTGCAAAGCCTGCATTGGCGTACCGCCAGCTCCCATTGTGGTAATTAAGCCGGTGATTAAAGCAGGTAGCTGCTGATCATGTTTCTTTAAACGGCGCTGTGCTAAATGGCTAAGCAAAAACCACATCACGCTTGGGATTACCAGTACACCTGCAACTGCAGCAGATATATTATTGAAATAGTAATACGCTACTAAAGCTCCTGATACGGCACCGAGCACCATTAACATCAGTCCTTTGATCAGTGATATTTCCAAACCGGATCGTTTTAGCTTGATATCAAAACTTCTTGTGAGTGTACTTTTCTCAATTAATTGACGAAATGCATCAACTTTCAATAGATCCGCAGCATCTGCCCATAGGCTGACTTCGTCTTCATCAGTACCCAGAACACCCTCAAGAAGGCGTTCACGTATTTTGTCTTCTCTGGACGTTACAATATAGTCGAATACCAGAAAACTAAACAAAACCAATATTAATAATGCAATGATGTAAAACATATAATTATTTATGTTGCGAAGAGATTGCTATCTAACTCAATACCGCGCTCATCTAATAAAGTGGCTATAGAGGGCATAATTCCAGTAGCTTTCATTACCATATGATCGCCTTCTCGTTTGGTCACGAAAATATCCTGGGTCAGTATGACTCCATTATCAATGCCAATGACTTCGGTAATATTGGATACTTTTCTAGCACCGTTAGGGTAGCGGTTGACGTGCACAATCAGGTTAACGGCAGATGCGATTTGTTCACGCAGTACGCGTTGAGGTAAATCCAGTTCGGCCATTAACATCATTGTTTCCATCCTGGCTAAAGTGTCTCTCGGGCTATTGGAGTGCAATGTTGCTAATGAACCGTCGTGGCCGGTGTTCATGGCCTGTAGCATATCCAGTGCCTCCGCACCACGCACCTCACCTACAATGATGCGGTCCGGGCGCATCCGTAAGCTATTTTTAACCAGGTCTCTAATACTAACGCTGCCTTTACCTTCAGTGTTTGCTGGCCTAGCTTCTAAACCAACCACATGAACTTGGTTCAATTGAAGTTCCGCAGTGTCTTCAATAGTAACAATGCGCTCACCATCGTCAATATATTGTGAGAGGCAATTCAGCATAGTTGTTTTACCTGAACCGGTACCGCCAGAAATAATGATATTGAGCTGTGCTTTGACTGCAAGTTTTAGAAAGTCTGCAGCTTCCTGGGTGAGCGCTCCGCCCATGACTAATTCATTTACTTCAAGAATATTGCGCATAAAGCGACGGATTGATATGGATGGGCCTTTAAATGCTAATGGCGGAATTATTACATTAACACGACTTCCATCTGCCAAGCGTGCGTCGGCCATTGGGCTGGATTCATCTACGCGGCGGCCGACACGGGAAAGTATTCTTTCGATGGTCAACATTAAATGTTCATCATCGTGAAAGTGAACATCTGTCATTTCCAGCAAGCCGTGGCGCTCAACAAATATATGGTGTGGTCCATTTACCAGAATATCGGACACAGTTGAGTCAGTCATTAGCGGTGATAGAGGACCTAAACCTAATACTTCGTAAAGCAGGTCTTCTACTAGACGACCGCGCTCATGTCGGGATAACGGTAGAGACTCTTGCTCTAGCGCTGTCATGACATAATCTTCAACAGCACTTTTAATCTGTTCAAATGTTGCGTTGCCAACTGCCTGCGGGTTCAATAAGTCCAGTAACCCGCGATGTAGTTTATGCCTGATCTGAGTGTAGGCGGATGCAGTAACCCCCGGAACTTCTGTCTGTTGCAGTAAGCCAGTCTGCATGGCCGTTTTATTGAGTGCCACTACTCGCTCAGCCAGTAAATTACGCTCTACTGATTGATCGTGCTCGCGTAGTTCGCCACGGAGTGTTTTTGTATTGGAATTTTCCATCAATTAATATTTAACCAGTTACGGAATAGTCGCAATTGACGTTCAATAAAAGTCTCCGGCGATGCTGGTGCAGACTCTACACCGGTTAGGTCATCCACCAGGTCAGCAATAGCCAACGTGACATCACGGTCAGGAAACATTTGTACTAGTGGTAACCCGCTGTTAGCAGCAATGGTGGAATGGACGTCGTATGGAATAACGTTTTTAATCGGCCAGGCTAATGTCTCCTCTACTAACTCAGGGGGCACGCTGCCTTTGAAAGGGGTGTATTTATTTAAAATGATTCGGATTCTATTTTCGTTATAACCAGCTTTTTTTAACATTTCGAGGTTATGCCGCGCACTACGAAGTGAAGGCACTACACCCTCAGTCACCAGCAAAATTTCATTTGATAGATCCATTAACGAAAGGTTAAGGCTCGAAAGTAATGGAAAAGTATCCACAACAATCCAGTCATATGTGCCTTTGGCAACTAACAAAATTTTAGAGAGTTGGTCCTCGGAAAAATCTAACCCTAGAGGGTTGTCGCCACTATGTGCCAGCACATTCAAACCAGAGGGTTCGTGTATCGTCATTAGTTCTTTTAACAGTTCGGAGTCAAGGCGTCGATACTCTGCAATTGCATCCCGGAGCCATCTCTGTGGTCGCAGGTCCAGCATGGGTGCGATATTTGGCGCCTCAGTATTAGCATCAATGAGGGCAACTTTATTGTTACCGAATCTCTGCTGTAAAGTGATAGCAAGGTTGCATGCAAGTGTCGTTTTTCCCACTCCGCCTTTACTTGAAAAACACATAAATACCTTGCCGGTACGCTCTGGCTGCTGCGCGCTGTTACCCATCAATAACATTTCCGTTTTCTGAATGATCTGATGGATATCCTCTTCCTGAACTGGTTGGGCTAGAATTTCACGTGCACCTGCCCTGATAGTACGTGACATAAATTCAGTACTGAATTTATCTATACTCACTACCACCATACGATTGGTTACCAGTGCCAATTGCTCTATAGCTAGAATGCCGGCTTCTATGTTCCTGGTCAGATCAATAAAAACTACCTGAGCTTCAAATTGCAATGCCAGCTCTAAACCTTGGCCAATAGATTCTGCTGTACGTAAGCTGACGATACGGTCAGGTAATCGCAGGCAAATTGCCTGTACTTGCTGTCTGAATGTTTGCTGTGAACTAATAATGAGAATGCGCATTTTTGGATCTACTACTCGATTGTTTCATCAGAGAATTGTGGTTCTGTTCTTTCCAGAAAAGTCGCGAGTTCTTCCTGAAGTACTGATATTTGGTCGTAAGGGGCAATTTTAATAGCAGCTTCGTAGGCGCGTTTTGTGCGATTGCGCATCGCTGTTTGCGCCAGAATTCTTGCCTCCTGAACTTTCCATTGAAAGTTTGAGGGCTCCAGTTGCACTGCTAACCGGGCTTCCCTAATGGCTTCATTTAAATTGCCTAGCTTAAATAACACTTCAGCTCTTAGTCCATGCCATCTGGCCACTTGTGGCTGGCCATTAGAGAGGTCAGCCAAGCTGCTTGATGCAGATTTATATTGTTGTGAGGCTAATTCACAGTCTGAAATAAGCTTAATGATCTTAAGACGCCTGATTTCAACGTCTTTACCTTCCAACTTTGTAATGCTGTCCCGCAATTTTTTAATAATTGCAGGACAATGTTTTCTGGCTTCGATTGGATTGTGCTTGACTGATTTAATAATCGGCTCTAGGTCTTCTGTAGTTTTTTTAGCAGTTGCATTACCCCAGTTGTTTGAAAATGTCACCAAAAAGAAAGTAACAAGTACAGCCATAAACCCTAGTGTTAATTTAATTCTTGATATTTTCATTGAAGTACTTATGTTTATATTTAATTGGCTTATTATTAAATCGAATATGTAATGGGGCTTAATTATCGACGACGCTGGTTGTAAAATGGGTCATCAAAAGGACTGTCTTCCATTTTGTTATGCTTATATAAATTAATATCTTCAGCGTTGGCATAGTAAATATCTGTAGTTCTCATTGTGTATAGATTGTTCTCAACTATTGATGCAGTAACTACTAGTTCTAGTTTTGGTGCCTTATCGTTAGTCCATAAGTCAGTTAAGACTGCACCGGTAATAATGGCCTGCTCAAATCCAGTGAGATCAACGGCATCAGCGACTACACGAGTAACTACTACACCACCTGCCAAAACTGTTAATGGGGCTTGTGGAGGCAAGGCTACACTCCGATTAGCATTGAATTTCAACACTTGAACTTTGTAATCCAATACGGTACTTTTATCTTTGGAGCGACTAACTTTTGCACCTTTTTTGACCAAATTAGTGATCATGAAATCGTTAAGTGCCTGACTAAATGCGGAGTGATTAGACTTTATTGCAACGTATACAGGTTTATTAAGTATTCCTCTAGTTTGCAGGTTTTTAATCACTTGACTTGACATGTCGTCGGCAACAATTGCCCAATGCTGTGAGGCTTGTAATTGTTTCTGATATGAATACGTATAATTCTGTGGCACTGGTGCATCTGGATTTTTAACTGAAGCACAAGCCGATATATTTAGAACTGATACGGCCAACAAGCCCAATTTAAAATAATTTGTTAACTTTATATTTTTCATAACGGTTGCCAATTACATTTAACCTTGTGTTAATTCAGTCAATGGTTTTGTAGATTTCAAAAATGGGGATCGATTATTTGGCCGTAATTTTGGTAAATTAACTGCCTGAGTTAATGAATTCAATTCAACATCGGTATCAAAGTGATAAGAAATTCCATCAAAGAGCTTGACTGAATCATCGGGATTTTTCAGTTCATTGATTGGTTTTGACGTGCTATCTGTTTGAGTTTCTATGACTGGCGAAACATCTGAATGATTAATTTGATTTGTATGCGCTGAATTTGTCTGAGTTTTTGAAGTAGATGCATCATCAGTCTGTTGTAGAGCCTTTTTTGGCAAGCCATTTACAATTAGTGGTAATTTTTGATTTACATCTGACAGACTGTTCTTTTTAATGCCATTAGTGGCTGATGTTTTTTTGATTTTATTACCTGACTCTTTCTTTTGTTCAGGTTTTATTGTCGCCGGGTTTTTACTTGGTTTAGCTTCTGATTCTTCAGTTGGGCTAGCGTCATTTGCAGATTCATTATTGATTAAATTATCATCTGTCGGCTTTAAGTTTCCGGAATCATTGAAATTCTGAGTAGTGTTGTTTACCCCATCAACACGTCTTGCATTAACTACAATAAATAACTCATTTCTAGAGACCTTATTGTTCTTCTTCTTAAATAAACTACCTAACACAGGTATTTGCGAAAAATACGGCACTTCGCTGAATTTCTTACTGTCTTCTTCAGTCAGTAAGCCAGCTACAGCCCATGTTTCACCGCTGGCAGACTCGGTAAGTGTGCTAACTGTTTTTTGTCTGAACGAAGGAATGGGTGCACCCATTAATGTGAATGCATTAGTGTAGTCAGGCTCAGATATAGACTGATCAAGCACAATTGAAATTTTACCGTTCTCCAATACTGTTGGTCTAACAATTAGGCTTAGGCCATATTGCACAAAAGTAACGTTAGTTGATACTATTGCATTTTGAGTAGCGCTACCGGCGGATATCATTTGCACAGGTATTGGAAGTGATCCTCCCACTAAAAAACTAGCTGACTCACCACTTAATGCAGTAATTAATGGCTCTGATAAAGTTGCTCCAGCACCTTTTTCTTCTATGAGTTTTAGAAAATTTACCAACCCCAGCGTGATACCTTGTGCTGGATTTGCATAACTCAATATTCCTGCAATAGTTGATGTGCCAACATTAGTAACCCCCGTATTTTCAGTTCCACCAATGCCGCTTCCTATACTTGGGCTAACGCCGCCTAACATACTGCCAATGCTAACGCCGGTTGTGCTGCCACCATTCTCGATAATACTTGTTAGTCTCCAGTCCCAACCCAGCTCGTCAGTTTTGTTTCTATCAACGGCAACGATTTGCATTTGAATTTCGACTTTCGGCTGACTTTCAACCTTTATAAGACTCATTACTTTACCTTGGGCGACCATCACTACATCACCGCGTGAAATGTTTTGTGCCAAATTACCCTTGTTTGGATATAAAGGTTGGTTTAATGATGCGGCTACGCCGCCTCGGTTGCCGCGTGTGCCGCTGCCCTGACTTCCTCCTTGCCCCCCACTTTGTCGGCCGCCGAGATTTAGTACTTGAAGTGCTAAATTTTGTCTAACTGGATTTACTTCTTCGGTTTCGTCTGTATTTCCTGCCAGTACACCGCCTTGGTCAGAAATAACTGAAAAGTCTGGTGAGGCAGATGAGCTCATAAAGCGATCAGCTATCGTTAAAACTCTATTCAGAGCTGCCGCTGTTTTTACGGTACCCTTGAGTACAACTACCTCGCCAATTTCGGCTACAGTCACGTTGGGTTCAATTTGATTTAACAGTGTTTTGAGTTGTGTAGTGTCGTTGGTAACCTGCACCACGTAGGACGTATGCTGATTATCTGCACTAAAAATGGTTAATGATGTACTGCCGGCTATCTGACCGCTGATCATGATCATGTTGGGTTTAAGTGTTGCCACTTGAATGATGTTAGGATCCCCAATCGCCAATGTCTCAATATCATTGGCTAAGCGCAGTGGATAGGAGTGACCTTTTGTGACTTTGAGATAACGTGTGTTATTTGTAAGTTTTGTTTCCGCTTGCACATGACTGGCAGAAAATAACATCACCAGAATTATTCCAAAAAAAGTATTTAAAACTTTTGTTGCCATTGAGTTTGCTTTAAGAAGTGTTTATAAAATCATTTCACCAAGGCATGCAGAAAACATGCCATTTATAAAGCTCAATTAATTCAATGACCTACTTTTAATATTGATATTCAGGAAGTTTTAAGTGGTTTTTTTTAACCACCGCTTGGTTTATTAAAGCCAAGTTTAATTTTGTATACGTTATAGATTGGAAGCTAGAGTGTGGGTTTCTGTACTTTATATAAAACAATGGCACCTTAAGGTGCCATTGTTTCTAGTCAGGATAAATCGGGAGTATTAATCACCAATATCATAAAGCACTTCTTCAGGAGCACCCAATGTACCATCGATAGCATTAACTTCAACTTCAAGTTTTTTGCCATCTTTAGTAATGATGTCAAACTCATATGAAGCTCCATCGCCTTCAACCTCATATTCTGTTTTCAGTACTGAACCAGGGTATTTAGCTAGAGCTGTTTTTAAAGCTACATCTAATGATACTTTTGCTTTGGAGGTGAAAGCAGGGTCATTGCCACTCACTTCACCTTCAGTTTCTAAAATTTTACCTGTTTTAGCATCGCACTCAACTTCCCAGTCTTTACCATCTTTGCCTGCGATATCTAACTCATATTGCGTTTTTCCGTCTTCAATTTCACCACGTACTGCAGTTACTTTCCCTGGGTGTGCTTTGAGCGCAGCTACTACGCAGGTGCCTAAATCATCATATTTGTCACCATGCTTATCAGCGTATGCTGTTGGGACTAAAGCAACTGAAAGCAATGTGGCTAGTAATAGGTTTTTTTTCATATCCATCTCCATTTGTTAAGGTGCTGATAAAATCATTAAAAAATTTCACATCACTCGTACGATATTTTCACTGCATACATAATGCTATCAAGCCATATCATTTACTGCATTCGCAGTTTAAGCGTTGCAATATGCATGCAAACTATATTTTGCAATTATTTCAATAGAGCATTAATGCTTACAGGGGTTTTATAATTTTTTGATATAGCCAGTAATGTCGTCTCAATAAATTCAAGTTCAATTATTGAGATTTGCAACTTTTATGTTTCAGTTATCTTAATATCCTGAATAGCTTTGACGAGTTAATGTTGCAGCAAGACGTGAAATTTAATATTGATATTAGTCAATATAATATCATAATAAAATCAATAAGTTAAGTTGGTTAATATGAGCCATAAGTGTGGTTGTATATAGCCATATTTGGATTGTTTTTTGATCCAGTTCAAGTTTTTCGTTCCTTAATATTTAATTCTTTGATTTTCTTCCTGACCTGATGAATGCTTTTGAATTGTGCTTTGTATTCTTCTTGGGCTCTGAGTTCAGCCAGCATTTTCTGTTTGATGGCTTTTTCTATCTGATCTTCTTTTTTGGCTTTCTGTAATAGCAAATACATGCTGAAAAAAAAGAAGACCAAGGCCAGTATCAGTATAAATCCCAAGAAAAGGTAAGGTGACTGCACGATAAAGTTTGAAATAAAATTCATTGGTTTTGCTCCTTATTAATGTTTATTCTTAACAACGATTTTGACTGACTTGCCGGTTTTCAGAAGCAGATCGATCAGGCGGTCCACTGTGAACTTGTCCAAGCGATGATGCAAAATGTCAGATACCACGTGCATGGATATATCAAGTTTTAATGCAATCTGCTCATGATTCAGTCCGCTTTCCTGAATCCACTGCTCCAGCAGGTTCAACAAGTGCTTTTTGATTTCCAGTTTGTTTAGGTTTTTTGCCGATAAATCATCAACTGATTCCGGTTCGACATTTGAGCGGTTGTTAATCCATAAAATGATGGGTGTCATGATTAGAAACACAAACAAGATGAAACACATCGCTAATAATGCTTTATCCATTTAATTCTCCATATCGTTAAAATTTCAAACTAGCATGAAAGTTGTTTGGCGCAAGTTTTCTGAAATTTTTTGCCAACTTTTGTAACGTGTTGATAGAAGAGGGTGTTAATGGGCTGTGGGAATGGCCTTTGCACCATTGATATTATTAACAAAGGCGATCCCATCAATATCATGAAACTTCTATCCGGCGATCAATATTCCAGTGACATCAGTAGGGTAGTCCAGCACCCACCTCTATCACCTTGCTTATCCGTGATGCTCGCATCTACGATTTGATCAATGATCACCTCAGAAACCGATTGTTTTGAGCTCGCATTGACGAGCAACATCAGCACGGTCTGTTCGATATCGATAAAGAACCTGTATTCAGATTTCATCACACGTTCACAGCGTTCTATGGTGCTGATAAATGATGGACTGGATATCAGTGCATGAAGGCTGTCGCTGTTCCAGAATATGGTATTGAATACCTTACTGTATTCTGCGGATAACAGTTCAACCATTTTCGGAGTCTCTGCAATACTTCCCTATCTTGCTGCCATGCGGGTGGAATAGTATCCAGCAGATTGACTGATGTACTTGGTGTGCCTACAGGTGCTAGTCGGCTGATGATGATTTTTCCGGAATTTTCAGCCAACTTTCCTTTCCAGCGTATGGATACCAGTTGATTCACTGCCAGCCTGCTATCCAGTTGTGGTGCATTCCATTGCACATCCAGTTGTGCTTTTTCATGAAAAATACTGGCATTGATTTCATAAGTGTTATCGGGTAGCACAGTGGCTTCAAACGCAGTAACTCTGAATATCTGCGGCAATTGCTCCTGCAGGAGGCATATACTGGATTGCTGGCCATCGCCTAGTTTGATGATCAGTCTGTCGATGACGGTGAGTTTTCTTGGAACGAATGCAGAGATAGGTTTAAGCATTTTTCTGTCCTTGTTTTTTTAGAATTGACGTTTCAATGATGGTGTTTGGCACTTCAACGGCACCTGAGAGCAGCCGGTTAAAGGCCGAGCCGTCATTTCTGGTAAGGTTGGGTACATAACGGCTATACACCCGGAATAACATCTCTGTTGTGGCATGTCCCATCTGCCTTGCAATCCACTCTGGGTTTTCTCCGGCAGCTAACCATAATGTGGCGGCCGTATGGCGCGTGGTATAGGGTCGTCTTAACTCAAACCCAAGGTGTCTGAGTATTGGGTACCAGATACGGTTGGTCAGATTGTTAAGGTTGTGTGGCTTGCCAAATGCATTACAAAACACAAACTCTGAGTGTTTGAAAGTAACCTCTTGCTGGCGAAGGAGAGCTTCATAGACGACGTCAGACATAAAGATTTCGCGTATAGATAAATCCGTCTTTCCTTCCTCCTCCATTTCATCTCTGACCAGTGTTTCACGAATCAAAATCTGGCGATTTTTAAAATCGATATACTTCCATTTCAATCCATGTATTTCACCTGTGCGCATACCTGTAAAAAAGCGCACGATGAAATAATCACGGTAATCAGCACGTATGGTTTTTAAGATGAGATTTACTTCATCCAGGGTGAACGGAGCAATGTCTTGACGTTTGACCTTAAGTGGCTTAACTCTTTGCCCTGGTGTGGTAAAGTTATAGCGGTCAGCAGCCTCATTAAGAATTTGTCTTAATCCCAATACAATTGCATTGATGCGTCGAGCTGAGAGATTTTGACTTTTTCGTCCAGGTACTTTGGCGAGTTGAGAACGAAAATCAAGAATGTCTTCACGACGGATGCTGCTGACCACCTTGTCCCCGAAGTAGGGGAGCAAGTGTTTATCGATGGTGTTGCGCATCGTTTCAATGTAACTGCGCCGCCAGCCAATCTTGCATTCATCAAACCACTTTTCTGCAAAGTCTTTGAAAAGGGGAGTCGCTGCAATGCTTGCCTGAATAGCGGAGTAAATGTTGCTATGGCTAAGTGGAGCAATGTTTTGAGTATTTGCTTCAATAATCGATTCCGTTAGCTTGGATATTGACTTCGCAATTTTGCTATTAGGGAAATATTTTTTATATTCAAAGTCCCCCTCCTTAATTTCCGCCTCAATTTTTTCAAGCAGCTTTGTTAGTTTCTGGCGATTAGCTTTAGTGTCTTCTAAAGCTGTGTATTCGCGACACCTTTTACCCTGGTATCTAAAGTCGCAAAATAACTTACCGCTATATTCTCGAACGCTAGCCATTGCAATATCCTCCGTTAGCCATAGGGATTGCATTCAAGTTGACGGACTTTGTCAGTATTTCGTTTTCTATTGCCTCCCATATATAAAGAATCTTTCTTCTGCCAAATGGGCGAACGTAGTGGATACCTTCTAGTAAAACGCTATCCTTGAGCTGGTTTCGGATTGTTCTAGCGTTGTAGTTAATGCGGTCTGCAAGTTGTTCTGTGGTGAGGTATGTTTGAGACATATTATTTCCTTCTTAAAGTTTATTAATAAATGTAGAATGAATATTTGTCGTTTTGCATATATAAATTTCATCCTAAATGCAATTCTAAGTGAAATAATTTCACTTAGCAACAATTATTTTCATTTAGAATGAAAAAAGTGGAGTTGGTATGATTAAATGTCACTTATCTAGAATAATGGGTGAGAAAAAACTAAGGGTTGCTGATATTGCAAGAGCCATTGATGTACATAGAAACGCAATAACGCTTCTGTATGAGGAAACAGCAACTAGGGTAGATCTAGATACAATAAATAAACTGTGTGTTTATCTAGATTGTAAGATTGAAGATTTGTTTGAGTATGTGCCAGATTAAGACGCGAGTTTATTTAGGTATTGAGTTGATGGAATGTACTTAATATTTGGGCCAGACACTAAAAGTCATAATCTTGTTATTTCAATATGGCTTTAAAAAGATGGGCTACTAGTGGGCCATAGTTGGGCCATGAATGGGCCACAAAAAAGCCAAGTTAGTGAACACTATCTTGGCTTATCTGATTAAATATGGCGCGCCCGGCGAGATTCGAACTCGCTACCTTCGGCTTCGGAAACCGATACTCTATCCAAATGAGCTACGGGCGCATATTGAGTGTCGCATTATAGCAAACAGATGAAGCTGTTGCCGTTTTAGTTAGCGTGTTGCCCAGTGAGTTTCATAGTG
>Ga0172367_10003284_pt1:0-15000 | contig 21191 bp, 15 predicted proteins | sample Lak10m_FD_114542 | JGI IMG/M metagenome (GOLD analysis project Ga0172367, IMG submission 114542) | Freshwater microbial communities from Kabuno Bay, South-Kivu, Congo - kab_022012_10m | ecosystem: Environmental > Aquatic > Freshwater > Lake | place: Democratic Republic of the Congo... | reverse complement strand
CTGATTGATGCAAACATTGATACCTTAGTTTTGGGCTGTACGCATTACCCTCATTTGTCAGGTGTTTTACGCCAAATTTTGCCGTCTCATGTGGCCTTAGTAAATCCTGCTTCTTATGTGGTGAGAGCTGCAAGCCAAGAGTTAGATTTGATGGGGCTAAAATGCTTGGATAATCGTAGCGATCACGCTGAAACTCGATTTTTTGTAAGCGGCGATCCAGATCGTTTTGCTCAAGTATCGCGTCGGTGGTTAGGAAAGTCTCCATCAGTGGAAAAAGTTTACCTATCTCCTGTAGAATTGCTGTCTTAAAGTTTTGATTGGCAAGCTCTAGTCAAGTGGGAGTAAATTTTTTGAACCCATACTACCGACAATCACTGTGGCTGATACTGTTAATGGCTGGAACATGTTTTGGTACCGAAGCAATTAATGCCCAAGTACCTCTTGTTTCGCCATTGATGGATAATAACCTCCAAGCACAGCTACCATCGTCAGGTCAGCAGTTACAGTTACGCAATGTCCAATTTAATGCTGATGGGTTTGTCTTACAAATCAGTGGCAGTCCTCAGATGCGGACATCACGAGTAGCTAACCCTGATCGCATTATTTTAGATTTACAAGCAACTGAAGTTTCGCCTTATATTCATAACTCCGTAGTGCCGATCAATCGCTATGGAGTGAGGCAAATTAGAGTGGCTCAGTTCCAAAAATACCCTGCGATCGCTCGGTTAGTTTTTGATCTAGATAGCACTAGTCCTGTTAGCTGGCAAAGTTCTTACGATCAGACGAGGGGTTTATTATTGCTCCGCCCTGTAGGGCTACCAGTAGCGGGAAAAAATACCAGTAGTTTGCCAACAACCAGTTCTTCTGGATCTAATAACAGCCTACCGACAACAATTAATGGCTTATCATTTAACGGCTATGGTCAACTGGTAATTGATGCTAGTCAAGCGATTACCTATCGGAGCAGCCTAGATTTAGCAAATAATACTTATAGTTTGACAATTCCTGCGACTCGTATTTCATCGCAGTTACGCCGACCAGTCCTAGGAGCAAATAGTCCCATTGAGCAAATTCGCCTCAATCAGCTGGGTGATGCAGTAGTCGTTAGTGTAAAAACGGTCGCAGGCTGGCAGATTAGCGAGATTAGCCGAACAAATCCTCAGGTGATCGCTTTACAGTTGACAAGTGTTGGACAAGTGAACGCAGGTATTCCCCCCAATACGCGATCACAGGTGCAGCCAAACTATGGCAATGTCATTTCTGGTCGCCAGTTAGTTGTGATTGACCCAGGGCATGGGGGACCAGATGTAGGCGCTACCAGAAATGGAGTCTACGAAAAAGATATTGTGCTAGCAATGAGTAAACAGCTAGGCAGGATATTGCAGCAAATGGGATACTCTGTGATGTATACACGCACTGAGGATATAGATCTCGACCTAGAGCCACGAGTACAGATGGCGGAGAATGCTAGAGCGAGTGCATTTATCAGCGTTCATGTTAACTCCCTTGATGCAAGTTCATCAGAGGTAAATGGGGTTGAAACTTATCATGCACCTAGCGCGTCTTTGGGTAAGAATCTTGCAGAATTAGTACATCAGCAGATTATTGCTAGTACAGGTGCAAATGACCGTGGTGTGAGGTCAGCTAGATTTTATGTAGTTACGAAAACTTCGATGCCTGCGATTCTGGTAGAAACTGGATTTATCACTAATCCATCAGAAGCATTAAGGTTAGTCGATAGTAACTATCAGGGACGTATGGCAGCAGCGATCGCTCAAGGCATCGATCAATTCTTGAAATCTTACCGAAGATAGATCATGTGGGGATTGCCCTAGATCAAAAATCTATCAAGAATCTAGCTGTTCAATCTTCTCAACTTTTAGATCTTTATATCCACGGGAGCACTATTTTGCGATATCGACAACTAGCAGTTGGAATTTTGATGACTGTATCTACTGGATATATCAGCCCTGTCTTAGGGGCGCTACAAGCACAGTCGATCAACAATATTTCTAACTTATCTAGTAAAGTTCAACTAAACAGCATTCGAGCAACTAACAATGGCTTAATGCTAACTGTTAATGCTAATCCTCAAATTCGGCTCCAAAGGGAAAATAATCCTGATCGCTTAATTGTCGATTTGCAAAATACGAATTTGGCACAATCCTTACACCAATCAACCTTGCCAATGAATCGACTGGGGATTAAGCAAGTTAGGGTTGCACAATTTCAGAATAACCCTGCGATCGCCAGACTAGTTTTTGATCTCGATAGCAGTGATCCTAATAGCAAAGTTGCATGGCAAGGTCAATACATCGCCGCTACTAGCACCCTACTACTAACGCCATCGAATCAAACGGCTCAAGCAATACCGATTGATCCTCCTATCAATCCTAATTTAACTCTTCCTAGGCCAATCAATTCACCCACCAGCCCTGTATCTTCTACACCTACAGAGATCCAAAGGTTGAGCTTTAGCAGTACTGGGCAACTTATAATTTCAGCCAACCAACCAGTGAGCTATCGGGCTAATTTTGATCTTGCCTCTGGCACTTATAACGTAACGGTTGCCAATGCTAGAATCTCGCCCAATTTGCAGCGCCCCAGTCTTGCAGCCAACAGTCCCATCGAAAGAATTCGGCTAACACAAGTGGGCAATTCTGTGGAGATTGGGATCAAAACGATCGCGGGCTGGCAAGTACGCGAAACTCAACGCCTCAATAATCAACAAATTCAATTACAAGTTTCATTAAATAGCGTTGTTCCGAATAACCAAACGTCTTTACCTAGTAACAATAACGTTACGCAACCTCCTCAAAATTCAGGCGATCGCCGCCGAGGAGTAATCTTAGTTGATGCAGGGCATGGCGGGCGTGACCCAGGTGCTATCGGAAACGGCATACAGGAAAAAGATGTTGTCTTACCCATCAGCATAAGCTTAGGACAAGCACTGCAAAATATGGGTTACACGGTTTATTACACTCGTACTAATGATGTGGAAATTGATTTGGAGCCGCGTGTAGCTCTTGCTGAAAGAGTTAATGCAGATGTGTTTGTAAGTATTCATGCAAACTCTCTGGCTTCTCGCAACAATAGTGTTAACGGGGTAGAAACATTTTTTGCCCGAGGCTCAACAGTTGGCAGGACGCTAGCTAGCTACGTTCAGTCACAAATCATATCAGCGACTGGTGCAACTGATCGCAATGCCAAAGCCGCAGGTTTTTATGTAATTGCCAGAACTTCAATGCCTGCGATTTTAGTTGAGACTGGGTTTGTGACGAATCCGATTGAGGCGAGAAATCTTGCCAGTCCTAACTATCAGAAGCAGATGGCTGAGGCGATCGCCAGAGGTATTGATCAGTTCATGCGTGTTCGCGGCAGATAAAAAACAGGAGAAGCACTTCGTGCTTCCCCTGTTTTTTTTAATAAGGTGCTTTAGAAAGTTCTAAAGGTGATTGAGAATGCTGTTGATGTCTAGCATCGGTAATTAACCAATCTAAGGCTGCTGCTTGCAAGTCAATAGTAGCGCCCGTTTTGTCAACACAATAACGTCCAAACACCAACTTATCGACTAGTCGCACATCTGATAAGCGCGAATACTCGAAAATCACGCTACGTTCAACCACAGCACCACTGCAAACATGACAGTTAGGTCCAATCATTGTTGGACCAATGATGGTCGCACCATCCTCTATTTGAGTCATGCCACCAATATAGACGGGACCACGGATGTCAACCTTATCCCAATTTACAGCAACATTTAAACCTGTATAAATGCCGGGTTTAACTTCATGCCCAGGAATATTAACGTTTTTAATTTTGCCTGAAAGGACATCTTGGATTGCTTGCCAATAATCAGGGACTTTACCAATATCAACCCATTGAAAATCCATAGAAATTGCATGGAAAGGCAGATTAGCTGATACCAATTTAGGAAACAAATCACTGCCAAGGTCAAACTCTACACCTGAAGGCACATAATCGAGAATTTCTGGCTCGAAGATATAGATACCTGTATTGATTGTATTGCTTAGAGCCGACTCAACACTTGGTTTTTCCTGAAACTGCTTAATACGACCATCGGAGTCTGTAACCACAACTCCGTAGCTGGACACCTGATCTTTAGGAACGGTCTTAGTAATAATCGTAGCTAGAGATTTTTTTTGACGATGCCAGTTAACGGCATAGGTGAGATCGAGATCGATCAATGCATCACCACAGAGAACAACAAAGGTATCGTCAAAAAATGGAGAGAAATCTTGGATTTTTTTTAGCCCACCAGCCGAACCAAGAGCACTACCTTGGAGTTTGCCATCAATAATAGTGCCTTCAAAGGAATAAGCCATCTGCACGCCAAATTTCTGACCATCCCGAAAATAATTTTCGATCTCTTCAGATAAGTGACTAACATTAACCATAATCTGATCAAAGCCATGCTGTCTGAGTAACTCAACCAGAAATTCCATTACAGGTTTTTGCATGATCGGAATCATGGGCTTGGGCATGATATTCGTGATCGGGCGGATTCTAGTACCTTTCCCCGCAGCCAAAATCATGGCTTTCATAAATTAAGTTCTCCTCTCACTACGATTAAATAGCACTTGCATACCTCAGTAATTTGGTTACTACGCTATGCTCAAGATAGCTAAAAGCCCGTCTTATCATACCCTGTAAGCAGTCCTAAAAAATTTAGAGAAGACCAACCGATAAACCTCTAAATTAAAATCGGCAATGCATCAGCAATACTTTGAATAAGACCATCCGATTTTTTAAACATCAATACTACGACTGTTGTATAGACTCATTGCTTTTTCTAGCCCGTCCAATAAAATGCTGGTCACTGCGGACTCAGCAAGATCAAGAATTTCGGGCAAGATTTTAGTCTCTGAAGAAGAAAACCCTCCTAAAACATGGTTAGTTACATTTTGATTAGCTTTGGAGGCGATCGCACTATCACCATCAACTTTACCACCACGCCCAATACCAAGACGAAGCCGAGGAAAATTTTGCGTGCCAAGATGGGAAATGATTGATTTCATCCCATTGTGTCCACCTGCTGAGCCTGAAGGACGCAACCGTAATTTACCAAGGGGTAGATCCATATCGTCATAGATCACCAGAATATTGGCGGGATTCCCCTTAAACCAGTCTGCACAGGCTCGTACCGACTGCCCTGAGACATTCATGTAAGTAGTTGGCTTAAGCAAACGAATCTTACCGCTATTGGCTGTTCGATTTGATAATCTACCTTCGCCAAAAAGGCCATAAAAGCGCTTTTCTTTGCCAAGAGAGATACTCCAAGATGTCGCTAGGCGATCAATCGCCATAAAACCAATATTGTGACGGGTATGCTCATATTCTGCACCAGGGTTACCCAGCCCCACAATGAAAGAAATAGATTGAGTCTCAAGCATCCGAAGCAGTTGTTACTTCCTTAGTTTCTTCTGAAGATGTAGCTACGACAGCAGCGACGGGTGTGGCAACATCAGAATTTGGTTGGGCAGTTGGTTTATCAGCTACGGAGGCAGGTTGCTCTAGGCGATCGGCTTCACGCTTAAACTCTGACTCAAATTCACGGGAGGCATCTTGAAACCCTTTAATTGCTTTGCCCATACTGCGACCACTTTCTGGCAGTTTTTTGGGGCCAAAGATCAAAAGAGCAACTAGCATGATCAGAATCATTTCAGGCAAACCAATACCAAAAATATTCATGGAGAGTAACCTTTATTTATATACAAAGAAAACTATTAATACGTTAAAGGCACGCAAAGCGTGCCTTTAATCTTTGGTGAGGATAGCTAAGACCTAGCCGCCCCAGTTGAGGTTAACACCATCAAGGATCAAGGAGGAGTTGTACAACTGGAGAATAATTACCAGAAATACAAGAAACAACGCCATGAATACAGCCATGAGAGGGGTAGTTCCCCAACCACGAGAGACCTTACCGTATTCTGCGTTCAAAGGTCTGAGGATATCGCCAAGGCGGGTACGTTGTGACATAACTTTGTCTTCTTAAAAGGATTGTTACAAAATAGTATAATTGCAATTAAGAATAACTCAAATCATTGGTTCAATTCATGGAAAACGCAACTTCGATCGCGGTGACTATCGCCGTATGTGTGATCGTTCTAACAGCTTATGCGATATATGTGGCGTTTGGCCCACCCAATAAAGAATTAGTCGATCAGTTTGAAGAACACGAAGACTAATTTAACTAAACCGTGCTCTGCGCGGTTTAGGCTAATAGCTTAGACGAATAAATGAGTAAAAACTTTCGGCTAACTCACGAGGTTTTGGATGTGTCGGCGGTCTATGAGATCGCCGACAATGCGCTTAATGGGGCAGTGGTAATGATGAGCGGCATGGTACGCAATCAGACGGGGGGAAGATTGGTTGATTATTTGGACTATCAAGCCTACGAGTCGATGGCTTTACAAGTTTTTCAGGAAATTAGCGATCGCTCCCATCAGAAATTTCCAGATATCACCGAAGTTGTCATTCATCATCGACTAGGGAAACTGAAAATTGGCGAAATTAGTGTTTTAGTTGCGGTGGGGTCTCCGCACCGTGCCGAAGCTTTTGAGGCTTGTCGTTATGCGATCGACACCTTAAAAGTTGATGCCCCAATTTGGAAAAAAGAATTTTGGCTAGATGGGGTCAGTAGTTGGGTTAATTGTCCGATATAGCGCTTTTCTAGCAAGGTTTCCTCGCCGAAGGCGAGGAAACAGACCTTACTTCACCAGACTGATAAAAACTACATAGCGCTTTTCTAGGAAGCTTTGTTTGGAGTTTTTAGTGCTGTTAGAAAAATCTTTTTTTGCTCGTCCTGCCTACAAAGTTGCACCAGATTTATTGGGGTGCACTTTAGTTAGAAAGATTGATCAGATTGAATATCGGGGAATTATTGTCGAAACTGAAGCCTATGACGCAACCGATCCTGCTTGTCATGGCTATCGGCGCAAAACTCAGCGCAATGCCGCTATTTTTGGCGCACCTTGTACTGCCTATGTCTATTTAATTTATGGAATGTATCACTGCGTTAATATCGTGACCGATCGCGAAGATGTTTGCAGTGCGGTATTAATTAGGGCAATCGAATGCGATCGTCTACCAAGTTGGCACAATCCCAAAGAAAAAGCACATCGAGAAGGCGCTGGGCCTGGCAAACTTTGCCGCCTATTAAAAATTGATCGACAACTTGATGGGGTAACACTGCATCCCGATTTGGATCTATGGCTAGAAGCGCGATCATCTGATTTCGCTGAGCCAATTTGCCAAACCACAAGAATCGGCATTACACAGGGAGCAGATATCCCTTGGCGTTGGTACTTAAGCGATCGCACCTCAGTATCTCGAAAAGTTAACTAAATAGCCATTTACGCCGCGCTAAGCGCGGCGCAAGTAGCGCAAAATACTAAAAATGAGAGTGTGATTTTTACCATTTTGCGTGTTCGTCGAATTGACGTTAAAAGTTAATAACTTTAGGAATAACTTTTTCATAACTTTTGGGCAAACAAATATTGATTTTAGGAAGTAGGATATCCCTATGAAATAGAGAAGCACAGTTGCACAGCCAAATACTCTCATCTAAATTAGATGATTGTTTAGATAGAAAAAATGGTTTTCAACTTAACGTATTTTCTAAAACCTATCCAGACTCAGAGTTATCCAGACATTTCAATAAAAAATTAATTAACTCAATTTAGAAATTTTAAGTGCCTCTAAAACGGGGAAAGGAGAAAACCAATGCACATTGAAGTAATGCAACCAACCGGTCATCTTAATGCTACTAGTACTAACTATTTTCGCCAACAAGCTAGTCATGTTTTAAATCAAAAACCTGATGTATTACTTATTGACTTAAAGCATCTCAAACAGATGGATAGCTCGGGTTTAGAAGCTTTAATTTTTGCTTTGACGAGCGCAAGAGCGATTGGATGTAGGTTTGCACTCTGCTCAATCAGCGAATATGTCGATTTTTTGTTAGAAGCAACATCAATGAAAAACTTATTTGATGTATTTGAAAACCGCAGCCAGTTTGAACACTCTTTGAAGAATGTTTAAGTATTATTGGAAACAAAAGAGACATGGTGCGAGCGCCATGTCTCTTTTGTTTTTTGGATATTTGTGAACGCTAATAGTGCTAGGTAGTGAGAGTGTGCTCTGACGGGGCACACTCTCACTACCTGCAAATCTTAACAACTCATTTAACGTCAGTTCGACGAAAGCTAAAAATGGTAAGAATCGCTAAGCGATTCTTACCATTTTTAGCCATTTGCAGCTTGCGAGGCAAGCTGCAAATGGCGGTATCAAACTCACGATTCATTAGGGACATAAGTAGATGAGCAGAATAAATTACAAACCCAAACCCGTAAAGTTGCGCCCCTGCGGGGCGCAACTTTACGGGTTTGGGTAATTTATTCTGCACAGTTACTTACAAGAAAAAAAGGAACTAATTTTTTTGGCGCTTCGCAACGCCATAGAAAATATAGAAAATTTTGTTCTTTATTAAATCGCATAACCCTTACAGCGATCCCCTAACAATTCGCTGCAAATATTGTTAAAATTTCCCAATCCTACTGACTGGATCAATTAAGATCAAATAAATTATGGAACCTAAAGAAAACACTGCCGAATCGATCACAGAAGATGCAACAGAGACTGTAGACACTACCAGCGCAGACCAAGTATCTCCCGAAGCCCCAGAAACGATAAAGTCAGTAACATCTGTTTCTGAAGCTGTAACAGCTACTGCTCCTACTACTCCACCCACAGATGACTCACTCAATGTAAGCTTTGATATCTTGAAACAAGTCAAGGAGCTTTGGGAAGAGTATTTTGGTGAGGGCAAAAAAGCCAATCGCACCCTAGCGATCGCCATAATTGCTGCTGTACCTATATTGATTGCCACGTCAGAACTTTTAGGCTTTTTAAATAAACTACCCTTATTGCCTAGCGTCTTTGAATTAGTGGGCTTTATTTATTCGATATGGTTTGTCTATCGATACCTATTGCTTGCCAATACTCGCCAAGAGTTAATCGATGGGTTCACAGCTTGGAAAAACAAAGTTTTTGGCTAAATAGCCAATCTAAAAAACAAGGGGCTTAGAAGCTCTTTGTCTACAGGCGTGATGTTGGTAGTGCTAAATAGGTAAGGATGAGCGGAGATAGTCCTTACCACAATAAATCCTTTCCTTTTTAGGACTACCGTGATGTTTAGAGATAGGATATTAGCAAAGTAAAGCAACATCAAAAATTGTTAAGCTGTTTAGTAAACAGTCTTGGGAAGTGAAGAGGTATATACGTCAAGCATGGGCAAAATTGTAGGTATTGACTTGGGTACGACAAACTCTGTGGTAGCCGTTATGGAAGGTGGCAAACCCATAGTGATTGCAAACTCAGAAGGTAGCCGCACCACTCCCTCCGTTGTTAGCTTTACTAAAGATGGCGAGCGTCTTGTCGGGCAAATGGCACGCCGGCAAGCAGTGCTAAATCCTGACAATACCTTTTATTCTGTCAAGCGGTTTATCGGACGCAAGCATAGTGAACTCTCGGCTGAAACGAAGCGAGTTCCCTATACTGTACGTCGTGACGATCAGGGCAATATCAAGTTACTCAGTTCTAGACTTGAGAAAGATTTTGCGCCTGAAGAAATTTCGGCAATGGTAATTCGTAAACTCGTCGATGAAGCGAGTCGGTATCTAGGTGAACCTGTGACAGGTGCAGTTATTACAGTTCCTGCCTATTTTAATGACTCCCAGAGGCAGGCGACAAAGGACGCTGGTCGAATTGCGGGGATCGAAGTTAAACGAATTTTAAATGAACCAACGGCTGCCTCGCTAGCCTATGGGTTAGATAAAAAATCCAACAAGAAAATTTTAGTGTTTGACCTTGGTGGTGGCACATTTGATGTGTCTGTATTGGAGGTAAGTGATGGTCTGTTTGAAGTCAAGGCAACAACAGGTGACACTCAATTAGGCGGAGATGATTTCGATCGCCAAATTGTGAATTATCTCGCCGAAGAATTTTTAAAATCTGACGGTGTCGATCTGCGTAAAGAGCGCCAAGCGTTACAACGTCTGACCGAAGCCGCCGAAAAAGCCAAGATTGAGCTTTCAACAGTGGGCGTAACTGAGATTAATTTGCCATTTATTACCGCAACAGTCGATGGTCCTTTACATCTAGAAACGAATTTAAAGCGATCGCAATTTGAGCGTTTAAGTGCTGATTTATTAGAGCGGTTACAAATTCCCCTTGATCGAGTGTTAAAGGATGCTCAAATTAGTCCCCGCCAGATCGATGAAGTAGTCTTAGTTGGTGGTTCAACGCGGATTCCTGCAGTACAAGAAATGGTGGAGCGGGCGATCGGGAAGCCCCCTAGCCAAAGCGTAAATCCTGATGAAGTAGTGGCGATCGGTGCGGTGATCCAAGCTGCGATTTTGTCGGGTGAAATTAAGGATGTGTTGCTTTTAGATGTCACACCTTTATCTCTAGGTGTCGAAACTTCGGGCGGTGTCGTCAAACGCTTAATTCCTAGAAATACGACGATCCCTTGTCGCAAGATGGAATTATTTACCACTGCCGAAGATAATCAGACCTCTGTAGAAATCCATGTGATCCAAGGAGAGCGCGATCTCGCAGAATATAACAAGTCTTTGGGACGCTTTAAATTAAGTGGACTTGATCCCCAGCCTCGCGGCGTTGCTCAGGTAGATGTGACCTTTGATCTAAATACTGATGGGATTTTGGCAGTAACCGCCAGCGATCGCCGTACAGGTGTTGAACGCCGCGTCACAATTAAGGGTGCTTCAACCTTGGATGAGAAAGAAGTACAGCGCATGGTTACGGAGGCAGAGCAATTTGCCGATCGCGATCGCGCCAAACGAGAACGCATTGAGAAACTTAATCGTGCCGATAACTTAGCAGTGGGAGCCGAGCGTCAACTGAGGGAGTTAGCACTTAACTATGGCTATAAACTCAGTTACGAGCGCCGCAAACAAATTGAGGGATCAATTAAAAAACTGAGAGATGCGATCGCCAAGGAAGATGATGCCTTAATTGATCGCGCTCAGTCCGAGTTACAGGAAGCGCTCTATGCCCTATCGACGGAACTCTATGCTGAAGATGACGAATATTACGATGATGAGGATGACGATCTCTTCGGTGGCATCCTCGAAAGTATAGGCAGTTTTGCCAGTCGCAACAAACGGAGCAAGGACGAAGATGATCGCCGCCGCCCCAATACGCGAGTATCCTATGACGACGATGATGACTGGATGTAAATAACAAAGGCAGCGCAAAGCGCCGCCTTTGTTATTTTTTAGATGTGAGCCAATAGGTTTGCATGAGTCCTTTGCCCTTAACTTCGATCGCTCCACGCTCGACCAAATCAAACTTATGTTTGAGTAGTTCATAGGTTTCAGCAGTCACTTGGATTTTTCCAACCTCACTGTGAGACTCCATCCGACTTGCCACATTCACTGTGTCACCCCAGAGATCGTAAATAAACTTTTGCGTACCGATCACCCCTGCAATTACCGCCCCCGTATGGATACCAACCCGAACTTGTAATGGTCTACCTGTCAAATCGCGCAGTTCAGCAACTTTATCAACCATATCTAAAGCCATACAGGCGATCGCCTCCGCATGTTTCTCCTTAGGAATCGGAATACCACCCGCCACCATATAGGCATCACCAATGGTTTTAATTTTCTCTAGGCCATAGGCTTCGCAAAGCGTGTCGAACGTCGAAAAAATGAGATTGAGGAGATCCACCAAATCTTGGGGCGATAGTTCAGAAGACATTCGCGTAAAGCTCACAAGATCGGCAAAGAGGACTGTAACAGACTCAAAGCTATCCGCAATGACACCATGAAATTGCTTGAGGCGATCAGCGATCGGCTTAGGCAGAATGTTCAATAATAATTTTTCTGATTTCTCCTGCTCAGCATTGAGCGCTTCTTCCGCCATCTTGCGTTCGGTAATGTCATCTAGTACACCCAAAATCCCTATCGTTTTACCCTCTGCATCAATAATTGGGAGCTTGCTAATATCTAGCCATATTGATTTCCCAGACTTATCTGGATTGAGTTTGCGCTGAATCACATGCATTTCAGGAATATTCGATGCCATAATTTGCTGATCGTGAGTCCGAAATACATTTGCTAAATCAGGATTACCAATTAGATCGTAGTCAGTCTTACCCACCACACTTTCTGGTGTCTCCAGTTGAGCATACATCGCCCAATTTTTATTACAGCCTCGAAACACAAGATTAGTATCTTTCCAGAAAATCTGTTGGGGGATACTATCAATAATTAATCGCAAATAGGTTTTTTGTTCTTCAAGAGCTTGCTCCGCTCTCACGCGAGCAGTAATATTTTGAAAACTCCATACTCGACCAATAATCTGATTGCCAAGCCTTTGGGGGCGGGAAAAACGTTCCAAGACTCTACCATCAACCAATTCCAACAAATCATTACTTTCACGCTCAGGATGGCGATAAATTTCCTGAGATCGCCGCATAAAGTCTTGAGGATCGAGCATCTTTTCCGATAGAAACTCTAATCTCAGGTCATGATCTGGTATCGATAAAACCTCTAACGATAGTCCAAACATATCGACAAAGCGCTGGTTATAACTATTGACATGCCCCATCCGATCCACTGCCACCACCCCATCAGCGATCGACTCAAAGGTAGCTCTTTGCAAACTTACAAACTCTTCAAGAATAGACTCTATTCTCTTCCGTTCCGTAATATCAACCCCAATCGAGAGAATTTCCACCAATTTTCCTGAATCATCCAAAATTGGACGATTTGACCAAGATATCCATACTTGCTCTCCATCGCTACGGATATTTTGACTTTCTTGAAACATTGATATCTGATGGGCATTATACCGATCCTTCATCCAACTAAGCAAATCAGAAATAGTTGTGTCATCACTACCTTTCACAATCGTGCCACTAATATTTCTGCCCACCATTTCATCTTCCTTCTGAAAGCCAAAGAAAGTTAACCCATATTCATTAATAAATTTGATAGTACCGACCGTATTGATCCGTAAAATAATGCAATTAGCTGCCTCAACAAGGGTGCGGTATTTGATTTCACTGGTTTTCAAATCAGCAGTACGCTGTTCTACACGGATTTCCAATTCCTCTTTACTTTGAGCAAGCGCCATAAAAGAAACTTGTAACTGTTGCGCCATTTGATTGAAAGAATCCGCCAGAATTGATAGCTCTCGTACATTAGCGGTTTCGATGGGGCGGTAGGGCTGACCAGTGGCAAGATCAGCTGAGGCAGACAGATTTGCGAGCAAGTGCGAAGCATCAATTAACTTCTCTACAGGCTTCGCAATCCATTTTGATGTATAGAAGCCAGTGACGCTAGCAAAAACCAGTGCTAAAACACATAAGACAATCGTATTGCGAGTGTTGATATTAATGCGATCGCGAAAGTCTTCTTCAGATACTGCTACGATCATCAGCCAGTCTAGTCCCTGAGCATTGAGTATTCTCGTAATCTGAATATATTGAGTTGCACCTTCCCATTCCATTTGGATTTGCTGATGCTTGGGAATATCAGCAGAATTAGGGTATTTTTGTTGCAGACTTTGAAAGACTAAGCGAAGTAGAGGATTTTGGCTTTTCAGGGCATGGATACGCTGTTGTTTTTGATCTATGGGAATATAGGGGGCTTCCGAAGTTGAAGTAGCAACGATCTCCCCCGATGGCTCCAGAATAAATGCCTGACCTGTTTTAGCGATTTTTAGCTGTCTTAGAAAATCCCCTATTTGAGAGAGCGTTAAGTCGATCGCCATGACCCCGCGCAGGTTACCAGACTCACTATAAATTGGCAAAGAAGCCGTAATCCCTAAAATTGGACGTGCTACAAATGGATAAATAGGACTCCAGGCTGTTTGGCGAGCCTTAACTGCTCCCTTATACCAAGGGCGATCGCGAGGATCGTAAATATTTACTTCAATTTGGTTAAGGACTTTACCAGCATTATCTAAGCGATAGATTATTTTTTGCAGTGGTGCTGCCAAATTAGGCGAAGAAGATCGATGCAACATTAAAGCATTGTCTTCTCGTCTCTCCACACCAAGAAATTGACCTTGAGGATTTGCGGCATAGAAAAAATATAAACTTTGAGCTTGGCGCATCTGCTGCCAAAATAATTTATCTAAACTATTCAAATTCTCAAAATTTAAATAGCCAGCCTTTGCCATAGCTCCATGGGCTTGTAGAATCCCTAAAGGTGCTTCAAAGTAACCACGCACATGAGCATCAATCGTATTGGTTACTTCCTGTCCAATTTGAGGAGCTAGTTCTTGAGTTGCCTCTCGTCCATTCTGTACCGATAACCATCCCGTAATTCCCACTGCTGCGATCACTTGAGTCACAAAAGGAACTATCAGCAAAATCTTTAAAGAAAGCTGGCGATCGCGGTGAGATTTGGTATCTGTACTGGCAGGAGCAGTCATACAAAAAGCTGCGTATAAAATGCTAGACAGTCCCCATAATAAAGTGATTCTCATGTAAAAGTACGAGTCTGCGCGTATTTGCTCATTTATTGCTTGAGGTTTGCTCTAATAAATGAGTAGACAAAACTAGAGCCTCTAGCCCATGCTGCGCCTAGGCTAGAGGCTTTAGATATGGATTTTTATTACCATCAAAATTATGTCTGAAGTTAATTCTGAAGCGATCGCCCCAAAGATCGTCGATCGTCTAAATCATATTCGGGTCAATCTGCCGCCGCAGGTAAAACTAGTTGCTGTCAGCAAATACACGACAACAGAGGCAATCCGCGCGGCTTACCATGCAGGTGTGCGTGACTTTGCCGAATCACGGGTACAGGATGCCAAAATCAAGCAAGCAGAGTTAGCAGATTTAACTGATATCACATGGCACATGATCGGATCTCTACAAAGCAACAAAGCCAAACAAGCCATTAGCCAATTTGATTGGATTCATTCGATTGATCGCCTGAGTCT
>Ga0172367_10003278_pt1 | contig 21214 bp, 20 predicted proteins | sample Lak10m_FD_114542 | JGI IMG/M metagenome (GOLD analysis project Ga0172367, IMG submission 114542) | Freshwater microbial communities from Kabuno Bay, South-Kivu, Congo - kab_022012_10m | ecosystem: Environmental > Aquatic > Freshwater > Lake | place: Democratic Republic of the Congo: South-Kivu... | reverse complement strand
GCGCGCTTGCGTGGCGCGGCTTCTGGTGTGGAGCGAAGTTCGCCGATGGACCGAAGCGCATGAGCAGCCGTGCCAACGACTTCGATGGTCTTGCGGATCTCTTCATGAGTGGCGGTGGCGCACGCCGCGGCGATGCTTCCGCGAGCGTGGGTGGCTGGACTTCTGGTGCAGGCTCCGCGGGTTCCGCCAGTGCGTCGCCGCGCGTTCTGCTTGTGGGGAATGTGCCGACACTCGCTGGAATCTGGATCGCGCAGTACGCGGATCAGTGCGCGCGCGCCGATGGTCCTGTGGCGCTCATTCGACTTGATGGCGCGGCGACGCGCGGCGAGATCTACCGCAGCGAGGGTCGTGCGCTGCCGAGCGATGGCAGTGCGTGGTTGGAGCGCGCGAGTGCATTTGCGAGGCGGTGGATCGTCTGTCTTGATTCGCTGAGCGACGCGGCGGTCGTGGTGGATGCGGGGGGTGAGATCGTGCTGCTCAGTGGGACCGACGAGACTGCGATGGCTGGTGCGCGCCGCACCATTGAATCGCTCTGTGCCGCGTCGGCTGCTCGCGGCAGTGCGCTTGTGCTTGGGCTTGCGCTTGTTGGTTGTTCGCATGATGCGGCAGAGTTGGCGGTGCAGTCGCTTGTGGAGTGGGCGCGCAGCAAGTCGATCGCCGTGCGGCTGACGCTCGCTGCCCATGCGCAGCGTGTGGACCGCGTCGAGTCGACGGGCCCTGTGCCGCTGAGCGTGCTCGGTGCGCTCGACGCGCCCAGTGCGATCGAGATGGTGGCGATGGCGATGCGTGGCAACCCATCACGCCGCAGTGAGCGCGATGTGCCTCGGCTGCGCATCGATGATCCGCCGCGCGTTGAGGGGATCGGCAGCGATGCGCCGAAGCCGGCGTGGCCCGCTGCGAAATCGTCGAACGCGCCGACTTTGTCGCCGACTGTTCCGGCTGCTGCACCGATCGACCCGCCCGCGGCGGCGGCCGCCGCTGCACCAGTCGCTGCGTCAGCGGTGATCAGCGACGCGAGTGTTCTTGCGTCGCTCTTCCCCGAACTTCAGGCGCTTGCGTTCCAATGTCCAGATGCGCCGAGCGTGGTACTCGCTGCGGATGCGCGTGGCCTTCATCTGCTTGCGTGCGAGAACGCCGCCGCCGATCTGCGGATCGCTGCCGCGTGGGCGCGCGCGAACTGGGCGCTCCTGTGTGCTGCGGTACCCGCGTGCGCCGCGAGCAGTGCGATCAGCGAGCATCTGCTGCTGAGCGATGCCGCGCATGCTGTCGGGTTGCACCGCAGCGGAGTTCTGCTGCATGCGGCGGTCGACTTCGATGTCGGTGGTCGCGTTGTACGGCGGCGAATCGATCTCAACAACGAGCAGAGCGCGGCTTTTGCGCGCTAAGGTCGCGCGCCGCTGCTGATGCGTCGCGCGCCGCTGCTGATGCGTCGCGGTCGCCGCTACCTAGGTCACTCCTGCCGAGCGATTCATCAAGCACTCGAAGCCAGTTGTTGTGTGCGAAGCCGCTGCAATCCACATCGCTCCAGCCGCGTGCGCGCAGCAGTGGGAGCAGCGCATGAACCTGCTGCGGCGATCGGAGTCCCTCGGGGACATCTATGGGCGCGAAGCCGCCGTCGAAATCCGAACCGAGTGCGCAGGCTGCGCAAGCCCCCGCGGTGGTTGCCACATGATCGATGTGCGCGAGCGCGTCATCGATCGTTGCGGCGCGTCCCGACGCGAGGAACTTGCCGTAGAGGTTCAGCCCAATGACCCCGCCGCGCCGAGCGATCTCGCGGATCTGCGCATCCGTGATGTGTCGCTGTCCGCCACCGAGCAAGGCGCGGGCGTTTGAGTGAGATGCGACCACTCGGCGCGTTGTGTGAGCGAGCAGGTCGTCGAACGCAGCGTCCGACAGATGACTCGCGTCATGCAGAATCCCGAGTTCATCGAATGCCGTCACGATCTCGCGTCCACTTGAAGTGAGTCCCGCGCCCTCGGCGTTCCCACCCGCGTGCCGCGTTCCCTTTGCCCAAGTGAGCCCGCACATGCGGATGCCGCGCGCATGCCAACGCGCAGCGTCCGCAGCATCGGCGATCGCATCTGCGCCCTCCATGAGCAGCACGATGCCAAGCGGTCCGCCCGCGTGCAGATCCGCGGCCGTGCGGATGATGCGCAGCAATCCGTCGCGCTCGAGCGACTCGTAGATCGCCAACTGCGCAACCGCTGCGCGCTGCGCGCCGGCAAGATCGTGCGACCCCTCATATCCCCAAGGGTTCGATGCGGCGTTGATGCCCGGCTCGATGAAAATCGTGGCTGCCACAACGCCGAAACCGCCTGCCTGCAGCGATGGGAGGCTGACGCATCGGTTCTCGGTCGTCGCAGGCGCGCGGCGTATGTCGCCGCAGCCCTGATGGATGTAGGCCAGATCAAGATGCCCGTCGATCCACGATTGCATTCGCATGGAGGCTACAAGGGCTGCGCTGCAGTTCGGCGCTTTCAAGGTCAAGGCGCGTAGGTGGTCTTGGAGTGACTGGGTGCGTTTCGGTCGATTACGATGGTTCACCGCATGAGCGATGCTGCTCCCACACTTGCTTCCGTCCCCATCGGGATGCAGGATCGACTGCCGCGTGTGGAGCGCGCAGTGATGGCGTGTGTGGCGCTGATTTGCGCTGCGCTGCTCGGAGTTGCTGCTTGGCTCCAACCTGCGGCGGCGGGATTTGGAACGCACCGACAGCTTGGGCTGCCGTCCTGCTCCTGGCCATCGACGATGGGCATTCCCTGTCCGAGTTGTGGCATGACGACCGCGTTCGCTTTGGCTGCCGATGGTCGACTGCTCGATGCCTTCCACGCGCAGCCGCTTGGACTGCTGCTTGCCATCGGCGCAGCTGCGCTGGCCATCGCGAGCGGGCACTCCGCCGTCACGGGTGCCCGCACGGTGAGCATTCTCTGGAGCATGATCGGTGCGAAGGGCTGGTGGGCGCTTGGCGCGTTCGCGGTCGGCGCGTGGGGCTACAAGATTCTTGTGATGCGGGGGATTCTCTGATGGAACGCCGCAGCACACTTCGTTGCGTGCGCGGCCTCGCCGCCACGCTGCTCGCGAGTTCGGTGATCGCGGCCGAGGGTGGCTGCATCGCGGCGGGCATCGCGAGTGCCGTTGGAGCGAACATCGAGAAGAACAAGGAGATCGAGGTGCTCGCGAAGTACCGCGGACTGGAGAACAAGTCAGTCGCGGTTCTTGCGCACACGGACCAGCGCAGTGCCTACGAGTATCCGACCGCGATCCCGAATGTGGTCGGCAATGTTGCGAGCGAGCTGACGCAGAATGTCGCGGGGGTTCGTGTGATGGATCCGAGGTATTCGATCACCTGGATGCATCAGACGCCAGGTTGGCCGACTGCACCGCTCGCGGACCTCGCCAACGAACTCGATGTGGACCGTGTCGTGGTCATCGATATCTACGAGTATCGACTGAATCCGCTGGGTAACAGTTTCCTCTGGGATGGCGTGGCTGCAGCAAACATCGGCATCGTCGAGCGTGATGGCATCGACCCCGACTCCTACGCGGAAGAGTTTCAGGTGATCGCGAAGTTCCCCGATATGGAAGGCATCGGCAAAGCGCAGGCGGGCGCGCGCGAGATTGAGATCGGTCTGCAGAAGACATTTGTGGACATGGTCGCGTATCTGTTCTACGACCATATCGAAGCGAAGTACCCCGACCGAGGGATCAAGCGCAAATGAACCGCGCCCGAGCGTCCATGCGCGGTGGTTTCGTGCTGCTGTGTGCGGCGGCGGTCGTGGCGGGTTGCAACTACATCATTCCGGCCAACTACATCTTGCAGGGTCCGCCGAAGGAACCCGCGGCGTATGCGCTTCAGCCGCGCAAGACGATCGTGATCGTGGATGACAAGCAGAACCGCATGTCGCGTGTCGCGCTGCGCGTGGAGATCGGTGATGCGGCGGGGACGGAACTGCTCGAAAACGATGTCGTGCCAGAAGTGATCTCGACCCGCGATTCGGTGGCACTCGCGCGGCGGCTTGATACCGCGTCGAAGCCCGTGTCCATCCAGCGTATTGGTGAGTCGCTTGGTGCGGAGCAGGTCATCTATGTCGAGGTGGACGAGTTCGTGCTCGCGGGCGGTCGCAAGGAGGGTGGCCCCGAGGCGGTCGTGTTGGTGAAGGTGATTGATGCGGCGAACGGGACGCGCCTCTGGCCATCGGTGGGCGTTCAGGCGGTGCAGAGCGATCTGCTCGACATCAATCCGTCGCTGCTCGAGACGAGCGCTGGTCGACGCGAGATCGAGGACAAGCTCGCTGCGCAGATCGGCGAGGATGTGGCGAAGCTGTTCTACGAGCATCCGCGCCGCGAACTTGGTGGACGGCTAGGTGTGAAGAAGTGATGGGTGCTGGATCGCTGTCGCGCTTGCCGCGCAGCGGCGTGCTGCATGTTGTTCAGGCAACGGCGCCCGTGGGTTGGAGTGCAGCAGCTGCGCTGCCCGCTGATGCGGAGTCGTGCGTTCTGATCGGTACCGAGGGTCGCGGTGCTGCAGCATCCCTCGTGCGTGGCTGTGTGCCGCGCGTGATCGTTCCACCGCTGGGGATCCCGTCCCTGGGTGCGCGTCGGCTGCGTGACTGGGTGCGCGTGCGTGGCATCCTGCCGCGAGAAGTGCACTGCCACGGGCCCGCGGTTGCTCCGCTCGTGCGGAGTGCGCTCGGCGAGGTTGCGTGTGCCGTGTTCGCGCAGCCAGGCGCTGGGTTTGCGCTTCGTTGCAGTGAGTCGGCTGCAGTGCTGTTCGCCCAAACTTCGGATGTGCACTGTGCGGATGGCAGAGATGTGCGTTCGTCTGTTCGCGCGGATCTCGGGCTTGCCGAATCGACGGGTCTGATCATGGCCATCGGTGATCGGCCAAGTGCGATCGATGCTGCCGAGGCGTTCGCAGCGGTTGGTCGTGCGGTGCTTGCCGGCGCCGATCTGGCGCTGATGGTGCCTGCATCGGCACGCTGGGTGACTGAAACACAGCGGCACGCGCGTGGCTCACGCATGGAGGATCGATTGATCGTGTCCGAGACATGTGGAACGCCGAGCGCAGTTTGGCGGGCAGCCGACATCGCGCTGCTGCAGCGACCGATAGCGGGTGCGCCGCTCGCGTGGTGGGGTCACTGCGGTTGGTGGGCGCTCGCTGCGGGCGCGGACCTCGTGCACGCGTCGTGCTTTCGGGGGGCGGGCGCTGCGGGTTGCTACGCGCCCGACGATCGGCTGGCGCTCGTGCGTTGGCTGCTCGCGTGGAGCGACTCGCGCTGCGCGGTGGGGTGATGCAAGCTGCGCTGCACCGCCTGGCGAAGGACTCGCTGCGCGTTCTCACGCAGGAATGGCAGCAGCAATTCGCGCGGCAGTTGCATGCCGCGCAGCGTCGGTGAGTCCTGCGGCGAACGGCTCGGATCGACGAGCGCGAGATCACCATCGGCGATGGGGCTGCGTCCCACCCACGCCGTTTCCCAAAGTGTTCGCAGTGCCCAGTATCGACTCGCATAGAGGTCGAACGCGCTCTCGCGGCTCTGCGCCTTGGAATCCATTTCGGTGCCGCCCGGCGTTTCGGTGAGATGCGCGTTGCTCGTGACGATGTCCGAACCGAAAAGCAGTCTCTCGCGCCACCGCGTGAAGAACTGCAGGACGCGTTCGCGAGGATGGCGTGAGATCTCCCGCACAATCCATTTTGTCGCACTCGCATCGAGCACGAGATTCGGATGCCGCTCAAGCAGTCCGTCGAGGAAGTCCAAGTCCTCCGGCCAACCTCCCATATGCGCCGCGATCCACTGCACGGGGAAGCGCGCCATCAGCGACTCGAATGGTTCGTACTGTTGCCGCTTGCTGCCGTACTTCGCAGCGTCGGCGTACTTGGTGGCAAACCAAGTGTCGGGGTCTGCGACATGCACCATGAGCGTCATGCGCAGTTCGACGGCCGTCTCGATCGCCGCGACCCGCACAGGATTGTCCAGACGCATGAGCGCAGCATCGCCCGCTTGCGTTCCCATGTCGATGCCGCGTGGGGCCGCCCAGAACTTTGCGATGCGCGCGCCGAGCGCGTGGTACCTGCGGATCTGCTGCGCATAGCCGTGGCCGTGGCTCTCGCGCAGATCGGGCGCGCGCCAGTTGGGGATCGCGATGAACGCGATGCGTTCGCCCAGGATGCTGCGAAGTCCTTCGACTTCATCGATGTTCGATGTCATGCTCCAGATCTGTTCGATCCCGTACAGATCCATCGCCTCCTTGAGGATCGGCGCAGCATCGAGTCCCGCTACATGCGCGTGCGCGTCGATGATTGGCACGATCGGTGCGCCGAGTGCCGCAGCGCGCGCGCGGTAATCCCATGCGAAAAGATTGGAGTCGTGCGCAGTCATCGAAGCAGTGGGGTGCGCGGTGCGCGAGGATTCAAGTCAGGCGGCTGTGCCGCGCGCGTTCACCCGCCGCGGCGACGGGATGCTACGCGCGTCACGCGCGCCTTTCCCTTCGAACGCTTCGCAGCAGATCGATGCGCACCCGATCCACCCGGCCGAGGCCCCTTGCTGCGGATCGGATCGAGCAGCGCTGCATGATGCACCATACCGATGTACACCTCGTGGTCCGCTTCAATGTCAAGATGTCGCACCACTTCGCATGCGATGTAGCCGGTCGCACGCATTGGGACGGGGGCGCCACCAGGCACCGTCAAGTGCGGTACCGTGAGGAACGCGTCGACACCTTGATCAGGCGACTGCGCGAAGAGCCGAGGGAGAACGCGTTCCTGTCGATCGAGAACGCAGAGTGCGAAGTTGCGTGCATCGCGGATGATCGGCGAAATGGTTTGCCCCTTCTCCATGGCGATGAGCAGCATCGGTGGTTGCGTGGCGACTTGCTGCACGAAACGCACCATGACTGCACTTCGCAGTTCACCGAATGCCGCTGTCAATAGGAATGAAGACGCAGGCACACGGTCAAGCACATGTGCAACGCTCGAACGAATGGCTGCTGGCCTGTCAGTCTGCATACGGGGTGCGTCTCCAAAAATCTTTACGCCCAAGCCGAGTGTAGGGCGATAAAAAAGTTTGTCCACAACTGTGTTCATTTCAATGGCTTATGATTCGATGAGACGAATATTTTTTCTTCTCGGACCTTGCGAAGGCATATCAATGTGTGGCGTGAACTTCAATTTTTGTTGAGAAGTGTTGCAAGGTGGGGCATAGTGGGTATAGTGAGTGCAGTCACTCATGGACCGCACCGATGCTCTTTCTCGGCGAATACGAACACAGTCTCGATGCGAAGCAGCGCCTCGCCATTCCGAGCGAACTGCGCGAAGTACTCAATCCAGCGGTGAACGGCGATCACTTTGTTGCGGTGCCTGGAGCGGACGATGTGCTCACGCTGTGGCCGAGCAAGACATTCGAGCGGCTGGCGATGAGTCAAGAGGGATCGTTGATTGGCGACGATGTGCTGCGCCGCTTCGAGCGATCGTTCTACAGCCAGGCCGCGCGCTGCCCGCTCGACACGGCTGGTCGCGTGCGAATACCGGATCGGCTTTTGACGCGCTTTGGCTTGGCAGGATCCATCGTGATTCTCGGCGTGCGCGATCACCTCGAACTCATCGCATCCGCGGCATGGAAGGCCGGGGCGAAGGACCGGACTGCATCCACGGCATCGCTGTGGCAGCAGGCCAATCAGTTGATGAACGCACGACAGGGGGGAGCGCGGTGAAGGATCGCCGCGTTCAGTAGCCCTCGCGCGCACGCAAGGATGCGGGCGCGGATCGACAACGCTTGGGCGCTGCAGGGATGCGCCGCCTGAGCACGAACTTCGGGCCACGGATGGCCCTCGGGCGTGCCGCAGCCAGGACGGCGAAAGGCACGGACAGTCGGCGCGGAGCCGCTGTTATTGCGCCCCCCGCGTCACTGGCCCGACGCGGGGGCTTTTTTTGTGCTCCGATAACGGGCAATTTTCGCCTGTTTTGCTGCAGTTTCGCGGTCGTTGGGTCCATCTTGGTTACCCTTCAAGTAGGTCGGATGCTTGGTCGATGACAATCGTCCAAGATGTTCGCAGGGAAGGCGCACGGTGCGCCAGAGGCGAACCGACCAAGTCAGCGGGTGAAGTCCCGCTGCATCAGGGCAGGAGGTCCGACGGAATGCTGGTCATCACTCGACGAGAAGGCGAAGAGGTCGTTATCGGGAACCCCGCGTCCCCGATCGGCATTGTTCGCATCGCTTCCATCAAGGGCGACCGTGTTCGCATTGCCTTCGAGTTCCCACGGGAAGTTGCGGTGCACCGCAAGGAAGTGGCGGAGCAGATTCTCGCCGGCGCAGTCGACCCCTCCAAGAATGTCATCGGTCAGATTCGGCCCGCTGAAGGCGGCGCATGAACGCGGTCTTCGCCGGTTCTACTTGATCGCCGCGACCCCAGAAACCTCTGGGATCCTCTCGCGCAGCAGCCGCGCGAGTCCGTCCTGCAAAGTCATGCGGCTCGAGGGGCAGCCCACACACGCTCCGTGCAACCGAACCTGAACGACTCCCGCCTCGACGGCGACGACTTCGACATCGCCGCCATCCGCCTGAATATCGGGGCGCATCAGATCCACGACAGCGCGAACTCGCGGCAGCAATGCATCGCCACCGCCACTGTTGGCGGGCAGTTCGCTTTGATTGATGCGTGACGATGACATGCAGCCGAGCAAAGTGTAGATCGAACTCCTTACACTGCAGCCATGAACGCCACGGAAGGCACGCGCCCGCGGCTGCTGCGCCGCGTCTGGCGAGCGCTTCTGACATTCTCCTGCGTGTGGATGGCATCGTGCGCCGCAACGCCAGCAGGCGATCCACTCGAGTCGCTTGGGCGAACGGACCTCGTGCCTGCGCGGCAACTTGCGGCGATGCAGCTGCTCGATGCAGATCCCACCGATCCCGCGTACCTGAAGGCGCTGCGCCGCATCGTGGTGCAGCCCGATTATGTGCGTGAGCTGCGAGATGAAGCTTGGGAGCGGTTGATTCGCCATGATCCCGAAGGTCTGAAGTCCGTGCTTGAGATCAACCTGCCCCGCATGCTGCAGTATGAGTGGCGAACGGAGGTGTGCCGCCGTATCGCGGCGCTCGGTTGGAAGGACATGACGCAGACGCTCGTGCGCGCCTGGGCGGTTCCTTTGCCGATTCTTGCGGTCAAACTCTTCGATCGCCCCGAGTATCACGCACTCTGCAAACTGTGGGGGAAAGAGCGTGTGCCGCAGGTGCTGCTCGACCTGCTGCTTCGCAGTGATCCGATCAAGGAGGCGAACCTTCGCGCGCGCTGTTGGGAGTTGTTGCTTGCCACAGGTGAACGCCAGCGCATACTCGACCTGCTCGCAGACCAATCGCTTGCGACGACCGACTCATTTGTGCTCGACATGCGTCGCTGCGCAAGCGATCTGGGCGTGATTCCATCGAATCGCGAGGAGATCCTGTGGATACGCGCGTTGCTGAAGCCTGAGAAGCGCGCGTTCTGGGATGAGGCGCGCGCTGCCGCTGCGAAGTTGCCGCCCGATGTTCGCGCTTCGCTGGAGCCGCGGGATATCGCCGTGCTGGTTGCGGTGGCGCGCACGCAGCCGACGCTGCTGACGCGTTCGCGTGATGAGCTGTTTGCGGATATCTCGGCCGCACTCGCGGCGCAAAGTGAGCGGCGTTACAGCGCATCGTTCGAGGGCTACGGAACGGAGTTGGCGGAGACGCCGCGCGCGCATGCGCCGAACCTCGATTGGGGCGACTGCGCGGCAGTGTTGGTGGCGCGCGACGCGCTGCGACAGCCACCAGTGCAGGCGCATTTGTTCGAGATCGCGGACCGCGATCAGGCGGATCGCCGCACCGAGTATGGCGGCCTGCTGCGGCTGGACGCTCAGGGGCGCTATGAGATGGTGGAGTTCGCGCCGGTGCAGGTGGGCAGCGATGTGCGCTTCGAGGCCTCGAACGACATGTTCGAAGCGGGTTACGACGCGCTCTTTCACTTTCACAATCACGCGCAGTCCTATGACAATCGCCGCTATGCGGGGCCTCACTGGGGCGACTTCGCCTATGCGGACGCGACGGGCGTGAATGGTCTTGTGTTCACCTTCATTGACCGCAACCGAATCAACGCGGATTTTTACCGCCGCGGCAAAGTGGTCATCGACCTCGGCGAAGTGCTGCGGCCAGACGCATGAACACCATTCGCTTCAGCAAGATGCACGGTCTCGGCAACGATTATGTGTACATCGATGCGGACGCGGAGCATGTGCAGGATCCTGCAGCGCTTGCGCGCGCCGTGAGTGATCGTCATACCGCCATCGGCGGTGATGGCGTGATCTTGGTGGCGCGCCCGAGCGCTGGTTGCGCTGCCGATGCGCGCATGCGAATCTTCAACGCCGACGGCAGTGAAGCGCAGATGTGCGGCAATGGACTGCGCTGCGTGGCGAAGTTCGTGGTGGACCGCGGTCTGTCCGCCGCGAATCCGCTGCGCGTGGAAACGGGGCGCGGCGTGCTCGCGGTACGGTGGTGGCGCGGAGTCGATGGGCTCGTATCCGAAGCGGAGGTCGACATGGGTGCGCCGATGTTGTCCGCTGCGCAGATCGGTGTGCGGTGGACGGGTGTGTCGTCGACGGATCGGCTCGTGGGCGTTCGGTTCGATCTCCCGATGTGGCGCGAGGCGATCGCGGCGCACGCTGCTCGTGGCGGCACTTGCTCGGAGAGCGATCTTGCGTGGTGGAACGCCTCACGCATCGAGCCAACCGCGACGCTTGTGTCGATGGGCAATCCGCACATCGTGTTCTGGTGCGGCGATCCCGAGGGCGTTCCGCTTGAGCGCATTGGCGCTGCGATCGAGCATCACGCGTTCTTCCCGCAGCGCATCAATGTGCATGTCGCGGCGGTCTGCGCTCGCGATCACCTGCGCATGCGGACATGGGAACGCGGCTCGGGCATCACGCGCGCGTGCGGTACGGGTGCGAGTGCCGTGTTGGTGGCGGGCGTTCTTGAGGATCGATGCGAACGCAAGGCGGACATCGACTTGCCGGGCGGCCGCCTTCGAATCGAGTGGGACTGCGAGGGTGATGTCGTTCGTATGCGAGGACCCGCCACGCATGCCTTTGACGGGGTGTGGGGCGGTGCATTGGAGGCGTGTCATGGGCGTTGATGCGCGGGTGACTGACGCAGAGCGGCGCGTGATCGATGCGGCGCATCGCCGGCGCGGATCGATGGAGGCGGATCTTGCGGCGCTTGTCGCGATTCCGACGGGATGCGGTCATCGGCAAGGGCTCGATGCCGCGCGCGTGTGGATGCGGGCGCGGCTCGAATCACTCGGTGCGCGCGTTGAACGGGTGAAGGGTGGCGATCGTCCGCAGTGGTTGCGCGAAGGTGCGTTGGGCGACGATGAGGGCGATGTGCTGATCGCGCGCAGCGGCGGCAGTTCAAGTGGACCGCGACTGCTGCTGAGCGGTCACCTCGATACGGTGCATGATCCGCACGGAGCGTTTCGATCGCTCGGTGCGGAGCGGGGTGGCATGCGCGAGGGTCCTGGTGCCGCGGACATGAAGGGGGGGCTGATCGTTGCACTGGCGGCGCTCGAGTCGCTCGCGGAAGTCGGTGTGCGTCCGAACTGGACATTCCTGCTGAACGCCGACGAGGAGACTGGCAGTTTTCGAAGTACGGCGATCCTTGAGCGCGTGGCGCGCGAGTGTGATGTCGGGCTTGTGCTTGAGCCAGCCGTGGGCAGCGACTTCGTGATGGAACGCCCTGGTTCCGCGCAGTTTCGCATCGATGTGAAGGGGCGCGCTGCGCATGCGGGTCGTGATGCGGCGCGTGGCGTGTCGGCGGTGCATGCGCTTGCGCAAGCGATCTGTACGGTGCTTGCCGCGAATGATCCGGCGAATGGCTGCATTCTGAACATCGGTCCACTCGAAGGCGGTGGTGCGACCAATGTGGTTCCTGCGGATGCGGCGGCGTGGGGCAACGCGCGGTCCTTCACCGCCCACGCCCGAGCCGAGGTGGAACGCGTGTTGCGTTCGATCGTGACGAGCGAGTCATCGCTTCCGCGCGTGACGGTCGAAGTGGTGCACAACCGCCCTTCGAAGCCGGCGACTGAAGCGGTGCAAGCGCTCGCAGCATGTGCCGTGGATTGCGCGGCGAAGGTTGGATCGGTGTGCAGTGCGGTTTCGACTGGCGGCGTGAGCGATGCGAATGTTCTGCAGCATGCGGGATTGCCATGTCTTGATGGGCTTGGTGTTCGCGGCGGCAACTTGCACCGATCGGATGAGTTTGTGGTGGTCGACAGCCTGTGTGAACGCGCCGCGATTCTTGCGCTGCTGATGCGGCGGATCATGGAACGCTCGCCCGTACCATGCCGAGCATGACTTCCGCGCCCACCCAACCCGCTGCGACGGCTGCGAATGTCGGTGCGCTCGATGGGACGCCGCCGTTGATGCAAGTCCCTGCGGTCCGTGCTGCGGTCGATGTGATCCTCGCGGAACTCCGCCGTTTGCAGGGGGGTATCACGGGCGTTCGCGCGGCGGACCCAGCGCGCGCATCGGCTGCTGCGGCTTGGCTGCAGCGTCACAACGCGCTGCGCGGGCGGCCCACGATGTACCCCTACATCGGCGCGGGCATTGGCAATGGAGCGCTGGTGCAACTGGCCGACGGAAGCGTCAAGTGGGACATGATCAGCGGCATTGGCGTTCATATGTTCGGGCATTCCGATGCGCGCATGGTGGAGGCTGCAGTGATCGGCGCGCTCTCGGACATCTGCATGGGCGGTCACCTGCAGCCGAATGCCGATGTGCTCGCCGTGGCTGACATTCTGCAGACGGAAGCGGCGCGCACGAGCGCGCTGCGCCACTGCTTCATTACCAATTCGGGTTGCATGGCGAACGAGAATGCGCTGAAGGTGTGCCAGCAGAAGACGGGCGGCGCACCGCGCATCATCGCTTTCGCTGACTGCTTCATGGGGCGCTCGACCACCATGAGTCAGATCGGTGACACGGCCGGCTATCGGCAGGGACTCGTGCAGAACATCCTCGTCGACTACATGCCCTACTACGACGAGACGCTCGGTGCGCGCTCGACGGAAATCGCCGTGTGGCATCTGAAGCAGTTGGTCGCGAGGTACCCGAAGCAGCATGCGTGTTTCGTGATGGAACTGGTTCAGGGGGAGGGCGGATTCCGTGTGGCGCCGCGTTCGTACTTGGAGGCGCTGATGCGCATCTGCCGCGAAAGCGGCATTCCAGTCTGGGCGGATGAGGTGCAATCATTCGGCCGCACCGAGTGCATGTTCGCGTTCGAGACGCTCGGACTCGGCGAGTACATCGATGTCGCAACCGTTGGAAAACTGAGTCAGGTGTGCGCGTGCCTCTTTCGTGAGGAGTTCAATCCGCAGCCAGGGCTGCTCGCGGGCACCTTCAGCTCAAGCACGAGCGCGTTTCATGTCGGTCGGCGCGCGCTCGAAACACTGCGCGACGGCGGCTACTACGGTCCGAGCGGTCGAATCGCTGCGCTGCACCGTGCGTTCCGTGAACGAGCCGAGGATCTCGTGCGGCGCCGCCCCGAGTTCTTTCCGCCTGTGCTCGACAGTTTCGGACGACCGCAGCCTTCGCATGTCGGCGGCACGGGCGGCATGATGCGTCTCTCGCCGCTCGGCGGCAGCAAGGAGCGCTTGAACGCGCTGCTCAAGGCGATGTTCGATGAGGGCGTGATCGCGCTCACCTGTGGTCACGGTCCTTATCACCTGCGGTTGCTGCCTCCGATAGGCGTGATGGAGCCTGCACAGTTTGGTCCGGTCTTCGAGATCATCGAGCGCGCGCTCGCGAAGGTGGCGTGACATGTTCGTCATCCGTGAAGCGACCATCGAGGACATGCCGCAGCTGCTGAAGCTTTCGCGGCTCGTTCATTCTTTCAATCTGCCGCAGGATCGCGATGCGCTCGCCGCAAAACTCGATCGCAGCCATCGCGCGTTCGCTGGTTCGGTGCGTGATTCGCGCGGACGCGAGTTCGTGTTTGTGCTCGAGGACACCGACTCGGGGTCGGTGATCGGCACGAGCACGGTGTACTCGCGGATCTCATGGCCTGGTCATCCGCACCTGTTCTTCCGCGTGCGGCGCCGGGAGCACTACAGCAAGGATCTCGGAACTGGGCAGGTGCATGTGACGATCCAGTTGGATACCGACGAGAGCGGGCCGAGCGAGATCGGCGGGCTGATACTCGCGCCCGGCTATCGCGGCCATCCGCAGAAGCTTGGCGCGTTTCTCTCGCACACGCGTTTTCAATTCATTGCGGCGCGTCCACAGCAGTTTCAGAAGCGCATCATCGCGGAGATGATGGGCGCGCTCACGCCGGACAGCAGATCGACGCTGTGGGACTACCTCGGTCGCCGCTTCATCAATCTTTCATACACCGAGGCAGACACATTCAATCAGCGCAGCAAAGAGTTCATCCTCAAGTTGTTCCCGTCGGTCGAGATCTACACATCGCTGCTGCCACCTGAAGCGCGTCAGTTGGTCGGCAAAGTGGGTGATGAAACGCTGCCTGCGCTGCACATGCTGACGAAGCTTGGATTCCGTCCGCAGGAGCATGTCGATCCGTTCGATGGTGGTCCTTACCTCGAGGCTGTGACCGCAAACATTCCGATCGTGGACGCATCTTCGGTGCTGCCGCTCGGTGGTGCAGGTTCGAGCGGTTCTCACCGCGGGATCGTCTCGTGCGCGGGCGCGCAAGGATTCCGCGCGATACGAAGCGGATTCTCGGTGAAAGCAGGGAAGGTGCTGCTTCCTGAGCGAGTCATCGAAGCACTTGGCGCATCCAAGGGCACGAAGATTGCCGTCACGGCGTTCGATGCGCAGGGGCGTGCTGTTTCACTGATGGGTGCGCGGCGCCGAAGCGGTACCGCATTGCGCCGTCGGAGCCGCGCATGACCGAGGCGGTACGGCGCGGGTTCCTGCGCCAGGCTCCTGCAGACTTCATCGCCGGTTCTTGGCACACGCTTCCCGCGGCGGGGGAGGAGCTGATCCGCAGCGCAGATCCCTCGCAGCCGAACACCACCGTGTGGAGTGCGGCACCCGTGCGCGTTCACATCGACCGTGCGGTCGCCGCTGCGCGTTCGGCAGCGCAAGCGTGGGCCAGCGCGCCAGAGCAGGAAAGGCATGCTGCGCTGCTGCGATGGCGTGATGTCGTGGCGGCGAACGAGGCGCGCATCGCGGATCTCCTCGTGCTCGAGGCGGGCAAGACACGCGGCGAAGCGCTCCTTGAAGCGAAAGCGCTCGCGGAGAAGGTGACGATCACGATGGAGGAACGCACGCTCGATCGTGTGCGAGGATTTGGCATCGACTTGTCGCCCACGCGGCGCGGCATCTGTGCGTTTCGTCCGCACGGCGTGATGGCGGTCTTTGGACCGTTCAACTTTCCTGCCCACCTGCCCAACGGTCACTTCGTGCCTGCGCTGCTGCTCGGCAACACGGTCGTGTTCAAACCGAGTGAACGCACCCCAGCGGTCGGGCAGTTGCTCGCGGAACTCGCGAACGAAGCGGGTTTTCCGCCCGGTGTCTTCAATGTGGTGCAAGCGGGTGCCGGAGGCGCGGCGGCGCTGGCGGCGCACGAGCATGTGGATGGCATTCTGTTCACAGGATCCTGGCCAGTCGGTCGGCGAATCCTGCAGTCGAATCTCGATCGTCCGGGACGCATCGTGGCGCTTGAGATGGGTGGCAGCAATCCTGCGATCGTGCTGGACGATTGCAATCTCAAGCAGGCAGTGGTGGAGTGCGTGCGGTCCGCGTTCGCGACGGCGGGTCAGCGCTGCACTTGCACGCGCCGCGTGATCGTGCAGCGCGGTGTCGCGGATGCGTTCACGCGTTTGATGGTGGAAGTCTCCTCGCGGCTTCGTGTGGGTGGCGGCGACGAGGCAGGCGTCTTCATGGGTCCGCTCATCAATGAAGCTGCGCGTGAGTCGGTGATCGCGTTTCAGTCGCGGCGCGTACGCGAAGGATGCGTTTCGCTGCTCGCGGCACGCGCGCCCGCACGCGAAGGCTGGTTCCTCACGCCTGGTGTGCTTCGTGTCGATCGCTTCAGTCGTGAGGCGGACGAGGAAGTCTTTGGTCCGCTGCTGCAAGTGGCGGTGGTGGACAGCGATGACGAAGCGGTCGAGCAGGCGAATGCCACGCGCTTCGGACTTGCTGCGGCGGTCTTTACCGCGGATGCCGCACGCTGGCAGGCGATCGCGCCACGCCTTCGCGCCGGCTGCGTGAACTGGAACGTCGGCACGGCGGGCGCGAGCAGTCGCCTGCCGTTTGGCGGGCTTGGATTGTCGGGCAATCACCGACCTGCAGCGGCTTTCAGCGTGGACTCATGTGCGTTCCCCGTTGCCCACTTGGAAGAACGCACGGACGCCGCTCCACTGCCACCAGGCATGGATCCCTTTTGATCTGCGCTCGCTTATCCTGCGCCTATGCCGACTGAATTGCCGAGCGGAAGGATTCAGCCGCGGTTCGCCGGGCTCGCGACCTTCATGCGCTTTCCTCGGTTGGATGATGCTGCAGGAACGCACGATTGGATCGTGTATGGCATCCCCTTCGATGGCGGCACGACCTTTCACCCTGGCGCGCGCTTCGGTCCGCGTGCCGTGCGGGAGGCGAGCCAGTATGTAAAGCCAGCGAGCATTGAGTTGCAGGTGGATATCGCGCAGGTCTTCTCTCTCGCGGATGCGGGAGACGCGCCCGTGGCGCCATTTTCCTGCGCGGACAATCTCGATCTGGTCACGGACTTTGCGAAGACGCTCGGTGGCGCGGGCGCGCATCTTTTGGCGCTCGGAGGTGATCATTCGGTCTCGCTCGCCAACATTCGTGCCGCATGGGAACGCTGCGGGCGACCGGCAAGCGGACTTGCGCTCGTGGTGCTTGACGCACATGTCGATACGGTGGACCGCGTGTGGAACGAGCCCTTCAGTCACGCGTCATTCCTGCGGCGTGCGGTCGAGGATGGATGCATCGATCCCAAGCGAACGCTGCTGATCGGTCAGCGCGGAGGGCTGAACACGCTCGAAGATCTCGCCTTTGCACGCGACATGGGCATGACGACGATTCGGGCGTCGGCGTTTCACACAGATGCGGCGGAAGCTGCCGCGCAGGTGCAGTCCTTTCGGCGCCGCATCGGTGATGCGCCGATGTATCTCTCGTGCGATGTGGACTGCGCGGACCCCGCTTTCGCCCCAGGCACCGGAACTCCTGTGTCTGGCGGACTTTCGGCGGGCGTACTGCTGGCTCAGGTGCGCGCGTTTGCGGGCGCGCAGCTCGTCGGGGCGGATGTGGTGGAAGTCTGCCCCGCCCGCGATATGGCGGGGATCACTGCGCTCCTCGCGGCGCATGTGGCATTCGAGTGCATCGCGATCGACGCGGTCGGGCGCGGGGGTTGATCCGCGGTCGGAGTCGCTGCCGAATCCGCGCGGTCGGCTTCAGAAGCCTGTGGCCGGTTCTTGACCGATCGAGATGAGCCGTAAGAACTCGCTGCGCGTCGCAGGGTCCTCCAAGAAGACGCCCGTCAACTTGCTTGTGGTCGTCCACGCATGTGGTTGGCGCACGCCGCGGTAGCACATGCAGAAGTGTCGCGCCTGAATGACCACAGCGACGCCGAGAGGCTGCAAGTGCTCTTGGATACTGTTGGCGATCTGCGCGGTCAACTTTTCCTGCACTTGGAGCCGCTTGGCGAAGATGTCCACGACCTTCGCCAGTTTCGACAGACCCACGACGCGCCCACTCGGGATGTATGCCACATGCGCCTTGCCCACAAACGGGACCATGTGATGCTCGCAGTGACTGTGCACATCGATGCCAGTCAGTAGCACCATTTGGTCGTAGCCCTCGATCTCTGAAAAAGTGCGTGCCAGTTCCTTCGCAGGGTCCATCGTGTAGCCGACAAAGTGCTCTCGCAGCGCGAGCGCCACGCGGCGCGGTGTATCGACGAGCCCCTCACGCGTCGGGTCTTCGCCGATGTACTTCAGCAGTGCGCGAACGTGCTCGAGTGCGGCGGTGGCCTCTGCGTCGAGTGGAGCATCGCGGTCCATAGAGCTCGAATGATAGGCTGCGTTTCCATGAGCGACTCAACGACCACGCATCATGCGTCCCGAGGTGTGACGGCATCCAAAACATCGATGGTGAAGAAGGTGGTCATCGGGATCGCGATACTCGTGATGGCAACGGTCGTCACCGCTGTGCTGTTCATCGATGCGGTGGCGGCGCGCATCGTGTCGACCGCGGGGACTCGAGTGCTCGGCGTCAGCACCTCGGTCCGATCGGTGCATCTTGGGTTGCTGTCCGGTTCATCCAAGTTGGACGGGCTCGTTGTGGCGCAGCCCGAGGGATATGCGGGAGGGCCGATGCTGTCGGTGGAGCGCGTGGAGGTGCGCGCTGGATTGGGCGAACTGATGGGCGATGACATCGTGATCGATCAGCTGTCGATCAGCGGTGTTGCTGTCGATCTCTCGGAACTCAATGGTCGGATCAATCTGCAGGTGGTGGCAGACAATGTCTCTTCCTCTGGAGCGGGTGCGTCTGCAACGACCGCGCCCGCGACGCCCTCAAAGTCCACGGTGACCGTGCGCGAACTCCGCATCACCGGCATTCGAGTCAAGGCGCGGCTTGAAAACGCGCTCGCCTCTGGCAAGGTGCTCGATGCGACCATTCCAGACATCGTGGTGCAGGACCTCGGCACCAAGACCACGGTGGATGAGGTTGCAGCAAGAATCTCCGCCAAGCTGATGGATCAGCTGATCGTGGCGATCGCAAAGGCGCAGATCGAGGGGTTGCCCACTTCGTTTTCGAACGGTCTGCAGTCCGCCGCCTCCCAACTCGGCGGTGTTCTTGAGCAGGGCGGCGGCGCGATCGGCGAAGGGCTTCAAAAGGTCGGGGATGCGTTCAAGTCGATCTTCGACGGAAGCGGCAAGTAGCGGCGCGGAGCGATGGCGCACTGTTCGTAAGGGAGCCGTAGGATCGCACTCATGGCGTGGCAGTGGCGAGGCCGAGACGATGGACCCCAGCCCGAGGCGCAGCGGTGGCATCAGGTGGTGGAGGCGTGGGATGCCGAACCTGCGCAGCGACATCGTCGTCGGCCTCTCGTCGTGATCGGATATCCCTCCGACGCGGGCGTGCGCGCGAATCATGGCAGACCTGGCGCTGCGGAGGGGCCGAGCGCACTGCGGAGCGCGTGTTCAAACTTGCCTGCGCCGAGTGCGTTCGCGCTTTTTGATGCGGGGGATGTTTCGGCTGCCAAGGATGATGTGCTCGCATGGCAGCGTGCGCTTGCAGCGGCCGTCGCGGCGGTGCGGGTGGGTGGTGGAATCCCACTCGTGTTCGGCGGCGGTCACGATCAGGCCTTCGGGCACTGGCTCGGCGTGGCGCAGGCAGCTTCGAGGGGTTCGGTGGTCGGATGCATCAACATCGATGCTCACGTCGATATGCGACCACTCTCGCACGGACATCCACACTCGGGATCACCGTTCCTGCAGGTGCATGGGCACAGCGCGCTGATCGGTGCGCCGTTTCGCTACTTGCTGCTTGGAATGCAGCCCGCGCACAACACGCCCGCGCTGTTGCAGTCGGCGGCCGCGCACGGCGCGCAGATCGTGGACGCAGATGCCTTCTCGGCATCACAGGAGTCTGCGTTGGCTGCCATTCTCGATCGCTTCATCTCGTCGGTCGACCTCATCTGTCTCAGCATTGATCTTGATGTGTTCCTTGCGTCGAGCGCACCAGGCGTGAGCGCGCCTTCGCCCATGGGCATCCTTCCCGACGCGGCACTTCGGAGCGCGCTGCGGCGCATCGCAGGCAGCGGGAAGATCGCGGGCATCGAACTTGCGGAGTGCTCGCCGCCGCTCGACATCGGTGGGCGTACCGCGCGACTCGGCGCTGCGTTGGTCGACTGCGTGGTCCGAGCGCTGCCCGTTCCATCATGATGCGGATCGGCATCGATCTCGGCGGCACGAAAATCGCCGCGTGCCTTCTGGATGATTCAGGACACGAAGTGGAGCGTCCGCGCGTGTCGACCCCTCGGGGCGATTATCAGGCCACGCTCGCAGCCGTCGTGAAGCTCGTGGAGCAGCTCGATGCGGTGGCGAAGTGCGAGTGCCCGGTCGGCATTGGCTATCCCGGAAGCGTGTCGCCTCGAACAGGCTTGCACCGGAATGCGAATTCCACCTGTCTCAATGGACGCGATGTCATCGGTGATCTGTCGAGAGCGCTGCGCCGAGAGGTGTGCGGCGCGAACGATGCCAACTGTCTTGCCCTGAGTGAGGCGCATGATGGCGCCGCCGCCGACGCGCGGGTCGTCTTTGCTGCGATCCTCGGGACCGGCATCGGAGGCGGCGTGGTGGTCGATGGTCGTATCGTCGTGGGACGCAACGCACTCGCGGGAGAGTGGGGGCATACGCAGATGCCGGGAACCGATGCATCGGATCGCCGATCGCACACCTGCTACTGCGGTTTGCACGGATGTACCGAGCAGTTCCTTTCGGGGCCGGCACTCGGCCGCGAGTATGTGGCGCTTGGCGGAGATTCGGCGGCGATGTCCGTGATCGCAGAGCGCGCAGCGGCGGGCGAGGAGCGTGCGCAGCGGGTGATCGATCTGTTGTGCACACGGCTTGCCGACGCGCTCGTGGGCGTCGTGCATCTCATCGACCCTGATGTGATTGTGCTTGGCGGTGGTCTCAGCAATGTTCGCCAGATCTATGAGCGCGTTCCCGCACTTCTCGGCGAGCGGCTCTTCTCGGATGCATTCACCACACCGATTCGTGGCGCAGCACATGGCGACGCAAGCGGCGTGCGCGGTGCGGCACGGCTCACGCTGACTTAGGCAGCGCGCGAAGTGCGCAGTCGCTTCGGGCGCATGCAGTCGAGCAGATCTGGATCGATCTCCTGCTGTGAGCCGCAAATGTCCGCGCACAGAATGCGACCCGTGACGGGGCCGAGCATCAGCCCCATCATCGCGTGTCCCGTTCCAATGAACAGTCCAGGGATTGTCGGTACGGGCCCAATGACGGGCATCCCGTCGGCGGTACATGGTCGGTAGCCAGCCCACTCCGCCGTGACATGCGCGCGGTCGATGCCGTGCAGGTAACGACGCGCGGCTGCGGTTAGTGCGTGAAGCCGTTTGCGCATCCAGGGGCGTCCAGTCGGTCCGATCTCGAGCGTCCCCGCGAGTCGGAGTTGTGATCCCATTGGGTTGTACGCCACGAATGTCTCGTG
>Ga0172367_10003276_pt1 | contig 21218 bp, 21 predicted proteins | sample Lak10m_FD_114542 | JGI IMG/M metagenome (GOLD analysis project Ga0172367, IMG submission 114542) | Freshwater microbial communities from Kabuno Bay, South-Kivu, Congo - kab_022012_10m | ecosystem: Environmental > Aquatic > Freshwater > Lake | place: Democratic Republic of the Congo: South-Kivu... | reverse complement strand
GCCATCAACTCCCAGCTCGAGGCGCTGCGCTTGGCCGTGCGTTCGGTCGAGATGCGCCAGGGCGCTGGAAGCCCCGCGCACCTCGCCGCCAAGGAGCAGGCCGCCGACGGGGACCGCGCCCTGCGACGTCGCTTCGCCGAGGTCGAGCGCGAGGCCTCCGCGTTGTCGAGCGAGCTCGCGCGGCGCGTCCTTGTGCTGGAGACGGCCGACGGCAAGCTCACGCGCACCCAGCTCTCGGACATCGTGCTGGCCTACCCGGCGAACCAGCTGGGCTTCGTCGACAAGTTGGTCGTGTACGCCGAGCGCTGGAGCGAGTTCCTGTTCGACCAGCCGCGCGAAGCCAACAGCGAAGGTGGCGTGTGGCCCGCCATCTTCGGCACGGTCGTCATGACCTTGCTGATGTCCTTGGCCGTCGTGCCGTTTGGAGTGCTGGCCGCGCTGTATCTGCGCGAGTACGCCAAGCCCGGCCCGCTCGTCAGTACCGTGAGGATCGCCGTCAACAACCTGGCCGGCGTGCCGAGCATCGTCTTCGGCGTCTTCGGCCTCGGCTTCTTCTGCTACATCTGCGGCGCGTCCATCGACCAGCTCTTGTACGAGGAGCGCCTGCCCAACCCGACCTTCGGCAAGGGTGGCGTGCTGTGGGCGTCGTTCACGCTGGCGCTCCTGACCTTGCCGGTCGTCATCGTCGCCACGGAAGAAGCGCTCGCCGCCGTGCCCGGCTCGATGCGCGAGGGCAGCTACGCCTGCGGCGCGACCAAGTGGCAGACGATCCAGCGCATCGTCCTGCCGCGCGCCATGCCGGGCATCATGACCGGCATGATCCTCGCCATCGCGCGCGGCGCGGGCGAAGTGGCGCCCTTGATGCTGGTCGGCGCGGTCAAGGTCGCGCCCGAGATGGCGATCGACGGGACCTTCCCGTACCTCCACCCAGAGCGCAGCTTCATGCATCTGGGGTTCCACATCTACGATCTCGGCTTCCAAAGCCCCAACAGCGAGGCGGCCAAGCCGATGGTCTACACCACCACGCTGCTCCTGATCCTCCTGATCGTGCTGCTCAACGTGGCTGCGATCTGGGTGCGCAACCGCCTGCGGCGCCGCTACACGGCGAGCGTCGTCTGACCCTCGCCGCGAGGATCGTCGTCATGCAAGAAACCAGCGCGTCGCCCAAGCCCCAAGCGATTCGACCGATGAGCGCCGACACCAAGCCTGCCAATCCCGGGTCGCCGACCGCCCCTTCCTCCAACAAGCAGGGCGGGTTGTTCGAGCAGATCTCGCGCGGCGAACCCTACCGCACCGAGATGCACGAGACCGTGCACAAGGACGAAGCGGTGCTGCGCATCGCCGACTTCCGCCTGTGGTACGGCCAGAAGCAGGCGCTGCACGCGATCTCCATGCCCGTGCCGCGCGGCAAGGTCACGGCCTTGATCGGGCCCTCCGGCTGCGGCAAGTCGACGCTCCTGCGCTCCGTCAACCGACTCAACGACCTGGTCGAGGGCGTGCGCATCGAGGGCGACATGACGCTCAACGGCGACAGCATCTACACGTCGGGCGTCGATGTCATCGAGCTGCGCAAGCGCATCGGCATGGTGTTCCAGAAGCCCAACCCGTTCCCGATGAGCATCTACGAGAACGTGGTCTACTCGCTGCGCATCGACGGCGAGCGCGACAAGCGCGTGCTCGACGAGGTGTGCGAGAAGAGCCTCAAGGGCGCGAGCCTCTGGGACGAGGTCAAGGACCGCCTGCAAGAGAGCGCGCTCGCCATGTCCGGCGGCCAACAGCAACGCCTGTGCATCGCGCGCGCCATCGCCGCCGAGCCCGAAGTGCTGCTGCTCGACGAGCCGTGCTCGGCCCTCGACCCCATCGCCACCGGCCGCATCGAGGACCTGATCGAGGAGCTCAAGGGCAGCTACTCGGTCCTGATGGTGACCCACAACATGCAACAGGCCAGCCGCGCCAGCGACTACTGCGCCTTCATGTACCTCGGCCGCCTCGTCGAGTACGGCGCCACCACCGACATCTTCCTCAGCCCCCGCCTGCGCGAGACCGAAGACTACGTCACCGGCCGCTTCGGCTAGAGGCGCCTCAGCTTCGACTGCTCGGCTACGCCGAGGTCGTGGCCCTCCTGGAACAGAACGAATTCGTACTGGTGTTGTCGCCAATCCGCGACGACAGCAGCCGCCAAGATGACGAGTCCGAATGCGACGTGGGTCGTCATGAGAACAATGGAGGCGGATTCATCCAGCGACAGGAATGCTCCAGCCAGAATCCATGTGGTGCCGACGAGGTAGATCAGGTCGATCTCTGCATGAGCGAGGTCCAAGCGGACGCTAGTTGCCTGGTTCAAGCCTCTGCGCCAATGGATGTAGGTCGTTCGGGCCGCGAGGAAGCCTCGCAGAGACCTCTTGTCCTCCATGAGGTAGCTGACAGTCGTCGGCTCTAGGCAATTCGTGAAGATCCAACATGCCGCGAGGTCTTGAAGGCGATAGAGAAGGAAGCGGCCAGGCAGAATTCGCACGATCAAGCTGCCCACCAGTCCGATCGCCAAGAGGGCCATCAATTACGCTGGCGTCTCCAACTCCCCGCCCAGAGCGCCTTTCAGGTCGTCGAGGGCATGGCGAACACCGCGAGGATTGACGATCCAAGTGACCAGCGCGATCGTCAGCCCACTCGCGAAGTAGCGAAACAAGCGCGGGATGCCCAGTTTTTCCATGGCGGTCGTCAGCCCGTCTGTCATGACATCACCTTGGCCTTGGCCGATGTGAACTCCGCTTCGGTAAGTGCACCCGCCGCGCGAAGCGCGGCGAGCTTGTTGAGTTCTTCCGCGAGGCTGGGAGCCTCGTGACGCGACACGTTCGCGAGCGGGGCGGCAGAGGACGTCGAGGGCTCAGGTGCTTGCGCGCCTGCGCGCAGTTCGGCCATGCGGCGTTCGATGTAGGCAACGGCCTTCAGGACCAACTCGTGGTTGCCGTAGTACAGGAACGAGTTCTCGTCGAAACATGCCGCGCGCCAGCCACCTCCGCTTTCGCGACCGCCAGGCAGCGTGAACTGCAAGTAGCCTTGCAGGATCCCCGGCTCCTTGTGCTGCAGGGCGGTGATGGACGCGTAGGGGATGGACTTCGCGCCTTTCAAGCCGCGGAAGTACAGCCCGCTCAGGCCCTTCGGCTCTAGGACGAGCTTGTCGCGGTGGATGTGGAGCACGCAGCCCGTGCCCTTGATGCTCAACAGCGGCGCATTCATGGATGTACTTTCATCTGGTGCGAATTCGCACGGCCGGCGCCCACTGCAGCCGGCCGCCTGGTGGATGCACGGGGAGGAACTCGCAGCGCAGCATCTGGGCCCAAGCTACGGAGTTGGAGGGCGCCGGCGCGCCGCCGGCGCTGAATCGCAGGTGCAACGACTCGCGCCCGAGCAGGCGGCGTCGCAGTTCGTCCATGGCTTCGCGGGCGGGGCGCACGTAGTGGACATTGTCCGGCAGGTGCGTCGCCGACTCCCAAGGCGTCGGGTCGCGTTGGCTGTAGCGGGCGAGGAGCACCAGCGACGATTCGTCCGGTCCGGCCTCCACGGTGCTCCATGCCTCGGGTCCGGTGTATTGGGGTCCGTGCAGCAGCTCCATTTCGAGCTCCCGCCAGCCATTTGGAAGCGATATTGTCAAGTTTATTTGACCAATGGCGCCGGCCTCGTCCGGTGCAAAGTAGACCCGTTCGGCGTGGCGATCGGTCTGCCCGATCGGCGCGCTCTCCCAGACGAGTCGGACCGAGCGCTTGGACTCCAGCGCCCGCAGCACCTGTTCGTCTAGGGCCGAAGGAAGCAGCGTGGTCGTCCAATCATCGTCCTGCGCGTCGAGCTCGAACGCGAAGCTGCGCAAGCGATCTTCGTCCACCTCGAACTCGACGGAGCGGGACCTGCGGCCAGTTGCCTCGACCACGAGTCGATGCGGTCCCGGCGGCAGCCTGAAGCTGCAAATGCCCTCGACTTCCACGTCGGGCAGGCCGTCGACCGCGATGCGCACTCTGTCAAGCGGAGTGGACACCTGCACCCAGGCACCCGGTTCTTCGTCCCCGATCCCGATCTCGCGCGCCCAAGGCACGCCGTGCATGGGCTGGAGCACCTCGACGAACCGATTGGTCTTGCCGTGCTCGACCTTGATCTCGCCCTCGTGCCAAGGGCCGCTGCTGCCGAAGCGCGCCCGCCAACGATGGCTGCCCGGCGTCAACCACGCCCGCACCGGCGCCGTGCCTCGGTCCTCGCCGTCGATCCAGACCTGCTTGCCCGACCTGCGCGTGTCGAACTCCACCGGCACCGGTCCCAAGCGCCACCATCCCGTGCCCGCCACCGCGACGAGCGGCAAGCCGAACAACACCATGCGGGAACGCGCCAAGCCCCGCGCCGCGGAAGCGACGAGGCCGCGCGCGTCGATCCTCGGCGCGGTTCCCGCCAACGCCCGCTCGATCTCCTCCGCGAGCGTCGTCGCGTCCGGCATGCGATCGGCAGGATGGGGACGTGTGCAGCGCTCCACGATGCGCCTCGTCCTCGTGGGCAAGCGCGCGATCTCCGACCAGCCGAGCGCCCGCTCTCCGCGTCCGAGGCGTTCCAATTGGCGAGCGAGTCGCATGGCCGCCATGTCCGGGGCGCCCAGCAACGCATCGCGCAGCAGCAACCCCACCGCGTGCACATCGGTGGCCGGGCCGACGCGCATTCCCGGCCGCACCTGCTCGGGCGCCATGTAGGCGGGTGTGCCCACCAGCGCGCCGGTGGCGGACAAGGTCAACGGATCGGCGACGGACCTCGCCAGGCCGAAGTCGAGCACCTTCAGTTCGTCGGCGGGCCCGACGAGCACGTTGCCGGGCTTCAAGTCGCGGTGGACCACTCCTCTTGCATGGGCATGCTCCAACGCGCGGGCCAGTTGCAGCGCCAGCCGCAGGGCGCGCCGCTCGTCCACGCGTCCAAGCTCGTCGAAGCGTCGCCCCGCAGCCAACTCCATGGCGATCCACGCCCACCCGCGTTCCACGCCGCAGTCGTGGATCTTGACGATGTTCGGGTGGTCTAGGCGCTGGCTGACGCGCGCTTCGCGCAACAGCAACTCGCGACGCTCGGCCACGGCGCACAACAGGGGATTGACGACCTTCAGCGCCACGCTCCCGCCGTCATGGCCAGCGCGCTCGTCGCGCGCTTCGTGGACCACGCCCGTGGCGCCCTCGCCCAACCACTTCAGCAGGCGGAACCCCGCGAAGCTCGCCCCTTCGACCAGCGCATCGCCGACGAGGCTCGAGGCGGGCATGGCGCTCTCCAAGGCCAGCAAGCCCTCGAGCTTGGCCCGCAGCTCGGCCACATCCATGCCCAGTTCCCGGGCATGCTGGGCCAAGGTCAAGCCGCGCCCGCGGGCCTCGCGCCATCCGTCGTAGAGCTGATCGAGCCTCTCGCCCATGCCGCCACGCCTAGTGCGCAAGGTCGTGCTTCGTGACGAACAAGATCGCCGTGCTAGGCGGCGCCAGAGGCGATGCGCAGCCTCATGCGCAGCGCCGCGCGCGAAAAGAGCGCGCGTGCATGGTCCTCGCGGATGTCGAGCTTGCCGGCGATGTCGGAGAACGACAGATCCTCCACCACGCGCAGCAAGACGACCCGCCTCGATCGGGAGTCCAATCCATCGACCAGCTCGCGCAAGCGCAACGCGCACTCGCCCATGTGCGCCAAGGCCGAGGGACTGTGGTTCGACGGTCCACGCGCGTCGATCAACGCCACCGTCGCCCTGAGAGCTTCCTTGCGGCCGAGTTCGGCGGCGCGCGTGCGCAAGGCGCGTCGCAACCAGCCGCGCAGCTCGGCGCTCTTCGCCCATGATCCTGGACGAGCCAAGGCTTGCGTGATCACGTCCTGGACCACGTCTTCGGGACCATGGCCTGGATTCATGACGCGTCCCACCAGCCTGCGCGCCAGCTGCAACAGCCAGCCTTGCTGCGCCAGCACGGACAAGACAGTGGCTTTGGATGGGCCGGATGCGGGAGGAGTCATGCGCGAAGCGGTCGAACGGCGGAGGGAGGAAGCGCTTGGGACGCTACGCCATGCGCGCGGCGCGAACAAGCCGTCGCCGCGCGATCGATCGCGGTTCGAGCCGGGTGGACCACGAGCGACCGGGCATGTTCGAGGACGGTCGTGGTCGGCCGTTGGACAGGAAGAGGGAGCCGCGGCGCCTCGCCCAGCCGGCGTGGGCGCGCTAGGATCCTCCGGACGCAGCATCAGTCCTCGGTCCGGGCACGCACCTTGAGCCACTCCTCCAACTCGACCTCGTCCGCCAGCGCCATCTTGCGCATCGTCGCGGATCGCTCCGAAGGCGAACGCCTCGCGGCCGACGAGATCGAGTCGCTGCTCAAGGCCAAGCCGGACGCGGCGTTGGGGTTGGCGACCGGCGGGACGATGACGGGCTTGTACGACGAGTTGTCGCGCCGCCACGCGGCCGGTCGCGTGTCCTTCGCGCGCGCCAAGGGCTTCAACTTGGACGAATACCTCGGCCTCGCGCCCGCCGACCCGCGCAGCTTCGCGGCCTACATGCGCGCCAGCTTGCTCGAGCGGGTCGACTTCGCGCCGGGGGCGGCGCGCCTGCCGCGTGGCGACGCGCCCGACGCCGGGGCGGAGTCCAAGGGTTGGGAGGAGGCCATCGCCGCTGCCGGCGGCATCGACTTGCAGCTCCTGGGCATCGGCCGCAACGGCCACATCGGCTTCAACGAGCCCGGTTCCGCGCGCGACAGCCGCACGCGCGTCGTCGAGCTCGACGACACCACGCGCGCCGACGCGGCGGCGGGCTTCGGCTCGCTCGAGCTCGTGCCGCGCCAGGCCATCACGGCTGGCGTGGCGACCATCCTCGATTCGCGCCGCATCCTGCTCTTGGCCTTCGGCCGGTCGAAGGCGAGCATCGTGCGTCGCATGTTGCGTGGTCCAGTCGGCCCCGAGTGCCCGGCCAGTTGGCTGCAGGGCATCGGCCACGCGCTGGTCGTCGTCGACCGCGAAGCCGCCGCCGAGCTGTAGTCCTCGACCGGCGCGCGCCACGCAGTCGGAACTGCGCGTGCTTCTCATCCGCGCGTCGTGATGGTTGGATGATCCTCGTGCGCGACGAGGCGATGCTGGTCGGGGTCGATGGGGGTGCCACCTCCGTGCGCGCCCATGTGGTGGCCGAGGAACTCGGACTGCTGGTCGACACCGGCTGCTCGGCGAGCCTCGAACACGCCGACCTGCGTCCCGCGGGCTTGGCGCCCTTCGAGCCCGTGGCCTTGGCCGTGCAGCAGGCGGAGCACGCGCGCGGGATGATCCAACCCACGCCGGAAGAGCAGGCCGAATCCGCGCGCCGCGCGCGTGGCGTGGCGCGCGTTGTGGCCGAGGCCTTGCGCGCGTCGAGCGGACAGAGCGGCCCTTGGCGCGCGCGCGTGGGCTTGTGCTGGCCGGGCTTGAAGGATGACGCGGGCGCGGGCGTATTGGTCGCCAAGAACGGTCCACGCGCGCCGCGCCTGCTCGCGGACATCGCCGAGGCCTTGCGCGCCATCGGAGTCGAGCTGGCGGCGCAGTTGCCGCCACTGATGTCCGATGGGGTGGCCTGCGGACTGGGCGAGCGCCACGCGACGACCGGCGCCTTGCGCGGCATCGACCACGGTTGGTACTTCGGCGGCGGCACGGGACTCGCCGAGGCGGCGCTGGTCGATGGACGCGTGCAGTCGATCGATGGACTCGGCCCGCGGTGGAAGCGCGCCTGGGAGCTGGTCTCGCGCAGCTTCGGCGCCGGCTTCGAGGAGCTGGTCTCCGCTGGCGGCATCGACGCGGCGTGGCGGCGGCAAGGCGGTGCAGGTCGCGCCGTCGACGCGGCGCTCGCGGGCGACTCCAGCGCCCGCGAACTCCTGCGGCGCGGCGCGGCGGCGTTGGCCGAGCTGTGCGTCGAGCGCATCCTGTGCTTGCACGCGCAGCGCGGCATCGTGCTGCAGCGCATCGTCGTGGGCCAACGCACAGGCGAGTGGTGCGCCGATCCACGCCTCGACGATTGCTGCGCCGCCGTGCTGCGCGCCGAATTGGCTGCGCGCTTGTCGCAGGAAGCGCCCGATGGCGTGCTGCGCCAATGGCTGCCCGGCGGCGAGCGGCCCGATCGCGCGGTCGCGTCGACCTTGCGTGCGGCGCCTGCCTTGGGGGCCGCTTCCGTGTGGCTGGCGGGACAAGCCGAGGAGGCGCTTGCTCGTGCTTGACGCCCAGTCCATGCTCGCCGAGGGAGCACCTTCGCCCAGCACGTTGTCCTTTGGCGCGCTCGACTGGGGTGTCGTGCTCGGCGTGCTGCTCGCCACGTCGCTGTTCGGCGCGTGGTTCGGCCGCCAATCGACCTTGCGCGACTTCTTCCTCGGTGGCCGGCGCCTGCCTTGGTGGGCGGTCAGCGCCTCCATCGTGGCCACGGAGATCAGCGCGCTGACGCTGGTCTCCCTGCCGGCCATCGTCTTCGTCGACGGCGGCACCTGCGCCTACCTGCAGATCACCCTGATCGGCAGCGTGGTCGCGCGCCTCGCCATCGCCTGGTGGCTCGTGCCTGCGTACTACCAGGAGGAGATCTACAGTCCCTACGACTGGGTCGGGCGGCGCCTCGGCGAGTCCGCGCGGCGCATGATGACGCTGTTCGGAGCCATCGGCGGGGTCTTGTCCCAAGCCGCGCGCGTGTACCTGACGGCGGTCGTGCTCGAGATCCTGCTGCACGAGCAGTTGCGCGCCTGGGAAGACGCCAGCGGCATCCCCTCCATCGGCATCTCGATCCTGCTGATCACGTCCTTCGCCGTGGCGTGGACCTGGGTCGGCGGCATCGTCACCGTGGTGTGGACCGACCTGCTGTTGTTCTTCGTCTTCTGCGCTTCGGCGACGACCGTCGTCTTGTGGATCGCCGGCAACCTCGACGGCGGGCTGATGGCGATCATCGAGCATGGCCGCGAGTCGGGACGCGCGCGCATCCTCGACTTCGACACCAGTCCGGTGAAGGCCTACACCTTCTGGGCGGCCTTGTTCGGCGCGGGCTTCGGCAACATCGGCGCCTACGGCGTCGACCAGTTGATGGCGCAGCGCATCTTGTGCTGCCGCGGCGTGCGCGAGGCGCGCTTGGCGGTCTCCTTCAGCATCGTGGCTGTGCTGGTGGGCCTGCTCGTCGCATGGAGCGGCATCGCGCTCGCCGCCTGGTACGACGCGCATCCGCTCGATGGCGAAGCGTGGCGGCTCGTGTCGGAGCGGACGGACCGCATCCTGCCCGTCTTCACCGCCAGCGTGCTCCCGGAGGGCTTGCGCGGCTTCGTGGTGGCAGGTGTGTTCGCCGCGGCCATCTCCAGCCTCGATGGCGTGCTCGCCGCGCTGGCGCAGACCACCATGCACGCCTGGTGGTTGCCGCGCCGCCAGCGGCGCGTGGCCGCCATGGAGGTCGCCGCGCGGCCGACAGAGTCATCGGAGGAGCGCCGTTCCATCGCTGTCTCGCGCCGCTTGGTCGTGGCCTACGGCGCCTTGATGGTGGCGGTGGCCTGGGCCATGGATCCGATCTCGCGCGCCTACGCGTCCTTGCTCGATCTGGGCCTCGCCATGGCGGGGTACACGCAAGGTGCTTTGCTGGCGGCGTTCCTGCTCGCCCTGTTGCGGCCCTCGGTCGGCGCCTCGGGCTGGGTCTGGGGCGCTCCGGCGTCCTTGCTGCTCGTTTTCGGAGTCGCTTGGCACGGACCGGGACCGCAAGTCGCCTTGGCCCTCGCCTCGGTGGCCTTGCTCGTGGCGTGGTTCGCCTTCGGGCGTGCAGGTCGTCGCCGCGGAGCCACCTTGGCGCTGGTCGCGGTGCTGGGTCTCGCCTCGTGGTCGTGCGCCCACGCCTGGACCAGCACGCCATCCGGGACGCTTCAGTCGCTGGCGTGGCCTTGGTATGTTCCGCTGGGTTGCGCGGCATCCATCGTGCTCGGGCTGTTGCTGGCCCGCGTCGACGAGGCGGATGCGCGCGACTTCCAAGCATGAACCGCCACGCCCAGTCCATCCACGCGCTCCTCCTCCTCCTCCTCGCCTTCCTCGCCGGCGCCTGCGAATCCCTGCCGCGCGAGTTGAAGCCGCGGGCGCGCACGCGCGCCATGTGGGTCACGCGCTTCGACTACAAGACGCGCGCCGACCTCGCCTCCATCGCCGAGAACTGCCGCGCAGCGGGCGTCACGGACGTGGTGTTCCAGGTGCGCGGCAACGGCACGGCGTTCTACCGCTCGAGCTACGAGCCTTGGGCCGAGCAGTTCGAATACAGCGACCCCGGCTTCGATCCGTTGGCGACGATGGTCGAGGAGGGCCACCAGCGCGGCTTGAAGGTCCACGCGTGGGTCAACGTCTTGCCGGCGTGGTGGGGCACGACTCCGCCCAAGGATCCGCGGCAGCTCTACAACGCGCGGCCCGAGTGGATGTGGTACGACCAGTCCGGCCAGCGCCAGGAATTGTGCGAGCGTTTCTACGTCTCGCTCAATCCCGCCCTGCCCGAGGTGCGCCGCTACCTCGTCGACGTGTTCCGCGACATCGTCGGTCGCTACGGCGTCGATGGCCTGCACCTCGACTACATCCGCATGCCGAGCGAGGCGCCCGCCACCCCCAAGGGCTCCGGCTCGAAGTGGCTGCGCGACGCGCGCACCGTCGCGCTCTACGAAGCCGACACGGGCCGCAAGGCGGGCGACGACGCGGCCTACAACCAGTGGATCGCCGACCAGATCACCAACTTGCTGCGCGACATCCGCCACATGGTCAACACGACCAAGCGCGGCTGCGAGCTGTCGGCCGCCACGGGCCACACCCCCGAGCACCACTTGGCCAGCTACGCGCAGGACATCGACACGTGGATGGAGGAGCGCCTGCTCGACGCCGTCTACCCGATGAACTACTCCGAGAAGCTGGAGGAATTCGGACCGCGCTGCGACAAGTGGCGCGAGATCGCCAAGGGCACGCCGGTGGTCATGGGCGTGATGATGGGCGCCAAGGATGTCGACGGCCAGGTCGAGCGCGTGCGGCGCTCGCTGGACGTGCACAACGGCGTGGCGTACTTCGCCTACTCGAAGATCTTCGACGCGGCGAGCGACACGCTCGACGATCAGGGCAAGGACGCGCGCTTCGTGCGCGAGCGGGTGCGCAAGGCGCTCCTGCCCAAGCTCGACGAGCTGTCGCGCTCGGGCGCCGGCGGCTGAGCCGCCCGCGTCCGCGCGTCAGCGGCCGAGGCAAGCCGCGCCCAGGAGGTCGCCGAGTTCCTCGAAGAAGGGGTCGGCGACCTCGGCGTATTCGTACTTGTCGTCGTTGAGGATGCCGTCGCGGTTGGTGTAGATCGTCGCCGTGAAGAGGAAGCCCACGCCGCGCTCCTGATGGGCCACGAAGGCGTTCTCGGTCGAGAAGCCGTAGGCCCGGCCGATCTTGTTGGCGTAGACGATCTCGTCCTCGCGCACATGGCGCTTCAGCCCCCGCAGCAGGAACTTGAAGCGCTCGGCGACGATCGACTTGTCCTCGTAGCGCGGATTGGAGCTGTGCTCGGGCTTCTCCGCGGCGGTTTCGAACAGGAAGCGTCGATGCCCTTCGGTCAACTCGAAGCCCTTTGCGCCCTCGGACACGAGGCGCGGGTCGACCAGCATGGCCAGCGCCGCCTGCAGCTCGCCCAGCGGCACGCGGTTCTTGGTGGAGAAGTCCATCGGCTTGGCGACCAGCTCGCCCGAGTCGCGCCGCCACCCGGAACCGACCTCGAAGCCCTTTGCGCGCTGTGGCGCAAGGGCGCGCTTGGCCTCGCGCTCCTCCTGCAGCGTGCGCCACTCGCCAGCTCCGTCCCGCCACAGGATGCGCGGCGAGAGCCGGTTCTGCTGCTCCGTGCGCGCCACGGATAGCCGATGCACGGCGCGCACGCCGTCGAGGCCGGCGGCTTCGCAGGTGCGATGCAGCTCGTCGCGGCCAGCGTAGTCGAAGCAGCGGTTGTAGGCCGGGTTGTCGCTGACGAGGAACAACTTCCGGATCTCGTGGCGCAGCGTCACGGCGCCGCCTTCGAGGTTGCTCGGGTCGCGGCGCCAAGCCTCCTCGCCGGGGAAGAGGGGTTCGAACGACAAAGGCGTGTCGAGGGCGATGGAGGGGTTCGAGCGCGCGAGGTCCTGCATGCGCGCCACCGCCGCGATAGCGCCGACGAGCTTGATGGCGCTGGCCGGGTAGGCGTATTCGGCATCGACGCGGAACACTTGTTCGCGCACGCGCATCCAGCGCCCATCGCGCCGCTCGACTTGCGTCAAGAGCATCTGCAGCCGATGGTCCTCGGCCGCGGCCAGCACGGCGGCCGTCGTCGGCTTGGTGCGCATGGCCGCCTCGAGATCGAAGTCCACGCCGGAGGAGGAGAGCGCCAGGAGTGCTGAGCAGAGCATGGACATCGGGAGGCCTCGGTCCTCGGGGGTCGAATCGGGCGGAGCAGCGGAGCAGCCTCCATCCTACGATGGATCCATGATCACGCTACGCCGCTCGCTGGAGCGCGGAGAGGCCGACCATGGCTGGCTCCAGAGCCGCTTCACCTTCTCGTTCGCCGACTACTTCGACCCCCGGCACATGGGCTGGCGCGCGCTGCGCGTCATCAACGACGACAAGGTGGCGGCCGGCGCGGGCTTCCCGATGCACGGCCACCGCGACATGGAGATCGTCACCTGGATGCTGGCCGGGCGCCTCGAGCACTCGGATTCGATGGGCAACGGCTCGAGCATCGGACCAGGCGAGCTCCAGTACATGTCCGCCGGCAAGGGCGTGATGCACAGCGAGTTCAACCCTTCCAAGGTCGAGGAGGCGCACCTCCTGCAGATCTGGATCCTGCCGCGCGCGCGCGGGCTCGAGCCGCGCTACGGCCAAGCCGACTACTCGCAATCCCTTTCGTCGGGCGAACCAGTGCTCGTCGCCTCGCCCGATGGCGCGCGAGGATCCATCGCCATCGCGGCCGACGCGCGCATCCACGTCGCGCGCGCCCACGACGCGCGGTCTTGGTCCCTGCCGCTCGAGCTTGGGCGCGGAGCTTGGGTGCACGTGGCCAAGGGCGAAGCGGAGGTCGCGGGCCACCGCTTGTCGGCCGGCGCCGCCGCCGCCATCGAGGACGCGCCGCACGTCGAGATCGCGGCCCGTCCGGGTTGCGAGGTGCTCGTGTTCGACCTCGCCTGAGCATCGGCGAGTCAGCCCTTGGCTTCGTCCTTGGCCTTCTTCGCCTTGGGCACCGGCTCCTCCTTGGCGGGCGTGCCTTGCTTGCGCACGCGTTCCTGGATCAGGGCGAAGCGCGCCTTGGCGTGCTTGCTCTTCTTGACCATCCACTCGGCGTTGGCGAACGCGAAGGGGGATTGTTCGGCCCGCAGGCGGGCGAGGAACGGCCGCACCTTGGCGTACAGCACCAGTCCCTCGACGGTGCTCTCGGCCAGCAGCTCGGCGTCGACCGCGCCGTGGCGCGCGAGACCGTAGGCCATCTCGTAGTACGAGGACACTTGGCGGAAGGCCGCGTTGTGCGGGTGGTCGGGTTGCAGCACGGCCGTCATCTCGTCCCAAGTTTTCGGCGTGAAGCCGAAGATCGCGTTGCGCGAGTCGCGCATGACCTTCTCGCGCCGCAGGTCGTAGAGCTTGAGGACGATGTCGGCGTCGGATGCGTCGGGTTTCTTCTTGGCCATGTCGCGATCTCCGTCGGTGTTTGTCGTGTCAGCGGTCCAGCCAGCGCTCCTGCGCGAGCAGTTCGTCGATGGTCTGGCGGCGGCGCACGAGGCGCGCCACGCCGTCCTGCACCAGCACTTCCGGCGCGAGCGGATGGCCGTTGTAGGTCGAGGACATCGAGGCGCCATACGCCCCGGCGTCGTGCACGACCAGCAGGTCGCCCTCCTTCGCCGCCGGCAAGTCGCGCGGCTCGATTTCGCCGCCGGGGCCTTGGGTCCACATGTCGCCGGACTCGCACAGGGGGCCGGCCACGAGTCGCGGCGCGCGCGGAGCGTCGGTGCGCGCGCCCAGCACTTCGATCTCGTGCCACGAACCGTACATCGCGGGCCGCAACAACGCGTTGAAGCCCGCATCGACCAGCACGTACTCCTGCGCGCCCTGGCGCTTCACGCCGCGCACGCGCGCCACGAGCACGCCGCACTCGGCTACGAGGCGTCGACCAGGCTCGACCTCGAGTTCGATCGGCCTCCCGAGGTCGGCTTCGATCGCTCGCTTGGCCTCGAGCCACGCTTGGCAGTATCGCTCCACGTCGAACTCGGCTTCGCCGACGCGGTAGGCGATCGGCAACCCGCCGCCGGCCGAGATCCGGCGCAGTTCCGGCCCGAAGAGCCGCGCCAAGGCGCGCACCGCGCTGCAGACGCGCGTCAGGTGGTCGAAGTCCGAGCCCGAGCCGATGTGCACGTGCAATCCATCGAGCACCACGCCCAACCGGCGCGCCTCGGTCACCATCCGCGGCAAGTCCTCGTGCCACACCCCGTGCTTGCTCGACTCGCCGCCGGTGCTCGTCTTGCGCGCGTGGCCGTGCCCGAATCCCGGGTTGACGCGCACGGTGGCGCGAGCACCTGGTCGCACGCGCGCCAATTGGCCGAGCATGAAGTCCGAGCCGAGGTTGACTTGCACGGGCAGCGAGCGCACGACCTCGAGCGCCGCGTCGTCGAACAAGTCCGCCGTGTAGACGATCGACTCGGGCGCGTGCCCCGCCTCCATCGCGCGCGCGACTTCGCCGGCCGACACGGCGTCTACCTCGACGCCGAGCTCCAGCAGCAACGCCAGCACCGCCAGGTTGCCATTGGCCTTTTGCGCGTACCGGATGCGGTCGAAGGCGCGCAGCTCGGCCACGCGCGCGGCGATGGTGGCCGCGTCGTAGACCCACACGGGCGTGCCGTGGCGCTCGGCGCATGCGGCCAGCAGCGCGTCCGTCAAGCCGTTCGGACGCGTCACGCCAGCGCCTCGCGCAAGCCGCGCTCCAACGACGCGTGGTCCGCCTCCTCGTGCGCCGCGGACGTGGCGAGGCGGAAGTAGCCACCGAGGCTGTCGGGGTAGCGCACGTAGGGGACCAGCAATCCGCGCGCCAGCAGGCGCTGGTAGGCGGACTCCATCGCCTCGTGGCTCGGCAGCGTGAAGGCCTGCACGGGCAACGGCAGCTCGTGCGCCGGCAGTCCGACGCGGCGCAGCACTTCGCGCGTGCGCACGATGTTGGCGCGCAGCCGCGAGAGGCGTGCGCCATCCTGCAGGTCCTCCAGCGCGGCTTGCGCGGCCATGACGCAGGCTGGCGGCACGGGCGTCGAGCCGGCGTAGGCGCGCGAACGGGTGCGCACGCGTTCGACCACCGCGCGCGCGCCCGCGACGAAGCCGCCGAAGGCGCCGAGCGCCTTCGACAAGGTGCCTGTGACCACGAGGCGCGGGTGCGCCACGCCGCGGTGTTCGTGCGTGCCCGCGCCGCGCGCCCCGAGCACGCCCAGCCCGTGGCAGTCGTCGACGACGAGGTGTCCGTCCGACGGCAGGAGGGCGAGCAGCTCTGGGAGCGGCGCGATGCCCTTCATGACCGGATAGCAGCCGTCCGTGACGATGTGGAAGCCATCCTCCCAGCCACGCGCGGCCGCGCGCGCCGAGGCGGCGTCGCACAGGTCGTACTCGCGCACCGCGAGTCCGCAGGCGGCCACGGCGTCGCGCACGCTGACATGGCACTCGCGATCGACCAGCGCGCGCCTGATCTCGCCCGCGACTCCTTGCAGGAGGCACAAGTTCGACAAGTACCCGTCCGGCACGAGATGCGCGTCCTCGAGGCCGAGGAAGGCCGCAAGGCGCGGCTCGAAGGCGTCGTGCGCGAGCGTGTTGCCGGTGGTCTCGCGCGAGCCGCTGCTCGACAAGCCGTAGCGCGACAGGCCCTCGGCGGCCGCGGCGCGCACCAAGGGGTCGCGCGCGTAGCCGAGGTAGTCGCAACCGGCCCACGAAACCAGTTCGCGGCCCGCCAGCACGACGCGCGCCGGCGCGGCGGCTTCGATGGGCAGGCGGCCTGTGGGCATGGTGTCAGGTGGACTTGACGCTCAGGCGCGCTTGGCCGCGCCGGGCGTGCAGGAGACCAGCGGGATGCTCGCCATCGTGTGCAAGCCCGGAGCAGCCGCCAGCAGCGAGGCGATCGAGTTGACCACGATGGCCGAGGTGGCGATGTCGCCCTGCACTCCGCCCTTCCACACGAGGTCGATGTCGGGTTCGCCCGCCACGACCACGCGATCGTGCGGATCCTCGAGGCCCAGCGCGGCCTCGAACTTGAGCGTCACGACCTGCTCGCGGGCGCACCAGCCACGCGCTTCCTGGTACACGCCGCAAGCCAGTCCCTTCTTCACCGGACCGAGGCCGGACGACATGGCCTTGGTGGCCTTGACCGCGCGCGGGCGGTCTTCTTCCCATTTGTCGAGCTTCCAACCAAGGCGTGCGGCGATGAAGTGCAGCGACTCGCCGAGGCCCACGTGGCGCAGCCAGCCCGCGTCGATGCCGGCCTGGAAGCCCGCGTCGTCGAGGCCCACGCCGATCTTCTTCTGGAACGGCACGCGCCGCGACGAGGCGTCTTGGAAGCGGTGCACCTCGACCGAGCGCACCGAGCGGCAGATCGCCGTCGCCGCCACCGGGAAGGCGTCCATCAGGAAGCCGGGGTTGACGCCCGTGCCCAGCAGCCGACCGCCGTGCTGCTTGGCGAGTTTGTCCAGTTTCTTGGACAAGCTCGCGTGGCGCAGGAACGGCCACGAGAGCTCCTCGCAGGAGCTGACCACGGTCGCGCCCTCCTTCAGCAGCGCCTCGAAGGTGGGCGCGCACTTGGCGAGGTCCGACGAAGTGGCCACGACCACCGCGTCGATCTTCTTGAAGTCGAGGTCGTCGAAGCCCGCTTGCACGCGCGGCTTGTCGGGGGCGCCCGGCACGATCTGGGACAACTTCTTGCCGACGAGCGCCGGTGCGACGTCCACCGCGGCCACCACCTTGCCGACGCCACGGTCGTGGAGGTCGTTGACGATCTTGACGCCCAGGGGGCCCAATCCGACGTGCAGGATGCGCAGCATGAGGCGCAGAGGATAGCCACTGATCGCTCGCGCGGCCAAGCAGGCCATTCGACAGGGGGGCCGGTTCGGCCGGCATGCGCGCGGGGCGATCCGCTCAGCGCTTCGCCAGCGCCACGATGTGCTCGCGCGAGCTGACGACGACTCCGCCCGCCGGTTCGGCGGTGACCGCGAACAAGGTGGCCTTGTCCACCTTCAACTTGGGCTTGACGGGCACGAGCACCTCGCCGTCGACGACGATGTCGAACACGCCACCATCGACCGGGGTCGCTTCGGGACGCGCCGCATCGAAGATCCACAGCTGGTACTGGCTGGCCGTCGGCTCGTTGCGGGGCAGGCCGCGCAAGCGCATGCAGCCGGCTTGGGTCGCGTCGCTCCACACGATGTCGCCCGACACCGCGCGTCCTGCCGGGTCGTCGGTCGCGCTCCACGCCAAGGTGGTCGCTTGCGGATCGCCGGCGACCAGCGCCGCGCGCAGCTCGGCCGGGCTGGTCGCCTCGGGGCCGGGCGCGCCTCCGCGGGCCATCAACAGCGCGAGCAGGCCCGCCGCCGCCGCCCAACCGCTCCACGCCGTCCACGCCATGCGCGCGCGCTCGGCCGGCTGCGTGGCGGCCTTGGATGCCTTGGCGGTCGAGACGTTCGCCGCGCCGACGCGCGTGGCGATGCGCGCCTTCAACTCGGACGGCATCGCTTGCACGCGGCCAGCACTGCCTTCGAGCCACAAGGCCGCGGCCGCGCGTTCGTAGCAGTCCACGTCGAGGTCGGGGCTGGCCGCGGCTAGCCGTTCGAACTCGCGCTCCGCCTCCGGAGCGAGGCCGTGCATGGCGCGCTCGTACATGAGCTCGAAGAGCTCCGCTTCGCGCTCGTCGCGCGGGATGTGGCGCAGGCGGCGTTTCACGAGATCGCCTCGCCTTCCGCTTCGGGGTCCACGCCCAGCATCTCACGCACTCGTTGCAGGCCGCGCCGCAGGTGGGTCTTGACCGTGCCCAGCGGCATGGTGGTCGCCTTGGCGATCTGATCGTGCGACAAGCCGTCGTAGATGGCCATGCGCAGCACCTTCTGCTCGTCGGGGCGCAGCTTAGCCAAGGCCTTGCGCGCGCGCGCCGCCTCGTCGCCCACATCGACGAGTTCGAGCGCCTTGTCCTCGGCGGGCAGGATCGACTCGTCCTCCAAGCCATCGGCGCGCAAGGCGCGTTGCTTGCGGCGCCCGCGATCGATCAGGCGCCGGCGCGCGATCATGGCGATGAAGGTGATCTCGGATGCCAAGGCCGCGTCGTAGCGCGGTGCCTTGTTCCAGATCTCGATGAACACCTCCTGCGCGGCGTCCTCCGCCTCCTGCTTGTCGGGGCAGAAGCGGCGCGCCAGCGACCACACGAGACCACCGTAGCGGTCGATGACCTCCTGGACGGCGGTTGGATCGCCGGCGGCTACGCGGTGGAGGAGGGGCTCTAGGCTCACGGCTTTGGCGGCGACGCGGGCAGGACCGGTGAACGATTCGAGCGGATCGTGTCGCGTCGCATCATCCAAGGGTTCTCGCGAGGCCACCATAGTAGGGCCGGAGCGAGTCCGCCGCGAGGGGTTGCGGCCGCCCACCACCGTCGTCGGGGCCTGCGCGGGGGCGCGGCTCGCCCTCGAGCGGGCGTAGTTGGAGGCGGTGTTGGCTTTCACGACGACGGGTACGCGGCTGCGCCTCGGCCTGTTTCGAGCTTGCCGCCGCTGTTTGGAGCCCGGTCGAACAAACCGACGCCTTCCCGGACGCGACGGCGGCCCCCGGCTCGTGGTGCGAGCCGAGGGCCGCCGTGCAGGCGTCGTCGAATCGACTCAGCCCTTCACGGGCTTGCCATCCTTGGACTTCGGGGTCGGCTTGTCCGCCGGCTTGCCGCCCGACTTCCCACCGGACTTGCCGCCGGACTTGCCGCCGGACTGTTGCTCGGCGCGCAGCTCCTCGAGGAGTTGGTCGACCGCCTTGTCCATGTCCGCATCGCGTACATCCTTGAAGCGGATGACGCCCTTGTGGTCGAGGACGTAGATCGTCGGCCAGCCTTGCACGCCCCACTTGGTCGCCCACGGACCGCTGGTGGAGTCGTCGATGGCTTGGCGCCAGTTGATCCCCTGTTCGGAGAGGATCTTCTTGACCTTCTCGGTGTCACCGTCGCTGTTGATGCCGATCAGGGCGAAGGGCTCGTCCTTCAGACGCTGCACGAGCGTCTTTTCGTGCGGGAGCATCGCACGGCACGGGCCTCACCAGTATCCCCAGAAGTCCAGCACCACCACCTTGCCGCGGTAGTCGCTGACCTTGAACTTCAGGCCGTTCTCGTCGATCGCTTCCTGGTCGGGCGCGGTCTTGCCGATGCCGAGATTCTCGGCCACGAAGACGAACCCGCCGGCGACATCGCCGTAGGTCTGCTTCTCGTCGAAGGGGAACTTGACGTCCGCGTAGTCCTTCAAGACCGCCTTGGCGAGCGCCAACACCGCGCCGTCCTCGGAGGGATCCTTGCCTTGCATCTGCAACTCGTTCTGCGCCGTTTGCCACTGCATGAAGGCAGCCGCGGCCTTGACGGGCTTGTGCGGCGACTTCTCCAAGAGGGCGGTCATCAGCGCATCGAACTCGGCGCCTTGGACCACCTGCATGGCGGCGAAGGGCAGCTTCTCGATGGCGGGCGAGGCGAGGTGGGTCTTCTGCAGCTCGTCGAGCGCCGCCTTGGAGTCCGGCAGTCGCTTGGCGACGAGTCCGATCTCCATCACGGACATCAGGGCCTTGGCGCCGACATCGGTGCCCTTGGCTTCCTCGGCCAAGGCTTGGAAGCGCCCGAGGAACTCGGGAGCGGGCCTCTTGGCTTGGAGCGCCTTGCGGGCGGCCTTGTCGGCCGCCTTGTACTCGGCGTTCCACTTGTTGATCGCCTCCTCGTACTCCTTCGCCAAGGTCGCGTGCTTCTGCTCGAGCGCGTCGCCCTGCGTCGCGCCCGTGGGCGGCGCGAGTAGGGCGGCGACTGCGAGCACGACGAGGCCGAAGAGGATCAAGGAAGCGCGCAGCATGCGGTTCATCGTGGTTCCTTCGTGGTTGGCGCGGGTGGACGGCGGCGACGGCCATCGTCCCGCTCGCGCATGTCGCCGAGTCTAGCCGACATGGACGACGACAGTCGGCGCGGCTTCGATCCCTTGCGCCCGACGAGCGGTCGTGGATGCTGGTGGCCATGCGCATCCTGCCCGCCTTGCTCGTGGCCTCGTGCCTGTCCACCGTCGCCTTGGCCGTCTTCGCGTCCACGCAGTCGCCACGCCCTGGGCCGCTGGTCGTCGCTGGCGGCGGCGGCACCACCGACGACATCGCGGCCAGCGTGCTGCGCCTCGGTGGCGGAGCGGAAGCGCGCATGGTGCTCGTCCCGTGGGCGTCGGAGAATCCTGACGCGGGCGCCGAGTCGCTCGAGTTCTGGCGCGGCAAGGGCGCCTCGAAGGCCGAGGTCGTGTCCGAAGACGCGCTCGAGGCCGCGCGCCAACTCGAAGGCGCCGCGATCATCTGGATGGGTGGAGGCGACCAGGAGGTCCTCGTCGACAAGTTGCGCGCGAAGGGTCTCGATGCAGTCGTCGCGCGCCGCCACAGGCAAGGCGCCGTGGTCGGCGGCACGAGCGCGGGCGCGGCCGCGCAGTCCAAGGCCATGATCCTCGGTGGGGACAGCGCCGACCTCGAGGTCGCGAAGAACGGCGGCACGGCGCTGGGCGAAGGCCTGCACCTGCTCGAGGACGCCATCGTCGACCAGCACTTCCTCAAGCGCCGTCGCTTCGCGCGCCTCTTGTCCGCGGTGCTGGACAACCCGAGCCTCGTCGGCATCGGAGTGGACGAGCGCACCGCGGCCATCGTGCACGCGGGGGCCATCGAGGTCGTCGGCGAAGGGCAGGTGCTCGTGGTCGACGCGCGCGAGGCCAAGGTCGAGCGTTGCGAGCCGGGCGCGCGCCATGCGGCCACCGGCATGCGCCTCGATCTGCTGCGCGCCGGCAGCCGCCTGCGCATCGATGGCCGTAAGGAGTAATTGACAGACGGCCGGCCTGGCCTCGCGTCGAGGCGCGCGTGCGCGCCACTCCGCGCACCGGTGCACCACGAGGAGGTCGGCGCGCCAAGGCAGGCCGGTGCGCCAAGGCAGGCCGGTGCGCCAAGGCAGGCCGGTGCTCCGCGGGGGGGGGGGGGGGGGGAGG
>Ga0172367_10003274_pt1 | contig 21242 bp, 19 predicted proteins | sample Lak10m_FD_114542 | JGI IMG/M metagenome (GOLD analysis project Ga0172367, IMG submission 114542) | Freshwater microbial communities from Kabuno Bay, South-Kivu, Congo - kab_022012_10m | ecosystem: Environmental > Aquatic > Freshwater > Lake | place: Democratic Republic of the Congo: South-Kivu... | reverse complement strand
TTCTGGAGGTGATGTTTTTCAGAAGAAAGGATTTTTTCGGCAACTGATTCATCGCACCCATGAAAGCCAAGCACGAAATGTGGAAGTGTTGAATACATCAGTTAGAGCAATCGGGATAATACTGCCTACTCGGCTTACCTTTTTTGTCAAGGATACCCATTTCAATAAGCGCCTGACGAGCACTTTCGGGCGTAGCAGCAATTCTTTGACCCCAAACTTTCATATTTTTCACAACCATCTTTAAATCTTGATCACTTATTGATGTACGCATGATTCACCCCTACGCAACAGAGATTAATGAGTGAGCTGACACTATATCAATACTCTATAGTTTTCAATAACCTAATCCAAAATTCATCATTAAAATTGCCTTTACGCTGCGTCTATGGCTATTTTTTCCAACTCTGTTTACAAATTTTTTGGCTAATAGAACATCCAACATCCAAAATTCAACATCCAAAATTGATCTTTGAACCATTTCGCTGTCTCCCGCAACCCATCCTTCATCGTAAATGGTGGTTTCCAGTCCAGTTCCCGCCTATATTAGAGGTGTTAGCCGACTGCAACTTTTACGGGGAATGTTCAATAGTGAATATTTCAGTCATCAGTTTCTTTGAGTGCTATCCCAAGTAACCTTCTGAATCCCTATCAAGTTTTTTATAAAACCGATAAAAAGTGCCACGTTAATGTATGTGAAATAATATGGGATATAAAACAGGTTGCTTTTAAAGCCGAAAACTTTGTACCAAATCGCCAAAAGGTAAAAAAATATTTCTCCGATGGCAATCAACCTGACAAACTTGGATTCCAAGAAAAAAAGAGGAAGTACAATTAAAAGAATCATTAAATGAGGTACAAACCACCTGATTACACGATGTGATACATAAAAGAAAAACCTCTTGAAATGTAAGGGATTAAGAAGAGGATATAGATGTTTCATTGCCCTGTAATGACCAGCTGCGTCACGTATGTGTCTCTTGAATTCAATAGAATCATTTATTGCAACTTCTTCAGTTGCAACTGCATCTTCAGCGTAGACCATTCCATAACCCTGCTGCAGTACTCTCATAGATAAAGTAAAGTCATCATTTATCGTGTCTGAAGGCAACGGTTCAACCAATTCGCGTCTAACGGCATAAATCGCACCGTTACCACCTATAACACACTTAAAAACACTCTCTGCCCTTTTAAGCATAGTTTCATAGCGCCAATAGAAACCTTCGCCTGATTTGTTGTCTTTATCAACAAGATGTAACCGCCCACAGACAGCACCTATTGAAGAATCTGAGAAATGCTGTACAAGTTTTTCAATTGCATCAGGAGCATACATTGAATTTGCATCTGTAAAAACAAAAATATCCTCATCCGCCAGCACCGTCAGATCATTAATGACATGTACTTTGCCTCTGCGAGGAAAGAGGTTGATGCAAAGTTTATGATCACCTGAATGCTGCTGCAGGATCTGGTTCGTGCGATCAGAAGAACCATCTGATCCTATGTACAGTCTAACCTCAGGACAAGTAAGTTCCTTAAAGTTTTTTATCTTATACTCAACCACATCTTCTTCATTGTACATCGCACAGATGATTGCGACAGTCGGTCTATATGTATCAGAAAATGATACTTTCCTGTTATTTCTAAGAATACTTGCCATTATTTGAATGACCACAGGAAAAATCAGATAAGTGAAACATACAAGAAACAGACTTGCTGCAATAGTAATCTCTACAAGAGTCAAATCTTTTCCTTTCCCTTGAACAAATGCTTGACTAGAACACTTCCCGCCTTGACTGTACGTTTTATTTCCGATGGGTTTTTTACAAGATCAACTGCTTTGCTTACAAGATAATCAGGACGGAGATAAAAACGTCGACGTGCTTCATCGCAAAAATCTACAAGTTCCTTTGCCGACAGTTTATCAGTATTGAGCACACAATTGTGCATACCTTCCTCATTTAGCCAGTCACGGTATGATTCAGCTCGAATAAACGAATTGTCTTGCGCCCAGACATATGCACGAGTTCCAGGATATACCATCAAAGGGAAAAACTGTGCCGTGTCCGGTTTAAGCTTGAGTGCGAACTGGAGGGTCTTTTCCATCGTCTCCCGAGTCTCCCCTTTATTGCCCACCATAAAACACCCGTGAACCCTTAATCCGACCTTGCTTGCATTGGCACAGTACTGCTCCGCCTGTGTAATAGTTGCCCCTTTGTCAACATTGTCCAGTATCTGTTGATCACCACTCTCAAAACCGGTTACCAATAATCGACAGCCCGCCTTTTTCATAGCCACCATCACATCATAGCGAAGGTTAACCCGCGCTTCCACTGTCCAGGATATCTTGATGCCCTTCTTGATGATTAACTCGCAGATACGCAGTACATGCTCCTGATCAACCGTGAAATTGTCATCATCGATCAGAACCTCTTTTACTTCGGGAAATTCTTTGGTTATGTATTCGAGTTCTCCAACGATATCCTCGGCTGAACGATGGCGATATTTATGGCCAAACATCACTTGAGGATATACACAATAAAAACATTTATTCGGACACCCCCGACCGGCAAAGAACGATATAACGGGTGGTTTCGTGTGGGCATAAAAATAATTGTTAATATTCACATGCTTTTTATAGACTTTTGAAACCCAAGGTATTTCATCAAGATCTTCAATATAAGGCCTGTCGGCTGTCACCTTTATATCACCGCCATCGCGATACGTTGTGCCCAGAACTTTAGATAGATCCAAATTACCGTTTTGCATACAGTCGGCAATTTCACGAAGCGTGTAGTCATATTCACGACGCGCGATCACATCAATAGACTTAGACAGACCAATCGTTTCTTCAGGAAGCGCCGATGGGTGCGTCCCTACCAGCACCGTCAAAAGTTCTCCTTCGAACCAAGATTTAACCTCCTCCAGCACCTTGACATCACTGTGAATACTAGGAGTTGATGTATCAAACACGGCAATCTGTGGAGCAAACTTAATTATCTTTTGTTTGATTTCCGGTAGCTCGACTCCTTCAGCAGGAGCATCGATAAACAAAACTTCGTGCCCAGCTTTTTCAAGAACACCGGTTGCGTAACTAAGCCACAATGAATAGTAAATAGTGCCGCTTTTTGTAACTGCAGGACTACGAGAACTTCGTGAGTATTTGGGTAAAAACGGTGGGTTTAACATCAAAACTTTCATCTATGTTTTTCTCCTTTAAATGACTCATAAACAGCTTTAAGCTGACGAGCACTATTTTCCCATGTATAGCGACTTGCACATTCATAACCTCGTTGAACAAGATCATCACGCAAGTCGGTGTCATTAATAATCTGATTAATTTTGGTTGCCAAATCATCAGGACTTTTTCTGTTAAAAACCAGAGCAGCTTCCCCGGACGTTTCAATAAGTGCTTCAGCATCTGAAATTATTACTGGAACCCCATAACTCATCGCCTCAATCGGAGGAATACCGAATCCTTCAAAGAGTGAAGGGAAGACGAATGCTTTAGCATTTCTGTACAGACTATCTACAGTTTCATCTGTGGGACGATGAAAAAAACATACGTAGTCTGATATACCAAGTTCGGTACACAACGCTGATATGCCTGAATTGTCGTCATTTCCGGCAATAACTAGTTTTATGGGAGAATTGGTATCCTTTACAAACTGTGCATAGCCGTGAAGCAGAGTTGTAACATTCTTGTAATTGCGAAAGTTGCCAAGATAAAACAGATACTCATAAGGCAGCAGGCTTGAACTTAACGGCTTATCGACCGGCTTGACCCCTGCTGAATGATAAACAACTTTAATTATTTTGTTAGTGGCATTAAAAATTCTACGAATTTCACTAACACAATAATTAGAAATCGTGCAAATCGCATCTGATCTTGCAACGGTCATCCATGTGAGTAACCTGAAATATTCGCGAAAAATAAAATGAAACGGTCTTCTTTTAATAAAAAACAAAGGATCTGTCACTGAAAAAATGTCATGAATAGTTACAACTTTTTTAACACCAGTAGGGATTGAGACAGGTAGCCAAGAGTGCATAACATGAAGCACATCCAGATTAGCCCGTTCCAGAAACTGTCTAAATCTAAAATCTTGAAATACGCTCATTCTGTTACAACCTGTTTTTACAACGGAAAAATTCTCTGGCAATCCAGGAATATTGTCAAGTGCATCGGTAAAAACAATGTATTTGTTTAAAGTATCTATCTTTGCAAGCGCCTCGATTTGACACAATGTTACCCGAGAAACACCGCAAATCTTTAAACCGACTGACCGTGCGTCCAATCCAATTCTCAAAACTTATCTCCTTGAGAGCTTATCATTGATCGTATAACCTTCTTCATGCGCTTTTTCGCAGCCCAACCCAATTAGTCGGCGGCAAACTATTCATTTCCTCGACTTATCATTATTTTAGAAGGGCGGATCAGAGAAGGATCACTTATTACATACTCTTCCCAATCAGACCAACCACTGAAATTAAATCACAACCACAAATCAGGTCGCTTAGTACAAACTGCATCTATATCAAACCCTGACAATAACATCTTGAATTCATTTATTTTTTCTACCGGATAACCTTGTAGCTCAGGGGAAACGATACATATGCGAAATTTATCCGCCAGTTTCTCATAAGCGATACGATCCAACGGCATTACGGTAAAACAATCTACCCAGACCCATTCTGCTTTACCAGCAAGTGCCAACACGGTTTCTATGGATTCAATTTCAGAAAATCTTACAGCGACTCGTTTCTCGCCAGAATTAACCATTTTCACAAGGTATGGGAAAGAGAGATCAAGAAAAAAGTAATTCTGAATCCCCCGTGACTCCACAATATCTTTGACCTTATATTCGATACCCTCCTCTTTGATGTTCAGGATCAGTGTATTGTGACGGTAGTGTTTGATCCACTCTTCAAAGTCAAGAGCATCGGTGAAAGCATCATGGGTAACCACCAAGCGGTTACCTATACTTCTAATGTCCATCTCAACACCATATTCAACGGGAGTTGCAGCCAGTTCCTCGATGGTATTCTTCCGATGCGCGATTATCTGCATTATGATAGCCTCTTTTTCAGTTTAAAGCTAAAATCAAGTGTCCTCATGATAAACCTGACCTTCGATTTAAAACCAAAATTCCAGTGCGAATGTCCATGAATGCGCTGCGTGAAAAGCACAGGAAACCGGATTACGGTCAAGCCATCTTTCCTCGCCCTGTAGAATGCATACAAATCAAGCGCAAAATCATTCGGCGGATCCTGCCATGACTCGAAAAACGAACGATGGAAAAGGTTCGGTTGGGCATTGATGTCGTTAAGGTTGACCCCCAGATATATACTCTCAAACACCGACATGCCAAAAGTAAAAAAAGCATCCGCCAATGGGCGCTGTTGACGATTTCCCTTCACGTACGTCCGCTCGGTTTTTTCAGATTGCTCAATCAGGTCAAGCGCCTTGATGACATCAGCAGGGTCAGTCTGCATATCAGCATGTGTCCAGGCAAGAAAAGTCCCTGAAGCGCTCCTTAGACCGCTCAGTATTCCAAATCCGTAGCCGATATTGACATCGACCCTGACCGTATGAGCAAATCGATATAAAGGAACAAGTGTTGCCAACACTTGCGCTGAATCATCAGTTGAGCCGTTATCTACAAGGATCAATTCAACATCACTTCTGTTAATGACCTTGGCGAACGCCTCCAGAATCAAAGGGATGTTTTCCCCCTCATTATAGCAAGGAACCACTATTGACAATTTACAGCTACTGGACATTTAACCGTTCCTTTTTGAAAACCCACCATTTTTGTCCTACAAAATTAAGCACCGTACTGGTTGCGGTTGCGGCAATGAAGGCAACAAGCACCATTTTGGGAAGGACATTCAATGTCAGTTTGTTGATACCAACATTAGCCATCAAGGTTGAAAAGTACAGGAGAGAAAATCTGCACATCTCTCTGTACGATCTCGCGCTTACCTCAAATGTCCAGTATTTGTTGATCAGATAGGCGACCACTGAACCAGAAAGGAAAGAGAGCGCCTTCGCAGGCACCGGATTCAGGGTGATCAGGAAGAGATAATATGTTCCCATGTCGGTTGCAACTGCAGAAATACCTGCGACAAGGAACCGGCTCATCTCTTTGCGTATTCTGCTCATGAGTTACTCTGGGTGAATTCGGTATATTTATCGGACAATCCCTTGACTGTTTCCGGCATCATCTGGCGGTCATTCTGCAAAGAATATGGATGCCACTGACATTTGTGAAAAAAACTCTGCCAGTATTCATACGTTCTAAGGTCGTCCGGTGTACCCCAGCAGACATAGGTATCAACTGGGAACAAACGGATGTTAAGCCCCATTTCTACGACCTCATTCATGGCGCTGTCGACATAGAATTCGCCGTTTACCCTCACATTTTTCTCGTACATGCGCTTTAATGCCTCGTGAAATAAAGATGCTTTGCGGAAATAGAAAGTTCCCACTATGGCATAATCATTATAGGGGTCAGCAGATATGGGTTTCTTTACTGAAACGCCATGCACTTTTCCTGAATTATCAGTTTGTATCCATCCATACATCTGCGGGTTTCGTTCGATAGAGGGGTGTCGTGTCATCCCCCAGACGATGACATCTACAGATTCTTCATCAAGTAATTTCTCGTAGTTAGCATAATTCCATAACATGCCATTATCGCATGCCCCTATCAAGAGGGATGCGTCGGGATCTACGCCCTCAAGACCTATCTCACAGGTGCACGCCTGCCCTTCAGTAACACCTTCTATCCAGATGATTTTTGCGTCGTGATATTCAGAGCGTATCTCCGACGCAAGATCATGTTGATCTAGATGCTCTGCTAGACATACAAAAACATATCTCTCCGCTTTTGGGAGCGACATGGCTGCACGCAAAATCATCGGTTTGCCGCTAATTGGGATAAGAGGCTTTGGCAGTAGATATCCTTCATCGGCAAAACGCTTGCCTCGACCTGCTAGGGGTATCAGGTTTACGCTATTTTTCCGGGGAGCAACCTGTTTGTCGGCAGTTGTAAGTCTTTTGAAATATTCCGACCATGCAGCATACTCCTCAAGATCTCTTGGCGTCCCCCACTGCAGCATATGTTGAACTTCATAAATTGAAACGACCAGACCGTCTCTGCGCAGAAGGTTATATACCATGCTCACATAATATTCACCGTTGACATTGATATCTTCATCCATAACCTGCCGGAAATACTTTTTCACCAGACTGCCCCGTCTGAAGTAATAAGTACCGTCAGAGGCGTATTCCTGCATCCGGTTATCAGTGAACGGTTGCTTTTCGCGGATTTCAAGCATCCACTGGCTCTCATCACGCATGAATGCATAATTTGTCGTCCCGAGCATATGGGGATGAAACCCGCGATAGGAAGGAATTGCGCCGTCAGCGGCGCGGTTACGGGTATGGCTCAAAAAGTCAATATAATCCCAATACTTTGCAAAATCACAATAGTTTACAATCACCTCTTCATCATCATCCAGCAGGTCAAAAACGTACGAAACTGCGAACACCGGTCCTTTCTTATGAGGCGGTATTTCAACGATTCGTCCCTCAGGTCCAATCCGTTCAAGAACCTGCTTCATGTTGGTAGTCCGCAGATGCTCGGCATTACAGATAAAGATGAAATCTTTTTCACCAGGGAAAAGATTTACCACGTGCTCGATAATCGGCTTGCCATCCACTTCAATGAGAGGTTTCGGATCTTTATATCCGGCGTCTATAAACCTTTTCCCAATTCCTGACATGGGAATCACGATTTTCACGAATTACCATCCTTTCTAGCAATCATCAAAGCTCTGCGATATTTTTCACTCTCCCAGTTGGCAATATAGGCGCTGTCGTTGGCAGTTAAGTATTTAGGGGAACCTTTCACACCAATACAGACCAATATCTTGAGATGAGTTTCAAGCATCATCCTGATGGTTTCAATTTCTGTGATGTTTTGACCAACCAGAAAAACGGTCCAAAAGGACTCATCGACAACAACCTTGGGCAGATAACCAAAACGTTGAACAAAACTGCTAAGTCCAGTGAGGACATCTTCCAGGTTGTCAATATTAGACAGCAGTAGGGGCGCTTCGCCACAATAAACCACGTGATCCGGATACAATGGAACTGTAATCATCATCATTTTCCACTCCTGCTCGGCAACAGAAGCAGCGAACTCAGCAGCGGAAACTGCTACTATCATCCTGTCTGCCCCGCCAGAAGCGGCATAAGCAGTCCGCAGCACGCCTGTATCCAAGAGAGCTGCATGCGAATGCAAAAAGGGTGAATTCAGCTGACTATCCACAAAATAGTTTTTGAGGATCATCACCACTTTTTCAGAAAGAGTATAGATTTGATCTGGTGTTTCGCCTGAAAATATCACCCCATGATTTTCCAGAAATATAAGTCGAGGCAGTTCTCCTCCTGCCATACGACATTTAGCGATGCAACTCTTTAAAGTCATAGCCAAAGGATACCCGGGAGCCCCGTAGTCAACCCACAGAAAGGGGACATCCTGAAAGAGAGTTTCAGCAATCTGCTGACCACCTGCCATGCACGTCAATGCGTTAACAAACACTGGATGCACATGCACAATATATTTATCAGGAAGCATCGCGTGCATAAATGTTTCAATTGACGGGCGTCTTCCGGATTTATCCAAAACAGTAGCATTGATCCAATCGGCAACTTGCCGGTCGCGCTGCGGAAGGACAAGTGTCTGGAGTTCTACGGCTTCTAAAACCTTTAAAACTTTTAAGGAATCAACCAATACAAAAGAATCAGCCGAAGCATCACGCAGAGTTGTCCCGGAAGCCTTGACCAGTAAAGTACCATCACCCGGCTTAACAGAAGTGTTGCCACCGCCACCCTGCACCAGTTCGATATCAGCACCGAACGCTCTGGAAAGAGCGATCAGTTGTTCCAATTCAATCACAAGACATGTTCCTTTCGCGTAATAAGCCAAGCATTTCTACGAATGAATTAAAAGAATAATCCGGCATCATCTCTTCAGCTACCCCTGTGGCATCATCACAATATCCTGCAATATGAACAGTTGTTGCTCCGATTCTGTTTCCACCGAGAATATCCTTACCCAGGCTGTCGCCGACGACCCATACCATGTCAAACGTAAGGCCGAGCTTTTGCAAGGCGATATCGAAGATTCTGGTGGCAGGTTTTTCCTGCCCAGCCTCTTCTGAGGTGATTATTGCATCCAAATAAGCTTCAAGACCAAAATGCTGCACTTTTTTCAATTGAACATCGGCTGTCAGATCTGTTGTAAGCGCAATCTTGATTCCATTTTCGTGACAATACGCGAGAAAATCCAGCACCCCTGAGCCAAGAACTGCCTTATCAAGAAAAGCATCCCAGTAACGGTGATAAAGCTCCAGCATCAGCCCGACAGAAAGAGGCAATCCAACTGTTTCAAGCACCCTCTGTATGTAGAGCAGTCGGTTATGGGATGCGGCAACACCATGGAGTTCAGCATGAATCCGCTTGCGACAATGGTTGTAAGCGTCTTCAAATCTTAGAGCGGTTTGGCCCGTTCGCTGCGTAAATAACAAACAGCACTCGCTAAGAGCGTACTCATGGCACGGTCGGTATTCATAGAGTGTATTATCAAGATCCAGCAGGATCCCTTTAGGACTATTTAACTGTGTCATGTCGCAGCTTTGAAACCTCGCTCAAATACTGAAGAAATACGAGCTGTATAACTCCAAAGTATCCGTCCATCCATACCGGCTTGCCATTCAACAGTTCATACAAATTTGGAATCAAGCGCTCGGCAATTGCGCCAACCTGCCCGCTTGAAATTTTGCCTGAAACCTCCATTCCCTGATTCTTGAGATCCTCTTCGTGCCAGAATTGTACGTCAAGTTCTGGCAACTCACACAACTCGTCCATTAATCCTTCAAGATATATGCTGTTATTTACCAACAGTCTCAATTTGAGAGGAATCACCCTCATGGGGTCAATCTGATCAAAGTCAATCGGGCTTTGCGGCAGAAAATTAACAATAATGTCAGCAAACTGCCGTTGAGGAGAAATAAATTTCTGCGAGTCGCCCTCCCGCATACTCATCTGCTCCAATACCTGCGCAACCGTATAACCGCGATCAACCATATCCCGGCAGATCTTCCAATATTTGCGCAGATCAGGATCCGGCTCAAGATAGATCTTCAGGTCATACAGAGATCGCATCCTCTGAATATAAAACGGGTGCAACCCAACGAAGAATATCACCTGGTTCGGGTCAACTTTTTCCGGATCTGTAAACTTGCCGGTATCGTGATCATAGGTCACCTTGACCACTGATTTCCCGTCCTTTAATGCGATAGCATGTTTAAGCTGGTCATGCAGTTTGTTGCCAAACGCATTGAGATGGGTGTAAACCTTCCACTCTTGATGACCTCGCTGCCACTTGTGGTAATCATCCCCGCTGATGACTATACACTTGTCTGCACCCAATACTTTCTCAAGACACTGTACAGTCGTATCCTTGCCTGCCCCGCTGTCGCCGCCGATGCCAACCATGATTGCCTTGGTTTTTGGTCGGTAGAGCTCATTGCTCATTATCCCTTCCTTGAAAACATCATAGGCAATAAATATCACGGAGGCTTGTAGCAGGCTGAAAACAAGATCATCAATAACCCTGGCACCAAGACCAAACTGTTTTACGAATTCCACCGGCGACGCAAAGGTTGCAGCTGCAGGGATCAGTAACCCCCACGCCTCAAAGAAAGCAGTTTTATCGTACGTCAGGAAATAGAACAGGTAGAGGAGGTTGAATACAACCAGTGGGAATACCGATACCTCCTTGTTCCGAAGGATAAAATATACCAGCAAAGGATATGGCCAGAAATACCAGCCGGGCATCGGTGGTACACAGATAATGACCACCACAAAGACTAGTGCAAAGAATAGAATTGTAATGTCTCTATTCAGTTTCTCATAGGAAACAAAACGCATAATAAGCAGAAAAATGGCCACCGGAGCAAGAAGCAGGTTCAGGTTGACCCGCATCAGATCGAACGGGAAGCGGAGGATAAAAATATTTCCCAGATCGCTCCCCTTGACAACCATGTGGCGATAACCATCTGAAAAGATAACCGGCCAGACTGTAGCAGTATATATTATGACGAGACCGGCTACCATCAGCAGCAGCTTCCGGGTTCCAACCTTCTGGCGATAACAATAGGTTAGATAAAAAGGTACTGCCAACAACAGGTGACCTTTAGAGGCAATTCCCACTCCAAGCATAAATAAAGACAAAAGATAGCGCTCCTTGAACAGCAAGTGGATCGCCAACAAAAAAAGAGCCGTTGGGATGACATCAAATTGACCGTGATAATAGGAGGCATAGAAAAGTACAGGGGAGCACCAGTAAAGCCATACAACTTTGCCGATATTGCCGCGAAACCATTGCAAAAGGACAAGACAGATGCCGATATCAGCACCAAGAAGAGGCAGACGCACCAGGAACAAGTCCAGAAAACCGACTGTCTGCCAACTTGATGCAAATGGAGAAGTCAACCAGAACGGTAGAGACAGAAATGCCAGCATCATTGGAGGATAGGGAAATGAATGATTCTGTACCAAGACATAGAAATGCTGCCAGGGATTAGAACCTCCAGAAGCAACAAAATATTTGATAAAGGGGATATGCTGTGCCGAAAGCGCGTGAGAAGCAAGGAGAGTACCGCTAATCACCTTGATGGCAAGAACGACAAGAAAGATTTTATTACGGATCAGCTGCTGTATATCATCACGAACCGTCATTATTTAACACCCTTTGTCAGAGAAAATTTCCTGGACTGGCAGTCCCAGTGCAAGTTATAGGAAGGAGCTGCCGCGCTTGCAGACGTATTCAGAGTAGCATCCTGGTACACATAACGCACAAAATATCGGGTGAGTCCGGCAAGCTGACTGTCATTATTGATAAAGTCGGAATATGTCTTCTCAGGACCACAAGTTCCAATATCAATAAAAACTGTGGAATTTGAAACCGGCGCAGGCAGCGCATCCTTCATTGCAACAGCCATCTGCTCAGCCATAACACCACGCTCAAGCATCATCTTCTGCTTGGTGATCACCGAAAAAAAGCCAGATAATAGCATAAGTGACACAAAGATAATTAGATATTTTTGCATTACCGGGTTGACTTTGTCATAGAGCAAATATATTGCATAACCAAGCACAACCATAAAAAGTGTTGCAGCCCTGAAGGTATATATTTCCGATACATGGCGGATGAGTATGAAAGGGACTGTAGCTGTTACAGCCAAACCGAGAAGCACGAGCATTATTCTGCGTTCTGCTGCCCCTGTCCTGATATATGCGCTGGCAATGAGCGCCAAATTGCCCAGCAGGAAGAAGCCTCCTGCCACAACATAAAGTTTCTGCTTAAGAAACAAATATGGCGACATTGTGAAGAGAAAACAACTGATGGACATCTTGACAGCATTGATAAGCATGTTGTGATTGAGCAGAATATCCTGTTTCCCAGAAACCCCGCCGGTCAACGCCCCGCCGACTACCAGATTCCGCAGATAAAGATAGATGCCAACCACAACCACCGCACTGAACGCAAGTACTAAAATGCGCTTGTAGTCGATTTGCTTAATATAAGCAAGCAGGAGCAGACAGAAAGCCGGCATTATAGCTAGAGCATCCGCATCTGAATAAAAAGCTGCCGCAAATAACGCAAAAGCAGCAATGCAATACGAGTTTTTCCGTTTTTCAAGATAGATCCAGAAAAGCCCTACCGCCAGCAGAAAGAAAAGGGTACCGGTGATTTTGAAAATATGGTCAATATTCTGCACTGTGCCGACAATTGTCGGATTGCAGAAAAAGAGCAATACAGCAAGCAGTCCGACTGCTCTCCTGCCGGTTGCATATACTCCGAAGCAGTAGACAAGCCCTCCTGTGAGCAGAAACAGGAAAACCTTAAATGCGTTGTATGGCACCAGTGACTTGGCGCCACCGGCCAGATACCAACCTTTCAAGTCGTAGGCAAGCGGCCGCCAGACATTGAAATTATCTTTGACGGTAAGCCATTCCATGAGTGACTTGCCATGCAGTTCTCTACCTATCTCCAAAATCATCCAGTCATCGGAAAAGGGTTTTTGAAGTATGGCAAGGTAACAGGAATAGAGTACTGGTACTAACGTTAAGCCCGCTAAAAACAACACTAGTCGGCTATAACCATTGCTTTTCATTTATGATTCCTTAAAAGGTTTATATACTGACATCGTAAATAAAATAAAAATTATGACTTTAAGTAAAAAAGCAGAAGTGACCGTCATAAAGTCGCCTCTAACCTGTTGTAGAATCATATAAGCTGACATTGCAAATATTGAAACAGCTAAGAAACTCGGATGAATAAGTGTGTAATTTTGTATTTTCCCACAAATGTATCCAAAAACATAAAGACCGATTACGACGCCAAACATTCCAAAATTTGCAAATAATTCGCCGACAATAGATGGTGGCCAACTAAGACCCAAATCCCAATAATGGGGGAAGAAGATGTCCTTAATTTCTACGGGCAGTGAAACAGGTTTATTCTCCCACAGTGTTCTTGGAACTACTGTTGAAAACAGTTTAAGAAATGTCTTACCATGTTGGAACTCATATTGCTGAGGCATACCATCCACAAGTGTCAGCACCTGAGTCATTTCATCATTCACCAGCAAGAAGGCACCGTAGAGAAAATTAGATATTTGCACTGAAGAATCTTTTACATCTCTGACATAAATAGCCGCTGTCAAAAAAAGGAGAAATGCAAAAAACACAAACATCATCTTACGGAAATTGATTTTTTTAACAAATATGTGGTACTGCAACACAGGCACCAGTACCACTGAAATCAGTACTCCGCGCGATCCTTGCAATAGAAGAAGCGGAATAAAAACACAACATGAGATAATAAAACCCCTATAACGCCCAGTATATATTGAAACTGAATAATTAATACTCAGGCTTACAATGATCAATGCAGTAATTACAGAGATCAAGTAGACCTGTTTCGTGAAATACTCACTGTACACCTTGCCAAGTTCGGTGAAGATGCTGCTGAACCCTGCTCCAGCCAGCAATACCACAAAAAGGGCAAGTGCGAGCAGAGCTGTGACATTTGCGGCAATTTTCGCACAGAACAGATTAACACCCAGGTAGGGTGCCGGGAACCCGGTTCGCTGTAACTTTTTGATGCCACGCAATTGCAGGAAAAAACCGGCCAAAAAAGAAAGCAGTCCGAGCAGGAGAAAAACCATGACTGCAGGGAGGTGCGCATCCTGATTGGGGATCAACTGTTTATCATTCACAAACATATCGATAGGAAAAACGATAAAATACACGCTATATGGCAACAAAAACATATGGAGTGGCGAAAACACTCCAAACGGATTCCAGAAGTGAGTGTGATAAACCACCAGAGCAATTATCACTGCTGTTACCATCAACAGGACGATGCTGCCTTCAAACAGAAACTTCTCCGGAATTGCCAGGAAAGATTTATAGACAGCAAACAGATAGACCCCGGACCAACCCAGAATCTTCAACACTCTCAAGTAGCCTGTAGCAGACATTTCTCTTGTTTCAGTCAGCATTCCAGTCTCAAAAGTTCACGGGGAGAAATTCTGGCTATATAGAAAATAAAAAACATATACACGGCCATTCCAAGTAATATAGACAGCGGTAGAAAAACGTTCCTTATGCCATAAATCGTGATCCCCATCAAGATACTGCCTATTACCGGTGTGATGATATCCCATCTCCCGCGGATATTAAACAACTGGCGGCTGATCCCGACAAGCAACAAAAGCACAGTAGTTTCAGCAACAAGCGAAAACCAGACTACGCCGGTTCCAGTTGCACCGAGAAAGAGTATTGTTAATGCAAGATTAACAATTGCTACACCAGCAACTACTTTTATGAAAAGATCCTGACGGCCAAATCCGATAAGTACCGTGCTGAAGTTGTATGAGGTCAGCATGATTAGCACAGCCCAGGTAAGAACGGCAAGCACTCCCGCAGAATCTACAAATTTGTCCCCGAAAACCAACTGTACGATGTTACTTGAAAGCATGGTCACACCAACACCAACCGGTAGTGCCAAAAACAGCAGCAATCGAGTTGAGCGCCCGATAAGTATTTTCAACCTTTCGCGATCAGTAGCGCAATAGCCGCATACCCTCGGGAAAATGGACTGCATGTACACATTACCCAGTGACCCGAGAAAAAAAGCCAGTTTAAAACCAGCATTGTAAATTCCAGCTTCAGCATTATGGCCGGTCATGCCAAAGATTACGGTTGTCGGCGCATAGAATATCTGATTGCGAAGAGTTGTTAGCCCCAGAACAATATACTCGCCATACCCTCTGGCCCGGATCGGCAGCAGCTCAACGCCTTGGCTCCTATAGAGCGAATATCCGGTCTTCTTCACATTCAACATTAGGTACAAGGACGCGGTAATTGTCGCTATCAAGGTTGAGATACCAACCCAACGGACATTCCGGTCAAGATACAAGCAAACGATAACTATAACTACATATAAGAGGTAGCGGACAAGATTGGCAATCGCAACATAGCCCATCATCTCCCTTCCCTGGAAAACCCAGTCTACATAGAATGCCGCCATGATCATGGAACTGCCGATCATCGTGAACAGAAGAATCTTATAGTCTGCATCGATGGGAAGCATCAAGATCACCACGGATGACAACAGGAAAATTACAGCTGCCACAGAGCACAACCTGCGGAGATATCCATATACGTCTACAGTTGCAAAGTCACTTGCACCTCTAGCTATGGATCGAACCCCGAACAACTTCATACCGTCTGTCAGGATACATATGCAAATTCCTGCCATCTGTGCGACGTTGACCTTGCCGAAACTGTCTGGCCCCATAAGCCGCGCAATCAGAACTGTTGATCCAAACAGGAGCAGGTAGGAGGCCAGGGTTGACAGACCTAGATATGAGGTGTTTCTGAGGATGCTTTTCTGCTGTTTTTTCACAACTATGCCTTTTTATTAGCGTCTGGTAATGATAACAAAAAAATGGTCAATTTTTAGGAATCGAAACACTTGATGCCAACTCCTTCTGAAGAATATCTTTCATATTTTTTTCCGAGAGCGCCAAGTCAGATATTTCATCTGGGTCAATTACTATATTGAATAATTGGCTGTTGCCCGTTCTTGCGTCGTAATACAGCTTGTAAGGCATTTTTACAATTGCCGCAGACTTGATCGAAGATTTCGCATCTTCTACGCTTTCAGGAACCATACTAAGTATAACCCTGTCACTTTCTCTTGCACTCTGCAATGAGACTCCCTGCATCTGAAGCGGAACCTTTTGCCCCGCGTAAGTCAATATGGTTGGCGGAATGTCAATCAATGAAACTGGAGCATCTGAGCGAGAACCGAATTTTTCTCCAGGGGTCTTGACTAATATAGGAATCCGTATCAACAACTGGGTAAGTTGTGAGCCGCCATGCCCGACATATCCATGGCTGAATGATTGGCCATGGTCTGCAGCTACAATCATGAGTGAATCTTCGAATATCTCAGATTGTTTGAGCGTTTGTATCAATTTACCGAAACCTGCATCAGCATAAGCAATGTTTTCGTCATAGCGAAACCGAAGTTTATTAATAAGAGGTTGATGCTCAATACCGTATGACCTATCTGTGAAAGGAATTAAACTTTTAAAATCTGAAAAAGTGGTCTTATCACCAAAGAATTTGTATTTATATCCTTCGCCAGGAAGATATGGCGAATGGGGAGGAAAGAAGTGAATCCAGACAAAAAATGGGTTTGCACCACTCTCAGCTTTGTGTGCTTGAATAAGCTCTCTAACACCAGAGACAACTTTTTCAGGTGGGAAAAGGGGTTCAGTATATGTTTTCCCGATCATTTCACCAAAAGTATGCAAATTCTCACGCAAATATTCTGAAAGCCACAAAAATGAGTTGATACCATATCTTTCAGAACAGGCCAAACCTCCAAAATGCCTCAGGATAAGCGATATTTGACCTGGCCAATAAAATACCGGTACATTTTCCCAATCGACATAATCTAGAGGCGCTTTGTCAAAATAGCGGGAAAGGCCCAATGCCTTCGGATGGGCAAAATCGGACACAGCAACTGCTGCATAAGTGCGGTAGCCCGCCTGCTGCAAAAGTGCCGGGAGACTGTTCGCAGCAATTTCAGGAGACAGTCTGTTATAGGTATTCAACCCCCTGAGACCATTATTAACCGGGTACATTCCGGTCATAAGTGAAGATACTGCAAATAGTGTGGTATTCGAAGTTGAGAAGGCATTATTGTAAACGGTACAACTGCGTGCAAACTCAGATATGTTTGGTGTGGTAGACAAACTGTATCCATAAAGGGACATATCGTTTGCTGCAAGAGCGTCGAAAGTGACAAGAATAATATCCGGAAGTTTCTTCACCGTAGAAGTTGTAGCTTTTAAAACCGGCTTATAAGTAAACTCAACGAACAGAACATTTGTAATTGTCAGCAATCCCGCAACTACAATGGCTGCGCCAGGCAATCTCTTAACGGACATCAAAATGCTATGCACACGAGCATACATGGAGGCGCGCCAAAAGAAGAGAAGAGCGGCAAAGAAAAACGCTGCGATGATTATCACCTTACCTGGCAACGGCAAATGAATCGAGTTGGCCCATATTTTCAGAGACTTGGAGAAAGAGTACAGCGCCAGAAAAAGTACGGTCACGCAAGTCGCCTGATATATGCGCTGCACCGCTGCTCCCCCGAATAAATAGCGTGTCGGAATTGCAATAATTACGGCAAAGATCGCCAAAAGCAGTGACACTAATGCCAGAATCAGACAGAGTGCTGCGTAGCTGACGACAAATTCTCGCAAGTTCATTGAAATAAGAAACGAATCAATCCGAAAGAGAAAATCCAGCGGCTGAAAAACAAAAAGAAGATAAAAAGCACAGGCAGTAAACTGATATCTGAAAAAGACTTTTATGGACATCTGCAGATTTGCAGAATAATCCATTTTGATGATCGCGGAATCTTGGGACAATCTTAATTCTCGCATAAATACAGATGCCTTGTGTCAGCAATCGTACCAACATATTTTACTGACGAAAAGTAAGCCTGAAGCGATTTTTCAAAGTTCAGCTTCGTATACCACTCGAACCGCTCAAAATTGACTGACCATCGTTGGATATAACTATCAGTAATTTCGACGAATTCAATTATCAACCATTTTCCGAGATACCGTTGCAGTTCACTAATAATCCGATCAAAATTCTGTCTCTGATGAAAAACCAGGTGATGTATCAGTGCAAGTGCCATGACCATATCTGACTTGAAGCGCTCCGAGGCTACAGGAAATTGTTGTGATGACCAGCCAAACGAAGGGGTCGGATTTGAAAAATCCATCACAAGAGGGAGGATATTCAGACCAAGTTCATCAGCCCTTCTCGCAAGCCTCTCCACGCATGATTCATCATTATCGAATGAAACTACAGAAGCGCCCGACTCTGCTGCCAGAATGGAAAATTCTCCGGCGTTGCACCCCACATCCAGAACTGTTGAGGGTTCCAGTTGTTTTATTGTTGCTGAGACAAGATTCAGTTTACGGTTTAGTTCTTTTGCTTCATCTTCATAATAAGTTGTCCAGCGTGTTACTGCACCCGGTATTTCTATCGCCTCGACATCGGACATAAGATCATTGTAAAAACAGATCCTGTCGTTTTTCAGTTTTTTACTGCTAGTGTAAATACCTTTTGCTTTGGAAATGACTTGAGTGTTCACACGCTCAGAATGATTTGCAATTGCGCCAAGTTTTTCAGGAACAATCCTCTTTAAGTACACAAGTGGATGTGTGAGTTTGAAGGTAAAAGGTACAAGTTTCTCAAAGTCCCTGTAAGAGACGCCGTGCAGATAATCATGGAGGAGTGCGCGCGAAATTTTACCCTGATTACAGGAGTAGAGGTACAGCGGAAAAAGAAAAAACTGGCAAAACTGCTGGTAGGCAGGCCACAATACCGTCGATTCAGCTTTTACAATGGAAGTGAAGTCTATAAAAATTGACTGCGTCCCTTCAAAGAATATATTCCATGGATATGCATCTTGTAGGTACAAATCATCTTCAAGAAGCTCAAGAGATAATCTGAGGGTGTGAAGGGCTGCTTTTTTGAGAAGAAGAAAAGGCCACTCTACACAGTAGCTGATCCTGTCAATGCGACGATGATGCAACATAAACGCATCAGCATTTGTGTCTACTATTGTTGAGTTTACTAGTAAGCCATTACTTATAAGCCGCTCAACGATGCCTTTTGAAAAAAGTTCCTTGGCGGTGTCAGTATAATTGGGATGTAGCAATCTATATATTTCATTGTCGACTGTGAACACACGGCCATTTGGGTCAACATATGATGACGGATCTATATTCAGCTCTTTAATTGATATCATTTGTCTTTTTGTGAGTTTTTTGTTAAGCCAACCATGCGAAGAAATATGTCAAATAATCTCTTTAAACCGTTTCTAAAAAAAATAGCGATTGCCCCAATTGCTGAAATAATTGGAAACAACAGCTGGAAAATATAACCACCTGTGTTGGGGTCAATATAGGCATAACTGTCTGATGGACAACTTAATAAAAGGTAACACTGTGCAATAAGTACCAATAGTTTTTCCCTCATTATAACTCCAAATATAAACTTTATTTTATCTGACAATTTAACTTATGCCTAATTAGTCCAAACAAATATTTACCATACCCGTTCTTTGACAGAGGACTTGCAAGTTCTTGTAATTGTTTGTCATCAATCCACCCATGCCTCCAGGCAATCTCTTCCGGACAGGCCACTTTTAGCCCTTGGCGGTTTTCAAGCGTAGCAACGAATTGACTCGCGTCAAGCAAGCTTTCATGGGTGCCGGTATCGAGCCAAGCATAGCCACGACCCATGATTTCGACTGAAAGCTGTTCCTTTTCAAGATAGCGTCGATTTAAATCGGTAATTTCCAACTCACCACGTGGAGATGGTTTCAAGTTTTTTGCCAGTTCAACGACCTGATTATCATAAAAATACAAACCTGTTACTGCGTAATGTGATTTTGGCTGTTCCGGCTTTTCTTCAAGCGATAGCACCTTGCCTGTAGCATCAAACTCAGCGACCCCATACCGCTCAGGATCATGTACATGGTAGGCAAAAACTGTGGAGCCGCAATCACGCTGGCAGGCATTTGACAGTAATTTATGAAAATCATGTCCATAAAAAATATTATCCCCCAACACCAGAGCACATCGGTCTTTACCAATAAAATCCTCACCAATAATTAAGGCTTGTGCCAAGCCATCCGGGCTGGGCTGAACTGCGTATTGTAGAGACAACCCCCATTGATTGCCGTCACCAAGCAGTTGCTGAAAACGTGGTGTATCCTGTGGAGTTGATATGATTAGTATTTCTCTAATTCCGGCCAGCATGAGAGTGCTCAGTGGATAATAGATCATCGGCTTGTCAAAGACCGGCAGAAGCTGTTTTGAAACAGCCAGTGTTGCTGGGTGAAGGCGAGAGCCAGCACCGCCAGCCAGAATAATTCCTTTAATAGTCATATTGCGTTCCCGTACTTACAATATTAAGTCTTGTTATCAGTTTGACGTTTGTTCATCTATTAGAAACTCATGTTACAAGTTGGCACATTACTAAATACTGATGATATGCTGGGCAAAGAACAGTAAGTTAAATAGTTTTGATCATATAAGTTTTTGATAAATAGAACCGGTTATTTGCGAAACTTCAGCTTTGTCTAAATGTTAGAAACTTAGGGATTATTCATATTGGCAATAAAAAGTTCATAGGCGATACGTAAGCCCTCTTCCAGAGTTGTAGTTGCTTTCCATCCTCGACTTTTGAGTAAACTAACATCCAGAATAAACAGGGACACTCCCCATTTAAGCCCTTAGCTTTTCAATCTCTTCAGTATTCAAACCTGTGTATCTAACTATCTTGTCATTTGGCTCACCATCTTTTATCATCTCAACGGCAATCTCGATGTTTCTTTCTTCCTTCCCTTCTTCTCTGCCTTTTCTTTCTGCAGGGGAGAACCTTTGGGGTCAGGCTTCCAAGACTGGAAGTTGAACAAGAGCTATGGCAACCAAGCATAAAAAACAACCCCCCATATTTAATTGCCAAGTTTCTCAATTTCATCTCACTCTTCTGA
>Ga0172367_10003272_pt1 | contig 21249 bp, 21 predicted proteins | sample Lak10m_FD_114542 | JGI IMG/M metagenome (GOLD analysis project Ga0172367, IMG submission 114542) | Freshwater microbial communities from Kabuno Bay, South-Kivu, Congo - kab_022012_10m | ecosystem: Environmental > Aquatic > Freshwater > Lake | place: Democratic Republic of the Congo: South-Kivu... | reverse complement strand
CTGGCAGCAAGTGAGAAATGCGCAGCGGCGCACCATTGAATGGAGCTTCACTCGACAGGATGCAGATCGCAAGCTTGGGCGTCATTATGTTTCACAACTTACGTGTTAATGTACTAGTGTGGTTTGGACGATTGAAACCGCGTCTTTCGGGACTTGGCGCCGTTGCAAACCCGCGCGATACCGACCGGGCTCGCTGTGATTTGCGCCTGACCCTGATCCAAAATCCCACAGAGCGCCGGCTCAAAGGCCTGATTCGCTGCTTGAAGCGACGGGTCGGATCCTGTAAAAGGTCAGCGGAACGCCGGTGCGGGCGTTGGCCAGTTCCTGCCGCGACTGTCTCGCCACCGCCGGTTTCATTTTGCCGACCACATGCATCTCGCAGGGTTTGCAGTCAAAGCGCAGCGTGAGTTTCTCTTTGCCGTTGATCAGTTGCAAGGGCTCGGCCCTGACCGTGCCCTGCACGCCGGTGACGCCCTTGGCTTGCTTGGGACACAAGCTTAAAGAGAAACGCACGCAGTGCTTGGTGATCATCAGGCTCACTTCGCCGGGCTCTTCGATGGCCTCGTAGGCGGCGGCAATGAGCTTGACACCGTGGCGCGCATAGAAGCTGCGCGCGGCGCGGTTGAATACATTGGCGAGGTAACTCAAAGTCTCTTCGGGGTAGGGAACGGGCGGCTCGACCGCCTGGCCCGGCGACCAGCGCACAAAGCCTTCTGCGCGTGCCGCTTCGAGCTTTTGAACGGCTTCGCGGCGCAGCGGGTTCAAGACCGACGCTGGCACAAACCAGGGCTGGGCAAACGCCACCTGCACGTCGCTGGCGGCAAAAATTGTGTTGCCCAGTTTCGACACATTGTCCACCAGGGTCTCCAGTGCGCCAGCCTTGTCTTTGGCCGGCGTGAGCGCCAGCGTGGCGTGCGCGCTGGCACTGAAACCGTCTTCGTCGGTCATGGTCAGCGTGATGCCATTGGCGCTGTCGGCCAGATGCGCCCAGAGCGGGATGCGGCGCTCGCTGGACTTTTTCTCCAGCACATGCAGCCAGTCCACGTCACGGTTGCGGTTGACTTCGACACCTTTGCGCAGGTCTTTGAGGCCTGCCAATTCGTCCTTGGGGAACACGCGCCAACGGCTATTTTTGACGCTGATGCATTCGGCGCGGTTGATGGCCAGGCCGATCAGCTCTTTTTGCAAGTCGTAGTAACACAGACCGTCGCCGTTGTGCAGCACGGTATCGCGGTCGTTCAGTTCCAGTTCCACCCAGTTGGGGCCGACCTGGGTGACAAAACCGATGGGTTGACCCGGGTTTTTGGGCGTATCGAAGGCGCCAATGCTGTCCTGGCGGCCGTTGACAAAATAATCGGTGAATTCGCGGTTGAAATTCTGATTCGGATCCGGCGTAAAGCTGAAGGTAGTCTGTCCGCTGCTGGCGCGGGCCAGCGGACGTGCCGAGTGTTGCCGTGCTTCGATGAGTTCGTCGAGCAGCTTGCGGTAATGCGCCGTGATGTTCTTGACATAGGCCATGTCCTTGTAGCGGCCCTCGATCTTGAAGCTGCGCACGCCCGCATCGACCAGCGCGGCGATGTTGGCGCTCTGGTTGTTGTCTTTCATGCTCAGCACGTGCTTGTCGTGTGCCACAAAACGACCCTTGTCATCGACAACCTGGTAGGGCAGACGGCAGGCCTGGCTGCATTCGCCGCGGTTGGCGCTGCGCCCGGTGTGTGCCGCGCTGATGTAACACTGGCCGCTGTAGGCTACGCACAGCGCGCCGTGCACGAAAAACTCGAGCGTGCTGCGCGCCGGGTCGGTGGCCGCGCGAATGGCGGCAATTTGCGCCAGCGTGAGTTCGCGTGCCAGCACCAGCTGCGTCAGGCCGACGTCTTGCAAGAAGCGCGCTTTCTCGGGGGTACGGATGTCGCACTGGGTGCTGGCGTGCAGTTGCAACGGCGGCAGCTCAAGCTCCAGCAGGCCCATGTCCTGCACGATCAGCGCATCCACACCAGCGTCATACAGTTGCCAGGCGAGCTTGCGCGCGCCTTCGAGCTCGTCGTCGCGCAGAATGGTGTTGAGCGTGACAAAAATGCGGCTGTTGAAGCGGTGCGCATGGCGCACCAGCCGGGCGATCTCGCTCACCGGGTTGTCGGCGCTGGAGCGCGCGCCGAACGACGGCCCGCCGATGTAGACCGCGTCAGCCCCGTGGTTGACGGCTTCGATCCCAATGGCGACGTCGCGTGCCGGGGCTAACAGTTCGAGTTGGTGGTCGGGCAATGACATGGGGCGCGATTATCGGGCAGTGCGCCAATCTACACTTGCCGCCATGACACCCCAACGTTTTGACACCCTGGATGCCTTGCGCGGCCTGGCGATGGTCTGGATGACGGTGTTCCATTTGGTCTTCGACCTGAACCACTTCAAGCTGGTCACGCAGGACTTTTACCGCGAGCCGTTCTGGACTTGGCAGCGCACGCTGATCGTGAGTCTGTTTCTGCTGTGCGCCGGCATGGGCCAGGCCATTGCCACGGCACAGGGGCAAAGCTGGCGGCGCTTCTGGCGGCGCTGGGCGCAGGTGGCGGGTGCAGCGCTGCTGGTCTCGACAGGCTCGTGGCTGATGTTTCCCGACAGTTTCATCTATTTCGGTGTGCTGCACGGGCTGGCGCTGATGCTGATTGTGGTGCGGCTGACGGCACCCTGGGGGCGCTGGCTGTGGCTGCTGGGCGCCCTGGCGATTGCGTCCAAATTCATCGCCGAGAGTGTGCTTCAGACCGGCGCGATGGCGCCATTCGCCGAAGTGCTGAACAGCATGCGCTGGAACTGGCTCGGCTGGATCAGCCGCAAACCGGTCACCGAAGACTATGTGCCGCTGTTTCCCTGGCTCGGCGTGATGTGGTGGGGGGCGGCAGCTGGCGGCTGGGTCCTGCAACAGCGGCCGCTCTGGCTGACGCAGAGCCTGCCTGCACCGGCGCAGGCTCTGGCAGGCCTGGGCCGCTGGAGTCTGAGCTACTACCTGCTGCACCAGCCGGTGCTGATCATGCTGGCGGGTGGCTTGAGCTTGCTATGGAGATAAAAAAAGCCGGAACATGTCCGGCTTTCAGCGGGCGATCAGGCGACCGGATTATTCGATTTTGGCCTTTTTGCGCAACTCTTCCTGGTACTTGACGAGTTTTTGCTGCTTGAGCTGCTGAGCGACTTGCGGCTTGACGTCCTCGAGCTTGGGCAGCTGGGCGTCGCGCACGTCGTCGAGGCGGATGACGTGGTAACCGAACTGGGACTTGACCGGGGTTTCGGTCAACTGGCCCTTGCTCAGCGCGGTCAGCGCGGTGGCAAATTCGGCCACGTAGTTGCTCGCGGGCGCCCAGTCGAGGTCGCCGCCACGCGCGCCAGAGCCCGGGTCCTTGCTGGATTTCTTGGCGATGTCTTCAAATTTGCCACCTTTTTTGAGTTGGGCGATGATGGCCTTGGCTTCGTCTTCCTTTTCGACCAGGATGTGGCTCGCGCGGTATTCCTTGCCTGCATTGGCTGCCACAAACTTGTCGTATTCGGCCTGGATTTCGGCATCGGTGACCGGGTTGGTCTTTTCGTAGTTGGTGAACAGTTCACGGATCAGGATGGCCTGGCGCGCCAGTTCCATCTGGTTCCTGAAGTCGGCCGTGGTGTCCAGGCTCAGTTTTTGAGCTTCCTGCATGAAGATTTCGCGGGCGATCACTTCGTCCTTGATCTGCTGCTGCATTTCGGGGGTTACCTGGCGGCCGGAGCGCTCCACCTGCTGGCTCAAGGCCTCGACGCGCGCCAAGGGAACGGCTTTGCCATTGACGATGGCCACATTTTGTGCCGCAGCTGCGACAGACATGCCACCCAGAAAGGCGGCCAGGGCAAGACCTGATACCAGTTTGTTTTTCATGCAAATTCCTGCAAAAGATTGAACTAAAAAAGAAAGATAGCTTGGCTCCGGGCCGTCAGGCCTGGGGTGTACGGGCTTCAATGGCCAGGGCGTGCAGGCCCCGGTCGATGAAATCTTGGAGCGCATCATACACAAGCCGATGCCGCGCCACGGCCGACTTGCCGACAAAAGCCCCAGCCGTGATGCGCACCCTGAAGTGGCTGCCAAAACCGGTGCCGTTGGCACCCGCGTGGCCATGGTGCTGGTGGCTCTCGTCGAGCACTTCGAGTTGGCTCGGCTGCAAAACTTCCTGCAGGCGCTGCTGCAATTGCGCGGCGGTCGGGGCTTGGCTCATGGTGTGGTCTTCTTGGTGTCGTCAGCCACCAGATAGCGTGAAATGTAAAAACCCTGGCCGACGATGAAGACCAGCGGGAAGGCGTAACCCCAGAGCTTGAAGTTGACCCAGGTTTCGGTGCTGTAAAAGGCCGCCACATAGGCGTTGAGCAGCGCCATGAAGGCGCTGTAGCCGATCCACATGATGTTCAGTCGCATCCAGACCGGCTCGGGCAGGGTGAGCTGGCTGCCCAGCAGCATCTTGAGGAAATTCTTCTTGTAGAGCCAGACCGCAATGGCCAGCGCGATCGCCATCGCGGCGTAGAGCACGGTCGGTTTCCATTTGATGAAGCGGTCGTCGTGCAACAGCAGTGTGAGCGTGCCAAAAACCAGTATCAAGGCCAGCGTGATCTTGTGCATGGCCTGCAGTTTGCGGTCGATGCCGTAGATCAGCGCCATTTGCAGCACCGTGGCCGCCATCAGCACGCCGGTGCCGATGTAGATGTCATAGAACTTGTAGGCGCCGAAAAACAGCAGGATGGGAAAAAAGTCGATCAGTATTTTCATGAAGGACTGAAGTTTAACGAAGCCGAGTTCATGCAGTAGCGCAGGCCGGTGGGCGCGGGGCCGTCGTCAAACACATGACCGAGGTGCGCGCCACACGTGGCGCAGACGGTCTCGACCCGGGTCATTCCCAGGCTGTGGTCGGTGATTTCGGTGATCGCGCCGGGGATGGCCTGCGAAAAACTCGGCCAGCCGCAGTGCGCGTTGAACTTGGTCGCAGAGTCGAACAGCTTGGCGTCGCAGCAGATGCAGTGGTAGCTGCCGTCCGCCCGGTGCGCTTCGTACTTGCCGCTGAACGGGCGCTCGGTGGCGGCGTGGCGCGTAACCTGGTAGGCGAGCGGCTCGGCGCCCTTGGCTTGCAGCAGGGCGCGCCACTCGGCATCGGTTTTTTGCACGGGATAGGTCATGGTGATTTGCCTTTCAGGAACTGCAACTGATCTCGATCCGGCTGGCCCACTCGGGCGGAAAACCGGCCCATGATTCGAATTCGGGGTGCTCGCCAAAGGGCTGCTCCAGCAGCGCGAGCAAGTTGGCGACGCCCGAGAAGTCCCTGGCTTTGGCAGCCTCGATGGCCAATTCACCCAGGTAGTTGCGCAGCACATACTTGGGGTTGGTCTTGAGCATCGTTGCCGACGCCTGGTGTTGATCGGTGCCAGCCAGGCGCTCGGTATAGCGCAGTTGCCAGGCATCAAAGGCTGCCTGGTCCAGAAAAAGGTCGCGCACGGGCGCAAACTGCCCGCTGGCCAGCGCCTGGCTCAGGCGCCGCCAGAAGATGGTGTAGTCCACGCGGTCTTGCGCCAGCAGGCCGAGCAGGTCGGCGATCAGCGCCTGGTCTTCATCGCGCGCACTATCGGTCAATCCCAATTTAGCGCGCATCAGCTGTTGCCAATGGTGCTCGAACACGGGCTTGAAGCTGTCCAGCGCCTGCAGGGCCAGCGCCTGATCCCTGATGAGCGGCAGCAGCGCCTGCGCCAGCGCGTAAAGGTTCCAGTGGGCGATGTCGCTCTGGCGCGCAAAAGCGTAGCGGCCGCCGCGGTCGCTGTGGTTGCAAATGTGGCCGGGGTCGAAAGCATCAAGAAACTGGAATGGCCCGTAGTCGATGGTTAGGCCCAGAATGCTCATGTTGTCGGTGTTCATGACGCCGTGGCAAAAGCCCACCGCCTGCCAGTGCGCCACCATCACGGCGGTGCGAGCGGTCACCTGCAACAGCAGATTGGCGTAGGGGTTGGCGTCAAGCGTGCTGGCCGTTTGACAATCCGGGTAATAGCGCCCGATCACATAGTCGGCCAGTGACTTGAGTTGCGGCATCTGGTTGCGTGCGGCAAAGTGCTCGAAATGACCGAAGCGGATGAAACTGGGCGCCACGCGCGTCACCACGGCAGCGGTTTCCAGACGCTCGCGTGCCACTTCTTCGTCGGAGCCCACCACGCACAGCGCGCGCGTGGTCGGAATGCCCAGCGCGTGCATGGCCTCGCTGCACAAAAATTCGCGGATGCTGCTGCGCAGCACGGCGCGGCCGTCGCCCATGCGCGAGTAGGGCGTCAGGCCCGAGCCCTTGAGCTGAACCTCGAGCCCGTTGGCCTCGCCCAGCAAACAGGCCCGGCCATCGCCAAGTTGCCCGGCCCACTGGCCGAACTGGTGGCCGCTGTAAACGCTGGCAAGCGGTTGCGTGCCGCTGATCGGCCGGTTGCCCGCCAGGGCATGCAACAGTGCCTCGGACTGCAGTTGATCGTGTGGCAGCCCCAGCAGATCAGCCACCGCCAGCGAGCGCCCCACCCAATATGGCTCAGGCAGTGCCTGTGGCGCCAGTGATGTGTAAAAGTCCGGCCCGAGCCGGTGAAACTGGTTGCTCCAGGCCAGGCCGGTGTGGTGGATTTGAAAGGCTTCGCTGACGGCATTCATGGCGCCATTGTGTCGTGAGGCGTTCAAGCCCTGGGTTTGCAGGGGCATCCCGGGCGCGTTTGGCGGTACCATCGCTTTCCCCGAAAAATACCGAAAGAGGAGCCCTCATGCTAGGACTGATGCAGAACCAAGCGCTGTCGATTTCGTCGCTGATCGACTTTGCCGAGCGCCACCACGCCGAGGGCCAGATCGTGTCGCGGCGGGTCGAGGGTGACATCCACCGCTACACCTACAAGGACGCGGCGCAGCGCGCGCGCCAGCTGGCAGGTGTGCTCGACGCGTTCGGCGTGCAGCAGGGCGAACGCGTGGCCTCGATCGCCTGGAACGGCTATCGGCACCTGGAGATGTATTTCGGTGTCAGTGGCTCGGGCCGCGTGCTGCATACCATCAATCCACGCATGCACCCCGAGCAAATCGCCTGGGTGATGGGCCACGCGCAGGACCAGGTGGTGTGTTTCGACATGACTTTCCTGCCGATCGTGAAAGCCATTCACGGCAAATGCCCCAGCGTCAGGCACTGGGTGGCGTTGTGCGATGCCGACAAGCTGCCGCCCGATACCGGCATTGCCGGTTTGCTGAGTTATGAAGCCCTGCTGGCGGCGCAGTCGGGCAACTACCACTGGCCCGAGCTGGATGAGAACACGGCCTCCAGCATGTGCTACACCAGCGGCACCACGGGCAACCCCAAGGCCGCGCTGTACAGCCACCGCTCGACCGTGCTGCATGCCTACGCCGCGGCCTTGCCCGATGTGATGGGCATCTCGGCGCGTGATTCGATCCTGCCGGTGGTACCGATGTTTCACGTCAACGCCTGGGGCATCCCGTACTCGGCGGCGCTGACCGGCGCCAAACTGGTGTTTCCGGGGCCGGGCATGGACGGCAAGTCGATTTACGAGCTGATCGAGCTCGAGCAGGTGAGCTACGCGGCCGGCGTGCCGACCATCTGGCAAATGCTGCTGGGCCACATGGAGCCCAACGGCCTGCGCTTTTCCAGTTTGAAGCGCACAGTTATCGGCGGCTCGGCGTGCCCCCCGGCCATGATCACCGCGTTCAACGACACCTACGGTGTGGAAGTACTGCACGCCTGGGGCATGACCGAAATGAGCCCGCTGGGAACGGTGTGCACGCTCAAGAACAAGCACCTCGCGATGTCGGAAGACGACAAGATGAAGGTGCGCCTGAAACAGGGTCGCGCCATTTTTGGCATCGACATGAAGATCGTCAATGCTCAGGGCGAGGAACTGCCGTGGGACGGCAAGACCTATGGCGATCTGCTGGTCAAGGGCCCGTGGGTGCTGCGCGAATACTTTCAGGGCGTGGGCGATACGCAGGCGGTGATGCCGCTCATAGACGGCTGGTTTCCCACCGGCGACGTGGCCACCATAGACGCCGACGGCTACATGCAGATCACCGACCGCAGCAAGGATGTGATCAAATCGGGCGGCGAGTGGATCAGCTCGATCGACATCGAGAACATCGCGGTGGCGCACCCGGCGGTGGCCATGGCGGCGTGCATCGGCATGGCGCACCCCAAGTGGGACGAACGCCCGATTGTGGCGGTGGTGAAAAAGCCGGACGCCGAGGTGTCGTGCGAGGAACTGCTGGCCTTCTACCAGGGCAAGGCCGCCAAGTGGCAGATCCCCGACGATGTGGTGTTTCTGGATGCCATCCCGATGGGGGCTACCGGCAAGATGCAAAAAAGCAAGCTGCGCGAGGTGCTCAAAGACTACAAGCTGCCCGATCTGAGGTGATGCTTCGCTGAAATCCTCATGGCATTTTTCAGCCTCTCGCTGCTCAACGGCCTCAGCTACGGGCTGCTGCTGTTCATGCTCAGCGCCGGGCTGACGCTGATTTTCAGCATGATGGGCGTGCTCAACTTTGCCCACGCCTCGTTCTATATGCTCGGTGCTTATTTTGGCTACAGCCTGACCGACTGGTTGGGCTTCTGGCCGGCGCTGGTGCTGGCGCCGCTCATCGTCGGCGGCTTGGGCGCGGTGGTCGAGCGCTTCGTGCTGCGCCGGGTACACCGCTTCGGCCAGGTGGCCGAGTTGCTGATCACTTTTGGCTTGAGCTACCTCATCCTGGAGCTGGTGCAACTGGTGTGGGGTCGCAGTTCGGTGGACTACCGCGTGCCGCTGGCGCTGGACGGCCCGTTGCTGACGCTGTTCGGCATCGAGTTTCCGCTCTACCGCGCCTTCATGATGGTGGTGGCCCTGGGCATGCTGGTCGCCCTGTGGCTGCTGCTGGCGCGCAGCCGCATCGGGCTGGTGATCCGGGCGGCCTTGACGCACCCCGACATGGTCGAGGCGCTGGGCCACAACGTACCGCGCGTGTTCATGTGGGTGTTTGGCGGCGGTTGTGCATTGGCCGGGCTGGCGGGCGTGCTGGGCGGCAATGCCTTTGTCACCGAGCCGGGCATGGCCGCAGCACTGGGCGGCATCGTGTTCGTCGTGGTGGTGGTGGGCGGCATCGGCTCGCTCGGTGGGGCTTTCATGGCCTCGTTGCTGATTGGCCTGCTGCAGACCTTTGCCGTGGGACTGGATGTGTCGGTAGCGCCGATCTTGCCGTATCTGTTGATGGTGCTGGTGCTCGTCGTGCGGCCCCGTGGTCTGGCTGGCGCGCGGGGCGATTGATGCGTCACTTGCCGGTGTGGGTTTGGGCTGGGTACGCGCTGACGCTGGTGCTGGCACCGCTGGTGTTCACCAGCAGCCACAGCCAGGCGCTGCTGAGCCAGATGGGCATCGCCATCATTGTCTGCCTGAGTTACAACCTGTTGCTGGGGCAGGGCGGCATGCTCAGTTTCGGCCACGCGGTGTATTCGGGCATGGGCGCGTTTCTGGCCATGCACACCCTCAATTGGGTGAGCGGCGGGCTCGCGTTGCCGGTGAGTCTGATTCCGCTGGTGGGGGGCCTGGCCGGCCTGGTGCTGGCCTTGCCGCTGGGCTGGGTCAGTACCAAAAAATCGGGCATGCCTTTTGCCATGATCACATTCGGCATGGGTGAGCTGGTGTGGGCCATGGTGCTGATGTTCCCCGGGTTTTTTGGTGGCGAAGCCGGGCTGTCGGGCAACCGGGTGGCGGGCAGTCCGCTGCTGGGCATCACGTTCGGCCCTCAAATTGAGCTGTATTACCTGATTGCAGCCTACGCCCTGGTCAGCACTGCGCTGATGTACGCGTTCACCCGCACGCCGCTGGGGCACATGTTGAACGCGGTGCGCGACAACCCCGAGCGCGTCGCTTTTGTCGGCTACAACCCGCAGGTGGTGCGTTACCTGGCGTTTGTGATTGCCGCTTTTTTTGCCGGTATTTCGGGTGGTCTGGCGGCGCTGAATTTTGAAATTGTCACGGCCGAGGTGCTCAGTGGCACCCGCTCGGGGCTGTACCTGTTGTTCACGTTTCTGGGCGGCACCGGTTTCTTTTTCGGCCCCATCATTGGCGCCATCCTGATGGTGCTGGCCTTGGTGCTGCTGTCCGGGTTGACCCAGGCCTGGCTGCTGTACCTGGGGCTGGCGTTCATCGTGATGGTGATGCTCGCGCCCGGTGGTGTAGCCGCGCTGGTCGTGGCGCATCTGCGCGTGGCAAAGGCTGGTTATGTGCGGCGACTGCTGCCGGCTTATCTGGCGCTGCTGGCCACCGTTTTGTTGGCCCTGGCGGGTGCTGCCGCTCTGCTGGAAATGCTTTACCACCTGCCATTGGGCGCCGCGCTGGGGTCTGAATTGCGCTTGATGGGCATCACGCTCGATACCCGAACACCTGGTAGTTGGCTCGGGGCCACGGCGGTCATGCTGATCGGCCTGGGACTGTTCGAGTCCAGACGTCGCCCGCTGGTGCACGCGTGGGCCGAGGTGCAGCAGGCCATGGCGCAGGACACCAAACGCCGGGAGCTGCCGTGAAACCAACGCATCCGTCTTTTGCATTGGAGCTCAAGGGCTTGCGCAAGCGCCTGGGCAAGACCGACATCATCAACGGCATCGACCTGAGCGTTGCGGCACGTGAGCGCATCGGCATCATCGGCCCCAACGGCGCGGGCAAATCGACGCTGTTCAACCTCATCAGTGGCCGCCTCCAGCCCGACAGCGGGCGGATCTGGCTCAACGGTGGCTGCATCGACGGCAAAAAACCTCATGAAATCAGCCGTTTGGGCCTGGCGCGCAGCTTTCAGGTGAGCAATATCTTTCCCAAACTCAGCGTGTTCGAGAACCTGCGTTGCGCCATGCTCTGGAGCCTGGGCTACAAATACACGCTTTTGAAATTTCTGGCCGGTCTGGACGACGCCAATGACCGGGTGATGGCCCTGCTGGAGATGCTGCATCTGGCTCAGCAGCGCGACACGCTGGCCATGCACCTGAGTTATGCCGAGCAACGCGGGCTGGAGGTGGGCATCACCATTGCCAGTGGTGCCGATGTAATTTTGCTCGACGAGCCGACCGCCGGCATGAGTCAGTCGGAGACGCACCGCTTCATCCCCCTGATCAGGCAGGCCACCGAAGGCAAAACGCTGTTGATGGTGGAACACGACATGAGCGTGGTGTTTGACCTGGCCGACAAAATTGCCGTGCTGGTGTATGGCAAATTGTTGGCTTTTGACACCCCGGAAGCGGTGCGTGCCAACGCGCAGGTGCAGGAAGCCTACCTGGGCTCGGTGGCGGCGCAGGCAGGGTTCGCGTGATGCTAGACCTTGAACAACTGCACGCCTTCTACGGCAAAAGCCATGTGCTGCACGGCGTCTCGTTGCAGGTGGGCTCGGGCGAAATTGTGGCGCTGCTCGGGCGCAACGGTTCGGGCCGATCCACCACGGCCAAAGCCATCATGGGTCTGGTCGATGCCCAAGGCTCGGTGCTTTGGCAGGGGCGGCAGATGCTGGGCAAAAAAACCTTCGAGATCGCCCAAGCGGGCCTGGGCTATGTGCCCGAGAGCCGGGACATCTTCCCCACGCTGACGGTGGCGCAAAACCTGTGGCTGGGTCAAAAGCACAGCCGCAAAGTGGGCCGCTGGTCGCAGGACGACATGTACCGTTTGTTCCCGCAACTGCAAGCGCGCCAGCACACCGAGGCCGGGGTGCTGTCAGGCGGCGAGCAGCAAATGCTGACGCTGTGCCGCAGCCTGATGGGCGACCCCGACCTGATCATCATCGACGAGCCCACCGAAGGCCTGGCGCCCAGGCTGGTTGAAGGCGTGGGGCAATTCCTCAGGCAAGTCAAGGCGCGCGGTATTGCGGTGCTGCTGATCGAGCAAAAGCTGACGATAGCGCTGAACGTGTCCGACCGCTGTTACGTGATGGGTCATGGCAGTGTGGTGTTTGAAGGCAGGCCCGAAGCTCTGCGCCAGGCCAGCGCGATCCGTCAGGAGTGGCTGGAAGTGTGAAATGATGGCACCCCGGAATATTCGTCGGGAGATACCAGAACTCAACCGCCGGGATCGATGTCCTTGGGCACCGGAATGTTCACTGCGTGCCAAAAATCCGGTCTCCCGCGTCCCCCAGGCCAGGCAGAATGTAGCCGTGGCTGTTGAGCTGACGGTCGATGGCTGCCGTGAAGATCGGCACATCCGGGTGCGCCGCGCGCAACGCGCCCACACCTTCTGGGCATGACACCAGGCAGACAAACTTGATGCTGCGCGGTTGTGTGGCCTTGATCCGAGCGATGGCGGCAATGGCCGAATGCCCGGTGGCCAGCATCGGATCGACCACAATCACGTCGCGGCTGGGCATGTCTTTGGGCATCTTGAAGTAGTACTCCACCGCCTGCAGTGTGGTGGGGTCGCGGTACAGGCCGATATGGCCGACGCGTGCGCCCGGCACCACCGCCAGAAAGCCGTCCAGCAGGCCGGTGCCGGCGCGCAGGATGGAGGCCAGCGCCAGCTTTTTGCCGTCGATCACGCGGCCGGTCATTTTTTCCAGCGGGGTTTCGATGTCGATGTCTTGCAATGGCATGTCACGCGTGACCTCGTAGGCCATCAGCATCGCCAGTTCGTTCAGCAGCGTGCGAAAACTGGTGGTGCTGGCGGTCTTGCAGCGCATGAGCGTGAGCTTGTGCTGCACCAGCGGGTGGTCGATGACGTGGACCATCGGGTCAGAAGTTGTCATGTGGCGTTTTGGTTGAAGGTTTCAAAGCGAAGCATTGTCGGCTATCGCTTGCCACCAAAGATGGATCCGAGCATGCCGCGCACGATCTGCCGGCCGATGCCACTGGCGACGCTGCGCGCCGCCGTCTTGGCCATGGCCTGCACCAGCCCGTCGTACTGACCACCGCGCGGGCCGGTGCGTCCGAACAGCGCCTCATTGATCTTGCCGCCGATGCCACTGTCGGCGTTGGCTTCGGCGGCCTGGCCCGCAGCACCGGGGATGCGCGGCGTTTTGGGTGCTGCAGGTTCCGCCTCTGCGGCTGCTTCGGCGCGCTTGCCGGCGTGGGCCTGAAAAATCTCGTAAGCGCTTTCGCGGTCGACCAACTTCTCGTACACCCCGGCCACCAGCGAGCTTTGAAGCAGCGCCTGCCGCTGCTCGGATGTGATCGGGCCCAACTGGCTGCCCGGGGGAAGCACAAACACGCGCTCGGTTTCGCACGGGCGCCCCTTGGCGTCCAGCAGGCTCACCAGTGCCTCACCCACGGCGAGCTCGGTGATGGCGGCTTCGATGTTGAGCCCGGCCTTGGGGCGCATGGTTTCGGCCGTGGCCTTGACCGCTTTTTGGTCGCGCGGGGTGAAGGCGCGCAGCGCATGTTGCACCCGGTTGCCGAGTTGACCGAGCACGCTGTCGGGAATGTCCAGCGGGTTTTGCGTGACAAAGTACACGCCCACCCCTTTGGAGCGGACCAGCCGCACCACCAGCTCGATGCGCTCGACCAGCACCTTGGGCGCTGCGTCGAACAGCAGGTGCGCTTCGTCGAAGAAGAAGACCAGTTTGGGCTTGTCCGGGTCGCCGATCTCGGGCAGCAGTTCAAACAGCTCCGACAGCAGCCACAGCAGGAAGGTGGCGTACAGGCGCGGTGCGTTCAGCAGTTTGTCGGCGACCAGGATGTTGATCACGCCCTTGCCGCTGACGGTCTGCATGAAGTCGCTGATGTCGAGCATGGGCTCGCCAAAGAACTTGTCGCCGCCTTGCTGCTCGATCTGCAACAGACCGCGCTGGATGGCGCCGATGCTGGCGGCGCTGATGTTGCCGTATTCGGTGGTGAATTGCTTGGCGTTGTCGCCCACGTGTTGCAGCATGGCGCGCAGGTCTTTCATGTCCAGTAGCAGCAAGCCGTTATCGTCGGCGATCTTGAACACCAGGTTAAGCACCCCAGCCTGCGTTTCGTTGAGGTCGAGCATGCGTGCCAGCAGCAGTGGCCCCATGTCGGAGATGGTGGCGCGCACCGGGTGGCCTTGTTCGCCAAACACGTCCCACACGGCGGTGGGGCAGGCTTGGGGCGGCGTCGGTGGCAGGCCGCGCTCGGCCAGAATCTTGGCCACTTTTTCAGGCAGTCGACCCGTCTGGCTGATGCCGGTCAGGTCGCCCTTCACGTCGGCCATGAACACCGGAACACCGAGGTTGGAGAACTGCTCGGCCAGGGTTTGCAGCGTGACCGTCTTGCCGGTGCCGGTGGCGCCGGTGATAAGGCCGTGGCGGTTGGCCTTGTCGGGTTGCAGAAAACATTGCGTCTGACCGTGCTGGGCAATCAAGATGGGTTCGGGCATGGCTGGCTCCAAAAGTACAATCCAGCCGATAGCGTAACGAACTTTTGAAGGATTTCACGTGGCAGGACACAGTAAATGGGCCAATATTCAACACCGCAAAGGCCGCCAGGACGAGAAACGCGGCAAGATCTGGACCCGCATCATCCGTGAAATCACGGTGGCTGCACGCGCCGGGGGCGGCGATCTGGGCACCAACCCGCGCTTGCGCCTGGCGGTGGACAAGGCCAAGGCGGCCAACATGCCCGCCGACCGCGTCAAGTACAACATCGACAAGGCCACCGGTAGCGTCGAGGGCATCACTTACGAGGAAATCCGCTACGAGGGCTACGGCATTGGCGGCGCGGCGATCATCGTCGACACCATGACCGACAACAAGGTGCGAACCGTGGCCGAGGTGCGTCACGCCTTTGCCAAATACGGCGGCAACATGGGTACAGAGGGCTCGGTGGCATTCCAGTTCAAGCACTGTGGCCAGCTCATTTTTGCGCCGGGAACCAGCGAAGACAAGGTGATGGAGGTGGCGCTGGAGTCGGGTGCTGAAGACGTCATCAGTGACGACGATGGCGCGATCGAGGTGATCACATCGGTCGCCGACTTCGAAGCCGTCAGGAATGCGCTGGAAGCCGCTGGCCTGACCCCCGACGATGCCGAGGTGACGATGCGCGCCGAGAACCCGATCGAACTCACCGGCGACGAAGCCATCCGCATGCAGAAGCTGCTCGACGCCCTGGAAGACCTGGACGACGTGCAAGAGGTCTATCACAACGCTGAACTGGATACTGAATGAAGATTCTGGTCATCGGTGGCGGCGGTCGGGAACATGCCCTGGCCTGGCGACTGGTGCAGTCGCCCAAAACGCACAAGATCTACATCGCTCCCGGCAATGGTGGCACGGCGCAGGACGACCGTTTTGAAAATGTGCCGATCACCGACGTGGATGAACTGTGTGCCTGGGCACTGGCGCAAAAGATCGTGCTCACCGTGGTGGGTCCGGAAGTGCCGTTGGCAGCCGGTGTGGTGGACATTTTTCGCAAGCACGGGCTGCGCATTTTTGGTCCGACGCAGGCTGCTGCCCAGCTGGAGAGCTCCAAGGCGTTTTCCAAAGCCTTCATGCAGCGCCACGCCATTCCGACCGCAGAGTTCGACACTTTCTCCGATCCGGTGGCCGCGCACGCCTACATCGATCGCAAAGGAGCGCCGATTGTGGTCAAGGCCGACGGCCTGGCGGCCGGCAAGGGGGTGGTGGTGGCCATGACCCTGGCCGAGGCGCACGAGGCGGTGGACTTCATGCTGCAGGGTAACGCCTTGGGCGTGGTGCACAACGAAGGCGGCGCGCGTGTCGTCATCGAGGAATTTTTGCAGGGCGAAGAAGCCAGCTTTATCGTGATGGTGGATGGCAGGAATGTGCTGCCGCTGGCCACCAGCCAGGACCACAAACGGTTGCGCGATGGCGACCAGGGTCCCAACACCGGCGGCATGGGCGCTTATTCACCCGCGCCGGTAGTCACCCCCGACGTGCATGCCCGGGTGATGCGCGACATCATTTTGCCGACAGTGCGCGGCATGGAAAAAGACGGCATCCCGTTCACCGGCTTTCTTTACGCCGGGTTGATGATCGACGCCCAGGGCCGCCCCAAGACGCTCGAATTCAATTGCCGCATGGGCGACCCAGAGACTCAGCCGATCATGATGCGACTCAAATCCGATCTGGTCGATGTGATGCTGGCCGCGACCGAGCCGGGACCGCACGGCAAGCTCGATCAGGTCGAGCTGGAATGGGACCGGCGCACCGCGCTGGGTGTGGTGCTCGCTGCCCACGGCTACCCGCTCAGTCCGCGCAAGGGCGATGCCATCAACGGTATCCCGCCCGAGGCAGAAGACGCCTGCGTGTTTCATGCCGGCACGGCTTTGCAAGAGGGTGAACTGGTAACTGCGGGTGGCCGGGTGCTGTGCGTCACGGCATTGGCAGACGGCGTTCGCCAGGCACAACAGCGCGCCTATGAGGTGGCGCAGGGTATTCGCTTTGACGGCATGCAATACCGTCGCGACATTGGTCACCGCGCGGTCAAGGGCACGCCGGCATGACGGCCAGTCGTTCGCGCAGCGAGGCAGTGGGTGACTACCTGCGCAGCCTGCAGGCCAGCATCACCGGCGCCATTTCCGAACTCGACGGACACGATTTTTTGACCGATGCCTGGCAAAAGCCCGCTGGCGAGCCCTTGCAGGGACGCGGCATCACGCAAATTCTGGAAGGCGGCGCCATTTTTGAGCGCGCCGGTTGTGGCTTTTCACACGTGAGCGGCCCCAGGCTGCCGCCGTCGGCCACCCAGCATCGCCCGGAACTCGCGGGCGCACCGTTTGAGGCCATGGGCGTGTCGCTGGTGTTTCATCCGCGCAACCCCTATGTGCCCACGGTGCACATGAACGTGCGCATGATCTCGGCCAGGAGCCCTGACGGCACCGAGCTCAGCTGGTTTGGCGGCGGCATGGACCTGACGCCCTATTACGGTTTTGACGAAGATGCGGTGGATTTCCACCAGACCTGCAAGGCGGCGTTGCAGCCCTTTGGCGACGACAAGTACCCGCGTTTCAAGACCTGGTGCGACGAGTATTTCTTTCTCAAACACCGCAACGAGCCGCGCGGTGTGGGCGGCGTGTTTTTTGACGACTTCTCCGAACTCGGCGCCGATCAAAGTCTGGCGATGATGCAGTCCGTCGGTGATTCATTCTTGAGTGCTTACCTGCCCATCGTGGCACGCCGCAAGGACACGCCTTATGGTGAGCGTGAGCGGGCTTTCCAGTTGTATCGACGCGGCCGCTACGTGGAGTTCAACCTGGTGTGGGACCGGGGCACGCACTTTGGCTTGCAATCGGGTGGCCGAACCGAATCGATTTTGCTGTCGATGCCACCGCTGGTGAGTTGGGCCTATCAGCAGGTGCCAACCCCAGGCACGCCCGAGGCCGAGCTCTACAGCAAGTTTTTGGTGCGCCGGGATTGGGTTTGAATCTGGACGTACCCCACCGCCGACGCATCGGGGTATTCGGCGGGGCGTTCGACCCGCCGCACCTGGCGCATCGGGCTTTACTGGAGGCGGCGCTGGCCGAGCTCCAGCTCGATGTTTTACGCGTGGTGCCCACGGGCGATGCCTGGCACAAGCCGCGGACCCTGAGTACTGCGGCGCATCGGCTCGCCATGGTGCACCTGGCGTTTGACGAGGTGCCGCAAGTTCGTGTCGATACCCAGGAAATGGCGCGCAGCGGCCCCAGTTACACCGTGGACACTTTGCGACACATCGCGGCCGCAGAACCCGGGGCCGAACTGTTCCTGATCGTGGGTGCAGACCAGGCTGCCGCGCTGACCAGCTGGCACGATTGGCAGGCGATCCTTCAGTTAGCTATAATTTGTGTAGCTACTCGCGACCAGCAATCAGACAATGGCGTCCTGTTCGAAGCTGAAAAGCTGTTCCCCGAACGATTTTTGCATTTGTCCATGCCCGCCACGCCCGTGAGTGCCACCCGGATTCGCAGCATGGTGGCCAACGGGCAACCGGTGCAGACACTGGTGTCCGAACCCGTTGCGCGTTATATTGCCGACCATCACCTCTACCTTCCACATTGATGACTACCCAGAACACCGCTACCAGCAAAGCCAGGAAACCTACCAAGGCAGCAGCCAAGTCTGCCACTTCGGCAGCCAAAAAATCCGCTCACCAAGACAGCACCAAAGTTGCCTCACCCAGTGCAGCAAAAAGAGACATCCAGAAATTGCAGCGCGCCATCGTCGATGGCCTGGAAGAAGTCAAGGCGCAAGACATCGTGGTGTTCGACACCGAGCATCTCTCGTCGCTGTTCGAACGGGTCATCGTGGCCTCGGGTACGTCCAACCGGCAAACCAAGGCGCTCGCTATGAGTGTGTTGGATGCGGTGCGTGAGGCGGGTTTTCCCAAGCCGCGCGTCGAGGGCGAGGCCAATGGCGAGTGGATCATTGTCGATTGTGGCCAAGCCGTCTTGCATGTGATGCAACCGACCTACCGTAGCTATTACAACCTGGAAGAGCTCTGGGGTGAAAAGCCGGTGCGATTGAAGTTTGGCGCCGCCAAACCGGTCGTGGCAGCCGAGGTCAGCGTGACCAAGGAGGTCGCCAAGCCGGCGGCCAGTCTGAGGCGCTCGAGCGCTGCCAAACGAGGTGTAGAGGAAGCTTTTCCGTCGAAAGCACAAATGGCAAAAACAGCCGCCTCGGTAGCCGCCGCCAAAAAGGCAGCTGCAACATCCGCAGCGACACCCAAGCGCAAAGTGGTGGGCACTGACGCCGTGGTGGCAAAACCCCGGATCAAAACCCTGGTGGTCAATGCACCGGTCAAGCCGACTGCGAAGAAGCCCGCTGCAAAAAAGACGCCAGCCAAAAAAGCACCCGCCAGAAAATCGGCCGTGCGCAAAGCCTGATGCTCTGTCGTGCGGCTACTGATTGTTGCCGTCGGCCAGCGCGTCCCCGACTGGGCGCAAACGGCTTGGGAGGATTACGCCAAACGGTTCCCGTTCGAGCTCAAGGTCGAGCTCAAGGCTGTGAAAACCGAGCCCCGCGCATCCAAGGCACTCGATGCCCTGCTCGCAGCCGAGCGTGCGCGCATCGAGGCCGCCATCCCTAAGGGTTTCAGGGTGGTGGCGCTGGACGAGCGCGGCACCGCGCTGACCACCCTGGCGCTGGCTCAGAAGCTGGAGCAGTGGCAGTCGTCGGGTGACGATGTGGCGCTGGTCATCGGCGGCCCTGACGGGCTCGACCCGGCTTTCAGGCAAGCCGCGCATGAGCGCATGCGTTTGTCGGATTTGACGCTGCCGCACGCCATGGTGCGCGTGTTGCTGATCGAGCAGCTCTACCGCGCCTGGTCGATCAACGCCAGGCACCCGTACCATCGCGAGTGATTTCCATTCATACAAAAGCCATGCAAGAAGATATTCTGATCAACTGGTCACCGCAGGAAACCCGGGTGGCGGTGGTGGAAAACGGCGTGTTGCAGGAGCTGCATGTCGAGCGTGCGCTCGAGCGCGGGCTGGTCGGCAATGTCTATCTGGGCAAGGTGGCGCGCGTGCTGCCGGGCATGCAGTCGGCATTCATCGACATCGGGCTGGAGCGGGCAGCGTTTTTGCATGTGGCCGACGTCTGGCACCCGCCGGCCGAGGGCGAGACCATTTCGGCGGCGCGCAATGCAGCGACGCACATTCCTATCGAAAAGCAGGTGTTTGAGGGTCAGAGCCTGATGGTGCAGGTGATCAAGGACCCGATTGGCACCAAGGGCGCGCGGCTGTCCACGCAGATCAGCATCGCCGGGCGCATGCTGGTTTTTTTGCCTCAGGACGAGCATTTGGGGGTTTCGCAAAAAATTCCGCCTGAACAGCGCGATGCATCGCGCCGGCGTTTGCAGACGCTGGTGGGAGAGCAGGGCGGCGGTTTCATTTTGCGCACCAATGGTGAGGATGCCACCGACCAGGAGCTGGCCGACGACATCGCCTACCTGCGCAAGGCCTGGGCGTGCATTCGCGCTGCGGCCACCCAGCTGCCAGCCGCCTCGCTGCTGCATCAGGATTTGAGCTTGTTGCAGCGCGTGCTGCGCGACCTGACGACCGAGTTCACCCAATTCATCAAGGTCGATTCGCTGGAGCAGTTTGCCGTGCTGCAGGCTTTTGGCCAGGAGTTCATGCCTGCCGCGGCGCAAAAGCTGGTGCACTACAAGGGCGAGCGGCCGATTTTTGACCTCTATGCCATCGACGAGGAAATTGGAAAGGCGCTGGGGCGGCGGGTGGACTTGAAGTCGGGTGGCTACCTGATCGTGGACCAGACCGAGGCGCTGACGACGGTCGATGTGAACACCGGTGGTTTCGTCGGCGCGCGCAACTTCGAGGAGACCATTTTCAAGACCAACCTAGAGGCAGCGCAGGCCATTGCGCGGCAACTGCGCCTGCGCAACCTGGGTGGCATCATCATTGTCGATTTCATCGACATGGCACCCGAAGAGCACCGCGAGGCGGTGCTGGCCGAGATCAGAAAGCAGCTTGCGCGCGACCGCGTCAAGACCATGTGCGGCGGTTTTTCGCAGCTGGGACTGGTGGAAATGACCCGCAAGCGCACCCGCGAGTCGCTGGCGCATGTATTGTGCGAGCCCTGTGTGGTGTGCCAGGGCAAGGGCGTTGTCAAGACCGCACGCAGCGTGGCCTACGACATCTTTCGCGAGATCTTGCGCGAGGCGCGCCAGTTCAATCCCAGGGAGTTCCGCGTGGTGGCCTCGCCCAAGGTGATCGAATTGTTCCTGGATGAAGAAAGCCAGCACCTGGCGGGCCTGAGCGAGTTCATCGGCAAGCCCGTGTCGCTGCAAAGCGAGAGTGCCATGGGGCAGGAACAATATGATATTGTGCTGCTGTGAGTGCTTCTGCTCGTCATGTGACATAGAACCTGGGCCGGATTCAGTGCAGCCGACATTTTCATTTTTATCTTGCGGCTGCCATGGCAGCAAGCGATTTGCATCCAGTTAAGTCCAAACTCATGCAGCCAAGCAGTACTCAGCTTTATTTACGTCTTCTCGGTTACGTCAAACCCTATTGGCGCGTCTTCGCCCTGTCGATCCTGGGTATGGCCGTCACGGCAGCCACCGAACCGCTGCTGCCGGCTTTGCTCAAGCCCATGCTGGACGGCGCCTTTATCGACAAGGACAACGCCGTCATCCAATTCACGCCACTGATCATTGTGGTGCTGTTCTTCGTACGCGGTGTCGCATCATTTGTGGGGACTTATGCCATTGCGTGGGTCGGCAACAAGGTGGTGATGGATTTGCGTGAGGCCATGTTTCATAAACTGCTGACGCTGTCCACCCCGTTTTATGACGACCACGTCACTGGCAATCTGATTTCCAAACT
>Ga0172367_10003270_pt1 | contig 21257 bp, 5 predicted proteins | sample Lak10m_FD_114542 | JGI IMG/M metagenome (GOLD analysis project Ga0172367, IMG submission 114542) | Freshwater microbial communities from Kabuno Bay, South-Kivu, Congo - kab_022012_10m | ecosystem: Environmental > Aquatic > Freshwater > Lake | place: Democratic Republic of the Congo: South-Kivu... | reverse complement strand
GTAATCTGGGTTGGCCACGTCATGTGGGCGAAAAGTTACGTGACCAGAATCAAGCACTTCGGGTAAAATTTTTTCACTTAGATTCTTGGTGGTCCCGGGGGAAGGAAGCCACGTCATATGACCAACTTGTTACGTGACCAGAAACAAGCGGTTCTGGTAAAAATTCTTGCACAACTTTTTCAAGCTTCCCCGGGGGAAGGTAGCCACGTCACATGACCCACTGGTTACGTGACCAGAATCAAGCGGTTCGGGTAAAAACTTTTGCACAACTTTTTCAGGGTTCCCCGGGGGGGGGTCCAACTTCACAGTGCCACGTGGCCAAGCTACTGAGTCGCTACATGACCAAAGAATATGTGACCATGAAGTGTTTCCGCTGTGGGCGCTATGGTCATTTTGTGAGGCAATGCTTTGCTACCACTCACTTCAATGGCAAGCGCCTAAGAGATGACGATGACGAACCACAGCCGCGCAAGCGGATCATGATTGAGTATTATGACAGTGATGAGTAGTTTTCATGGAAAAACACATGTCCAACCTTACGTCTGGCGCTAACCGCTAGCCCCGACCATGTCGGCGGAGCCCAAAACGCGCGAGGAGATCTTGGAAGAAAAATTACGCGAGATCAACGGGCGCCTGTCTGTAGTGAAGAAGCGCATTGGCACAAATCAATCACACTTTAATGAAAAGATCGAGCGGGCCGAGAAGCGGCGCAAGTCCGCCAAGGGCGAAGCACACTTCGTAAAAGTAGGCAGCGCGATGGTGGAGGCGACGGACCGGCTCGAAGCGTTGTTGATGTTGGAGGAGTGCTACGAGGCGCTGCTGGACCTCGGCGGAAAGGATCCTGTGAAGGAGGCGGAGCAGCTCATCGCGCGGAAGCTCCGGGTGCTCAAAGAGCTGATCAGTACTGCCGGTCCAGGCGGCGCCTGACAAATTGCCTGTCTGGTTGGGTCTGCCGGGGCTTGGGCGGAGTGTAGCGGCGGCGCTGAGGTGAGCCGTCTGATGACCAGTCTGTGGTCGTTGGGCTGATGCTTGGTGATTTTGGGTGTGCTTCTGAAATAGTGGAACTCGACGAAGGCGGAGGCCGAGACGAAGGCTGCGGCTGAGGCGGAGACGAAGGCGGCGGCGGAGGCGGCGGCGGAGGCGGTGACGAAGGCGGGGGCGGAGGTGGCATTTCAGGCGCCTGGGCTACATTGATGAGCCGCACTTGTTGGTCTGACAACGAAGCGATCATTTCGCAATTACTTAATTCAATGAAATTTTCGAGCGCTCCGGTGAGGTCACACTGGTCTGTAGGGACCGAGCCTTCTCCAATCTGACGAATAAGAAAGTCTTCTTGGTCGTTACTGGGCGTGTCTGCGAAGCCGGGTTCCGAATAGAATCTTTGCTCCGGGGAAGGAATTGCGTAGGGATCGACAATGTCATACAGACTCTCTTTCGCCCACGTGCCAGCGTCGGTGCAAATGTACATGTCGTTATTCCCCGTCGAAACCCACAGAAATTCTTCATGGAGAAAATATCGCTCCGAACAGCCCTGCATCCACTGGCCATTGGGAAATGTAGTGAGCAAGAAGCCTCCGGCCATGGTGGTAGGCTCCTGGTGAGCTGGCAGAGGCTCTGGGGCCACCGTGACAGGTTTTGGAGGCGGCGAAACCAAGTCGGGAGTCTCGCATGGCTTGCCAGATGGCTTCTTTGGCGTACTTCGCAGTCTCTTGGCTGTTCTAGGCGTGATTTCCGCAATTTGCGGTGGAGGCGAAGCCACGGGAATAGCGTCCAGACGAGGCGTGGGAGCACTGTCCATGTCATGCACGGGAATTCCGTAAAACTCTCTGGAGTCTTCTTCGTCGTTTAGTGTTGCTATATGTTGTTCGCTGGTAGTCATTACAATGTCGTGTTCCGATATGTAGTCCATGCGAAAGAGAAATTGGTCGTGCGATATTCGTTTCTTAGATAGGGTGCAACGGTTCTCGTTCGCAGCGTAGGCTGAGATTCCTTTCTTGCCCACTGTGCAAAATCCGTAATATTCCATCCTGTACTTTGACAGATATTGATACAGCATGACATACTTCTTGAGGTGTCCAATCTTGGTGTCTCTTTCGTGGCGGATGTCTGCGCGTGTGATTTTCATCATTTCTTCGGGTCGAAAAATTTTGTCAATCAGCTTCTGAGCTAACTTCAATAGAAATTCATGTTCCACTGCATCCAGAATAGTTATGAAGTCGAGCAGCGCGTCGAATTCGCTGGCAATCTCCTTCATTCGCTCAACGTGGTCCATGGCCACAAAACCCGAAAAATCGTAGCGCAAACTATATATATGACAGCTTCTTTACACGTGCACGGTGTAACAGGGAGCAAGCTTACGCCTCTTCAGTGTACACACATTACGTTATTGTGTACAAATGTAGGTTACTTACACCTTTTCCACTTCTCTTCCCCAACAGCTACCGTGACCCTTCCTGATTTTTCGGGGTCGCCAGCTTATAAGCCGATTCCACGACGGGTAAGTCAACGATGCTCCGTCTGAACAGCGACCTGCTGCATGGCATTGCACTTCATGTGCGTCCGAGGCACTTCAAGAACTGGATTGGTGCCAACCAACATTTACGTAAATTGTTGGACACTGATCTGTATTGGTCTCGACCCGCAATTCATGTCATGACTCGTCATTTCGAATTGGCGGAAATGCATGCAGACCAGTCGCCGGACAAATATCCGTATATTCATGGAATCTACGAGTTGCAATGTCTGCCGTGCTCGTATGACACTGCGCTGGACACTGTAATTGCTCGTGCTCGCGACCTCTGCAGGATGGACAGAATTACGGAAATCAAGGAATGCGCAGACGCTGATCTCGTCAGACTTGCTTTTGGCATGCAGTACATGGTGCAATTGGCCATCGGCAAAATGTTGACAGACGATCCTGAGAGCGACTATTACAATTTCTGTGTTGGCATGTACAGCGACAACTATGATACATGCAAGAAATTGTCGATGCGTGAGAGTTTGCTCGAGATTCACGGATTCTCTCAGTTCAACAAAGGTCCTTTTCATCGTATTGTTGCGATTCGGGAACACATGCGTGAACTTGAAGACAACACAGTTTACGATCGCCACGTGAAAAGCCGCATGATGCGCAATTTCATTGGTGTTGTGATGGACGAAGACTACATTATGTACGGTGGGCCACCCGAAGAAGGCGACAATCCTTTGATGTGGTCAAAAGGCGAAAAATATTTTATCATGCGCCTCTACCACACGTGTCTCATTGGAGGAGAGCCTATCTTCACGGGATTGTTCTTCGCTGATTTATTTCTCAGTTTGTATATCGACGCACGGGGAGACGGATCTTACGATGATTTCAACTTCGACAATTTTTCGCGGTTTCTGCGCAACAACTCATACGCTCGCTTTCACTTCATTTCTAATAGGAGTGAATGAAGGATACGAGGGCCAGTATGAGGCCTGTCAGGCTGTTTGCCAGCGCCACCGTGAGTGCAGCCGCTGCCAGAAGCACGATGGCAATAACCACGAATGCCAGCAGCACCGGCACCACGTTGAACACCGTGAATAAAGCACACATGCGCTGAGCCGTTCGCTTGTCGTCTATTTGCAAGTAAGCGCGTTTTGTGTTGATTGCCAGTACGTATCTATCCATCTGCAGCCACCCGTAATATGGTTGGGGGATGGGTAGAACGGCCGCCCACGGCTTGTAGAAAGTTTCCACGTAGTAAGGGTCGCAGTATCCGAGGTCGCACTGTATCCAAGCCACATTATCCTCCCACGTTAGGTATTCGAAAGGCCACTCCGTGCACTCGCGTAAGCATTGGACCGTCCCAGGCCGAGCCAGCGCTCCGTAAGGCTGGGGAGCGCCGTCTATGCAACCCGGGTAATGCTGCAGCTCGTTTGGCCACTGGTAAGAGATTGGAAGCAGCGTTTCAGCCAGGTCCAGCACCTCCGCTAAAAAGCAGGTTGGAATCATAGGAACGCACATGAAAGAAATACCAAATACGTAGAGTGTGACGACCGGCACGTATGCCATCATTAGCAGCGGATCTATCATCGGGACATTGAGCAGCTTGAACAGAAAGCTCAGAATCGCAAAATAAATGGCCACCACGACGCCTCCCCAGAACAGGGAGCGCCTGTGCCCCGTGCAGTGCTGGACCTTCTCGAAGTCGCACCGTATGAGATCCGAGAGGTCCTCGCTGAAGGGAGAGGGGGTGGTGCCGCCGTCAGGGCTGGTGGTGTATGTCTTGATGGCCGTGAAGTCGACTCCAACCCACGACTTTATGAGGCCTTTGAACCCTCCCACCAGCTCAGACTCCGACTTGGGCGCGCTTCCGTTCCACGCAGACAGCGCGGGGAGGGCCCCCTGGAAGGTGCGGACGACAACCGGGCGCGGAGGGCCGGTCTTGGTATAGTATCGGACTGTGCTCTCGAGCATTTTGAACGACAGATTGAACGCGATGGACGCGGCCAGGCACACGTGATCTTCCTCCCAGTAGCTGTAGCTCGGCGGCCAGAAGAAGGGCCCCCTGCTCCACTCTGCGGCGAGGTCCGGTGCCAGGTTCGCGACGTTTCCGTTGGCCAGCTGCACTGAAAATTGCTTTGCTGCTTTCAGGTTGTCCTTCCACGTGCCCAGGAGTCGGCGGCCAGGGCCAGTCAGGTTGTATGATGCATTTGGGGGGGGCTCTGCAGGCGCGTGGGTTTGGTTGGGGGTCGCAGCGAACCACGGCATGAGGTCCTTTACGATGTGTATGTGTTGATGCACCGGAGCCATGGTCTCCATAGCCTGCAGCAGGCTCGCGGTTCTGTTGAAGAGCGGTCGAAGCCTATGCATGTACCGCCGCACCAGCACCGACGCGGGCTGAACCCACTCCGCGTACTGGGCCATGTACATATACACCTCGACAGGCAGGTCCGCCTCCGCCAAGCCCAAATACGATGTGAACTGCACGTCTGTCCTGTTGGTGAGGTTGTAGATCAGTATGGCCCGCTCGCCGACCTGCCTCCAGCGCTCGCAGTCGGAGGCGACGTGGGTTTCCAGTATGCCCAGATTGTTGGCTGCCATAAGGGAGCGGCACGGCTCGTGGGCGCTGGACCAGTCCGGACCCTGTATGCTGTAGTTGGTGAAGTGAGTGTCGGCTCCCAGCAGCCGCCTTCCCCTGAGCATGGCGAGGCCCACAGTCATGTAGGCGCTCCCACCCTGGTCCAGCCATATGTTGAGGCACCAGGTCTGGGCGCCATTGAGGTTGGCGCACGCCGTGGAGGCCAGGTCCCTGTAGTTGGCGCTGTAGGAGCTGCTGGAGCTGGCGGAAAGTCCCAGGCTCACCAGGCAGAGCTGGGTGGGGTCCGGGCTCACGCGCTGGGCGTGGTACAGGGCGGGGCAGGTCTGGAGGGCGGTGGCGCGGAGTGTGCAGGTGCACTGGCCCACTGACCCGCTCACGAGGCATATGGGGGCCTGTGAGCACCTGCTGCAGGGCACGTTGCCGAAGCTGGGCTGCAGATAGGCGTCCACAAAGCCACACTCGACGTCCGGGAGCGTGCACTCCTGGTGGCTGGAGCACTGGGTTTGACCCACCGGCACCGTGTGGCAGCGGCACAGTTTGGTGAGCGCGTCGCAGCCATACGTGTTGACGTCTGTCCTGCTGCCGTTGAAGCCCAGGCTGCACGCGGCGCAGGCCACAAACTCTCCGTCGTCGTCCATGCACGTGTCGGAGGCAGAGCAGCCGAGGCCGCGCTGGTCGCCCACCTGCGGCTTGTAGCCTACCCAGCAGCGGGTGGGCATGGGGAGGCGTGAGGGGCCAGTGTTATTCCTGTCGAATATCTTTGTGCAGTTGAACGGGTTGGGAAAGTTGCAGTCGAACTTTTCCTCCACCGTGCGCTTCCAGTCATCCATGAATCCCAGGTCCACCGCCCCGAACGTCAGCACGCCGGCGATGGAACGCAGGCCCCCTATGAGGCCCACCACAAACTCTTTGATGAAGCAAGTGAGGGGCTTGATGACATTGTCGATCAGAAAGCTCAAAACCTCGCAGATCTTAATGACCATGTCCTTAATGAACTTGCCCAGCTGACCCGTGTCCAATATCATCTTGTAGAACAGGTCTCCCATGGTCATGAAAAACTGCTTAAATTCGTTGAGTAGCATGGTAAAATTCGTCATGATCATCTTGATGATGGGGTTTGGGTCTTGCGCCATCACCAGGGCCATAATATTCATGGCTATTTCAGACATATAATAGAATATCCTGACGAAAAAATGAAGCACCTCCCTGGCCGCATTGATGGCCATCTTGAAGAGCTCGAGGCTCTGGGCCGAGCACTCCTGCGCCGTCCTTCGGTTCTGGGCCAGAATGGCCTCGAGCTCCGCTGTCATGGCCGGGCACGACCCTGGCACAGCGAATTCGTAGAAGTACTGGACGGTCTGGCGGCTGAGCTGGTCGTTGGTGGCCGAGTAGGTGGCGGGCTGGTAGAAAAAGCTCGAGGTTCTGCAGGCTCCAGAGAGCTTGCAGTTGGCCTCGAAGAGCCTGTGCCGCGCGTTTTGTATCGTCCTGCACAGCACGTCGAGTGATTCGTCCAGGTCGCAAACCGTGAGGTCGGCCACGGCCTCGTTGGCGTTGGGCTGATCTTTGATTTGAGAGCACGTTCCAGCCCTGTCGCGCAGCCAGGCGCGCTTGGATGCGGTGCCCTGGCACTCGGTCCCGCTGCCGCTGTTGGTGCACAGCATCCAAGGCTTGTCGGTCCACCCGTCTGGGTCTTCTTGGACAGCTGCAAACAGCTGGTTGACTGTGTTCTGGGGGGTTCCAGTGAGGCCGCCTGCCATCATCTCGTACCAGAAGCTGTTGAGCTGGAACTTTTCCGACTTGAGTTGAGGGCATGCAGTGTCGTTGCCGCACAGCCTGAAGCGCAGGTCCTGGGCCAGCTTGCGGGAAGGCGCCCAGCGCCACAGCTTGCCGTAGCTCACTTCGGACTCGGGCAGCGCCGTGCCGTCCGCTGCGTGGAAGGTGGGAAGCGGGTCGCACTGGGCGCACCGCCGCCGGCCTGCGAAGCTGACGTTGGCGGACTTGGGCCGCGCGAGCGTGATGTTGGACTCTCCGCAGTTCACCACGATCTCCGTGTCGCGCTTCGCCACCAGCGTGCAGGTCTGGGCTGCCGCGCTGTAGGAGGCAGGCCGCCCCATGTGGCAGTCGCCGCCCTCGTCCAGGGTAGTCTGCTGGCTGTCCAGTATGGTGTGGCTGTCCTTGTACCTGTACTGGAAGTTGGGAAGCCTGCTCAGCACGCCGCAATTCGATGTGGATATGGGCAGACTGCTGTCGTCGCGCATGGTCCCGCCGGTCCAGGGCCAGTCCACCTGCTGCTGGCAGTCTGCCTGGATGGTGTTTGCGGTCCTGTACTGCATATCCGAGAGCGAGGCAATCGTATCTGCGGCAGAGCACGCGCCGCTGGCGGGCTGGCACGCGTCTCCATCCAGGCACACGCAGAATCCGTTCCTGGTCTTGTAGGGCGCGAGAACTCCTGGAGGCACGGCAGTGGGCCTGGTAGTTGGGTGGGTCAAGGTCCCGTACATGACTGTGGCCCGAGGAGGATTGGGCGTCTGGGGCCGAAAAGCAGCGCCCTGCCCTGACCAAAAATATCGCCTTCGAAGGGGACAGTCCCACGACGCGCAGGTCCGCATCACGTAGAGATGGTCCACGGCGCGGCCCTCCTGCACCTGCAGAGCTCGCCACTGGGCAACCCAGTCCACCGCCGGCACAGCGGTTGCGCCCGCGAGGCTGCTGTAGGAGCGCAGAGGCAGGCCGCTCACCTGCAGCGAGTCGTCCAGTCGCATCCGGATGTAGTGGCCGCCTATGTCCCAGGGGTCAAGGGTGAAGTTGCCTGCTGCGTTGACAGTGGCCTGCTTCATGTTGAGCACTGGGTTGAGTCCCGAGAGCAAGCCAGACGGCACAGTGTTGGTCCACCGCGCGCGCCTGTAAACTGACGATGCACGGGTGCCGTCGTAGGTCTTGTGTCCCAGCATCCCTTGCTTGAGCTCACACGTATTTGCATAGGCGGGCTGCTTGGCGCAAAGGTTGGTGGGATACGACTTGGGCGTGGACAAGAAGCCTGCCGTGGCCCCATTGCGTATCTTGCAGCGCATTTGGCTGGCCTGTGCAGTGTAGTCGGAGCCCTGGAACGTATTGTAGATGTCGTAATTTGCAGTTGAGCTCGGCGGACACGTCTGGGCATTGCATACGGAGTCTATTACACGGGAAGAATCTGCCTCGATTACGTCGCAGCCCTCCTGCACCTCGAAGCGACCGCTCATCACTGGGTTGACAGTGAGGGTGGTGGGAGGAGTGGCTGTACGATCTTGGAAGCAGATGAGATTGGATATGGTCCCGTTCTTGCACATGGCGTCATCGAACAGCTCGTTGAAGTAGCTCTGGCGAGCAGCCATGTGCCAGGCTGCGACGTTGGTGCCCAGCAGCTGCGCCTTGCTGACGTACCACGACAGGGTGTGGCCCGCAGGCACCAGGCTGCCGTCTTGGATCTTGTAGTTTGCGTAGGCAAAGTCTCTGACACGCTTTCTGGGCTCGTCGTTTTGGCAGTCTGTGAAGACAGGGAGCTTGTTGTTGGTGGTGCAGTGGGTCTCCAGCTGCTCCATGTTGTCGTTGTATCCGATCTTGAGGTCCTGGGGGTTGTAGCTCTTGAAGTTATACGGGTCCAGCATGGAATGCCACTGCGGCTGCAGATAGACCTTGTCAGGAAGCATGGCCAGTATGTTGGCCCGCGCAGCAGCGTACACAGATTCATAGTCGTTTCCGTCAGACGAGAAAACCTTTGTGTGAGAGCTCTGGAGAGGAGCACTGGGCCAGTTCCACCGCATGAAGCTGCACTTGTGGTTGCCGGTGCAGTACTTGGGCGGCACTACCTTGCAGGGTAGGCACACAAATAGTCCCTTGTATACCTCGATATTGTACGTGTTTGCGCCGCAGAAAACACTGTTACAAGTTGGGGCACCGACGTCCTCGTTAAACGACTTCAGCTTCACATGAAAGTGCTTGGTTTGGGCTGGGGTAAGTGGGGTTGAGCCTGTAAGCTTTACAGGAACAAAGTCATGTATCTTGATATTATTTTTCATTAGTGCGTAGGTGGTGGTGCTCTTGGAACCAGGGCATGTGCCTACGCACTCTGGGCAGAATCCTGCGCTGGGAAGGCCAGCCTGTCTCATCATTATTTCGTCGTCTGCACTGTAGGCACACGATTGCAGTGTCCTGGTGCAGCTGTCGGACACGAGTCCCCTGTAGACAGTCTTGACACACTTGAAAGAGAGCTGCGGAAGAAATTCTTGCCAAAATCCTTTTTGTAAACGTGCCAGGCAAAGGGCATCTCCAGGCATCTTCTCTAGATTATCTGCCTCAGTAAAGGAGCAGACCTCAAAATTTTTGTATTTCTCGCTGCAAAATGTTTGGATAAACCAGATGGTATTTGTGTAGTCTTTGCACAGAGACAAGGCCAACGATGTGATCATTTTACCCGTCTCTTCATGGGAACATTGTGCGCTTGACTCGATGGCATATAGTTTATTTTTGCACGCATACGTTTTGTTAGCGTCAATTGTTGCTTCAAGACACACAGGACTGTACTGCACATCAGAAAAGTGATCTTCTGTGTTCCTGATGATGTCTTGAACAGCGTTGATTAGCCGCTGCTGCGTAAGATGGGTGTACAAGGTAGCAGATTTTCTCTCATAACCCCTTCGAGGCTCCAGTGTCGCAAACATTTTGGAATTGCCGCGCGTACTTTTGGCGTTCAGCTCGCAATTCGCCACATGTAGTGGGTAAAACTTGCATGGTGCCGTGTTGTACGACAATAAATTGACCTTTTCGCCCTTATTTTCACTGACTTGGACGTCTACCACGGCTTGCTTGAGAGTGGTGAACAGAAAGTCTTCAGTTTTCCACCGGTAGACTCCCAACTTCATTTTTTTGGTATTTCCAGTGTACTCGACTGTGGGATTTCCTATTGCTACCGAGAAAGTTGCGTGAAATGCAGCAATTTCTACGTTAGATTCACCTGCAAATCCTGTTGTTTCATATGTCAATTTGTCGTTGTATGTTGCGTAAGCACTGTCTGCAGCACATGTCAACTTCCAGCAGTCAATATTTGGGATTTTAAAGACAGTAAGATCCATTTTCAAGCCAGTTGGCATATGAACAAACTTGTTTTCTATGCTGTTTGAACCCAGGCAGGCAGATTGCGTAGCAGAATATTTGCTGGCACAGACCTCGCTGGAGCTGTCAATGGAGCTGAAAATATTTGACGGGGGGCAATAGGTGTTCTGAACTTGACGGGCCTGTGCATCATGTTTTGCCACGCAATCGTCTGCTGTTACTGGGTCGCCCAGCGTGCACCGTACACCTGTCAGCGACGGTTTGCACATGTCAACAGCAACGTAATTGGTTCCTGTGGCTAGATATGAGGTGCCTGAGACTGTGGGCTTGGTAGATGTAGAGCTAAATATGAGCCAAGGGGGCACTTCCGGCCTCGGTGTGATTCCAGCGAGCTGGATTTCCATCTCTGTAGGCTTGTCTTTCAAGCACCTGCACTGTGAACTATCAATGCGCCTGGGTCCGCTGGGGCAGTCATAGCCTGTAGAACAGCAGTGAACCACGTTGCAGCCATCCGTCTTGGCATCGTACTTGCTAGCCAGCGATGGTCCTGTGCCCATCTGAACCACAAATGCCGGGAGATTAGATTGGTCTTGGGGTATCGACATGGAAGTGAGGGTGCCTGCGATTGCATCTTGAGCAAAAGCACATTTCTGCTGCAGCAAATTCGTAGTGCATTTGCAAGCAGCTGTGCACGCGTCAGCTGTCAATAGATTGTCCACTGTGTCCTGAGTAAATGCCTTGGTGCCGTCCACCTTCTGGGCCTTGCTTATTATGCACTGGTCTATCCCGTTGCATGCCTCGAACCTCTGAACTGTGGGCCACTGCGCTCCTGTCTGCACAGTCTGCAAGATCTTTGCAAGGTAGCTTTCGTCGTTGGTATATCTGAGGTAATCTGCCTCTGTGTAGCACGCAAACTGTACCTGTGGTATAGTGAGGGCTGACGTCAACTGTATGAGCCGCTGGTGGGCGTTGTTGCGGGAGGTCTGAATTTGTGCAGATGAGAACAGTCCGTTGGCCCTGGCCAGCCACTCTTTTCCGTTGATGGATTGCATGGAGGTCGCTTCCGCCTTGAACACTTCGTGTGCGTAAGATTTGGTCCACTCCAGGCCATCCCACGCCGGACACGCAGCTGGCGAGGCGCTCATTGGGATGCCGCTGAGCCACGAGCAGCGCCACCACCAGGCGAACGGCACCTCGTAAGCGCTGTAGGACAGCAGGTAGTAGAGCCCCCTTGGCGCCAAGCCTCTGTACTTGTGGTCGACGCGGGCGTTAGGGTAACTCACAGGGGTGCTGGTGCGCCACGTTTGGCCCACGATGTCGTTCCATATGGCTGTTGCTTTGTCCACAGCAGCCAGATAGTGAGCAAGCGTGTCGATAGGGGTCAGCTGAAGTGATGCAAATAATGCATTCAGGTTGTTGGCGATGGTCTGCAGCTGAGATTTGCTGGTCGCAAGTGGGTACAGGCCTCCAGTGTAAGTCGAACAGACGCCTGCCGCACCTGTCTTGCAGTGAACGTAGAATAGGGGCACCACAGCAGCATCGATCATGCAGGTAGTAGAGCTGATTTTGAATCCCATCGACCCACACCCCATAGTATCATCAATTGCGTAGGCTCTCTGGCTGGTTGAACTGACAGTGACGGTGCGCGCGTTCTCATTGAAGCCATTCACGTACCAGTAGCCAGCGCTTGGCTGGGTTGTGCAGAGGCCGAAGCTGCTGCACGGCTTGAGGAACGATCCCGTCGTAGACAGTGCGCTCATGCTGCTGTAGCCGAGTTCCCCATAGAGTTTCGGCATGCCCAGAAATCCCAATGCCATGTTGGTTGTCGGATGTCTGACGATTTTGAGCTGCTTGTCTGGCCTGTATGTGGCAGTTAAACTGCCTTGCATATAGGATTTGGCCAGTCCCTCACCGTCTCTCAGAAGTGCGTTGGCTGACCCTGGGTTGCAAGACACAAGGTTGTCCAGGTGCTCGTAGTCGCGATCGCATACATGGGCTTTGACGCTCATGATCTCTGCGTCAAAGGCCGCTCGCGGGGACCTGAACGAAGACGAAAACATCCACGGTTGATTTCCGTCTAACGTGCAGAAATCAGAATTGCAATTCTTGAGGCCCCTGTGCTCAAACCAAGACCTGTAGGAGCACATGCCTGAGCTTTCCAAGACATCAGGCACAAGCTCTTCCTTGCTGGTACCCCACAGATCGGTAGCCTCGTGTTGGCACGCATTTGTCAAGACTCTCGACACTATATCCATGGACGCGTTGTTGTGGATCTCTAGCACGGGCTGGACGCACAGGCCGTCTCCTGCACACATTTTTTCTGTGCAGTGCTGGTGCTGAGCGCACTCGAAGGTCCCTGGCTGCATTTTAGCGCATATGCCGCCTTCCTTAGACAACAGGCACTTGCACGTGGGGCAGCAGTCTGAGTCTGCATTGCATGCTTTAAAGGGAGCATGCCCAGCCTTATCCCCCCAGCTCGCAAACGGCAGCAGGTCCACCAAATAGTTAAAGTAAGTTCCCACGGAGCTGGGCCCGTTGGACCAGGGCACTTCGAACGGGCTCTGAGTGCAGTACTCGACTCCCCAGTCCGCAGTCGGCGCCGCCGCACCAGGCACGGAAGGATCAACTGCCCTGTTGTCAGCCTGCGTGCAGAACCGCATTGTGTTGAGAACCTTTGTTGGCATCCCGTAGTTGTGGGTTCTGCACGCCCCGGCCGCCCCATACATGTTGGTCTGCATGGTGCGGTTGCGGAGGGCATTCGGTACATGCATCATCTTGATCTGCGAGCCCTCGCGCAGCGCCGCCCAAGCAGCGTCAAAGGTCCGGGGCGCAGCGTCTGTGCAGGGCAGCGTCACGTGGTAGCCCACAGGGTGCTTCCAGTTGTCAGGCCACCAGTCCACCACCAGGTCGCAGTAGTGGAACGTCTCGCCTTCTGTCATAGCCCAGTGGCCTGGGTTGTTGGCCACATTTCCAGCATTCAGCAGAACCTTGTTGTAAAAACTTGACCGTGCAAGAGGCCTTGGAACAGCAGTTTCAGACTGTGTTGGCCACGGGGGAACACCTGTACCCGTGTCCACCACCATATCTTTCACGTGAAAAATAGCACATGTTTCGGGTACAGTGAACAGAGGAAATCTATCTGACGTGAGGGAGCAAAACTTGGCGTCGCATAGGCATGGATCGTACACTTTGCCGTTGTAGATGACCAGGCAATTGTTTGTGAGCGTGTACGTGCCCTCAAATCGGTTGTCAACAGAGAATGGGCACTTTGTCGATACAGACTTGATGTCGTAGACGCCGTTGATGTGACAGAATGCCACCTGCTTCAGCTTGAGCTCGCAGCGCTTCCTCCACACGCCCACCACAGACCCCTGCTCTGCTGCAGCCACCTTGAGCTCAGCCTCTTGGTACGCGCTCTGCCTGGCGAGCTCTATGGTGAAGCGGAGGCAGGCGCTGACTGAGGCCGAGTGGCGCACGCCCTGGGCCGCAGGAAACAGGTCGTCCACAAAGTGGTCCACCAAAGACACAGGCGGGCTTATAGCACACGTCAGCGACTGCACCGACTCTCTGCGCTCGGCTGGATTGATGTGGTTGACTATGTTTTGGCGCAGCCAGTCGAAGGACCCGACGCGCAGGCCGGACGTTCCGTTCTGCAGGATGAGATTAGAAGTTCCAGACAGGTCGTTGGTGCCCTTGAGCCACTTGGTTTGGTCTGCCATGATGCCCCAGTGATCCGACACCCACATGGACGGGCACGGCCAGCCTTTCCAGCCTCCCTCCATTTCTATGAGTTTTGCCATCCAACCCGAGAGCTTCGGCTGTTGCACGATTCCTCCTGCTGCACACACATCCTGTATTTCCAAGGTTCCAGTGAGCAAAACCAAGCGCTCACAGACTTCGCTAGGTATCTTACAATGCGTTTCGTCGTACCACCAGCCACAGTAGCAATCGTGCTCCCAGCCTCCTACCTTTAGACTATTGTAACCCTGCACAAAGTAGCTGACATTGAACGTGACTGGGCGCTGAGGAGCCGAGCGCTTGCACATGGCAGAATCCGAAGGCCTGTGGCGGACAGGATAGTGCCAGAACAGCGGGGAGTGCTTGTAAGCTTCCTGCACCAACTTCCTAACAAAGTCCTCTCTGTAGGTCATGTTAATGGTCGTAGAATGGGCGTCCGGGTCGTAGGCATTTGCCAGGGTGGTTGGCCTGCCGTCGCGGAGAGGCAGGGTCATGTGGACCTGCTGCAGAAGCCCTAGGCACATCTCCTGGATGGTGGTTTTGAAGGGGTAACCCAGTTCCGAGACGTGGTATCGGACGACAGGATTGGTTGTGTCGAACATGGCGTCCTCCACCAGCGACTGAAGCTCTAACTTGCTCCAATTGTAAGCGTCTTCGCCTCCCATGTCGTAGAGCAGCCAAGGCCTGTTGTCAAGCCACACTGTCGAGTTCAGATAGACGGCAGCCTTGTCGAAGAGCGACTGGACCATATTCTGGCCCTTGATTTTGGCAAACTCGACCTGAAAGTTGGCAGGCAAGAACGTGCTTTCCTTGCACTGAATGTCGCAGCACGCGTACGAAGCCGGGGAGCCGTCGGGACACGAGCACTTGGTAGTGGAAGGGTCGCAGCTCGGGTCCAGCTTGCAGCACTCAGGCGCTTGCAGGCCGTTGCTGCACTGGCACATGTAGCCACTCAGATCGCCAAGCCACGCCTGCTCCAGCTTGCCTAGGAGTTCATTGACTGCGTCCTGTATGATCTGGTTGTTGGTGGTCGGATCCTGGGTGATCTGGTTGCGGAGAAAATACTTGATGGCAGATCGACGGGCGTGGCTCCCGCATGTGAACGGAGACTTGGAGTCGCGCCGCCCCTGCCTGTCTCGGAGGGCTTCGCCGCTGCAGGGCAGCTGAAAATCTCGCGTCAGCTTGTCGTTGCGGGCCCAGATGGGTTTCACAACGTCTGGCCCAGGCCACACCTCAGCTGAGCTCTCAGCTCCCATCATGTAGCAATCGAAGAATTGGTGCAGCATGTCTCCTTCGGCGCTGAACACCATCACGTTCAGGTTGCTGGCGCTCCATGACTTCATGACATCCAGAGCCTTCGACACATCGAGTTGGATGGACGCGTACGTATTTCGGGCGGCATTGATCTTCTCTGTTGCATCCGCTATCACAGTGGAGTGGTCCACGCCCACAGGGACCTTGTTTGTGGACCGCCCACTCCACACTATGGAGGGAAGCTTGCAGAGCTCCGCCGCTGTCCTCTCGTAGCTGTCCAGGCAGAGCCGGAAGGGAGCTGCCACCGTGCCTCCAAGTTTTGCAGGACCGCTGAACACCTGACACGCGTGGGTTGGAGCGCCCCCGGAAGCTTCGTACTCGAAGAAATCCAGGCTGTTGACATCCTTGGCTCTCAGCCACTCGTTGAGGCAGTAAGCGTTGCTGGAACCCTCGCGCTGGGATTGGAGCAGGCACGCAGACAGACAGCCGCCCTCGGGCATGAGCCAGCAGTCGGGCGTGGGGAGGTCTGCCTGGAGCTTTTCGTGCAGCGAGACGTTGAACAGGACGTGGGCACCGATGTCCCACTGCCGCGACTGGTAGTTTGCCAGGCACCGCTGGTAAACCGCCAGCATTGACACCTATAAAAAGAAACGGGGTATGGCATGGATTTAGATCACGAATCTGTCGATGATCAAGAATCTGTCGATGATGTGGACGAAATATACAACACACCCTTTCGTCCTACCTCTGACAGGTGGCCAGTATTTGAAAATCTAAAAGAAAACACAGACAAACCTACCAGCGAAACATTCAAGCCTTACGATCAAAGCATGGACATATTCATAATCCCGGCCAGCGACGCACGAATGGCTCCCAGAATACGACATGTACGTGCGCCCATCACACCATGGCGATCTCTGCTGCGACTGACGAGCGTGATGTCTGACCTGCTGTCTGTCAAACACGGGGCTTGACGGAGGAGTGCAGGTGCCGCCCGTTGCCACGCAGCTCATGTATTCTTCGAGCTTTGTCTTGCCGCTCGAGCCGCGAGCTGTCAGCATCTGCTCCAGTTCCTGCAAGCTGTACGGATTCCACACGTACTTGGTTGAGCCGTCGTAGTTCATCATGGTGAGGGTGCTGGAGCACCAGAAGCCTTGGTCTCTCCACGTATCGGAGCGGCGCTGTGGCACGATGCGGAACGCCACGTCGCCGCAGGCGCATTCGAAACTGTCTTTGGCACTCATGTCGGGCAGCTTACACCTGCGTATAAAAACAAACAGAACACGTCAGCCATGCCGATGGAATACTACGAGCCCGATATGGACGTATCGTCATTCCTCATGCCTCACCACAACAGGCTGGATTGCGAGCAGACCAACGAAAACAAAGACACAATGACCAGAGTATTAGGTGGAACATGGTACTATGTGGGAGGCTTCTTTCAGTTCGTGGCGGACTCAGTGCTTTCGTGTGGCAACACTTGCCTAGGGCTCATCTCAATGGCCCCCAAGAACGCCCCATCCATGCCCTACTGACCTGTTCCTGTCGATGGTCTGGACCACGTCCTGAAGCCCTGAAATGACACCCTGCATCCAAGTGAGGCTGGCGTCTATGGGATGCACCAATATTTCGAGCCTCATGGTGTTGAAGGCGCTGACCAGCTGATGCACAGCTCCAGTCACGAGCGAACCCTTGTTGTCTGCGCCTGTTCCCTCGCCCTGGGTGCTCTCTGCGAAGAACTGGGACAGGCATTTTCCAGTGCCCTTAGCACCAATCTCCTGAATTTCTGCGTCCCCCAAGGTGATGCTCATCTGGTCTCCGCCCGCCACGGCCAAGATCGAGTTGGCAGTGCACACGAATGTCTTTTGGGTTGCCATCATGGCATAGAGCGGCATCAGGGCTATCTGGTTGAGCAGGTTGGTGGTGGCAGCCATGGTCATGGAAAACAAAATGAAGGCGTTGTTTGAAATGGAAGGCTGATTGGCCTGCACTACCGGTATCTCGCCCACGCTCTGGACCACGCCGTTGATGGAGGATGTGATGATGCTGATGCCTGTGGCCGTCACGTCCTTGGCGGAGCACACGTAGCCGAAGAAGGCCTGGTCTGGCCAGGTGATGGAGCTGGGAGGCTCGACGCCGCCGCTCAGGGCCAGCACCCCTGCCATAGTCTCTGAAACTATGAGCCACGCCCCTTCCGTCAGAGACAGCAGGTTCTGCACTACAGCTCCCAGGTTCATTCCGATGGAGCAGAGCGGCCGGCGCTGGTGGACCATGGTCCCTATGCATCGGGCTATCTGGCACTGGGCCGCAGCGTAGCACAGGCGCTGGAGGCCGAGGTCGTGGCACCCGATGCAGTTATCGAGGGAGCACTTGCGGACCACATCCACCCGCAGCTGCACAGGCATGCCGGCGGCCGAGGATCCCACGACAGCTCCGGACGAGTCCAGCGCGACCTTGGCCATCATGAGCCAGTGCGAGATCTGGTCGGGAGGAGCCGTCACAAGAATGTGCCATACCGATGGGTCGCCCCGCAGGGTGGCGCTCTGGCTGATGAGACCGGCGCTCGTCAAGGTCGTCTTGTAAATAAAGTCCACGTCTGTCCTGTACGTGGTGCAGTCTATCAGCATCGCCTGTTCCCGTGTGCACTTGCGCACCTGCTCTGCCGAAGTTCGAGGCAGCAGAAGCGTCTCGAGGCACTGGTTGGGCATGTCCTGCATGCAGACTGGCCAGCTCGATCCATCCCACACGTTGGAGTCGCACTCTGTGATGGTCGTCATACCGTAGGCAGCAAATCTGAAGCAGTAAGTGGCCTGCGTAGTTGTAAAGGTGCCCACCCTGTCGAGCTTCAGGGCGTCCACCACTATTTGGTTGCCCAAAATCACAAACCGCCTCAGCCGAACAGCCCCAAATCCTGCAGCGTCAGACAGCTTGACGCAATTTACGTGGCATATCCAGAGCGCAGTCTCTGTCAATACAAGGAGCCTGAAGGATTCCCAGAAGTTGATAGGATTCAGGTCAAAGACAAACCCAGTCTGAAGGGCTCCAGTCACGAGGTTCTCGACTATCCACGACTGCTTTCCGCGCCGCACGTTTGCGCCTATCTGCACTGGCACGCAGAAGCTGATCACCTCGAGCATTCCCTGGCCGTTTTCACCAGCCAGCAAAATGCACCTGTCTTTGTAGGGACCCACTTCCTGCACATTTCCGCAGGGGTAGGTGCAATTGTAGAGCTCGAGCATGGCCAGCGGCCGCACAGGCATGTACGTGTCGTCGTCAATTGAGTTAAAGAATAGACTCTGAACATTTTCCGTGACAGTTTCCGTGACAGGGAGTTCCAAGTTGAGAGCTTCAAAGGCCTGAAACTCGCTCAGACACCGGATCCTGCACGTCTGGGTCTTGCCGCAGACCCGAAAGTAGTCCACCGGCTGCGGGATTAGCGTCAGCACGTAAGGGTTGTCCGCGTAATTATTGCAGTCTCCCACGAAGTTGGTCTGAATGAAGTAGTCCATGACACTGGCGAGCTCGCGCGCTCCCGCCTCAAGCAGCGCAAACATCTCGTCCAGGGACTCAGTGAAGTGGGTCTGGGTCATCTTCACTATAGTTGGGCAGGCCTCGCCGTGGTCCAGCAGCATGAGAGCGTTGAGCATGGGCTTTTGCAGGTCGGGCGCGTCGGGCCAGCAGCTGTTTTTGACGAAAGTGGTGAACTCCGAGCCTGTGCTTCTGATGCACACGCAGTCCATGAGCGGGACGTCCACGAAAAATACAGACGCCATGGTGATAAATCCCTTCTGCATTTCCACCCACGCCGTGCACCACCTGTTGACGAGCCGCCCCAAGGGAGTGTTGTAGCCAGCCATGATGGCAAAGCCGCCGCACGTCCGGCGCATGCGCTGCAGCACAATGTCGTCGTAGTCCTTTTGACCGTCGGATATGATGTTCCAGAATATGTTGGCGACGGTCCTGGAGCCCTGGCTGGCCTCCAATATCTGCATCAGCATGCGTGAGCCCATCCTGTAGTAGAAGTGTGCGTTGGCTATGGGATTCTTCATGGCCAAATTGGCAGACTGTATGGGAGTGGGTAGGGCGCTGAGCGACTGCGACAGCACCTCCGTGATCTTGGCTGGGTCCACCTCTCCTGCGTTGGACAGACTCGAGGCGACGCCCGGCAGCATGGCGACGGCCCCGCCGTTCTCTGCCACCACCACAGCTCCGTTGATGAAGGTTTGGGGCGTGCCCGGGCCAAACGAGTCGGCTATGATGTTAAACGTCATCCAAAACAGCGTGTTGCAGCGGAATATGCTTGCAAAAAAGTCGTCCAGGCTCAGCAGCTCCGATCCACAGCTCTTGAGGACGCTGTGGCCTCGATTCAGGAGCGGGCACTTGCCGCCCGTGAGCTGCAGTATAACAGGAAAGCTCAAGAGCAGGTTAATGGGGAGCCTCAAAAAGTAGATTATTGACGCTACGGCTTCGCTTAGCAGGGAGCCCAGATTGGGCATGCGCCGCTGGCTGGGGCACAGGAAACCCTGGGCCAGCGCGGGGCTGGAGGCCTCGGGCATCCAGAGCGTGTCGTTGCGCTGCTCCAGTGTATTGGGGTTGACCCATATGGTGACGTACTCTGCTTTGGACTTGTCTATGGGCCTGAGCGTCACAGTGTTGACGTTGGCCAGGGTCGTACGCAGCACTGTGAGGGCAAGGTTGTCTTCGTTAACGTAGTCTAGGTCCACCGCCATCACATTAAAGGGCACGTCGCACAGCGCCTCGTCAAATTCTTCAAAGTCGAGGGACTGGACCAATCTGGTGAGGACGCTTTGCTGCTCAGGGCACTCCCGCACCCCGTTGATCTCCGGGCAGTAGATGTAGGGATCCATGCGCCACAGCCTGATGCCACCGTAGCTGCTAATCACGCTGATCTGGAGCTTGTTGGTGTTATTGTTGTTGCGATTTTTGCAGTACACAGAAAAAGCATAGAACGGCTCGAGAGATGGATTGGTGACCCAGAACAGATAGCGCTGCGTGGTGGTGCCCAGCACGTGGCCATTGGAAGTGTGGTCGTAGCCGTAAGGAATGGCAGCCTTGCAGCCGGACGCTGACTGGCACTGAATGTCGATGTTATCGCAATTGGACGGTGTTTTGCAGGGCCCCAAGCTGGGAATGTTCTGGTTGAGCGGAATTACGGTGAACTCGTTGGCCTGGCTGCCAAATATGCGCTGTACGCTGATGGACCACGTGGGCTTGCCATCCAGCCCTACTTGGCCTTGCACTGCTGTCAGGGCCAGGTCTCCAGCGAAAAGAAATGGCTGGTCGTCCAATATGATGGAAGAGTGGCCTGTGTACTCAGACATGGCCGTGCGAGGCATGCGCGAGATGGTCTCTGGATTCTGGGTGCAGTTCTGCGGGGCGGGAAACGCGCCAGACAGGCCGTACACCGAGTTGGGGAGCGTCACGCGGATGGGGAGCCCGTCTGCAGACACGCCATCCAACACAGTGGCGCTGGCGTTGGGTCGCATGGAGAACAGGCCGCAGTCTCGCCTTAGCAGCGTCACGCCGTCGTCCCACTCGTCTGCATCGTACAGGACCAGCGCCTGCGAGCCAGAGCCCCTCACGTGGAGCGCCATGCAGTAGGGAAAGCACGACGCCTGCTTGAAGCTATTGATGCATACCGGGTCCACGCCGTCCACCGAGCACATGGGGCGGATCCAGACGGCGGCGTCGGCCATCAAGCACGTCCCCTTGGTGGCGCAGCCGACGTCCTGGGCATACGAGCCGTCCGCGCGCTGGACCCTGGTTGCAGTGAACCTGGACACGGGCCAGCGCACGCTCTCCACCCTGACCATGACCCTGTTGCACTGAAGGAACATGGCCGTGCTCGGCAGCTGCAGCTTGAGCTGCACGGTCCTGTCTTGGCTGGACACTGCGTCCGTGAACATGGCCACCCCGCACGTCAGTTGAATGCCCGCAGACCCGTAGTCGCACCTGCACCCCATCAGAGCCGTCGTGTCGTCGCCTTTCGGGTCGTGATCTGCGTCGTGGAAGTGCGATATGGCCGCGATCCCATACTTTACGTCTACGTCAAATGGAAACGCATTTGGATGCACCACCGTCTGCCAGTCC
>Ga0172367_10003269_pt1 | contig 21259 bp, 34 predicted proteins | sample Lak10m_FD_114542 | JGI IMG/M metagenome (GOLD analysis project Ga0172367, IMG submission 114542) | Freshwater microbial communities from Kabuno Bay, South-Kivu, Congo - kab_022012_10m | ecosystem: Environmental > Aquatic > Freshwater > Lake | place: Democratic Republic of the Congo: South-Kivu... | reverse complement strand
TTGCTCATAGGTGAGGGAGTCTCTCTCAGCACGATGTTGGTGTGTTTTCGCATCACCAAGGTTTTGATACGGCTGACTAGATCCTGAGCGAATCTGATTTTGGTTTCGCCCTGTGGTGTGGTACTGATGCCCACCACTCTGTATGTTTTTGCGTCCATTTGGTTATTGGCTCTTCTTTCTTTGGTTGTGGCTGTAATGATTCCATCATTAACGCCTGTTGTTTATGTGCATGTATTACACACACACTGTTACAGTACATTATAGCATCTATGGCCCTGCAGTCAAGCAAAATGGTATTGGCACTGTCAAATAAAAGTGTTCACAATCAATGGGTTACAGAGGGTGCTTTACCAAAATGCATAGAGGTTCGAACGCCATTGGGGGAACCCTGGTGAATCTGTAGTGGCACTATGGGGCAGTGTGGGGGCACGGTGAGTGAGATTAGGGGGGTTCAGCATCTTTTGAACCGTGAGAAGTGGTTTTTCTGAGAAACAGGGTGCAAAAAAATTCGGCTGTGGTAGGCATCGACAGGCATAGTTAAAATACTCTATGCCCACGCACACACCGCTGTTGCACCTCAGCTCGCCCACTCCCAACTCTGCCAATTCCAAATGTGCCCACATAATCCTTCCGAGCTCGCAGCGAGGCCTACTGCCAATACCATTTTGCTCGCAGCGAGGCCTACCCTGCGCCTAGGGTGCCACACATCGATCGCAGCGAGCTCTACCCAGCCCCACCCTTGGAGCCATAGGTACATCATGTGACACTGTGCTTGTCTTGCACTCAATCACACCCCACCCTTGCAACACTGGCACCGCCATAGGACTACCATAGCACACACTGGGCAACACTGGAGAAGTCAAAAGGCGCCACCGCAGGCAACTACATTGCTACTGCCCACAGAGCATGAGAATTTTCTGGCGGCCGCACTTCGTGCGTGAGGGGCCATTGGCAGGTGCCAAAATCTGGCGCGCCGCCCTAGGGGGCTGAGGGGCCTATGCCCTATGAGTTTTTGGTTGGGCTAAATATGCTCATGCCACGCTTGATCATGTACACTCTGATTTGGTACTGGGGCTATCATCTCTATCACACTGTGGGTTGATTCACTGCTATGGAACTAGATGATTTCATCACCCTGTGCGTGGTCGTCACTCTCACTGGGTGCTTTGTGCTGTTGATTGCGCTGTTGGCCTAAACTCTCGCGCCACTCTCTGATGCGTTTGATCACAGCCGCATAGCTGGGCAGCATGGTGGGGGGCAACTGATCACCCCTCAGCTCTGATTCTGGCTGTGTGACATCACGACGATAGCCATAGCCTGTGCCACCCCTGCCTCTGTGATGCAGATCTCTGTCATAGGTGCTGTGGTGCTGACGAGCCTCATGCAGCTGGGTGCCTTCACTCTGGGGGGGTTGATCCTCCCGTGGTCGGGTGGTGCGATTCTCACCCTGATTGCGATTGCGATTACGGTTGCGATTACGGTTGCGATGGCGTCGGCGTCGTCTGTGGCCTGAACCCTGACCCTGTCTGTGCTGTTCACCCTCTGGGGTGGTGACCACTGCCACGCCCTGGGGCGGAGCGGTCTGCTCTTCTGAATTCATTGTGAACTGTACTTATGCTGTGGGGCAGTTAAATACACACATTATGACTGGTAGATTGATCATCGTGGGGGACAGTTTCTGTCAGCTGCCCCGAGACACAGACTCTTTTAGAAATTGGTGTCAACAGGCAGCCACGCTGCTGGATATGCCCCTAGTGGTGTGTGCTGAGCGTGGGGTCAGTCAGGATTGGCAGTGGGAGCAGTTGCGCCAGCTGATGCCCAGCATCACCACATCAGATCGTTTGATAGTGGTGCTGACCCACTGTGAGCGTCAGTGGTTTGATGAACACAAGCCCGGTTTCACTCATGTGAATGTGGGAGATCTGCCAGACCATTTGGGCGCAGACAAAGCAGAAGCCATACGCCAGTGGTGTGTGCATCTGCAGAGACCCGAGCTGGATCTACAACATCAGATGCATCGCTTGGGCTGGTTGCATGCCCAGATACACATCAGATCTCTGCAGCCTGCATGGATACTGCCAGGATTCACACCGCACTGGCTGGTGCGCCGGATCCGCACCACCAATCAGGAGATCATGGATCTGTATGGTTTGCGAGATCTGAACTGTCTTAGATTCACTGAGCAAAACCTCAATGAAGATGTGCAGCATCAAGAAATGACCCCGGGCGAAAGCACCAACAGTGTGTTTAAAGGCATAGACACTCGCTACAATCACTTGCTCAAACGCAATCATGAGATACTGGCCGAGCGTGTGGCAATGGCCATCCGTCAATGCCAGCCCATAGATCTCAGAGACCCCCGCTGGCAAAAAGGAGTGTTGAATCCCCTCATTTGGCACAATGAAGCATTCCTGCTGGCTGAAATGGATCACAATCTTCTGCAACAGCGCCGAGTGGTACTGGAGCGACATCAAGGCACACTGCTGGACAAAACTTGGATAGGCCAATGGTTTCACCCAAAAAAAAAATAACCACGATGTATCATCATAGACCATGGCCAGATGATGATGAACGAGACTTCACATGGGGTGAGTTGATATTTTTGGCCCTGATTGTGGCAGTGATATGGGCAGTGTACTGGCTGATCATACATTGGGTGGATCATTGGGTGGGTGATTGGCTCTCGTGGTATGTGGAGTTGCTGAGTCCCGTGATGGCCTTGCCCCTGCTGTGGCTGTTCAACCGTTATGGTCGCAACCCTCTGCACTGGTGGCCCATGCTGTGGGGTCATGTGGTGCGACTGGAAGAACACAATGCAGAGCTGGTGCTGATGGATCAGGCAGCAGTGGTTAAGGTCATGGGCGGACCCATGCGAGTGTGGTGTGATATCCGAGACAAAGGCGATGTGTACCTAAAATTCCGCCGCAAGCGAGATGCTGTGTGGTTTGGACTGTTTCCTTACTTTCGTAGCCGCAAAAGTAAACGGCAAAAAAATTAATTCAAATAAATTTGCATGAACATTTCTTGCAATCTTTGGGAAAACCGTGTTTTTGTGGTGTTGCGGAAATGATGCCAGTTGTGTTCCAGTTTAGGTTGCACCAGGGCAAATTTTTGATCCTTTTCTTTTTTGGTTAATCTACAAAAAGCCATCACCTGCTGCACCACAGCCTTAACTCGGGCTCCGCCGTCGGTCAAATCATCATAGGATTCATCAAAAAATTCTGGAAAAGTTTCATAACCCAGTCTGCGTAGTTGCATCAAAGAATGTCTTGCACCCAAAACAATTAAAGGATGACCATGTGCCAATGGTTTAAAAATTTTTTCTGTGATATGCAAACTCCCGCCTTCGCACAATCCTGTTTCTGTGACCAAGCTGAAATAAGAGGACGCATAGTGCTGGGGATTGAAATGCACTGCCACACCAGTGGGTTGATTAAAGTGCAAATTTTCAGGCCAATCAAGATAGATCGGTTTCATATTTTTTGCATACCAATGCAAATGATCCAGTAAAGCACTAAAATACTCTTGGTCTTCCGAAGTCATCTCACTGTGAGCCGAATTCACATCCTGATGCATTTCACGCAGCATCTCATAGTAGTCTGCAGGTAAATGTTTGATATATGAATTTTGAGTCAAAGCCATGTTCCAACTAACCAAACTATCCTGAATCAAATCAAATCTGTGCAGTTCACTGATTAACATCAAACGATGCATGGCCAATTTATAATTGTAACAAAGAAAATTTTTAGTTTTCATAGGCACTTGTCCCAATTGATCAGCATATTGACCAGCGTAGCCCTTGCTTAAATTACTGTAATAAAGATAATCATTGTAACTGAATCCAAACACCCGAGAAAATTGATGCTGAGGTAGAATTTTATTTTGATTTATGAATCTTTGATAGTTTTGTGGCAAAAGACAATCTCCGGTCACAAGATATTTTTGTGCAGAATCAAACCCATACTGACTGGCGCATTGATGCAGATTGAGACACCAATGTTGTAGGTCAGTGGAATTACCCATCACATCCAAATCCAAACCAGCATCTGGAAAATAAAACATCAATTTTAATTTTTTCGTTGTCATCAAATGTTTGAATTCCATACTGATGTTTTGGAAAATATAATCAGGTTGAGCATATTTGTGTCTCACTAATTCTATCACGTATAAATTTAAACTTTGATCATCAGTAATTTTATGATTTTTGTCCGTGATCACATTAAACTTAATTTCTGCTTCTGTGAGATTAGATTCAAAATTCATCAAAGGTTCTATATCATCTTTGTAACCTATGGGGAAACCGTTATAATTTTGACCATCAATTTTCTGATCATAAAAAAGATTTACAATCATCTAATGTTAGCCACCACTATGTTGCCACTCACACTGATACGATAATCTTGGCTGGTGTAGAATGGATACACACAGTGGGCCATGCGTGCCGGAAACATCAGCATGCGAGCTTCCCATGTGCGATCTGCTGCCACCACCATGGTGGCCAAATCACCTATGGTGTTGTTGTACAGCAGTTCAAAACAACCTGCTGCATTTTTGACTCCGTGACGACCAGGCGAATGATCCAATTCTTGTTTGATGTCATAGGGCACCTGCACCCAGATCACAAAACTCAGCAGACCCGAATGAGTGTGATTGGGATTGAATTCTGTGGCTTTTTGAAAATTGCACCACAACCCATCCAGTGCCATGTATGAGCCCTGTGATAGATCACGCATGTTTTTTTGTTGATAAATTTCAGCTATCTGCAGTATGAATGATTCCACCTGAGCTCGACAAGTTTTGAGTGCGTACTCTTTCTCCAAGTTGCCAGCCAATTTAGAATTCACAGCTTCGTGCTGAGCGAAATCAGTTTGAATTTGGTCCACTTCAGCACGTATGGCTGCCATCACCATGGTGGGCACTTTGACTTCCAAAACCCCCACATTGGGCAGGTCCATGGGTCTGTATTCTATGTGCATTGATGTCATATGTGGTACTTATGGTATCAAAACAGTTCTGCACACAAAAAAAGAACCATGTGGGACCGTGTGTGTTGAACATAAATATTGGTATGAGATTCAATGAATTCAAACTGGTGGAACTTAAACTAGAAAAAACCGAAAACTACATGGGTTGGCGCATAGAAGTGATTCGCAGCGATCGCATCAAACCGCCCTATGTGGCCACAGCCAAAGACACATTGGGTCGTGTGAAAGATGTGGAAATACGTGCAGGCAGTACTGTGAGTGCGGATGATGCCATAGACAATGTGAAAAAAGAAATACAAAAAAAATATCCAGAAAAAGGAGACACTCATACCAGACAAACCACGCTGTTTTTCAATGTGCAGAGCAATGATTTGATAGAACCCTACATCAAAGTGGACCTAGTGGCAGGTCAGTTGAGTTTGATTGCGGGCAATGGTGGCAAACAAAGTGATGCCGAATACGCACAGGCAGGATTCAGACCTGTGTTTGATCGCAGATCCGACAAAGCCAAAGCAGATCCATATTCTAGTTTTCAACCCATCATCAACATGCTCAAAGACGATCTTAACCGATTGAAACTCAAACTCAACGGTATCTATGAGATAGGTGACAGCAATGGCAAAGATGAAATGGGCAATGCCATTCATCCATTGACCTATCTAGGCCAAACCATTGCCACTACCAGAGTGGTTCAAAACAAACCAGTGTTCACAGTGGGCACCGAAAGAGCAGTATGAGATTCAAAGAATTCAAAATAAAAATAAATGAAGCAACCTTAGCTAGGTCCACTCCAACCAGTATACCTAAATATCTTGCTCAACTCAATCAACAGTTGTCCACAAATCAACCTATTGCTATCGGAGATCAAGGTGAAGAACAATTGATACCTGATCCAAAACAAAAAGTATCCAATCTTGAAGATAAAATCAAAGGCAAAATTAACAACATGAGTACCGAAATATCGGTAAAAAAAGTTTACAAATCTTCCGAGATCAAAAAAAACGATGCCGATGTAAAAGGAAACACCAGCGTAAAATTTAATTTAGGTAATGCTACCGAAGGCATGCTCGCCACTGCTATTTTTCAAAGGTTAATATCTAATCATGATTTATCTTTGAAAGAGTTAAAAGACGCACTAACTTCTTTACCAGCACACAATTTAACAGGAGTGAATGTTGGACCAGTTAAAATACAAGATTCTAATAATAAAATAGACCAAATACAACTTTATATCAAGTTAGACAAAGGCAGTTATGAAGGAATTAAAAATGCCGAATCTTTAACAAATCTTACAGGACACTTGACTTCAATTACAAATTATGTCAATCAAGAAGAAATTAAAACGTTAAAAAATGAATTTAAAAATAATAAATCTGTTGATTCTGTAAAAGTAATTGCTGACGGCGTAACAGATGCAAAAAACTCTAAAGTGGATGTAGAAGTTGTCTATATAAATGCTCAAGGAAAAAAAAACACTGTAAGATATGAACGATCTGTAAAAACTGGAGGAGTAAAACAATTTGGCCAAGTAACCACAGGAGGAGCCAAAGACGAAGATGAAAAAGGAACCAGTGTTACCAGAACAGAAAGATATGATTTACAAGAAGAATTTTGGGATGATTTTGGAATTGATATAAGTGCCAGCGAAGAAGATTTTGATGACGCAGATGATTTTGTAAAAGCATATGATTTTACCTACGCAGAAGCAGCTAAACAATTAAATTCGCAATTAAAAGGCGACAATGATAAAAAAGAAAAACGCACGGTAAAAAGAATTTTCGATGTAATTAAAAAACATGGGCGAGGTGATAGACCAAATGTTAAAACTATAGACTTTGGTCATAAAGGTTATAAAATTTTAGACTATGAAAAATTAGATAAATTTGTTAAAGAAACCGATCTCAGTGCGAAATTTGAAGTAGAAAGTTCCCAACCAACAGTGACTATCCAAGATCAATTTGGTAAAAAATTTTTAACCATACGATTATACGTAACAGATCGTAAAATGACCAATTTGATAGAAAGAGGCCCAGGTTTAGAACAAATTATAAAAGTTAAAGAAGGTTAGATTAAATTTAAATCAATTGAACTTCCACAGCCTCAGCACCACGACGATACCAACTCCAAGTGTTGGATTCAATCTGTTGGGGAGTGCCGCACCATTCAGTGATGAATTCTGTTTCGGCAGTGGTGATTCGCACCCAATATCTATCGCCCCGTGTGCGTTGAGGCACAGTGAAGTCCACACGTCCACACACCATGTCTTCAGAACCAATAGGCCATTTTTGAACAAATTTTTTTTTCATATTGGTGGAGGCGATCAGGATCGAACTGACTACCTCTTGACTGCCAGCCAAGCGCTCTACCAAATGAGCTACGCCCCCGTGTGTGTATTATATGACAATTTATTACCAAAGTCAACACCATACTCATAAATATTTGCATGATTCTACAACCTAAATACAGATTCTTCAATGAAAGATTAGTGCTATTGAAACTGGCAGACATCTATGACCGTCATCCTGTTAATCCAGCCCACATGGACAAAGTAAGAAAGAGCATGCTCAAAGTGGGACTGCTGTTGCCCATGGTGGTGGATCATAAAAAACACATTGTGAGTGGCAGTCATCGTCTCAAAGTGATTCGTGAGATGGGTCAGCACAGACAGAGTTTGTTCTATGTGGCACGCACCCCAGCAGAGATTAAATTTTTTGATGCACTTGGCAAAGCAGTGTATCAGCAGCACAAATTGGGCACAGTGGATCACACACTGCAATTCATGTTTGAAGGGGAATATCTACGCCACACCCGAGCAGTGCAACATCTATTTCAAGCACCCCGTACCAAATAATTAAAATTTACAACTCAACTGACCACCTGGTCTGATCTGTTCTCGCAGTTCTGCCATGTTGGGTATGACGGACTTTTTTTCAGTGACGTCTTTGGTATTGACATTGATATTTTGATCACGTTCCATGGTGGGATTGACGGCACAGTCCTGCACCACACACGAACTCAACCATATCAAAATTATGAGATATTTCATACAAAATTCACAGCACACCACACCATTACATAGTAAATCACAAAGTGGGTGATCTGATCTGTAGTCTGCAACACCCAATAGCCTCGAGGATTGGTGAGTTCAGTCCAACCCAAACGTCTAGCAATACGAGTTTTGCCCCAGTCTATGTGCCAGTGTGTTACATAGTCCACCACCAACATCACCACAGCCAACCACCACCATCCCCAACATAGTAAAAAAACCAAAGCCGTTAGAGTGGCGTGATGTCCAGCATGACGGTGAGCTTTTGGATCCAGATAATTCCATTTTTGACTGGGTTTGATGTAGAGTGCCTGCAGATACAGATCTGCTATGAAGTGTTTGATGGCCAACAGTAAAAAAGCAATAGTAATCATGGTCTCAGTTGGTTATGTTTGATTTTGATCATTGTCAACAAATTGTGCAAAAAATATATTTCGGTGGTGCAACCATTGATCAGTGAGACGCAAAATTCCTACCGAATCTCTGTAGGCTGATCCTGTGAGTTTGAGATACAACAGATCACATGCTCCAGTAATTTTACTATGACCCAATTCTAGAACCCGTTGTTCCAGCTCTTTTTTGTGTCTTCCATAGTCTGGATAGTCCACTGTGTCTGCCAAATCATCTGCGGCCACGCTGCCTGAAATGATCATGGCGCCCACTCGATGGTGCAGTCTGTTGAGAAATTTTAATTGGAGTTCTTTGCAGTAAGCATTGTTGATAAACAGTTCACAGCCGTCTGCTGCCGCTACCACCTGTTCAAAATGTTCGTGAAGATTCCAACCATCATTGTTGATCTGACCAAAACCCATCACTTCCAAACCCATCACCTCCTGATATTTGAAATGCTCATACCAAGCCCGGCCCAATCCTCTGCCATGACCTGTGATAATATACCTTTTTTTCATACAATAACGTCTTTACAAGGGTGAATATTCAAGAATACTTATGCAGCACACCCAGTGCCAAAACTATTTGAAATCAGGGCCGGATATCCATGCCACCACCGAATGTCTCACTCCCAATTCCAATGGTTCCACACCGTGCATGATGTGACTGGGAAATACCAAAACCTTGCCAGCTTGGGTTTGCATGTATTGGCGATGATGCAGATCCTGTTGAAAGTAAAACCTGCCACCCTCATAGTCATCATTCAGCATGAGTATCACTGTGAGTTTGCGTACCAGTTCATCCGACAGTCTGGCAGTGTCCACGTGGGCATCATAGCGATCACCGCCCTCACCATACTGCAATAATTCCAATTGTGTGGGTCCACCCAGCTGATACTGCCAGCACTGACGATTGGCCATGTGAGCCAATGCATACATCTGTAGGCTGATGGGATGAAATTCGTTCATGGGTTTGGTTTTGACTCTGCGTATGTTGTGGGCATGTTCCTGCTGGTCGCCAATGGTGCCTGGCTGTGAAGGCCATGATACACTGTCCTGCATCAACTGCTGTATGTGCTGCTGGGGAATCTGTGCGGGAAATTCCCAATACAAGTAATCCTGTTTCATAGCATCAACCAAGTGGCCAATAGGCTGATCTCCCACAGCCATTCCACCATGCTGAGCACAATCATCAACAGTACAGCAATTATGATCCAATCCGAAACTTTCATAGCACACATATAATTACCACAGTTTGTGGTGAGTGTCAATATTTTTGATTGCCAATGGATCACCATATAAATATTTGCATGTTGAAGCAATACATGGTAATAGTGATTTTCTCTATGGTACTGGGCACAGTGGCTTTGATTGCTGTGAGCCTAATCTAAAGATTTTTTCAAGGATCCCATAAATAATTTTTGAAGGAGATCCTGCATGGAAGTCATCATAGCCATCAGCATAATCACAGTGATCCTGGGATCATTAATTTATATCTATTTGGATGTGTATCTCCATCCAGGTTCCTATTTGAAGAAACCACGACGTAAGAAAAAAAATCGCAAAAAAAAATAGTTGGTGCACCCACCAGGAATCGAACCTGGACCGGAAGTTTCGAAGACTTCCATGATATCCGTTTCACCATGGGTGCTGGTGGCGCACCTGGCGGGAATCGAACCCACAGCCTCCGGTTCCGCAAACCGACGATCTATCCGTTGATCTACAGGTGCTCTTGGCTGGGGAGGATGGGATCGAACCACCATAGTCAGATTCAAAGTCTGAAGTCCTACCATTAGACGACTCCCTAATGTATGGTGGGCATCGTAAGAATCGAACTTACCACCCCTTGCGTGTCGAGCAAGTGTTCTACCACTGAACTAGATGCCCTTATGGTCGGGATGACTGGATTCGAACCAGCGACCTCCTGGACCCCATCCAGGCGCCCTACCAGGCTGGGCCACACCCCGTTGTTGTATAGTATATGTGATTTTGGTTGAGAAATCAACCTTTTATATGGGTGCGGTGCCGTCTTCCATCAAATGACTGTCCACACAGCGAATCACCACATCCTGAATGCCCAAGTCTGGATATTTCAAAGAAGTTTTCAGCATGGATGCTCGTTTGGTGTCGGAGGCCGCTTCACACTGTTGCAGTGTGGCATATTCACGCATGGGATCTTCCTGCATGGTGGTGATGTATGGATAACCGCCCATATCCAGTTGTAGAAGCATGATCAGCATGACGTAGGTGTTCATACAGTATTTAACTATATGATGTTTGGAGCGGGTGATACACCCGCTTGTCTTGGCGCTCCCACAGAGAATCGAACTCTGCTTTTATGGATGAAAACCATATGTCCTAACCGATAGACGATGGGAGCATTGGTGGGAGAAGAGGGACTTGAACCCTCAAGCCATTGCTGGCGCTGCATTTTGAGTGCAGTTCGTATGCATTCCGACATTCTCCCATATGATCCATAGCCGGGATTATGTTCTATGCCGTCATCTGTCTTGGCGTCCCACCCACAGTGTGCCTGACCATTCACTGTCTACATGGACTCGCACCCGTCAGGAGTGTCCCGAGCTTCCTCAGCCATATGGCCGCGACGGCTCGATCATGTGATTATTATAACAAATTATTTTGCTAAGAGCAATTGGAAATTATTTGCGAAACAATCTATCCCAGAACACTGCAAGATAGAACACACCCACCAAACCCCAGAATCCCAGCAGCCAAGCGAGATACACACGCCAATTCTCAAAGTCCCACACAAAACCCAACACAATCAGAACGATCCACAGTGTGTCCAGCAGACTGTGAGTGTACTGCCATCGCACACCATAACGATCAATCAATTGCTGACGTTTTTCAGCCAAATAAGGAGATGCATGACGCAGGATCACAAATCCTTCATTCAGTATCATCAACACGAAACCAAAATAGAATATCATTGGTGTGATTATTTACTGTGAGTCTTCAGAGTTGGGTCTGGGTTTGAAAGTGTGTCGAACCCTCTCATAGGCTCTGGCAGCACATTCGGGTCCACACAGTATTTTGGTGGCGTGACCCACATCATAGTCTCTGGGATCTATCCAATACACAGGGTTAGGCACTGGTGTATCACAGATCCAACACTGCAATTTTTCCACATTGGTGGGCAACATCAGTTCAATTGATACTGCATGTCACCAGCCACCACATAACGGTTCTCTTTGCTGGTGCAGATGCCGGGTCTATGCCACACATCTGATGGATATATCAGCCATGTGTGGGGTTGGGGAGTGATGTAGAATGTTTCTTTGAGATCTGCGGCTGTGGCGAATTCTGTGCCAGTGGTGTCGGGATTGGGTTCATCTTTGGGTATGTGAACATAGTAGATGCCACTCAGTTTGGGATAGGTTTGATCTTGATGATGGTGATGCCACAGACGTTCTCTTTCCAAATTGTCCTGCACACAGGTTTGAAAACTCCATGCATTGATGCCTTTGATACGAACTTCCTTGCCCAAGTAGAAAAAACAGCTCATAATGAAAGTCATACGCATTTTTAAAAATGTGGGAGTCTGACGAGCAAATATATTCTCTTTGGTCTGATATTTGGGCGAATGCTTCTCATCAAAGTAATTGCCCGCGGCTATGATCTCCTGCACTGTGTGGATGATGTGCTGATTGTCAGCGGCATCAATTAGGCCTGAATAATCATATTTGCGAAAGATATCGTTCTCTTGAATGATTTTGGTCATGGCAGCAATATTTAATGATGGTATTACTGTCTGTGACAGGAATTGATGTGTGTGTCAGCATACTGCTGTATTTTTGCAATCAGTAGACCCAATCCATTCTGTCTTTGCACACTCAACAGTTCAGCCATGCCCAAAGGAGCAAAGTGTTCTCTTCGGATTTTGGTGAGGGTGCCACATCTTTCACCACTCAAACAGTCCAACACCATGTAGGCAGTGCCACGGGTGATGAAAGCATCTGCATCTGCTGCGAGTATCAGTGTGTCAGCTTTGAATTGGGGCACCAGCCAAAGATTGCTGGCACAACCGTGTATGCGAAATGATTCTATTTTAAAATTGTCCGCCAGTGGAGTCAGTTTGCGACCCAACTCTATGATGTATTCCAATCTGTCCATACCACTCAAAGATTGCAAATTGTTGGCCCAGTGTGTGATTTTCTTTTGTATCCTTGCGTTCATCGGTATCTGGAATCAAACTCTTCCTTCCAACTTTTGGTTATGCCGAAGTCCTGCTGTTCTTGATACAGTTGTTCGTCCCACGTTTTTATGACTTCCTCACAGTCTGCCCAGCCCCATTCAATTAGATTGGCCTGAGTGATGGCTTGATCTTCTGTGTGCATGGTTTGAGAGTATGCATATTCATATCTTTTTTCAGATGTTCTGCGGAATACCATTATCTCGTAGGTATTCATCCAGTTGCGTTTGATCTGTGCTGTGAATTCTGTTTTGGGTTTCTCCACACCTCGGCGCAGACTCCAATGCTTGTAATATTTAGAGCGAGCCTTGACCATTCTTTTGGCGATTATAGTAATATTTTTTGAATTGTTTGTCTTCAAAGTATATTTTAAGATCTCTTTTGTCACATTGTTTTTGCTCAATCAATTGACACAATTTGTCGTAGTGCATTTGTATTTTAAGTGTTTGGATTTTTTCATTAGCGTCAGTCATGCTAATCCTCATTTGTTAAATTCTATTATCGGCCACCCACAGCAACAGCATCAGTCCAACCTCGCCAGCCACAGGGTCAACAACACGAAAAACGCGGTCATGCCCAAAAGGAACAATAAGCCCTCAATTGGGATAAATTTGGATATCAACACCAGCAACACTGCCAAACCAAGAAATAAAATTATATTTTTTAGCATATCACTCTGTTTCGTGTGCCTGCCAAAGTTTGTCGGTGCCACCCAAATGCCCCCAATCACTGTCCACCACCAGTTTGGAACTGATACCGCCTCTGGGTCTGAATCCTATTTCTATACGCACTCTCATGGGTTGATATATTTCTTTGATGTGCTTGTAAAGCATGTCTAGGCATCTCTCATAGCTCATGATGGTGTCTCTGTATTGATAGAGATACAATTTAAAGCTCTTGAGTTCGATGGTCTTGAGATTGCCATAAAACCATATGCGGATCACTCCAAAGTCTGGCTGCTCTTGAGCACCCAAGAAAGTGAATTCAGGTATGTGAATGCGTTGTTCATAACCCTTGGCTTGATTGGGCAATGACTTGAGTATATTCTTATCTATGCTGTGCCAAAGTTTGCTCATTCTGATAGGTAATCACAAAGTTTGATGGCCAACCACACTGCCAAAGCGAACACTGCCAGTTGTAAACCTGTGAGCAGTATTGCTGTGACCACACCCATGTTGAAGCCTATTCGTTCACCATGCCGTAGAATGTCACTCTACTGTTGCTGCCATACTGTGCCTGCACTGCTTGAGTAGCCTGCGTGATGTTAAGAGCACGTTGCTCCACTATGACTCCTGGCGATTTGTTGTCAATCAAAACCAAAAATCTAAATGTCTTCATTGGTATGCTCATTGTGCCTCCTGGTTAGTTATATTATAAGTTCTATTCATTCCAATGTCAATCCAAAAGAACCATGTATTCTTTGGGATAATGTTCACGGAACCAATCCAAACCCTGCTCCATGATTTCTGCCTCACCCAATTGTTCTGCACCCTTGATGCAGTCATACACGGCCACTGCCTGTGGAGTCAGCATCACACTTGCACCTGAGTATGGATTCTTGACCTCCACATCAGTCTTGTCCATGATCACTATGGGAAATGGATCTTTGATTTTGTTGGTGATGCTCATTATTTTTTGACCTCGTCTGCTTTGGTAGTGAATAAACTTTTGATATATTCCCAGTTTTGTTTCTCCTGTTCAAACTTCAAAGTTTCGTTCCAACTGTCCTTTTGGAACTGTTTGGTCTCTGCCCACCAGTTGCCCACTCCCAAAGATATGTTCTCAGGCAATTTTTCTATGGTCACTCCCAATGCTGTGACATCTTTGGATATGTTGGTGCTGACTTCCTCATACCACTTTGTGATGGCATCCTGAGCCTCTTTCACTGTTTCATTGGCAGGTAATGGTGCTGTCATGCCATATATGATGGCCGCCGCCACCATCAGTATTTTCAATATGTCGTTCATTTTTTCTCCTTTGGTTGTTGTTTTACTTGTAAATCTTATAAGCGATGTATATTGTGACTAATAAGTTCAAAAAAATCATCAGTTCTATCGTTGCCATCATTCCTCCTTGTGTTGGTTGTTGTTTTATCATCATGCATGATGTGTTTTTTTAGATATTGAAGAGACTGTGCTGTTTTGATTGGCCCAGAACTCTTCATCTTCTCGTTCCCTCAATAGGCTAGAGCCCAATTGAATGTTTTCATCTATCAAACCCAATGCTCTGAAGTCTGCCAGCATGTCTTGAAACGGTATATTATCGTTGCTCTTCCATCTCACAATCTGACTGTTGTCAATGTAGGCGTCCGCAAAACTGTTTCTAATGGTTTCTGCCGTGTAACCTGTTTGCAATTTCATTATGCTGCCTCCTTGATGTAATTGTTGCTGATCAGTGTGGCCTTGACTGATCGGATCAGTGCTGAAGTATCTGAAGAACCCCAACCTTCTGACTCTGGCCAGTCGCCTGTGAAGAATATCACATCTTCATACATCACATCCAAAGCCTCTGGATTGGATATATCCAAATCTGATATTGCTCTCTTCATCATAGCAATAGTCAAATCAGATTCATTTGCGAATCTTGTGCTTAAAACTGTGTATATGTCTTTGTGTGCCATTTGTTCTCCTTTTGTTATAATACTAGTATAACACCAGCACTACCAAAAAATCAACCTATTAAGGTGTGTGTTTTGCTGGATATTCAAAAATAAAAGTGTTCAATTTCAATGGTTTAGAATCCGCATGAAACTTGACTTTTTAGTCTGCCCAACTGCGAATGTGAGTTCTAATACCGTGCAATTCCAACACAGTTTTCACAGCATCCATGGCCGCTTCTTGCACGTCCAATGATTGTGTGCCCAATAATCGGTGTCCTCGCATGATGGAATAGTATGTGAGCTTATGTGTTTTACCTCGTTTGTCATTGCGGTCACCCAATCCTTGTTGGGTCAACCATGTGACAAATTTACCCTGTGAGTCTTCCAATATGATGTGTGCCATGCCACAGTACATGGGTTCTCCGTGTTTGGTCACAAATTCATCCACAGCCACTTGTGCGGCTTCACACAAGGTGTGCCACAGGTCTCGGGGAGAGACCATGTGACTCACAAAACTGTTGATCTTTAATTGAGCTTCAGTGATCATTAATTGCACAGCCTTCCGTGCGAATCCATGTATAATGCTCCGGTCCATCTCACTACATAATTGCCAAATATGTTGCCTCTGGCAGCATTCTGTGCGGGCATATTCCAACTGGCTGCTTTCAATATGTCACCTTTATTGAATTTTACACCTTTGGTACTGACATAGTCTTCCTTCACTATGAACGAATGTACTCCATTGTTTTTCTTGATCACTTTGATAAACTTCTTGCCTTCTTTGATCTCAAGGCAATCTTCAAACTCTCTGTTCATCTTCTCTCTCACCTGATCTCTTATGCTGTCACCTGTGTTGACTGTTTGGAAACAGCCATAGTCTTCTCTTATCTTATTCAAGTATTGTTCCAGTTCTTTTTTCATCAGTGCCTCTTGTTTGGTTTATACTATTATTATACAGTCATCCATACCAAAAAGTCAATATTTTGGTATCAAAAAGAAGTGTTCAAATACAATGACTTATTCGTCTTTGTTTTTTACAGGCATCTTCACGTCTTTTAAAGGATTTTCAATCTCCTTTAGGCTTTTCAATTTGGCACCCATGTACTCAGTGATTCTCCGCACAGCGTCTTCCTTGCTGTCTGCATAGAACCAGCTTTGAACAGTGATGCCTGTGGGCAGCACACATTCAAAACCCCAAGTGCTGTTGATGTGTTTATGCGTCATATTTTTTTGTTTTGTTTGAAAAGTCACCATTTATAAAACTTTTTATATCATGACACGGTCTACATAAATTTTTGATGTTGTCTTTATGATCTGTGCCACCCAATGCTCTTGGCACAATATGATCGCCATTCATCTGATATCTCATGGCAGTCCATTTTAAATCAGGATCTTTAATTTTATCAAATCTTGGATCTTTTCTAGGATCATAACCACATTCTTCACATTCCCAACCTTTATGAAATGTATGAGGTTCTGTAGGATTTCCAAATCCCCCATATTCCCTACACTGACATTGATGATCCCTACACAAAGAATCTGATCCAGGGCCTTCATATATGCTTATAGGTTTATCACAACCTGGAACAACACATTTAAGATTTTTGTTTTGTTGTTCTTTCAACACATCAAAACTCTTCATTTTATCTTGACTAGGATTTCGAAAAACTGCTACCATAGTAATGCCTTACTCACTGTAAACCCATTGTTTACACTGTAATCTGGAGTTTGGAGTTTTGTGCTTTTTCGTAATTGAGCTATGTAAAAAGGCATTCCACATTTAGGTTCAGTAACAAAGCCTTTTATTTTTTTAGTTTCTGCATAACTTTCTGCGTTGGCTTTTTTATACCAAGTTTCATACACCTGTTTGACCTTGCTCCAAAATGAACCCGTTTCAGACCAATTGGCTTCAAAATAATTTTTATTAAAATTAACTAATTCAAGCAAATATTCATCATCCACCACTATGTTTTGTTTGTGGCAAGCATCAAAGAACTCATACAACATTCTTACTTCTTTAGCTTGTGTGGGTCTTTTTGGATTAAGAAACACCCAATAACGTGAAAACATTCTAGTGACATCAACATGTTTACGAGTTTTTAATGATTTACTCATTAAGGTATCAGACAACAAAGTTATTGCACCTTCCTCTTCTTCGTCACCAAATTTTTTATCAGTGGCAAATAATCCTGCTGCAGATAGATAATCATTTTTCTTGGCAGTATCCAACCATTCTGGATCAGTGCTGCCATCTATTTTGACTCCATAAACCATTTGTCTATATTTGTCAATAAAATCAATTTTTTGTTTAGCATCACCATTTAACAAAATAAAATTTCTACGAATTTTTAATTTTTGTTTGACAGGATAAATTACCACTGGAAACATCTGATTGGCCAAACGTTCACCAAATACCTTAGTGATTAAAATATACAGCATCACAGCAGTGTGTTGACCCTCCCAAGCAATGTAGTATCCAGGTTTTTCATCATCTTCATATACTTGTATAGCCATAACCATACTTTCCTCAAAAAAATTAATGATTTCCATAATAAATTCTAAATTCAAAGGTCTTTGCATGGTAGCATCAATGAGAATTTTATCAGCTTGAACCATTATACCTTTACAAATTTTAATTTGTTTGAAAGATCTGTATTGGTTTGCGTGGCGTCTTTTGAATTCATCTACCACTTGTTGTAATCTTGCAACAAAATATGAGGCAAGACTTAAGGCAAAGTCTAAACGACTTTCCAAAGTTACGAAATTACTTCCTTTGTTGAGATATTGTTTATTGATGAGGTCGGCGTGCGAGTGTACTAACATTTTTTTCTCCTTTTAGTTGCGGACATAATGTCCTATTAGCGGGCGTTATTGCCCTAAAGTTAAATGTTAATTACACATTATAATAAGACATATTAAAAGTCAAAAGAAAAGATTGCCAAAATAAATGTTGATACAGAAGGATCTATAGCACTAAGGTGCTGGTACTGTCGCCCACTTGGCCCGATACCCAGGTGTTGAATGCTAGGCTGTAGCGTTCTTTTTTGGGATTGCTTTTGTTGGTTTGCACTGAATGTGTGAGCCATGAAGGAAAAAACACCACGTCCCACTTCTTGGGTCGCAGACTCCAACCCTGTGCATTGTACACATTGAACTTGTCAGGATTCCAATTGTAGTCGATGCGCACCACATCAGGAAACACATTGGTCCAGTGTTTGTCTTTGTGAAACACAATGTCTCCAGTGTCCTCCACATCCGACAAGTACAGCACTCCTGATATGAGGCTGTTGCTGTGATAGTGTTCACCTGAATAGTCAGCATCCAAATACTGGTTCATCCAAGATGTGTTGATTCTGAATTTGTGTTTTGTGTCCACATCCAAAAATCCATGCACAAAGTCTTCCAATCTTGAGGTCAGTGCATCTTTGAGTGGTCGGCAGATGGGTTCATCCAGCACAAACAATCCTGCAGAGTTTTTGGCATTGCTGTAGATCAATCTTTTGTAATCCAATTTGTTGATGAGAAAATCTGTGATGACACTGCTTTGAGGTTCTATTTCAGTTTGACACACCGGCACTGCAAACAAAGGAATAACATTGGCATCAGTGATGGGTTTCAGTGTCATATATGATTATATATCGGACTCTCTCACCAGATCCACCAGTTTTTGAATCATCACAGGTTTGGTTTGTTTGAGTATGCCATGGCCTAGATTGAATATGTAAGGATGATTTCGAAATGCCTGCAGATATTTTTTGGCAGCGGTGAGCATGTGGTCCGGATCACCCAATAACTTTTTGGGATCCAATCCACCCTGCATGGGCCAACGACTCAATTGCTGCAGAGCCCATTCTGTGTCCATGGTGTAATCTATGCTGATGGCACTGGGGTTCACTCGCTCACAAAATCTCTTCACTTGCAAGGGAGTGAGACCTTTGGGGAAACAGATGATGGGCACAGTGGCATGACGCATTCTCAGTGCTGTAACTATCTGCAGATTGGGTTCGATACAATGTCTCAGCACATCTTCATCTGTTTTGAGAGTGCCTGCATGACTGTCAAACAGCTGAACCACATCACAACCTGCCATGATTTGATTGCTGAGATGCTCCACAGTCTGCACAATCAATCGCTGAGTGATGTCTTCACGTTCTCTGTCAGTGATACCTTCTCGGTTCAACATGTAGTGCATCAGTGTGTGAGGAGCTGCTGCAAAACCTATAAGACTTTGATGTGCAGCCAATCGCTCTCTAGTGACTCGGATGCTGCGATACACCGGCAAGAGTTTTTTATGAAACTCTGCAGGATCATAATCAAAAAATTCGTCCACATCAAATTCACTCATCTCTGGACCATGCTGTGCCACAAATTCCAAGGCCTGTCCCATGGCCCATGGTATCAGCAGTATGTCGGAGAATATGATGGCAGCATCCAAATCATAACGACGCATGGGCTGTAGAGTGATCTCCACCACGGACTCCACATCCAACACCTTCTCCATGAATGGTGTATGGTTTAAAAAACGATATTCTGGAAGATATCTTCCTGCTTGACGCATGAACCACACTGGTTTAGGTTGTGTGATCTTACTTTGCAATGTCTGTACGAATCTGTTCATCACCATTCTGCTTGGGGAGGCAAGCTCATCAATATAGCTTCCACATTACCACCTGTATTTAAACCAAACTGTGTGCCACGATCATACATTAGATTGAACTCCACATAGCGGCCACGTTTGCGATTTTGAATCTGTTTGTCCTTCACAGTGTACTTTTTATGTTGATTCTGTTCAATCATGTCCAAACTCAAACGATGGAATGCTTCACCCACCTGTTGTATGAACACAAAGTCTCCTATGTAGGCATTGGGATGACTCAACTGCAGATGATCAAAGAATATGCCGCCTGCACCTCTTACCTCCCCACGATGCCGGATATAAAAGTATTCATCACACTGTGTTCGATATTCAGCATGACTTTTGTGATTGATTTCGCAGGTTTCTTTCAAAGTATCATGCCACAATTGAATGGATTTGGCATTGGGATGACTGGGAGTTTGATCCATGCCACCTCCCCACCAACACTCAGTGGTCTCCAAATATCTGGTGTTGAAGTGCATGGCAGGCACATGAGGATTGGTGGGATGAGCCACCACACTGATACCTGTGGCAAAAAATGCTCCGTCTTTGCCAGCACCCAATACCTGATGGCGATATCTTTCATCAATCACTCCTCGCACAGTGCTCACATTCACTCCCACTTTGTCAAATATTTTGCCACCACGCATCAGCATCATCTCACCACCGCCATTGCTGGCTCGGGGTCCACGCTGCCAAGTGGTCTTTTTAAATCGTACTTTTGGCTCCAATCGTTGATAATCTTTGCACAGACGATTTCTCAGTGTTTCAAACCATTCACGATTGAGCTTTTGAAGATTGTCCATGTGTGTATTATAACACTATTGTGGCAGTTGTCAACTGCGATGCAGAGCTCTCAATTGATTTTTGGGCACCCCCACGTCTCTGCGATCACAGTAATCTCGTATCACACAGGTGTCACACAGTGGGTTGCGTGAACGGCATACCATTTTGGCATGAGTGATCAACCACATGTGAGCTCCATATTTGTATGATTCAGGAGTGGTGGCATTCACAGTGACGGATGCTTTGCTTTCATCCAAATGGTCCACCCAACCCAATCTCCACAGCAGCCTAAACACATGAGTGTCCACTGCTATGTGGGGTTGACCCCAAACAAAACGCATGATGATGTCGGAACTCTTGCGTCCCACGCCGGGCAGTGTCATCAATTGCTCTTGTGTTTGCGGTACTCGGCCGTTGAATTTTTCCAACAACATGCGACTGGTGGCCAGGATGTTTTTGCTTTTGGCATTGAACAGTCCTGCTGGTCTGATGGCTGCTATGATTTGCTGTTGTGTCAATTGTATCATGTCCTCAGGAGTGCTGGCCAATGCGAACAATTGCCTGCAGGCCACTGCAGTCCTAGCATCTTGTGATTGAGCACTCAG
>Ga0172367_10003268_pt1 | contig 21263 bp, 19 predicted proteins | sample Lak10m_FD_114542 | JGI IMG/M metagenome (GOLD analysis project Ga0172367, IMG submission 114542) | Freshwater microbial communities from Kabuno Bay, South-Kivu, Congo - kab_022012_10m | ecosystem: Environmental > Aquatic > Freshwater > Lake | place: Democratic Republic of the Congo: South-Kivu... | reverse complement strand
TTATTTTTTTCCTTTGATTTTTTTATTTATGTACGGACCGTGGATGTTTCAAAAATATCCTAATATTATCATAGATAAATTGAATGAAGGTCGAAGTTTAATTTTGATTTTAGCTTTGTTCTTAGTAGAACATATGTGCTTTGCAAATAAATGGGAACGATTTTTATTCCCTATGTTTCCAGTCATGCTTCTTTTGATGATTCCTTTTTTGGAATTTTTTAGAGAGGGTTGGTCAAAGCACAAATTTCGTATTACCACCTTAGTTTTGGTTAATTTTTTGATTTGGGGTCTGACAGCATTTTCGCCCGCACAAAAAAGTATTATAGACCTTACGATATATCTAGGGCGCCATCCGGAAATAAAAACAATTTATAATGTAGACGGTGCAATAAGTTGGCTTCCAGATGTCCTGATTGGTCGACTTGGGGAAAATCTTTCAGAAATTGATGAAAACCTTACGCTTCAAAAGATTTCGCAAATTACTGAAAATGAAGTTATTGTTTTACGAGAACCTGCTTGGAAAAGTATTGCAGAAAGATATCATTCTAAAGTTAATATAACCCGGTTTGAGGTTAATCTTATAGATTCATTAGCTTACAAATTTAACCCAAGCCATAATATTCGAAGAAGCTCTCTCGTTTTGATAGGCTTGCCAAAGAATAATCTCTAGACTATTTATTTGTAAATGATTCTATCTATACTAACTTATTTTCGTCTGATTTTTCGCTTAATTCTGATTGTTATTTTAGCAATATCCTTTTTATTTACCGCTTTAATTCTGCACCTACTAAGTAAAGATATAATTACTCGGCGTCGTCGATTTGTACAATTAAACCACTTTTATGCTCAGCTTTTTATTGCAGCTCTGAATGTAAAGATAAACTTAAATAATTTTAAAATTGTGGGTCAGGGAAATCATTTGGTGGTTTGCAATCATTTGGGATTTGTCGATATTTTTTGTTTGGCTAAAATAATACCCAGTTGCTTTATAACTTCTCAAGAAATGCGTGAAACCCCTGTTCTTGGACTCATTACTGAAATGGGCGGTTGTATTTATGTCGAAAGGCGAAATCGTTTTAAGATGTTGAATGAGATAGTCAATATAACTCAGACCCTTAAAGAGGGATTTAATGTTTTATTGTACCCCGAAGCTCAATCCCATAATGGTGAACTTGTTCTGCCTTTCAAGCGAAATTTGATAATGGCCGCAGCTCACGCCGGAGTGCCCATTTTGCCGGTAGTATTTAATATTAAGAATATTGACGGAGAATCTTTTTCACGAGCAAACCGAGATGCCGTTTGCTGGTATGGAAAGATGAGTTTTTTAACTTCATTGGTGAACTTTTGCAAAACTAAAATAATTGAAGTAGATATCGAATTCCTGCAACCCCTTCAAATTTTTCCTTCAGATGATAAGGCCCTTATTGCAGAAACTCTGCATGGAATCATTTCAAGACGATTTCGAAAAATTAGTGAATGTTCAAATGAAAAAGGGCCATCCATTCAGAATGACCCTTTTCTCGAACAGTCTAATTCCAACTCATTTAATTCGTAGACCATCGTTGGCCACGTCGTTACCTTGTTCGACGCAGAGGTACTGCGCCTCCGCGGTTTCCTCCTTGCCGCCTTGATCTACTTTTTAACTGAGTTTGGTATAATACCAATCAAAATACGTTTTAGTTGTTGAAGCTTGGATTATTGCTAGTAGGCAAGTTTGGAGTTTCATCATCTTGTTGAACTCCAGGAAGAACCGTTGCCTTTTCGGCAGCAGCCCGAACTGTCGTATCTGCAGTGTAGCGTGTTGCTGCAGAAGCTACTCGATTTTCTAGATTTTGCTTCACATCATCAGAAGAAGTTCTATCAAGAGGAATGCTCACAGTGGCTTGTCGAGTCATGTAGTCTTGAGGGAATGCTCCCAATTTTGCAAGATAACCTGAAATGCTTCCGTTTCCATTCTGAATAATTTCACGAAGAGTGAACAAGGGAGCATATTGAGAAGCTTTCTTTTCAGCTTCAAAAATAATCTGAGTCAAAGTTGCGGCAGTAATATCATTTTTTGATTTATTATCAATGACCATTACTTCTTCATTCGTGCGGATCATTTTTGCGATATCGTCCAAAGTTACATAACAACTTTGCTGAGTGTCATACAGTTTTCTGTTTTGATAGCGCTTAATGATTTTCACTTTAGAGTTTACTTTAGTTGTCATCGTTTCGTTTTGATTAATCAAAATGCCTCCCATTTTGGAAAACTTTTTTAAGTCTACTAATTTTGACGTTTCTACCTGCAGGTCCCCATAACCTTTCGGTAATCAGCAGCTTTCGCTGATTTCAAGCCCCTCTTGAGTTTTCCGTACTCTCAAAAGCCCTATGAATCAGCGGAAAACTATCGTCACCGCCACATGTTGTCAAGCAATCCAGTGCGAAATAAGAAAAAAAAATAAAACTCCACTAGTACACATAGACCTATGAATACTTTGGGTAAATCGATGAAAATGAGTCTTTATGAAACACAGTGCAAAATCATAAGTGCCATAAAGTTCCTTCGATCCCTGGCCGAAAGGCTTGGTATGTGCTGGAAATAAGCATCCTTGAAGAGTCCTGAGTTTGGGACTCATAAACAGAAACTGGCCTGAAAAGGATTTTATATTGAAGAATCGATGGGTTAGGAGGGAAAAGGATGCCCATTTTTTACTGGCGGCCGTTATTTTAATTATTTTAACTCTATTTTCCCGAGGAAGAGATAACCTGCTTGAAAAACAGGGGACAGTCAGGGATAGAGCAGAAATTTTGGGATACCAAGTATTTCAAATTTATAGAGACAGTTTGAAGAGTCGTGGTCCAAATGGCCCAATAAATGAGGATTCCAGAGTGAGGGATGACAGTTCATCACAGCTATTCCCAGGCTTTGATCGTGGACCAGCCTCCGTAGCGGATCACTATGCTGGCTGGGAAGAAGGGTTCAAGTTGGACCAAAGAGTTCAGATTCGTGAAGGATTTATTGGCATGGATCCATGGGGACATGCTTTTAATTATCGAATAACGTTTCCAGACGAGAAATCCATTAAAGTTTCTGTGTGGTCAATGGGTCCAGGTGGAATAAAGGAAGAAACTAATAAAAATGATAAGGATAGTCCTCCTATTACTGAATTTGGATCGGATCTCTATCTGCCCCTGAATAAAATTCATTTATAATATTTGTCCTCGTTGGTGAAATTTTTGCCACATCCAATTTGATTGAAATCTCGACCAATGGCCAGAAATGCGTTCCGTTGGGGGAATGTGCGAGATTTCGTTTAAGTAGAGCCTTTATTAGCCCGATAGGCCCCGTATCTTTGGGGAGCAAAATGATAAATATCCTAGGACGATCTACAGTTACAGTATCCTTAATGTTGTTGCTGTCAGCCTGTGGAACCTTGAGAAAATATGACGAAGGAGGAGCAGGGGCTCCCTACCACGATGCTGCTTTTGATGATCATAATCGTCCACCTAAAAATTTGACGCCCATGCCCCAACTACAAGGGGAAAAAATTGATCCACTTTATATGAGAGTTCAAGCGGATTACAATTATTCAATGGGCGAAGCCTACAGTTTTGAGGGAGACTCAGCCAAGGCAATTGAAGCCTTTAAAGAAGTTCTCGTTTATGATTTGGAAAATCCCACGGTACGTACCAGGCTTGGAACAGAACTGTTAAGAGTCGGAAAGATCACTGAATCCATCGAGCAGCTCGAATTAGCAATTATAAAGGACCCTAAAAATTTAGAGGCTCACCTTATTTTAGGCGGTGTTATGACTACCTTAAAAATGTACGATAAGGCTGTCGGACACTATCAAAAAGTTATTCATGCAGATCCGGACAATACAGATGCGCAAATGTATCTTGGAGCTGTTTATGCGGAACAGAAAAAATATGACCTTGCTATAAAACAGTTTGATGCACTCTTAAAAAATTCGGAATTCAATCAAACTTATTTACTTCACTATTACAAGGCACGAGTGCATCTTGAACAAAAGGGAGAAAAGAACCAAAAAGCTGCAGAAAGTGATTTAATTAAGGCTTTAGAGGTAAAGCCTGATTTTACAGAAGCAGCATTTTCATTGGGGGACTTTTACAAAGCTCGAAATCAGAGCGAGAAAGCAATTAAGGTCTTTAAAAATTTTCAAAAGGAAAATGGCTCCAATGCTAAAATAGCAGAGATGCTTTCGACGTACTATCTCGATGAAAATAAATTTGAGCAAGCCTATGAACAACTTGAAATTTTGGAAACTCATTCCGAATATTCGATCAATGCAAAATTAAAGATGTCTTTGATTCTAATTCAGCGCCACGATTATAGAATAGCTGCGAAAAAATTAAATGAAATTCTGCTTGAAGTACCAGACTCTGACAAAGTCCGATTTTATCTAGGAGCAGTTCATGAGGAGCTTAAAGAGCCTGAACTAGCCATCAAAAATTACTCGGCCGTAGGCTTCGCAAGCCCTTTATTTTCGGAATCAATTGTTCATGCCGCATTTTTGCTAAATAGAACAAATAAAAGCGAAGAGGCACTAAAACTCTTGGAAGGTGCCTTAGATAAAGCTCCCGATCAATTCAATATTTATGCAATGTATGCTTCTATTCTCGATGAAAAAGCAGAATATAAGAAGGCATTGGCAATCTTAGAAAAAGGAATCGTTAAATTCCCAGAAAATGCACAAATGCGATTTTATTACGGCACCGTTCAAGATCGCATAGGTAATAAAGATAAAGTAATTCCAGAAATGAAAAAAGTTGTGGAGCTTGATCCGAAACATGTTCAAGGTTTGAATTATTTGGCGTTTACATTGGCGGAACAGGATTCTAACTTAGAAGAGGCTGAGGGATACGCACGACGAGCATTTTCTTTAGATCCCAAAGACGGATATATCATGGATACTTTAGGTTGGGTTCTATTCAAACGATCTCAATTTAATGAAGCAATTCGTTATTTGGAAGGCGCACTCAAGTTACAGCCTAATGTAAGTGTGATCGCGGAGCATCTTGGTGATGCCTATGCCAAGCTAGCTATGGTCGATAAAGCTCTCAAAATGTATTATCGAGCTGTTGAGCTGGAAAGTGATAAACAGAAAGCTCAAACAATTCGGTCTAAGTTAACTTCCATTGAAAGTCAGACGCTTAATCCGAGTCGAAAACCAGCATCCTATTCTCCAAAAAAATAAAAAATATTTATCAAGACACAAAATTTCTGCGAATCATCTAAAAATTTCTCTGCCAATATCGGCTTACTTATTAACATATTCGGGGCATGGGATCACCCAGGGGCCAATCAACAAGAGTTTCAACATCCAATTCGTTTTTTATCGAAATATATGAATTGCGACAGTGAACATGGCCTATGATGGCAGCGTCCCTGTGATTCAAGTGGTGCAGATGGGCTAAGGTTTCTTCTTGGTCAGACGAGGGAACAAACATCAGAAAACACCCTTCATTGGAGAGATTCATTGGATCATAACCCATAATTTCACAGAGACTTTGAACTTCTTCATGGACAGGAATTTTATTTTTTTCCAATGTCATTCCTAAACATCGTTCATCCTGCAATTCAAAAAGTGCCGACGCAAGTCCTCCGCGAGTGAGGTCCCGCAAACAATTTATATTTAAACCAGATTTTAGAAGTGAGTTTGTGGTCCTATGCAGTGGCGCCAGATCACTGGTAAATTTCGATTGAAGTTCGAGTCCTTGGCGCTGGGCCATTATTGCGAGCGAATGCCGCCCCAGATCTCCAGACAGAATAATCGCGTCACCATTCTGAATTTGGCTGCGACAAATTTTTCTTCGAGAAAGCAGTTGACCAATACCTGCCGTATTAATGAAGATTTCATCTCCCTGCCCTTTTTCAACGACTTTAGTATCCCCAGTGACTATTTGAACTCCACATTCTTGGGCGGCACGACCCATTCGTTGACAGAGATCTTCGAGAGTTTTAAGAGAAAATCCCTCTTCAAGGATGAAGGAGCATGAAAGAAACTGTGGTTCTGCCCCGCACATTGCAAGATCATTGACAGTCCCATAGACGGCCAATTCTGCAATGCTGCCTCCAGGAAAATAGAGTGGTTTAATCACGTAGGAATCCGTTGAAAAAGCCAAATTATGGATAAGGTTTAATGGCAGCGAGCAGCCGTCATGACTATCATTTAGATAGGAATTTTTAAAATGAGGTTTTATGATTTTTTCAACCAACTGATGACTGAGTCTTCCGCCACCTCCATGGGCCAACAAGACAGCATCATTTTCATTATGGGGGAGATCACATTGAAGCATTTTGAACTCCAGGGCTTCGAAATTTAAAATAAGCAGCACAAGAACCTTCACTGGTTACCATCGTTGCACCCCGTGGGTTAGAGGGGGTGCACGTCTTTCCAAAATGAGGGCAATCCATCGGCTTACGGAGGCCTTGCATGATGAGCCCACTCAAACATTCTAAAGCAGAAGAAGATGGAATAACCTTTGTGATTTGAAATTTTCTGATCGCATCATATTCAGCCCACTCTGGCCGGAGAGAAAGGCCACTGTCCGGAATTACACCGAGACCTCGCCATTCTTGAGAGGAAACGGTAAATACAGTTCTGACAAGGCGTTGAGCAATGTGGTTGCCATCCTCATTTATGGCCCGTCGATACTGGTTTTCAACTTGGAACGCTCCAGATTCCAATTGGAGAAGACATAATAAAATTCCCTGAATTAGATCGAGTGGTTCAAAGCCGGTTGCGACGATCGGCTTTTTATATCTTTGAGACAATGGATGATATTCATTCAAACCTTGAACTGCACAAACATGTCCGGCGGCCAGAAATCCGTCAATTCTATTGTTAGGATTTTTGCTTAGGAAATCAAGGGCCGGAGGAACGAGCACATGGGATACGAGCAGAGAAAAGTTTTTCAATTGACGGCGGTGCGCTTCTAACAAAGTAACGGCATGGGTAGGTGCTGTGGTTTCAAAACCTATTGCAAACAATACAATTTGTTTGGTTGGATTTTCGGCTGCGATTTGAAGAGATTCCAGGGGTGAATAAAGAGGGTATATCTGAGCACCGCGTGCCTTACTTTGGTTCAGATCAAGATGGGTTCCAGGAACTCGGAGCATATCTGAATATGTGCAAACGATAAAATCATGCTGTAATGAAAGCTCAATAATTTGATCAATCATGTTTATGGGGGTTACACAAACAGGGCAGCCGGGACCGTGGAGCAGCTCGACGGAACTCACTGATGTTCGTGGAAGTAATTGATCAATGCCATATCGAACGATATTGTTTGTTTGCCCGCCACAGACTTCCATTATTTTCCAATGGCGCGTACAGGAAGTGTGAATTTTATTAAGCAGCTTTTTGGCAAGAATCGGGTTGCGAAATTCATCAACTAATTTCATTTTTTATCTCACAGTTTTCCATTAAATCGAGGGTTTTGAGGGCCTCCCCCTTATCGATTTGATGAATGGCAAACCCGGCATGAACCAAGACATAGTCTCCAACTTGAGCATCGGGAACCAAGCAGATGTTGACATCTTTCGTAATTGGGCCGAAACGAAGACGACCCATTCTCTGCAGGCCTTCGCCATTTAATTCAATAATTTTACCTGGAATTGCTAGGCACATCGTTTAATTTTCCCATAAAGATTTGAAGAAGTTTTGCAAGTTCTGCGGGATGACTCAAATGAATGCGGTGCCCACAGTTTTTGATAAATGCAACATCGAAGTTATCATTCTCTTGTTTCAGCTCTTTGGCAACTATAGAAAACTTAGCATCCATTTCACCCACCACCCACAGGATTCTACGAAAATTTTTTAAAATCTGGGGACGAAAGTCTTTTTGATGGGCTAAGCTCCAATTGCTAAGGCACTTTGAATAAATCTTTCGCTCTGAAACTCCAGGATCTCGATCAAATTTGGGTAGTGGAAGATGGTCCCCCGAAAAAACAGATTGTTGATTCCATGAATTCATTAACTCTGACCAGGGTTCCAACAGAAATCGTTGAGACCAGGAGGAGTCCGAAGCCCATCTTGAATTTCTGGCATGTAGTCCCTCAGGAGAAGTTGACTCGGCAAGACCTGGATGTCCTGATATGCAGACAAGCCCAGTCCAAATATTTGGATTAGCAAAGTAGGAATATAAGGCTAAGCGTGCCCCCATGGAATATCCTACTAGGAGAGGTTTTTTTGCTAAAAGCTCAGGATAATTATTAAGGAGGAATTTAGAAAATTGCGCGCCCCAAAGTTCCAGCGAGTGATTTGAAGACAGCTCTGGAATATGAGTAAAATCAATGCATTTGAGATGTGTTTCTGGAATCCCAAATCTTTGAACCAAAGCCCTTAATGTGGAATCCCAATCCGAGGGGGCTCCCAAAAAGCCGTGAAAAAAAAGAAGAGGGGGGCCGAAAAACTCAGCGTCTCCAGAGTCCATCATGGGCTTTCCAAAAATCATAGGTTTGTTGATTTGATGGATGTATTTCTATGACCTGGCGCTTTTTCAAGAGAGGTCTCACAGGAATCTCCTTCCAAAGCTGATAGCTCCAATTCCAAAAATGCGCCCATGATATAAATTGCATTTCGTGGGAATTTAAAAAGGCCTTTCTCTGAAACATTCGATCAAAAATTTGTCCCCCTTGATTATTTATAATGACGAGCCGTAACTCATGATCAGGTATTTGAGAGGTGATCCAAGGTGCTGACAAGTCATACATAGTGGTAAGGTCGCCAAAGACTCCCCAGTGAGGAAGTTTATTGTTCGACCATCCAAGAAAAGTCGAAATTTGTCCGTCAATACCGTTGGCACCTCGATTTCCGTAGACCCGCTGTGGACAGTATTCATAACTTGCGGCAAAATCCCATTCTCGAATTGGCAAGCTGTTGCCCAAATAGATGCTCTCTGTTTTTGAAATTAAAGACAAGGTGTGGATTAAGCTGGGCTCAGAGTTTGGAAGATCCTTAAATAACTTTTCTATAAATTCAAAACGAATTCGATCCAATGAGAAAAGAGATTCGAAATGGGATTCAAGATTGACAACGTGAAGATCTTCAAGAATTTGTAAATTGGCAATGTGAGTTGAATTGCGCGCCAATCCAGAAAAGGAACTCGAAGAAAAGGACAAAACAGGAAAATTTCGATAGCGCTCTTCTAAGTCTCTCCATAATCTTAAAGTGGGTACACCACCAATCCGGACGACCGAGTCAATAATATTCTCTTGGCAAGCATGTTGTAATAATGAATCACCACATTTAATTTGCAAGTGTGCTAGATCGGGATGCCCTCGAAGTTGGGAGATGGCTTCAGCATAAATCGGGGCTCCGAGCTTTTTTAAAAAGCCAATGACCAGAGTTTGGTCCTGATCTTCTAGAGCACCCAAAATCACGGCAGGCTTTCTATTTTCGAAAAAATTTTTAATGGTATTCCAGTTTGTAGTATCAATGGATCCATTCATTTTTTTTATTTTTACGTCTTCAGATTTATAGGAAAAACTCTGATTCCAAAGGGCGGAAAGCTGTTCTGCTTTGGGGATGAGGGGTTCGGCAAAACTGACATTTAAATGAAGTGGCTTCTTCCACGAAAGATTTTCAAAGTCTAAATTCTTTTTACTTATCGAAAGTTCGAATTCTCGCTCTATATAGTGGGAAAATATCCCTATCTGTTCTATCGTTTGGGGCGCACCCGATCCGCGATATTCCTCTGGACGATCTGCGGTGATCATAATAAGTGGGAGACCCGCATAGGTAGCCTCCACGGCGGCTGGCAAAAGTTCTGCGGCTGCAGTTCCAGATGTGGTGATAATCGCCACAGGCTGCCCAAGACTTCGAATTCTTCCAAGAGCAAAAAATGCCGCAGATCTTTCTTCAAAAAAATTCCATGTTTTGATTTTTTTGTTTAAACTAGAGATATTTAATGAAAAAGAATCTGGACTGAGTCCTTTAAGGCTTTCTTCGAAGTAGACAATAAAGGGACTGTTACGCGCCCCTGCACAAAGTATGAACTCTGTGACGTCTGCATTTCGCAGCACCGAGATTATTTGATGGACTAGTTCGAGGTTGGCAGAACCGTTGTCTATATTGCTTTGTTCCTTTTCATTCATTCACTTATTCCTTATTCCCTAAGCCTAACATGTTTTTTGTAAAAGTTCTCTTTGCTTTGAGCTCATTCCATTCACGATCTAATAGGCTGCTTTCGACGATTCCACATCCAGCACCCAATCGAATATTATGGTGGTCCCAAATAATATTACGAATAGCGACGAGACACAGCCAATGGTTTTCTTTTATTTTATAGAGGATGGGACTTCCAAATATCTGACGGTTTTTTTGGTCGGGAAGATTTTGCATCCACTGGAAGCCATAATTTCTAGGTGAAACACCGAGGGCCGCCGTTGGATGGAGGCATTCTATCAGCTTGAGAGGGTCAATGGCCTCACACAAATTTATTTTGAGTTCTGTTTTTAAGTGGAAAATTGTAGGATATTCAATTTCTGAAGGTCCTGATATTTCACCTCCTCCAAATGGGGAAAAGCAATCGACAAGATCTTGGACTACGAGCTGATGTTCTTGGAGTTCTTTAGAGTCCTTGAGAAGAGGCAAGCGATTTTGATCTATTTTCGGACGCGTTCCGGCTAAAGCCATTGTAAATATTTTTTGCGAATTTAGTTCAAATAAAAGTTCGGGAGTTGCTCCTAAAACTCCACTCTGATTATTCCAATTTCCATAGACCCACAGATTAGAGGGGGCTTTTAATAACTGAAGTATCATAAGAGCTCTCTGACCGGATGAGATACTTCCTTCAGCAGATTCAAAAACAATGGGGACTGCTTTCACGATTTGTCGTTGACTGATTTTCCTTTTAATTTCGGTAAAACTGATTTGAAAAGTTTCCTGAAAAGGTTCCTGCCATTGGATCGCATTAAAACAGGGGATTGGATCTAATGTTCTTAAAAACTCTAGACACAGAGTTTCTATTTGAGAGGTTGTTAGAATCCAATGGGTAGAAACTTCATAACTCAACTGGGTTTGAGAGTTAAAAAAATCTCTGGTATATATCGAAAAACATTCTGATTTTAAAGGTTTATCAGAATGGAATGGATGAACGTAAAGGTGCCAATTGTTTTCGAATCTAAGTATCGCGCCCATTTGTAAATAGTTTGAAAAGTCCTGGGTCGATATGTTATGTTCTTCCATCGCGATAGTTCCTTTTATGAGAAAGTGAATTTGTGCAATCGGACAGATGGGATAAAAAAGTAGTATTATGGAAGTGAAAAGAACTCAACATCCTAAAGAGTCGCACGGAGTGTCTCCTGCAAAGGGTCATGGGACAACTCACCTAGGAAAGACTCACGTTGTCAGAGTTGGGAATCACCTTGTCGGCGATGGGCATTTTACAGTGATTGCTGGGCCTTGTTCTATTGAAAATCCAAGTCAATTTCAGGAGACCGTAGAAGGAGTTAAGGCCGAAGGGGCTCACCTCTTACGAGGTGGTATTTGGAAGATGCGCACCTCCTATCAATCTTTTCAAGGTGTTGGTCGCGATGGATTTGAATTTATTCGAGACACTTGTCGTAATAATGGCATGAGTTTGGTGTCAGAAATTACGGATCCTCGTCAAATTGAAGAAGTTTATGATGTTGTTGAAATGTTTCAGGTGGGCTCTCGCAATATGCATAATTATGCATTACTCAAAGAACTGGGAAAACAAAAGAAACCTGTTTTGTTGAAGCGTGGGTTTGCTGCCTTGATTGACGAGTGGCTTAAATCTGCAGAGTACTTAGTTGCAGGTGGTAATGACAACGTTATCTTATGTGAGCGAGGAATTCGAACTTTTGAAACAGCCATGCGAAATACTTTAGATTTGAATGCGGTTGCCTATGTAAAGCAATATTCATCCTACCCAGTGATTGTAGATCCATCTCATGCAGTTGGCATAAGGGACCTCGTTCCACAGTTGGCCTTGGCATCAGCAGCTGTCGGTGCAGACGGTATCATTGTAGAAGTTCATCCGCGCCCTGCAGAGGCCCTTTCGGACGGAATGCAGGCACTGACTTTGGGTGACTTTAAAGAAATGATGATTAAATTAAAGAAGATTGCTGAAGTGGTAGGGTTGCCATTTGCTCCAATTGATAATGCTGAAGGGTCGTCGCGATAAATTTCTAGGAAGGCCGAAGTATGTGGAGGCTTTTTAGTAATTTGCTATAATATAGAAAATGATAGAAATGAATAGGTAGGCTCATTTTGAAATCTACAAGTACAGGTCCTAATCCCGAAATTATACGAAATATGTTTAGCCGTGTTGCCGGTCGGTACGATCGGGCTAACTCAGTGCTCTCTCTGGGAATTCACCATTTGTGGCGAAAGAAATTAGTAAATTGGAGTGGGGCTCAGTTGGGGCAAAAGGTTTTAGATTGTGCAACCGGAACTGGTGATCTTGCTATAGAATTTAAAAAAGTGGTTGGGGACCGGGGCGATGTTATTGGCACGGATTTTTGTCAGGAAATGATGATCACGGCTCCCGGTAAGGCTCAATCCGTGGGATTGGATATTAAATTTGAACAAGCTGACGCCATGGACTTGAAATTTGAAGATCGTCAATTTGATATAGTGAGTATTTCATTTGGAATTCGAAATGTAAATCAACACGTGAAGGCTCTTCGAGAGATGGGGAGAGTAACCAAAGCAGGCGGTTATGTGATGATTTTGGAATTCGGTAAGATGAGTCACCCTATTTTAGGGCCCATTTATAATTGGTATTCTGAGAAAGTTTTGCCATTCTTGGGCGGACTTATTACGGGTCAAAAAGAAGCATATAGTTACTTACAGACTTCCTCGGCAGCATTTCCTTGCCGCGAGGAATTTTTGCAATTGATGAGGGAATCTGATTGTTTTACAGAAATGGAGTTTATTCCAGTTTCATTTGGAATTGCCTATATTTATCGAGGTAAAGTAAAATAATTTAATTTAATTTTTATAGGGCCTCGGTAGGTGAGTTTTTGCTTGCAAATCTTACAAAATAATGCGATAAGTCATCCCATGAAAACAAACTTACTTTATATTTTATCGAGTCTTATTTTTTCGTTTATGTCCACGACCCAAGCGGCACCCTGGGAGGGTTACGGGCGTACTTATCATAACTCTCGCTATGAGTCTGCACCCGAGGCACAACCTGGCTTTCGAGAACCCCATGCCCAAGATATTAAGAGTTTTCGCCCTTATCAAGATCCCGATCTTCGTGAAACCAGTGACTTGGAGGATCCCTTCAAAGAACGACGTTTTGATAGTTATAACGTGATTGTTATAATTAACTCCTCCGAAAAGCCATCCTCGGATAGGGGATATCCTCAACGGATGAGAGTTTATAAGCGTGGTGTGGGTCTTATTTATTATTGGGGAATTTCAACCGGAATGGCAGGTTTTGAGACGGCTAGAGGATTTTTTACTCCTCAATCTTTCTCACCCCGACACTGGTCCGACCAATATGATGCCCCCATGTTGTCCTCAGTTTTTTTTCACGGTGGTATGGCTCTTCATTCTTCCATGGATACAGGGAATTTGGCAGATCTGGGTGTTAAACGAGCGTCCCACGGTTGTGTCCATATCGAAGATCACCGCGCTGATGTAATTTATCATCTCATTGGTAACAGTGGATATGGATCCGTAGATGTTTTGAATCCTGGGACAGGAAGCTTAGTTAAAGACGAAAGTGGAAGAGTAAAACAAAAAACTTCCTATAAAACTTTGATTATAGTTTATTAATTATAGATGCCCATTATACCAATTCCAATTACAAAGTAGATCAAGGCGCGACCGAGGGGGCGTGGAGAAGCAGTACCTCTGCGTCGTACAAAGCGACTGTTCGAGCAACGATGGGATACGAAGTAGTCAGATTTAGTATTATCTAATCGGCGCTAAATTATCGGTGCGTTGCCAAAGAACGTGGTCTGCGAGGACAAGCCAGACCATAGATTCGAGGACCGGGATTGCCCTGGGTATAATGCATGGATCATGACGTCCTTTTTTGGCAATATCGTTGATGGAAGAAGTTGGTTTAAATGCGACACGCAGAGAAATGATTTCGCCTGTACTAATACCTCCTCGAATTCCTCCGTACTGCTGTCCATCTGGAGTGGAATGAAATTCAGTTCCTACCTGTGCACAGCCTGCAAAACCTTCTCCAAATTCCACTCCGGTGACTGCTCCTACACTCATCATGGCCATGGCTAAATCGGATTTTAATTTGTGAAAGACGGGTTGCCCGATAAAAAGCGGTGGATGAAAAATATTGATACGAGCTGTGCCCCCAAAGGATTCACCCCGAGTTTTTGCTTCGATTAATAGTTTCTTCACTTCATTCTGATAAGAAGCAGAGGGAAACCGAGCTTGAAAAGAGTCAACCTCTGTAATTTGCCGAGTTTTTAAGGTCGTAAGCTCCTCCGAGTTTAAAGAGAGAGGTCCAATTTGTTCGGCAAAGCCTAGAACTTGAACTTTTGCGGAGATTCCCTGGGATTGTTCCACCAGGCAGCGGGCAATATATCCTGCCATGACACGTGCAACTGTTTCTCGACCAGAAGATCGACCTCCGCCTCGGGGATCTGTAACTGAAAACTTTCCCTTCCAAGTATCATCCGCGTGTCCTACTCGGGGGTGGTTTGCAATATGATCATAATCTTGCGAGCGATGATCTTTATTTTTTACGATGAGAGCAATGGGAGTTCCCAAAGTCTGACCTTGATAAATGCCGCTCAAAATTTCAATTTGATCGAGTTCTTTACGATCACTTACTAGTGCGTCGGCCCCGGGACGTCGGCGATCTACTTCTTTTTGAAGCATCAATAAATCCACTTTAAGACCGGCAGGACACCCATCAATTACTACTCCGATGGCAGGTCCGTGACTTTCTCCGAAGGTTGTTATTCTGAATCGACTGCCAAATTGATTTGCACTCATATTTTTTCCTCTAGAAATGAGATTTTTCTATTTATCGCGACCCTTGCAGATGGTTCTTCCAAAATACTTGCTGCTGTTTTGCCTGGGCTACAAACATTTTGTGCCCCGAAACATAGAAAGCACCGACACGTAGAGCATATTCTCGTCCCATAGAATCTTCGGTATAATTTAAATCAATAATGAGCTCTGGTCGCCAATGGGGAGGAGGATAAAGCGTTGATTCTTTTCGAGGTGCTGCCCACACTAAAATATCTGGAGATTTATCCATCAATGTGGAGGTGGTGCGTTCTTCTCCCGTGCGAGCAGAAAAAATGCGGGCGTGGGGCAGCGCTTCGAGGATTATACTTAATGTGCCGCCACCGCCCCAGATTCCAACATTTGCGTCGGTGGGTACTTCTTTGGAGAGTACAAAAAATCCTGCAAGATCGGTATTATCAGCATAAATTTCAGTATTTGAAAAATAAAGGGTATTTGCTGCGTGGGCCTTTTTTGCAACTTCGGTAGTATGAGTGGCAAATTCAAATGCTTTCACTTTTAAAGGCGAGGTGACGGCGGCAGCACGAAGTCCCCATTTTTTCAGAGTTTGATAATGCATCTGAAGTTCCGCTTCCGACAAGTCGATTCTGAAAACTGGCATCTCATATAAAGCAAAAAAACTGTGATGAAAAGCGGGAGTATAAGAATGTGCTACTGGCGAACCTAAAATAGCTGCAAAAGAAGTAACGTAATCTGGTGTCAGTAACCAATTCAACAAATCAGGTTGATCTGGCAAATCTTGATTTTCATTGGAAAGAAAATTGATCTTTTGTCGGCGCTTGAGAAGAAGTCGAACCCACTGCCACTTCCCGCTGAGGGAGCGCGGTAAAAAATTACGATGCTGGGGATCCAGAGATTGCCAATTCAACAAATCTAAAACTTCAGTAAGAGTTTCAATTTGAGGCGCCAATTTTATACCAGCAAGAGGGAGGATTTTCTGAAATTGCGCCAGAAGCTGGCGTAACTCTGGAGTGGGCTCCCCATGAAATGATAGAATTACTTTATTGCTTTCGATAAAAGATAAAAATGGATCGAGGAAGTCTCTAAGGACATTTATATTAAAGGGCCTATTGTCGTTGTCTATAAACTCGAGAGGTATGTCCAAAAATTTAAATCGAGAATCTTGGATAAAGTTATGTCCTTTTTGAGATTTTAAAAATTGCATCGATGATTCTACGGAATCACGAAGGGAAAGTATGAATTTTTCTTTTGGAATTTCAAGTAGAATTCTTTCCATTTCATCAGGTATCAATAAGTCCGTGCGCAATTCAAAAAAGTCGAGGCTTCGCCCAGTATATCTCCGAAAAAAAGCTTGGCAGCGGCTGGGTTGTTCCAGGATTCCCGAAGGAATACAAATTCCACCACTGCCGATAAAAAAATGATGAGCAAAGATATTTTTTTCTATTCTAAAAATGGGACAGACAAAGTCTGCTAAAAGAGGGAGTCCCTCAGGCAAAACATGATACCAGTCATGTGATCTCTGAAAAATTTCATGACGAGCTTCTGCTCGTCGCTGAAATTCTTCCAAAGGAGTCAGCTCCATATCTAAACGCGGTCGGTCCAAAAAAATTCGTCCCGACAGGTCAGAAGTACGCCGAATCCAGATGATTTCCGCTTCTGGCGGGAGTTCCAATATAGGAAATCCGGCACCGACTGAAAAATATATGGATTTATCAGGATTTTCGCGCAAAATTCGTAAAAAAGTTTGTAACTCTTGAATGCGAAATTCTCGTTCACCCTGATTTGAAAAAATATCAAGGATGCTTAGTCCCGTCGAATTTTCAACTTCATCATCCAGATCAAAAAACAAAATTTCTTGATCTTCAAAATAAGATTTTAATCGGCGAAGAAGAGTGGTCTTTCCAACCCCTCGTTGTCCTACCAAAATTTTAAGCGTTTTTCTCATAAATTCCATTCTGCAATATTTCTGGCAATTCGGGAAAACTTTTGTTTAAAACCGAGAGATTTACTATATTAAGGTTGTATCCTGCGGATTTAAATATAAGGGCGGCCATAGCCATTCGATGATCCTGTGCAACTTGGAATTGAAGGGGTTTTTCCATTGATACCTTGGGTTTACTTAATATTTCAATTCCATCCGGAAGAAGTCGATGAGACACCTCCATGAGGTTCATTAATGCGCCGACTTCTTTAATTCGATTGGACTCTTTAAATATCAGCTGAGGAGCATTATCGAGACGACTCGGGTCTTCCGCAAAAGCTGCCAAAGCGGCGAGAACAGGAAATAGGTCGGGACTATCTTGGAGCCCAACATGAATTCCCTTCAGAGGGTTCCCTTTTCGGATTTGCAGATCTCGATCTAGTCGGTGGCACTGGACATTCATAGATTGCAGAATTTCTACAAACTTGAGATCTGGTTGAGTACTTTCAAATGGGAAATCTTCTAGAGTTGCTTCTCCGAGCAGGGCAGCCAAAGCGGCAATCGTAAAGGCTGAGCTGAGATCGGATTCGATTCGCATTTCCTTGGCTTTTAAATGCTGGCCGGGAGGTATTGTTAATGAGTGTTCTCCACTCAGAAAATGCATTCCGGCGTTTTGTAACATTGCGATTGTCATTTTCAAATAAGAATAGTTGAGCGAATCGGATTGAATTTGGAGCTCAAATGGCAAATTCCAGCAATTCAATAGAATTCCCGATAAAAACTGACTTGAAATCGCGGTTGATACTCGAAGGGGATACGCTGGTTTTTGCCAACCCTGGGCGCTTTTGAGGACAACCTTTTTTTCAGAACTTTGGTACCAGATAATTCCCAATTGCTCCATGAGAAGCTTTAGTTCGGTTTGAGGACGTCGAAGAAGTTGAGGATGAGCTTCGATTTCGAATTCTCCACTAGCTCTGGAAAGGCGCAGTGCTAAAAACCGGAAGGTCGTACCACCTTCGCCACAATAAAAGGTTCGCTCTCCGCTATTAAACCTAGCTAGGGAATCTCGCAAATGGTGAACATCATCACACTGAGCTGATCCGTTGAGTTGAAGTTCCGGAAAGTAACTCTGTATAATGAGGGCTCTATTAAACAGGGACTTGGACGCAGGAATTTTTCCCTGAAACCGAAAGCATCTGGTGGTCAAAAACTTTTCATTTTGAAAATGCGATGACATCTCCACGTCCCTCCCTCGTCGCGTGTGGATCTTTCTTCGGAAGCCCACCTCAGTTGATATTATTTTGCGCCTTTGATTTTTTACTTTGGCGTAAGACTTCCTTGAGAATTTCTTGAATTTCGACTTTAATCCTTTGTACGCTACCAATTCCTTTGACAAAAATAAAATCAAGATCTTGGGAAGTATCAGCCTTTCTTTTCTTATCCTTCAATAAGCCTTGTTCAATTTGTTGAAGAGTCATTTTCTCCCAAATATCCTTATTATTGGCTCGATATAGACAGCGGCCTATGGGTGACTCTCGAAGAGCTTCATATTCCTTTTTCTTTAATATTTTTTTATGAAACGAATATTCAATAGCAAAATCCATTCCATAACTTACCGCTGCGCCATGGCTGAGATTGCAATGAAGTTCAAAAACATGACCCATAGTATGTCCTAAATTTAAAATTTGCCGGTGTCCTCGAGTCTCGAATGGATCTTTATTGACGATATTATACTTTCCGGCCACAGCGGGTTTGAGCAAATCCCATGCCGTTTCAAATAATAAACCGAGAGATTTTCGATTTTTTTCCGTTTTTTGACCTTGGGTCATGGTGATCGGATAGAGTTGATATGCCAAGATATTGGCCTTCGTCCATAATCTTCCCCCTTCGATAAGGGCGATCTTAAAAAGTTCACTGAGGCCATCGAAAAGTAGCTCGAAAGATTGAAGACTGAGAATTTCTTTGCAAATAAAAATTGTTTTAGCCTGCTTAAAAGTGCCAATCTGATTCTTATAGGGCCCAAGATTTAAAGCAGTTTTTCCACCATGGGCAGAGTCTATTGCAGCCAGCCAAGTTGTAGGACATTGATAGAGATCAATTCCTCTCCTATAGACACTAGCAAAGAAGCCAGCAAAATCACCAACAGATCCACCGCCCATGGCAATCACGCCCCCTAATTTAGCATCTCCAAGGAGGTCCTGAATTTTTGAAAGATGAGCGGGCCAATGCTCGACACTTTTGAGTTCTTCACCAGCTTTGACAAAATAAATGAAAATGTGTGAAGGACAATTTTTTAATATTAATCTCTTTTTAAAAAATTCATCACATATAAGCAAAAGTGGCTCTTTTAGGGGAAGCCACTTCCAATCCCACTGCTTTTTCCACAGTATTTTCATTTAAAGAGTTACTCCTGGATGTTTTGACGAATCGAAACTGTCAAGATCCCAATTGATCGGGACTTCTCCTACCGATCTCAGATATGTATTTACTTTTGAAAATGGGCGTGTGCCAAAGAAGCCCTGATGGGCTGAAAGTGGGGAGGGGTGATGGGATTCTAAAACAAAATGTCGTTTTCGATCTACGAATGCGGCCTTCTTTTGAGCGTACTTTCCCCACAGAATAAAAGCCAAGTGCTGCCGATCTTGGTTAAGAAGCTCGATCATTTTATCAGTAAAAATTTCCCATCCTTTGCCTTGGTGCGCGGCGGCTTTTCCACTTTCTACAGTGAGGACACTATTTAAGAGCAACACCCCTTGTTGGGCCCAGGGTGTTAAATCTCCGGAGGAAGGAATTGAAATTCCCAGGTCTGTTTTCAACTCTTTAAAAATATTCTGAAGAGAGGGGGGAAATCGAACTCCTTTTTGAACAGAAAAAGAAAGGCCATGAGCTTGTCCGGGACCGTGATAGGGGTCTTGCCCCACAATGATGACTTTTACTTTTTCGAATGGAGTTAAATTAAGACTATTGAAGTATTGAGCTTTTGCTGGATAAATCTCTTTGCCATTAGAATATTCTTTGGTTAGAAAAGCTCGAAGTTGACTCATATATTCTTTGTTAAATTCGCTTTCAAGCTTGGGCTTCCATGAATTAAATATTTTTATTTCGCTCAAAATGTCACCTTTGAAAATTTAATTAAATTTATTCAATGGAAAAAAGAGGTCACATCTCATTTCAAGACAGAGTAGGGGCCTTAGGTTTTTCCGATTAAACTCCCCTCTTGAAAATAAAAGGGCGTCCAGATATTAGAGCATATAAATTGGATTTCAAATCAAAAATAAGAAATCTCTAAATAGATCATTCAAAAGCCATAAAAAGTGCTAAAATAGAGAAGTATTTTGCCTTTCTAGTAACTCTGCCCGGCGTAAAGTAATTGTTCGGACTTTTTAAACAATGAACTGGGAGGTTCCAATGCAAAAACAAGAATCAAATAACGGAATGCAGACAAAGGTACTTTCGAATGACCCTGAAATCCGTGCCCATATTTATCAGCAAATAATGGAATTTCAACCCTATATTACATCCAAAACACTCATTGAAATCATCGCCCATGATCAGGAGCTCGACCAAGAAGAGGAAACCACTGCGGGGCCTCTTCCGGAGCGCGTGCTCATTCGTCTGACTGAGGGGGAATCCAAACTGGAAGCTGAAGGAGCTGGCGAAACAATTTTTATAGCAATTTCGGAGGCAAAAAGAGCTCTTCTGCGGGAGCTGATTCGCATTCAAGATGAGGTTGTTAGTTCAACCGATAGGCATAGAATAATAAATTCGATATTATCGAATCAGCAGTCCCATTAATACCAAATCCGTTTACAAACTAGACCAAGGCGTGACCACAAGGGGGAATGCGGAGGCCTGCCCCCGGCCGATCACCTTGTGCGACGCAGAGCTACTGCGCTTCCGCAGTTTCCTCCTTGTGGTCACGCCTTGGTCTAGTTTTTAACTGAGTATTGGTATAAGGCTATTGATGATCGGATGATATGACGGACTTGCTGGCAAGCAATCCTACAAGATCTTGCAACTCCTCCAGGGGACTTAAACTAGACGGCAAAGCCTCTTTAAGTTCCAAAGTCAAAACGGGAGTTCCTCTTTCATGCCAAAGATATCTTCCAAGACTCCCTGGCAAGTGTCCCAATGTTTTCCAAGGCAAATAATCAAATTTAGGTGGTTGAATTTTAGGGCCGTCAAAATCTAGAACTTTCAGTGGAGTGTGGACTGAGACTACAAAATCAGGTCTAAAATCTTCAATATGCTTGAGCGCGCATTGAACTTCAGGTTCACTTGCGGGCACTTTGCCTGGAAATCTTCTGGGATTTCCACCTGTCGTAGATTTCCACGATTTTAAGGCCAACTCATTCCAATCTTTGGTAGGAAAATTTCTATTTAAATCAATT
>Ga0172367_10003267_pt1 | contig 21265 bp, 13 predicted proteins | sample Lak10m_FD_114542 | JGI IMG/M metagenome (GOLD analysis project Ga0172367, IMG submission 114542) | Freshwater microbial communities from Kabuno Bay, South-Kivu, Congo - kab_022012_10m | ecosystem: Environmental > Aquatic > Freshwater > Lake | place: Democratic Republic of the Congo: South-Kivu... | reverse complement strand
CGCCCCGCCGTCCTGGGCCAGATGATCATGGATGAGAGCGACTTTCATCTTTGTTTATTCCGCTTCCCGATGTTTTAAGACCGCGAAAGGGGTTTTAAATAAAATAGATAAATCTAAAAGCAATGACCAATTTTCAATATAATAAATATCCAATTTTACCTCTTCTTCAAATAATAAATCGCTGCGACCGGAAACTTGGGCTAAACCGGTAATACCAGGCTTAACGGTTAATGTTTTCTTATGATAATTTTCGTATTTAGCTACTTCTTCCGGCAGATGCGGGCGTGGCCCCACTAAACTCATGCGACCGATAAAAACTAAAAATAATTCCGGTAACTCGTCGATGGACCACCGGCGGATTATCTGACCGACGCGGGTCACGCGCGGATCATCTTTAATTTTCACCATCGGACCGTCAGAGCGCAAATTGCGATCGGCCAATTCATTATAGCGCATACTATCGGTATTAGGCGTCATCGAGCGAAATTTAAAGTAACGAAAAGGCGTGCCGCCCTGACCGATGCGGGTTACGTACGATCCGTCATCGCGACGCGAGAAAAAAATCGGCCCGCGCGAATCGAGCGCTATCGCCAGAACCGTCAAAAGGATGACAGGAGAAAAGATAATTATTAAAATAGCGGAAGCTACTATATCAAATAATCTCTTTAAAATACGCCCCCAGCCTTCTAAAGTTGTCCGTTTCACTTCGACGACCGGAATACCAATAATCTCGGCCACTTCGGTCCGCAGAACTTTTACTTCGAGCAGGTCGGCGACATATTTAAAAGTGATATGGTTATCATTGGCAAAATCATAAAGACGCAAAGTTTCAATCTTACTGAGATTAGGATCGCTCTGAATAACCTCGTCTATCTCCCGATCTTGGATAAATTCGGTTAGTTCTTGCGCTGTCTCGATAGAAAAATCGCGCACGCGTTTAACTACTTCAAAGCCTGATTTATTATTTTTAGAAAATTCGGCAATCAAATTTTCCGTCGTTTTAGAGTTTCCGACTAAAATAACTTCATGGACTCCGACGCCGTAACGAAACAAAAAACGCTGAAACCAGCGGATAAAAATATGGGTCAAACTAACGTAAATTATAGCAAAAAACCAACCAGCTAAAACGATAAAGCGTGAATCAAACAATTCGCGCTGAAAAAAGATTAAAATAGCGACTAAAGCGAGTCCGGTCGAACAGGCTAAGAATATTTTCTGGAGTTCCTGGACCAATTGCCTGGCGGTACGGATCTGATATAATCCAGCGGCGATAAAAATTAGCAACCATAAGACAGCAACCAATAAAACTGATTTAAAATAACTCGAAAACGTCAAATTAAAAATGACCGGTCGAACAGTCACTGACCAAGAAGAAAATCTTAGATAGTAAGCCGAGACACCGGCCAGAACCAGTAAAAAAAAATCGACTGGAACAAAGAGAGCGGAAAAAAAAGATTCGATCTTTTTCATATATAAACTAGTTATAGATATATGTTATTAGGGCAGCCGTAAGCCGGATTCTGTTCTAGCGATCATTTATCTAGGCTCGTTATTACTAACGAGCTCAAGCGAGCCACTTGTCTTTATCCGAAAAGAATAAAGTTTGCTCTTGCTTCCGATAGGGTTTACCACGGCATCTCCGTCACCGGAGGCCCCAGCCGGTAGCCATCAGGCACCCAGCCACTTTTCACCTTTTATCCTGTTATTTAACTCAGAATTAGTATTGTCTCTGTGGCACTTTCCCTAAGCCGACCGTTAAAAGACGGCTCGGTGGGTATTACCCACTATCGTTTTTAATGAAGTCCGGACTTTCCTCCCCGTTTTTATGGAAATAGCAAGCTATTTCAAAAAGCGGAGCGATCGCCCGCTTACCCTAATAACTTTTTTATAGTACAACAAAAGGCTAAAAAAAGCAAGTATAAATTCGGATAATTAAGAAATTAAAAAACGCCAGGATAATGGCGTTTTTTAACCGATATTATTATTTTGTCAGCTCATATATCTCCTGAATTTCAGCTGGACTTAAAGCTCCGACATATAAAGCCAAGTCGTCAATCTCCGAATTATACCCGTCAGTCGATATCTTTAATTGATCTACCCGATCTTCCGGCCGCATCCAGATCAACGGCCGACTGGCCTTTTCCGCACCATCGACGTAAAGGCGCAAGAGATAACGATAAGAATCATAGACAAAGGCAACATGATGCCAGGCATCATCATTTGAAATATCGGTATCTACTCCTTCAGACAAGATGCCATATTCTCCGTTATACCAATAACTGCGCCGGAAATAATCCAGAATTAAAGCGAAGAGATTTCTGGCGTCGCCGGACTTAGTGAGATAAATGTTAATCCGACCGGAGTTAGGATAAGAACTGTTGCGCCACCAGAAAGCCAATGATAAATCATTCGAATCGAGCGGCTCGTCCAAAGTAACGTTAATATCCTGCCAGGAATTAACGGCCAACGCATAATCTTCATGTTTACGTCCGACCCATGACTGTGTCGGTACGGTCAAATCGCTATTGCCGATACTATCAGCCGCTAAGTCTCCCATATCTTCTTGAAATCCCCAAAAATGCAGGAGCTCGGCCGGCTTCTGGTCCGCCCTAGCTGCCAAGGGGCTATATGGGACGTCCAGCAAATACTCGTTCAGTATTTCTCCGGCCGTCAGCGACCGATCCCAAATTGCTATTTCATCTATCAAGGCGGGGGCGCAGTCACCACTAACACGCAAGTTCGTCACGTCCTTCAAAGTAGCAAAAAAATTTTCTCTAATAACTTCTTGACCGTCAATATAGACCGCCCAATAATCTTCAGCCTGATTGATTACTAAATTAGCTTTATGCCATATATCATTAAACGGAACGATGGGATAATATCGCCACTCTGAATTAGGTAATCCTTCAACTGTAATCATATTTGGCTCGATGATAAAAGAGACCGCTGCAGTCTGTTCGGAATCTAATAAACTTAACGCTAAACGCGGGAAACCTAAAGTTTGCTTATAATAAAAACTTAAAGAAAAATTATTTAAACTGATCGCCGGTTGCAGAGAGTCAATAAAACTACCGGAGTCTGGTTTAATAATCCGCGCGCAATCCCATTTCCCTACCGCCCAATCTCCGGCGCCATAACATTCCTCAAAATGCCAGACATTCCTCAAACCGGGCGACAAAAAAGGAGTGGGCGACACGAATAAGTCCCAATTAATATCGATCGGCTCCGAGCTCGTGGCTAGAGACGGGTCATCGGATTTCAATAAATTAAAATCCAAAGCGTTATTACGACTATTACTGATCCTATTTAAGAAATATCCGTCGTTTATTTCTAAAGCCGGACCGCTGCCCAAAAAATAGGAGGCATCGGATCCAAAACCGATAGTGTCGTTGATATTTATGTCTGTACTGGAACTCACCGCGCCTTGCCCCAGATAGATAGTATAGCCTGATCCCGTCCAACCGAATTCATCGCGTATAGCGATTGCATCAGCTTGATCCTTATAATAAGCGCTGGCTTCGTCCCGAACGATAAGATAACTATCATGTGCCTTAATAATCGTCCCGCCCGGATAAGATCCGTCTTCGACATTACCAAGACGCATAATTATACTCGGATCGGTCGCCGTCTTAGTTTTTTCTAAGCGATAGGAAGAAGATACCAAATCAAAATCGTAGTCGCCGGGATTAAATAATTCTATCCAATCATTATCTCCGGTTGCATATATCTTATTAATCAAGGCGAAATTATCATGACTTATAACCGTTTCATCTGTGGAACTAGCAACATCATCAGTCGAAGTTGCCGTCTCGTCAGTAGAGGTCGCTGTCTCATCAGTCGAAGTTGCCGTCTCGTCGGTAGAGGTTGCCGCCAGGGCCGCCCGAGCGGCAATCGCCGCGGGGTCGTCAGCCGGAATCTGATTAAAATCGGTATGATTATTTTCTCCCTGCGCGATACGATTTAAGACATAATTATCCGAGATAGCGTCAGTCGGCGCGCTACCCTGAAAAAAAGTTGCCTCCGATCCAAAACCGACCGCATCGACAATATCCGGATCATTACTGGCACTAATGGCTCCCACCCCTAGATACAGAGTATAACCGGCACCGGGCCAGGTAAATCCTTCTCGCGTCACAATAGCGTCGGCCTGATCTTTATAATATTTATCGACTCCGCTACCGACAATAAGATAACTATCATGCGCCTTAATAACGGTTCCGCCCGGATAAGATCCGTCTTCTGTGTTACCGAGACGAACAATCAGGCTGGGATCCTCGGCTGTCTTAGTTTTTTCCAAACGATAACCGGCAGTAGCTAAATCAAAGTCATGGTCGCCAAAATTAAATAACTCTACCCAATCGTTATTACCGGTCGCATATATCTTATTAATTAAAGCTATCTTAGGCCAATTATCGGAAGACGATGTATTGTTGGGGCTGATCGGACTAGGAGTATTGTAGACAATGGGCTGATAATAAGTCGACGGCGTATTTACTGCCGCGCTTTTTACCACGCTATCGCCGATTTTTGCTACCGACTTTGGCGTTAAGCCAGGACTATTCTTCTTAACAGAAGACTTCGCAATATCCGCCGCCGATTTAGTATCGACAGATGAAATTACGGTCGGAGTCACCGCTTTCTTCACTGCTATCTTAGCCGCCACTTTCTTGGCGGCTGCCGTCTTGGCGGCCACCGAAGATTTCTTAACGGTGGTTGCTTTTTTTGTCGTCGCGACTTTTTTTGTCGTGGTAGTCGCAATCTTTAACGGCGTTTTATCCTCCACGGTTATTTTTGTTCCATTATCAGAACCGAACATTTTCTGGCCCAATCCTTGCGCGAATTTCTTAGTCGCGCCGGCAACTTTTGAAACAGTATCTTTAAGCGAGTCAGAGATTTGCCGCAGTGAAGATAAAGGATTATTAATTAGGCTCCAGCGCAAAGCTAGAGTTTTAGTATTAAGCGCGCCCCGAATATCGGCGCCCGAAAAAGACGAAGATATCTCAATATCGGCCGTCACGAACTCAAGAGTGTTTTGTAAAAATTGCGTATAAGGCAAAAAAACATAACGCTCGCCGCCATACTCCAGGCCGACATCATAACCGATCAATTCCGGCGGCGGGATCAATATATTTTTACGCCTGGCGATCTTAGAAAATTCCTTATCGCGAGAAAAGCAATCGCCCTCGGAATTAACCACGCTATAATTATCATAACCGTCGGGCGTAATATCTATGGCATAATAATTAGGATTATATTCCAGGGCTCCTAAATTATTCGGATTAGAGATATCCGCGCTTTCATACAATTTTTCCGTCAGACCGACACAGGTCCATTCGCCGCTAGCTGGCCCTTTCTGTTTCTTGAAATCGAAGTCATACTCGAAATGACGGCCGACCAAACTTTTAGCGATCGCCACCGCTTTCGCCCGCTGGAGCGCGCTGGCCGCACTCGGAATTTTAGCGCCCAAAAAGACTTCATTCTCCGCCCGATTGACGAAATATTGCGCCGGATTTTTAACAATACCACCGCTTAGAGCCTCGACGACGTAATCGACGCCATCTTCTTTACCGATATAAATAGCCGCATGTCCGGAATAAGTATTTTTTACTATCCCCTTTTCCGAATAAATCAAGGGGTCCCGACTATAACCAAACATTTTTCCGTCGCCCGATGTCCGATATAATAAAGTGCCGGGCGGCATTGCGCGACAAAAGATCGGCACGGATAAACAAACTAAAAAAATAAAAATTTTACCAAACGATCTCATAAATATTAAACTTAATTATTATAATATTGGTCCCACTGCGCGTCGCTTATCTCCGGCAAGGCTAATTCAGTTCCACCCCGACGATTTAAGATATCGCTAGCAAAAGCCCGGCTAATATCATCGCCGCTAGCTTCGTTTTGATAGACGGCCTGCAGTACCGGCGAGACTTCTCCAGGAAATAGAGGATAGTAGTCGCCTAGCAATAGAACTAAAGATTGGCGCAAACGGTGGTCGGTAGTCGGATCTAGGACGATCTGTTTAATAATCTCTACCTGACTGGCAATAAAGGCCTCGCCCTTGCCAGAAAAATTACTAATGGCGTTAACAGCAGCTAATTTAAGTTCTATCGCCTCTGGGCCGGCTAAAAGCGTAAAATAATAATCCAGAGGCGAGGCGGCGGCAGTTGAATGAAGTAAAGAGTCGGGGCGGAAAGAGCTGATAATCTCCGCCTTGATTCTTAAATCGCCGTTTGGCGACTCTAAATACCGACTGACATATTCCGGCGGATTGCTCGGGCCGTTGACGGCCAGAATAATCTGTAATAATTGAGCTCTAAAAGATCGATCGCCATTTTCCTCTAAGAAATAGGCCTGAAGTAATTTACTCGCCCGTGAACCGGGTTCCAATCGCAGTCCCCCAATCAGTTCGGCCATTTTCTCCCGGCGCCCTTTAGCACATTCTTCATGACATATTTTTTCTTGCTGCCAAGAATTTTTTAACTCCGCCAAGACTAATTCCGTCCGACTGACCGATAATAAAGCAATAATCAGATAAATTAATATGCCTAAAACCAGGCAGCCAGCCAATCCGACTCCGATTAGCCATTTCGATTTCATATTTTTTCCCATAAATTTCGGTTAGATTAATAAGCCTCATCACTATAGCGTACTGGCCATGATGAGATCTTAAAGCCCATTTAAAATCTTATAAGCTAAGGAATATAAAAAAAATCAATAAACAAACGACATTCGACAATTAAAAAAATCAGACCCGAGGGCCTGATTTTACTTTATATTTATTTTAAACGTTTTTTTTATTTCAATGTCTGGCTTGATGTTGCTGCCGACAGATCTTTGATAAAACCGCTCCAGTCAGTCTTTAAAGAGGCGTCGAAAGAAAAAGCGCGATTCGCTGCGGTTTGGGCGTTTATGACGTCTCCGGCAATCAAGTAAAGCTTGCCGAGATTAAGCCAAAGTTTAGGATCGTTACTGCTGAGAGTAGTGAGGCGTTCTGCTAATTTCAAAGCGCGAGCGTAGTCATTATTGCTGGTAAAATAATTGAGCGCGGCGACCAAAAGTGTTCCAGAGTTAATATCGTCCGTACCGCCCAGATCGATACATTTAGTCAGCATCTCACCTAATCTTTTATCATCTTTCACTACTGCCTTTTCTTTACTATCGATAAACATATAAAATTGCGCCAGACGGCAATAACCCTCCGGATAATTTTTATTAAGACTGATAGCGTATTTCGAGGTCTCAATAGCGTCCTCAGTTTCACCGCGAAAAAGATGCATCTGCGCTTTAACCAGATAAATTGGCGCTCGACCCGGGCTACTTTCAATCGAACGATCCATCGCTTCCAGCGACCGACTAGAATAATAATTAAATTTTTCTAAATCCTGGTAATAGAAGCGAGCTGCCGTATCATAAGCCTGAGCCAGCTGCATCTGCATGAGGCTGTCCTGTGGGTTATAAGAGACGTTTTTTTCCGCCAAAGAGATAACATAATCCAAAGTCGCCTGAGCCTGACTATCGGTCAGGGAATCCAATAAATTAGGGTTGCTGGTTAAAACGTTAATCAGAGTGACTGCTCCGTCACGATCAAGCGGCGTATGACCCAGAGCTTGCTGATAAGCCAAAATCCCCTCCGCAAAGCGACCCTCGGTCATAGCGCCGTAACCGTTAATTACTTGTTGGAACATGCGCCAAGGCTTTAAATTATATTGAGCGGTAAAAAGATAAGCAGCTAAAAAAGCTAAAATCAAAGTTGTCCACTCCCAATTGGCGCTGATTGAAAATTTCTTTTTTTCTGCCATAAATATCTCGGTTCCCTCTTCTGAAGCAGTAAATAGCCAATAAATATACCCTAGAATTATCATCAGACCGATATAAGTGACAAAAGAATCAAAAACAGCCAAATTCTGGATAAAATAAGCGGCTAAAAGAGAAATAAGTAATAAGATTTCGAAATTACGTCGTCCCGCCTCTTCCCCGGTTCCCACTCGTCCGCCGTCTCTTTTAAATTTCTTGAATAAATAATAGACGGCCGCCACAAAAATACTAAGATACGCTAGGAGGCCGACCAAGCCGGTCGTCGAAGCGATATCGACCAGATTGTTATGGGCGCGATCGAAGTAAGTTTCGGTTTTAGAATAATCAAAAAATTTAGAATCAAAGTGACGATCAAAAATTATGGCGTAATTTCCGAAGCCGGTACCAAAAAGCCAATGATTTTTAAAATCAGCGGCGGCGCCACGCCAGGATATCAAACGAGTCTGAAAAGTCGCTTTTTGGGAGGTCAAACTCCGCAAAAAGCTTTTTTGGAACCAATCGGCCTGAGATTGAGAAAAAATCAAGATTACGGCGAAAATCGCGATCAAAAAAGCAATTAAAGAAAAACGGCGGACATTCTTATCGATATGGAATAAACCAAGTAAAAAAATAAGAAGCAGGAGACTTAAAAACAGCCCGATAATCGCTCCGGAGGTATGGCAAGCCCAAAATTCCCTAAACATTATTAAAGACGGGATAATATAAAGCCAGCGCCAACCTTTATACGCGCTGCGTTTAAATAAAAGCAACGAGAAAAAAATATTAAAGATTAAATAGCCGCTGACATAGGCGGTATTGCCGACCGTGCTATAGGTTTCGGCGCCGATTAAACCGATAAGACTAACGATAGTCGCGATAATAACCGATGATAAAAAAAGTGCCCGCCACTGAGGCCAAGAACGGAAAACCGTAATTAGGATCAAATAGAAAATAAGAAAATGCAGCAGATGGAAAAGGCCCAGCATCCGCTCTGAGTCGCCCCAGAAACTTAGGCCGAAATCGACACTGACCGCGCAAGAAGCTAAAATAGCCACAAAATAAGCGACCAGCCCCCAAGTTATATAACTGCGCTGCGGCCGATACTCGGGATAACGCGAAATAAAAACCAGCCAAATTGCTAACAAGAATTCCATCAAGACATTAAACGTCAGCTGCTTGGAGGTTATATAAGGAAATAAAAGATCCTTGAATACGAAAAAAACTATCAAAAGCGAAGCGATCAGTCCGCCTTGAAGTAAGCGTGTATAAATTTTAGCCGGCATAATTTTATAGATTAATTGCCTTTATTATAACACAACCGCCGACTTTCCGTCGACGGCCATGCTGAATTAGCCTTAATGTAAGTTTTTAACCTAATTTTCAAAAGCTTTAAATTCTAATTTTTTGAGGCGCATCGCGTAATCGAAGGCGAATAAGTCGAGTTTTTGATTAAGATGGTCGAAGGATGACTCTATCTTATAATCAAGCTGTCCAAATCTTAAGTCTAACTTATCGCTCAATGCTTTAAAGTCGTCTTTCGTCGCGAAGTGCGTTAATTTTTCGTCAAGGTAATCTTTCGTCGCGAAGTGCGTTAATTTTTCGTCAAGGTAATCTTTCGTCGCAAAGTTCTTTAAATCGTCTTTCGTCGCTAATTGGCTGAATTGCTCAGCTGTTAACATAACCGGGGAACTACTCATAATTTTGGCCCGCCCTTTAAATATCGGGACATAGATAGTTTGAAGGGTTTAGGCAATTAATAATTAATTGCCTCTGGTGTCTCGCTAAAAACCAAGTCTAATAATTAAGAGGTAAAAATAATTATAGCACGAATAAATAAGCGAAGCAAAGCTCAGAAAGACACAAAAAAACGGCTAAAAGCCGTTTTTTTGTGGATCAAAATATTTTCTTAGGCTTTGGCCGCATATGGACCGGAGGCGACATAAGTACGAGCCGCCAGTTCTGAATCCAATAAATAAAGAGCTGAACCGTTACCGCCAAGCAATTTAATTTTATCGATAATTTCCGTCGCATTAGCTTCTTCTTCGACCTGTTCGTCAATATACCATTTAATAAAAGACTCTAAAGCATAGTCCTTCTCTTCTCTAGCTGCTTCATAAATTTTATAGATAAGCGCGGTAATATGCCGCTCATGTTCTAACCCAGCGGCGAAAATTGAGCCCACATCGCTTACCTTATCTAAGACCGGTTCGGCAATAGCTAATAATTTAGGCTCTTGCGCGCGGTCAACCAGGAAACGAAAGAAACCAAGGGCATGATCGTTCTCTTCTTTGGCCTGGATATGCATCCAATTCGCTGCGCCCTTAAAATTCAGGCTCTCTAACCTGGCCGCTAAAGCTAAATAAAGATAACTGGAATAGAATTCCTCTCGAATCTGTAGGTTAATAATATCCTTTATTTTTTCTGTCATAATATTTAGAAAATTATAGGGCTCTTTTTAATTAACGGGAGACGCCGCTATAGGCGATAGCGCGGACAATATTCCAGGCCAAGGGGCTAACCGGGTTATGGTCATAGACATAACGGAAGGACTTAATAGCGACTTTTTCACTGGCCGCATTACGCAGCGCCGGACGCAAGCCGTAAGCGATAACTTTAATAGCGCTCGCTTCTTTGCTATTGCTCATGACCGCGTCCCGACCGTAAACTTTCTTAAATTCAATTTTAGCTTGATTTTCTGCCGTAATGCCTGTTTCACTCGGCCAACGCCCCAAACCGATCTTAATCAAATCCGACCACTGTGCCGAGGTAACCGGTAATTTACTGTAAGCCTGCCAATAGGAATTTATTATCCCGGCTCGCTCGCCGGCGCCGAGTTTACGCGTACTTGGGGTTCCGTACCAAATAAAGTAATTAAGAGTATTCGCGGCCGGCGTGGTCAGACTAAATTTTTTAATTAAAGGAGAAACATATTTAGCAAAAGACGCTGTTTCATCGCTGGTACTCCGTGTCGCTTTAGCGTTAGCGATAATAATTTCCGCATTACCATCGGCCAGATACTGAGATTCTATAGCAACGAGCTGTATGATCATATCATTACTAACTGTTTCGGTTGCACCGGCGTCATTATTATTTTCAGCGCTACCAGCATTACCGACCGTTACCGCCAAGGAACCGCAATTATTCGTAGCGGCACAGACCGTAATAACGGCCGAGCCATTCGCCTTTCCGACCAAAGCCAAGCTATTGCCGCTTAAATTAGCCTGGACGACGGCGGGATTAGTGTTAGAAGAAATGGAATAACCGCTGCCGGAACCGCCGGAAATAGCGACAACTGAGCTCTGACCGACCGAAAGAATCGGATTACTGCGACTAAATGATATTGGAGTATTAGTATCAGTTGCGGTCACCGCGACATAAATAACCCCGCATTGTCCGCCGGTCTGGCAGACGGTAGCGTTAGCGTTACCGGCCGCAAGAGCCGACACTACCGCCTTATTACCGTTAATGACGATAGTCGCGACGTTCTGATTAGTACTATTAGAAATATAATAGCCGCCGGAGCCATAAAGAGAAACGTCGGAAGATGCTCCAGCTTTCAAGCTCAGATTATTACTGCCGAAAGTCAGCTGCGTATTTGAGCTAACGCCGTTGACAAGAACAGATAACTGCGTGCAAGCGCCGCCGGCCGAACAGACACTGACCGAGGCCGAGCCGGCCTTAACTCCAGTCAAAGTTAAAATATTATTATTTAAGGCCGTCTGAAATAACGTAGCGGAATTGGCATCATTAACAAAACTATAAGGAGCGCTGCCGCCAGAAATCACGACACTGACTGCCTGGCCGATTTGCAGCCATAAATTAGCCTGGCTTAAGGTAATCGGGCCGCCGCTTGAGGCATAACTGACCGTAGCGGTCAGAGAATTACAGTTTCCGGTTGAAGAACAGACCGTCACGACCGAAGTCCCAGCGCTACCGCCGACTAAAGTCAGGGTGCTACTACTTAAACTGGCGCTTAAGACACTAGAATTAGAGTTAGAAGAAATATTATAATTACTACCGCCGCCCGATACTGCAATCGTTAAGGTCTGGCCGATCGATAGAGTAGGCGCTGATTGGCTAAAAGCCAAAGAAGCAGAGGTTATTGTTCCGACACTCGCGTTAATTATACCGCAAGCGCTCATATCGCTCGAGCAGACCGTGATTGCCGCGGCGCCGCCGTTATTGCTCGCCGTCAAGGTTATGGTCTGACTGCTGATAGTAGCCGTTATTACGCTGGGGTTAGAATTATTTAAAATCGTATAATTACCGGTACTATTTAAGATCGAAACCTGAGAACTTTGGCCATAAGCGATAGTCAGATTGCTTTGGCTCAGAGTCAATTCTTTCGCCCCGGCATTTTGTACAGTAATATAAGTACTGGCGCAATTAGACGTCGTGCCTAAGACGCAGACCGTCGCCACTGTTTGGCCATAAGTATTAGCGTAAACCGTAATCTGATTACTGTTTAAATTAACGTTAGCGATTTGCGGGTTAGAATTATTTAAAAGATATAGCTTATTAGAACCGACATTATTAACCGTTAAAGAAGTGCTACCGCCAACCGTTAAGATCAGACCGGTCTTACTCAAAGTAATCGCCCCGCCGCTCGTCGTTAAGCTATAAGGCCAGGCCGCGGAAGTCGACTGTTGATTATTAACTTTTACATAAACTAAACTACTCGGTAAAATATCATAAGTCGCCGTACTGATAGTCGTTGAAAACGAACCGCTCGTATTAGTCGTTCCGATAGAACTGATATAAGAAGCGCCGTTACTTTTTTGATAAAATAATAAAACGCCGCTACTAGCGTCGCCCGTTACGTTGATTTGGACATTATCCCCGTCGCTATTATAAAGAGACATCGTCGGCGTCGCGGCCGCGGCTACCGCCGTCTGGAGCAGAAACAAAATGCCGCAAACTAATGACAGCTGAATTAATTTTTTCATATTTTTTTATGGCTTAAATTATAATTGCGAGCTTTTATTATTATAACACAAAATATTAGCGGATAACAGAAAAGAGCCCCCAAAGGGGCTCTTTTGCTGTTCCGATTTATTATAGAAAATCGGGAAAACTGCTGTGAAGTGAATTACTTCACGAACGGCTTGCCAGAAGCTGGCAGGTTCTTGAACAAGAAACCATTCATGTAACCAGCAATGGTTCCATCGTTCCAACCCCAAGTATTCGCGACGATAGCATTCGCGTTGGCAACAGCCGTAGCGTAAGCAGCGTCAGCGCTACCCAAGTCGATGCGTACGCTATCGCCGGTAGCGGCCATAGAAGTAACATCAACTCTTACTAAGAAGGTAGCGGACTGACCAGCATTGATGGTGAAATCGTTGTCGAACTTGACACCGAAGTTGGCGCCAGAAACACCAATCGTGGTACCAGCGGCATTCAAAGCGGTCGAAGTGTCGCCAGCGTTGTAAACCTTAACGCCGTTGGCAGCAATCGTAGCGCCAGCAGTATAGGCAGAGTTGAGAACAATCTGTCTTACATACATGGTGTTAGCACCGCTATTGGTAACCGTGAACTTCAACATGTCGGTGTTACCGCCGGCATAACCAGAAGTCTGGCCAGTCGGATTATCCGAAGTCAAAGCTAGGGTCGGATAACCGGCAACTAAGACATGCTCGTTCGAGTAAACCGGAGCACCAGACAAATCAACGCTAGCTGAGGTATTTCCTGCAAGGTACTTGAAGGAGTCCATACCTATTACTACAGCGTTGTTCGTAGCCGCACCGCCCTGATTAGCGGCAGTCACATTGTTGAAGTGAGGTAACACTTCAATCTGGGCGCCGTTAACAGTGTTCGGGACATCGATGCTCAGGCCGGAGAAGGTAACGGTAGCAGCCGCACCGACAACCGGGGCGTTAGCCAAAACAGTACCATTGACTCTCAAATCGAGAGATTGTACCGCAGTGATGTTAGCCGCATTGTGACCCTGATTGTAGACCTTGAAGACAAGATCGGTAACCTTGGTGGTACCGCTGTCAGCAGTCATCTTGTAGGTAGCAGCAACCAGGTTGCTGGTACCGCCAGCGATTAACTGAGCAGTCGGCTGGTTAGAAACTAGGCTCACGTTAGCGGCAAGCATAGTACCGACACCGATGGTGACGACCTGACCGGTCTGGGCATTAGCGTTACCAACGGAAGTGCTGGTATTAACGCCGGTAGCCGTAACCTTTAAGCTCGTGGTAATAGTGTTGTTATTAGCCAACGAACCTAAATCAGCATATACATCAATAACCTTGGATTGATTAGCCGGAATGGTGAAGTCAACCGGGTAGTTCATGGTCACGGCAGAAGCCTGGCCAGGAGTGCTGACGCTGTCATACTTGACAACGACATTGGAAACCTGATTGATATCACCGCCGCCACCCATGGTCAAGCCAACCTGTAAGTTGGTCACGCGAACAGCTTCCGCGTTGCTAGCATTGATGATGTAGGAACCGACCTTCTGAGCAGGCGCGTTATAGGACACGGTCTGATTCTGGAAGCCGGTGTTAGCAGAAACGCCCAAACCACCGCTTACAACGGTCAATAATTTACCGGAGCAAGTGTTGGCATTGGTAGGCCAGGTAGCATAAGAGGTGTTACCCTGAGCCTTGTTGGCCGCAACGATCAAATCAGAGGTAATGGTAGTAACAGCCGAGTTAGACAGCATGTTGATATCACCCTTGATCTCGATAGTCGCAGTCTGGCCAGCAGTCAAAGTGAACAGGTTGTTAGTGCCGAAAGAAGCGTAACCGACGTTAGCATCGCCAGCGTAACCGCCAGCGGTCGGGAATACGTTGTTGCTCTTGACATAGTTCTGGGAAGAACCGACCTGAACGCCATTAACATAAATAGCCAGGTTGTTGATACCTTCAGTGTTAGCAGAAGTACCAGCTAAACCAAAAGTTAACTTAGCGATGACATTGTTAAACTTCATGTCTTCGCCATAAGCCTTAGCGGTGAATTTAGCTAAGGTCACATTGGCGGAATTCTTCACAACCTGGTCGGTAGTAAAGTTCGGATCCAAAGTGAGGGAAACGTTACCGGTCTGAACGTTGAAAACAACGGCAGAACCAAGACCAGCAGAAGCCGAGCTAACTGCGATGTTAATCCCGTAGTTGGAATCAGCCAAGATTATATCAGAAGCGGTCTGAATCTGTAAGCTGAAGTTACGGCTAGAACCTTTAACTATATCAGCGCGGACTTCTAAGGAAGTGGCACCAGTAGTTAAGGAAACCGGAGCGCTAGTCAAATCAAAGATTACTCTGTTGTCAGAGGTCAAAGAAGCGGTAGAGCCGGCCTGAACGCCATTAACATACAGCTTGAAGTTCTGGACATCATCATTGTTGATGGAGCCAACCTGCTTGAAGGCGACGTAGCCGAGCTTAACTGATCTCTGAGAAACTGAAACAGATTCGGAGAAAACAGTGTAATTCATGCTACCGGCATTAACGCTTCCGCCAGAAGCCGAGTTAGCACCCAAAGAAACAGACGCTAAATCAGTAACGTTGACGAAAGACATTAAATTGCCGGATAGCGGGAAAGAACCAGTTACGCTAGCGCCGGTCGAAACCACGCTAGAGGCAGAATCGATAGAAACGCCGATGTTACCAGTAGCAACAGTGTTGTCAGAAGAGGCATCAGTCTTAACAGTGATGGTCTTGGTAGTACCAGCCGCAACGGTGAATAAACCGCTGTTGTTGGAGAACGTAACCACGCCGTTAGAGAAGGAGCCGCCATCAGTCAACTTGTTGTTGCCGTCATACAGATAGATGTTGGACAAAGAAGAATCAGCAGATAAGCCGGTCTTCTTTAACTTTAAGGTGTTAACGGTGACAACGCCATCATTGGCAGCAGTAAAATTAAAGGAAGCCAATGAAGCGGCCGCCTGGCTAACAGCGATATTGCCAGCAGCCGCAGTAGCGGAATTCAAGCTGACCATCAAACCGGAACCAGTCACAACCGGACCGGTACCGCCATTCTGAGCGACGTTAACGAATTCCGCGTTAGCAATGCTCGCGCCGCCGGCAGTAATAGCACTGCTAGCAGTCAAAACATTGGCCATCTGGAATCTATTAGCAGCCATGGCCGCTTCGTTAGCGACTAAGCGATAATTGGTGCCATCATAGTAATAAACGTTAGCGGAGCTAGCATCTTTTACTAAAGAGCCAGCCGGAGTAGCGCCGTTCGCTAAAACCGCGCCAACAGTGTAGTTGGTGAAGAAAGCATCAGCGACGTCAACGACTCTCTTGTTCCAGTTAGTACCGTATAAAGCGGCAGCTTGCGCTTCGCTCTGGATCTTTCTGAGGGTGCCATTAGGTTCAACGGCATAAACAGAAGGATCGGTAGTGATCTTCACTAATTTTGTACCCGGTCTCATAGTAACGTTGCCGCCCAGTGGGTAGCTCTGCAGTTCAGCCGCCGGAATGGTTACCACGCCGCTGAAATCAGGATACCAAGAGAAATAGGTAGTAGAATTCGGGAAGACATATCTTTTGCCATTGGAACCAAGGTAATATACGGAGCTGTTGCCGGCCATCTTGATCAGATCGCCAGTCGAAGCCGCGGCAGAAGCCGGAGCTACAACGACGCCGCTCATGGCAACGACGGATAATACCATTACGCCAATGACTAAAAGTTTGCGTAATTTTTTCATAAGTAATAATTAAATCATTTCAATTGTCCGGACATTAGTAGTCAGAACGAATTATAAATGATATGTATTCAGTTCGCGGCTTTAATAGACTAAAAAATTAGGTCTACCGTAAATCAGTCGGAATCCCGCTCCACCAGCTCGCTTTGAGCTTAAGGCGAAGGCCGGCTGATCTTAAAGTCATAAGTTCTGCCAGCCGAGCGCGTGTTGCCCGCCAGCTGGAGAAAAGCTTAACCGATTTACCGTTTTCCGGATAAATTAAATCGTTCGAGCTTTGAACTGAAAATATTTAGGTTTATAAGGGACAAACCATCTCATTTTATTGAGACTCGACCCTTGACGGGGTTTGCCAATTCGCAAGTGCGAATTTGTTAATTTATCTCGTTCGGCCTTCCCAGAGTAGAGGACGGATCTTCCAGCTTGGTTAACCTAAGAGGAGATAAACTAACAGACTCGCGCTTATTTGATTATTTCGTCGACTTCTTTTAATTTACTGGACGCCTTAGTATAATCCTTGGAATCGAATAATTTAGTCGCTTCATCAAGAATCATATCGGCCTCGCTCGCGCCTGATTTTATATCTTCAATCTTCGCGCTAGAACTGGCCGCTAAACTAGAGCTAGCCGCTTCGAGCGTCGGTTGTACTTTTTCCGCAATCTGAATACGTTCGCCGTCTTTAGCATTATCGGCGATAATAACTTCGCTGCCGGTCGCGACCAATAAGGCGACTGGGGCTTTCTTTATCTTAACCGGCAAACGGCTGATTCGATCTTTAACCGTATTTACTTCCTCCTTAAAGCTATTGTTTAACTTTTCGACCTGATCCTTATTTTCTACGGTATTAAATCGCGGATCGGATAAGACGGCACTGATATCTTGCGCGTGGCTGGTCGCAAATTGCACGGCGAGCATATCGCGCTCCTGAGCATTAAAGGTCGTATTTAATTTCAATTTTTCGGAAATTATCCGAGCGATATAGAGCGAGTCGTTCGGCTTCGCTTCTGCAAAAATCTGCTGACTATAAAAAACACTACCGACCAAAAGCAAAACAAAAATACCCAACGCGTAAACCGGCTGTGAGGCTGATTTTAAAGCGCTCGAAAAATCAATCAAAACTATTTTCCAAACCGCTAACTTCTCCGCCCCGGAATTAGAAATCTGGGATAATAAAAGCTCCCGATTGCTTTTCAGCCAATTTTGATCGGGGCTAACTTTATTTAGGCTATTTAATTTAGCTATTAATTCTTGGTCAGTCATACACTATAATATACGTAAAAATAGGAAAAATGTTACAGTGACTGTTCTTTTTCGACTAGCTCTTTTAAGGCATTTAGGGCGCGGTGCAAAAGAACGCGAATATTTCCCTTACTTTTTCCGCTAATATCAGCTATTTCTTCTATAGAAAGGTCGTTAATAAATTTCATAATGATAACTTCCCGATATTCTTCTTTAAGCAGCAATAGTGTCCTCTTAATAAGGGCGATATTTTCCGCCTGATCGAGCCGTTCCGACGGATTATCAGTCTCGTCGATAACGTCGATATGATTATCTTCTTCGTCCAAAGAAACCGTAACTTTGCTGCCATTTTCTCGATAATAATCAACGATCGAGGTCCGAGAAATCTTATATAATAAGGCGCGTAAAGTCTTCGCGTCTACTAAGGTTTTATTTTGGATATAATTCCAAGTTTTTAGGAAAATCATGGAAGTCAGATCGTTTGCCTCTTCCCTATTACCTATTTTAAAATAGACAAAACGATGAATTTCCTCAACATTTTCATCATAAATTTTAATAAAAGCCTCTTTGTCGCGACTTTTCAGACGACTTATTATCTGTCTATCTTTAAATTTTTCTACCAGGTTTAATGACATTTATTTAACAAAAAATAACGGGGATATTTAACCCACCGCTCTTTAAAAACCGATTTTTAATTACAGATTCTAGTTTATCATAAGACGGCTCCAAAAGCAAGAAAAAAGAGGTTATATCCTGATCCGCCCCTTGACTTTCTATAAGTAAAAGTTTTAAGATAATAAGACTTAAGTCTAATCTGACATAGACTTAAAGTACTAAATTTTTAAACTCTCCCATCTTATCAGCTCTTGACTGATTTATAAATTTAGTAAATTTGACATAATTTAAATTAAATATAATACTTAAGTCTACGTTATAATAGACTTAAATAATTTTTTAATTTTTTATTAGCCTATTTATATATTTAAGTCTACAATATTTTAGACTTAAATAATAAAATAAACCTCAAGATGGACGTCATTAATAAACAAAATATAAAAGAAGTAGATTTTCCTATCTGGGTCTCCGTCTCTGAAGCCGCAGACCTCGGCGGCGTCCAGGGAAAAACTATTAGAAGGGCAATAAAGACCGATCCTAACCTACGTTATAAAATAATTAAGAACCGTTACCATATCGAGTTCGGTTCCCTTTTAATATTCCTCCATAAGAACACTAAACTAAAAAATAAGCTCCTCAGCTTCGGTCTTGGCCAATATGTTGATAAATGGAAAGAATAAAATAAATGGAAAGAATAAAAAAACCACTCCGGATTCCGACGGAGTGATTTTTTATAAGATTACAATTTTTCTATTTTCCTTCCTTAAACTTTATAGATTATAGAACCGCATCTTTAACCGCTTTGGCTAAGCGGAATTTTACTACGGTTTTCGCCGGGATCTTGATAGTTTCACCAGTCGCGGGATTGCGGCCTTCTCTAGCTTTGCGATGAGCTTTGACTAATTTACCGAAACCAGGAACGATACATTCTCCGCTCTTTTTCGCTTCCTTATAAACGAAGGTGGATAAAGTATCCATAAAACCGGCGGTTTCCTTCTTGCTTAATCCGGTCGCTTCTGCCAAAGAGGCGATCATCTGCGATTTTGTCATTTTTGACATAAATTGGACGGGAGCCTTATTAATAACCCGGCTAAGCCGATTTAAATAATAACGCCCCTTTTTATTAATACTATTAAAATTAATTAATATTTATCTAGGTGTTTTTAAACGACTGACAGAAACTTCAATGTCTATGGGTACATTATAGCATACCCTCTAAAATATGCCAATAAACAGGGGTGATTTTAATAAAATTATTTATTCTTTTACTCCTTTATGAAAATAATATTGCGGAATCCGATCTAAGTGCCAAGCCGTCTTCCAGGTGCAATCACCTAAGCCGGAATCCCAGACATTAGCGCCCAGAGCTATCGCTCTTTCTAGATTAACCCTATTTAAATATTTACCTAACCCGGGCAGAACCGTTTTATTAGTGCCGTTAATTAAATACAAATAATTATTCTTATACAAAACCGATAATGAAGCGGCCTGCACTTGTCCATCAATTTCAATACTGACGATTTCCCAATTAAAAGGCAGAGATAATAAATCTTTCCAGCCGTCGCGATCTTCTTTTAACTGCAAATAAGAATCATTAAATTGCACCGAATTGAGATGAAAAAGAAAATCAATATCGGTTTGGCGCGAATAAAATATCTTCGGATTAGCGGCTTCCACTTTACGGCAATCACTCCGAAAATTTCTTTGCTTTTTTGCTGAGAGGCGCGCTTTTAAATAGTCTTCCCAAGTCTTAATTTTCTTGAGAGGTAAAACGTAAATATAATCTTCAATTGGCAACGACCGCGTAAATTCATCTTCGCCCGTAATATCGTCGCACTTCACGACGCCTTTCGTCGCGGCATATAATTTCGGAATAATTTTTTCATACCCCGGCTTAATGAATGGGCGGCTTTCTTCACAATGTTCTTCGGCAAAAAATTCTAAACCGCCCCAAGAAGTATTATGCTCTAAGGGCAGCAAGCCAACAACTTCTTTACCGCCGGGTGCCATTTCATAGGCCACTAAAAAACAAAGCTTATAGGGCTTGTATTTATAAAAACTATAACGAAAATCCCATTCGTCAAAAATAGTTTCTTGCGGCGATAGAGCGCGCCAAAGGCGTTCCGCTTCTTTTAGGTCTTTGACCTCAGAAATCGTGATCATAACTTACATTATATTCGGCTGGAGATGATAATAAGGCGGATTATCCTTATAGCGCTTAATGGCTAATCGAATAATCTCCTCTAAAAAGTCACCGTAATCCATCCCGATAACTTCGGCCGAAGCCGAAAAAGTTCCTTCCGCGTCTAAAGACGGATTAGGGTTAAGCTCTAAGACATAAGGATTATTGTTCTTATCAACTCTAATCTCGATTCGTCCGTAGTCATGACAATCTAAGATATTATAGGTATCAAGGGCAATTTCGCCTAGTAGCGCTTCCAATTTTTTATTGATATTTTTGGGCGGCCGCTGCACAATAATTTTCTTATATTCGCCGCCATCGGTATACTTCGCCTCAAAAGGATAGATATGCCATAAATTAGACGGTAGCCCGTCGAAGATAGATCGAGCGAGAGGCAAGATCCGTAAATCATCTTCTTCACTACCGATAATCGGCACGTCGTATTCGTCGCCATCGATATATTCCTCAATCAACGCCGGTCGGCCGATCTCTTTTAAGACTTTCTCCAGTTGGCGATATAATTCTTCCTTATTTTTCACGACCGAATCATTGGTAATGCCGATAGAATTGTCCGTATTAGCCGGCTTAACAATCAGCGGGTATTTAAGATCTTCGCGGATATCATCATCAAGAGAATAAACATAGTCCCATTCCGGAGTCGGGATTTTATGATAACTTAATAATTTCTTAACCCGAATCTTATCGATACAAAGCCCGAGCGTAAACGGATTAGAACCGGTATACGGAATCTGGAGCGTATCGAAAATCGAGGCAGCGTGGGG
>Ga0172367_10003266_pt1 | contig 21265 bp, 15 predicted proteins | sample Lak10m_FD_114542 | JGI IMG/M metagenome (GOLD analysis project Ga0172367, IMG submission 114542) | Freshwater microbial communities from Kabuno Bay, South-Kivu, Congo - kab_022012_10m | ecosystem: Environmental > Aquatic > Freshwater > Lake | place: Democratic Republic of the Congo: South-Kivu... | reverse complement strand
CTCTTCGACTTCAGGGCTGTGTTTATGTAAGTCTTTCTCCTGTGTTTGCATATCAGGTTCCCAGTTCAAGTTGATTTTTTACCAGCTGATAGTAGGCTCCTTTCAGTGTGGAAAGTTCTTGGTGAGTGCCCTGTTCAACGATCTGCCCCTGATCCAGCACCACGATCTGGTCGGCATGTTTTACTGTACTCAGGCGGTGAGCCACCACAACCACCGTTCTGCCCGAGAAAAATTCGTTAAGGTTTTCAAGGATCATCCGTTCATTGTTGGCATCCAGGGAGTTGGTCGCCTCATCGAACAGGATAAACTCAGGATCTTTGTATACGGCCCGGGCGATCAGGATTCGCTGCTTCTGGCCTTCGCTGATGCCATGTCCTTCGGGTCCGATCTTGGTCTGAAGCCCGGTAGGCAGGGATTCAATGAAATCAGTGAGGTTGGCGATCCTGATCGCCCGGGAGAGTTTTTCATGGTTTGTATGTTCCCGGCTCATCGTGATATTGCTTGAGATGGAATCGGAAAAGATGTAACTCTCCTGCATGACTGCACCGCACAGGCTTCTCCAGTACCTGGGAGAAACTGTTTGCAACCGAAGGTCCCCGATGAAGACACTCCCCCGTACGGGAGGATAAAATCCAAGGATTAGCTTGATCAGGGTTGTTTTTCCGCTTCCGCTCGGACCGACAATAGCGGTGACCTTCTTTTCAGGAATCGTGAGGCTCAGGTCGTTCAGTACAAACGGAGAGTGCGGCCCTTCGTACTGAAAGGAGAGATGGTCGATCCGGATGCTGTGCTCCCTGGGAATGCTCAGGGCAAGATGCTCATCAGGACTCTCTTCATCTTTCAGCGTGCTTACTTCATCCAGCCGGGTCATGCTGATGGTGGCATCCTGAGCCTCGCGGATAAAATTGATCATCTGCTCCACCGGATTGTTCACCTGTCCGAGGATGTACTGGATCGCCAGCATCATCCCGAGCGTAAGTTCCCCGTTCAGTACCAGCGAGGCCGAGAGGAAGATGATGACAATGTCTTTGGTCCGGATGAAAAAGAGGGCGCCGACGTTCTGGTATTGGCTCAGGCTCAAATTCTTGATGTTAACCCGGAAAAGTTTCGCCTGGATCTTCTCCCAGTCCCATCGTTTCTCCTTTTCACAATTGTTCAGCTTGATCTCCTGCATTGCATTGACAAGCTGAAATAAATTTCCCTGATTTTCAGCCATATATGAAAATCTGGCATAGTCCAGTTCCTTCCGTCGGTGCATGAAAAGGTAAACCCATACGGCATAAAGAAGGCTTCCCGCAAGGAAAATAAGAAAGATGATCGTATTGTATGCCAGGAGAACCAATCCGAAGATCACGAAATTCACCACTGAGAAAAGGATGCTTAGCGAGCTGACGGTGAGGAACGACTGGATCCTGTCGTGGTCGAGAATCCGCTGGATCAGATCCCCTGTTCGCTTGGTGTCGAAAAATCCTATGGGAAGCATCATGATCTTGATCAGGAAGTCGGATATCAGCGAGATATTGATCCGTGTACTGATATGCAGGAGGATCCATCCGCGGATGAACTCAACGGAGATCTGGCCAAGAAAAAGCGCCATCATCGCCATCAGGACAAGCGTGATGAAATTCAGGTCCTGGTTCTGGATCCCGACATCGATGATGGATTGCGTCAGAAAAGGAAAGATCAGCATGAACAGGCTTCCCAGCAACATCCCCAGGATCAGTTGGGTAAAGAGCTTTCGATGTGGCTTCAGGTAGGTAAGGATGAACCTGAGTTTCGAAATGCTGCTTCCTTCATCCTTGCCAGCATAAAATTTTTCGGTGGGATCCAACAACAGGCAGATTCCCTTTTGCTCCTCTCCGGGCTCTACTGTTTCAAGCCAGTTCCGCAAAAATTCCTCTTCCCGGTATTTCACTTTCCCGATGGCCGGATCGGCAATGTAAAAGATGCGTTTGCCATGTTTCTGCCCGATCTTGTAAAGGACCACAAAATGGTTCTGGTGCCAGTGGATGATCGCCGGAACAGGCTCCTCAGAGAGGAGTTCGTCCAGACTGATTTTGACGCCAAGGGTGCGGAACCCGGTCGCTTCCGCTGCGTCACTGATCCCGAGCATGGTCACGCCGTCTCGCGTGATGTGGCAGAGGTTCCGGAAGGTGGAGAGGGAGTAACGCTTCCCGTAGAACGAAGAGACCATCTGGATGCAGGAAGGACCGCAATCCATGGAATCAAGCTGCCGTGAGAAGGGGAATCTACTCATAGCGCAGCACATTGATCAGGTTTTTACGAAGGATGGTCCATGTCCTGACCATGATGATTGACGAGACAAAACCGGTGATGAACAGGATGGAGATCACAAAAAGGTACCAGTGCTGTGGAACGCGGTAGTAAAAGGCCGATAACCAGATATGCATGATATAGAGTGTGGCCGGAACAGAGATCACGGAGGCCAGCAGGGCATATAACAGGAACTCTTTCTGCATCCGGTAGAGGATGTCGCGATTGGAGGCACCAAAGATCTTTCTGACCGCGATCTCCTTCAACCGGCGTTCGATCATAAGCAGGGCAAGACCAAACAAGCCCATCCCTGTGATCAGGAAAGCTAAAAAGGAGAAGGAGGCGACCATCTGACCGAATTTCTCTTCATCTGAATACATCCGGTTCAATTCATCATTGAATGTGGAGCATGAAAACGGGAGTTCCGGCGCCATCTCTTTCCACACCGCTTCAGTTTCCTGTCGCACAAGATCAACCATGCCAGGCCGGCATCGGATCACCAGGTAGCTGCACGCCGCCGGGTCGAGGGCAAAGATAGCGGGAGATATACGGGAATAAAAGGAGTGGATGTTGAAATCCCTTACCACACCGGCAATGATATTTTTGCCAAGTGTTTTTCCCACAGGCTGTTGGAACGCGATCATCTCTTCAGCCGCCTGGTTGATGACGATCGGTGCCTTTGATTTCGTGGTATCAGGCAGTCTGATATCCTCGCCGGCGACGAATTCAATGCCAAGGGTGCTGAAAAAGTCACTGTCAATAATGTAATTTTCCATTGAGTAGGTCCGGGACACAGAATCCTTGCCTAAAACAGTGTAAGAAATCGTTGAATTGTCGTTCGTGGGAAGGATCTTTGACTCCCCTGATACGGACATAACCCCTTTCTGGTCCCTGATTTTATCACGGAGTTCGGGATATCCGGTGAATTCACCCCGGTTAAACGAGACGATCAGGAGGTTTTCTTTCCGGATACCGCTGTTGGAATTCATGCAGTAATCAAGCTGGGCAAAAATGATCAGCATGCAGCTGATCAGGAACACGGTGATCACCAGCTGGAACACGATAAATACCTTGCTCAGGTTGAATCGTTTACGTTTAAATAGTTCATTTTTAAGCGCTTTCAGTGGATTCAGGGCCGAAAAATAAAAAGCGATATATCCTCCTGAGATCCCTCCGATGAGCAATGTGATGGCTGCAAAAAGAGGGATGTAGATCAGCATATTCCAGGTATAGATTTGGATATCATATCCATAAAAGGAATCCACGAAGGGTTCTACCAATCCAAGAACCAGGAAGGAGAGGGGCAGGGCCAGGAAGGTCAGCAGCATCGACTCGGTGAGGAGCTGTGTACGAAGCTCCTTGTTGGTTGCCCCGAGCACTTTTCTGACGCCGATCTCCTTGAAACGCAACGCTGATCTGGCCGTGTTAAGGATTGCGTAGTTGATGCCCGCCAACAGCAGGATGGCCAATGCGAGTGATCCGTAATAAAACAGTGCGGACCGGCTCCCTTTTTTATGAAAATCGTTACTGACCTCCTCCGAATCAAGATGGATATCCCGGATATTCTGAAACGTGAAGGATACCTGCTCTTTCCCAATCCCCAGGGAGTCGAGCAGCGCCGGCATCCCTTCTGTCAGTTCGGTGATGCTTTCCGCATCGTTAACGAGGATGTAATTTTCTGCATAATAGTCGGCAAACGCCTGAGTTTCGGCAGCCAGATCAATCCCGTTTTCCAGGAAAATTTTTGTGAAAAGATCCATTCCCGCCAGGAAATCGATATCCATCGTCGAGTTCCATGGCAGCTGTTCAAAAAACCCTCTCACTGTCAGGGTAACTGGTATTCCCATGCACTTAATCTCAATCGACTTCCCGATGGGGTCCATTTTACCGAAGTACCTTTGCGCTGTGGGGCGCGAAAGAAGCACTCCTCCCGGGGTTTCCAACGCGGCTTTGCCATCCCCGCTCAGCATGTCAAAACTCAGGATATCAAGGATCGCCGGATCGGCACAATAGAACCCGTCCTCTTCCACGTAGGCCTGGCCTTGCTGAACGGCCACCGGTCCGGTGGTAAAGATCAGGGAGATTATCTGACCGGACTGCAGAACCTCAGGAGATCTCTCTTTCAATATTTCCGCAAGGAGGGAAGGGGAGGAGGATATGGTGATCCCATCTCCCGTATGGGCGAGGATGCGGAATATCCGGTTGTTTTTATCGTGATAGGAATTGTAGCTTAATTCATTGATGATGAAGATCATCAGAAAAAATGAGACCGTCAGGCCAGCCGTTAGCCCGATCAGGTTGATGGCGGTGAAGAGTTTGCTCTTCATGATGAACCGGTACGATGTGACAAATGAGTTCCAGTTCATGTTAATTGATCATTTAATATGATATCACAGAAGTTGAACCGATTCATAAAGATTTCGTATGAACTTACTGGAGGGCAAAGAAACTGGTAAACGCACCCCCGGCATGGCATCAGGGTGGCCCGGGTTCTCCCCCAACTGGTCCTGTCGTCCAGTTCCCTGGCAACAAGCTGATGAAGATACTCTTTTTTTGCCAATCCCAGAGGAGGATCATTCAGGTTGGCATGGACCTCTCCGCCAGGAAGGATCCAGAGTTTGCCGAAATCATTCTCATTGATCGTCATCCTGGAGAATACTTGCTGCTGGTTGGGTTTTGAAGCAAGGATCTCCTCCCTGGCGACAAACACGTTCTCCTTGAAAAAATCCAGGTTGTCCCCAGTGAACACCGGTTTAAAGAAAATGTTGGGAAGGTCGAGGATGGACGCCATCTCAAGTGCCTCCTGCAGCGTGGCCTGGTCGCTAACAATCAGATTGAATTCCAGCCGTTTGATAAAAATATCTTCCGTCAAGCGTTGTAAATGGCTTACGATCTTACCGGGATCCAATGGGAAGCGGAGATAAAGGGACAGGGTTGTCCGCGGTTGTGAAAGGACCTTTGGAACCAGTTTTTCATCCCAGTGTTCTGCGAGCAGGTGGTATTTCTTCTGAAACGGACTGGTGTCCAAGATGTTGATCACCTCCTCCAGATGTGGATAGTGCATCAGGTTCTCGCCCGAAAGATGGATGAGGGTGGGGGTGTAGTTGTTCACCTCGTCGATGATCCTACGGAACAGACCCGGATCCATCGTGTTCTCCCGTCCTGTAACACACCCCGGGTAGGAAAACTGGAGGAACGCTGTGTCAAAGGGGTCTTGGTTTTCGCGGCGATGGGAATTCAGGAAGAGGGTGATCTCCTGAAGATAGTTCCGCAGGTCAATGGCAGGTTTTCCGGGAACAGTCTGCACCCGGTGCGGATTGAACCCGTATTTGACGTATGGCTCGGGGAAAATGGTTACAGGCTTTGCCTCCGACCAGCCAGCATCGAGAAGATCCCCTAAAAACTCCTTCCTGAGGAGCCGGATGAACTTCTGAACCTCCTCCTTCTTTACCTGATCCTCTGTCACCTTGACCACATACCCGGTTTCCGGATCGAGCAGGGCCTTGATCAGTGCGGAAAGGGAGCCGGTTGTCCTGAGCTCATGGACTTTTTTGCTGAGTGTGTTGTACAGGAGAAGGTGATCCCCCTTCTGTATCATCTGGACATATGGTTCTATGAAAAGCCAGAAGATCTTATCCTTCATAGAAAATGGATTGGGCAGTTTTCCGGTAAAACGGATAATCGGCTTCAATAGAGGTGTAACGCTTCTTCATATACTCCCTGAATCCGGATTCAGTGGTGTAATAGTAACAGGAAGGACGCTTTTTTTCAACCCCGGTGTTGAACATGCACTCCTGGCAATTGTCTATGAAATAGCATTTGCTGCATAGCTTTGAGATCTTGTCATAGTAGCTGTTGTAGAGTTTGGAGATCCCCCGCGGATCAAGTGAGATCCTTTCGGGCGAGAAGGTGCCGATGCCGTGAAAAGGACTTATATGTTCACAGGGAAGGATCGTTCCGTCTGCTGAAAAGTAACTTCGTATGGAAAATGGGGTGCATGTGGCCGTAGGGATGAATTTTTTTGCCTTGACCTTGCCGTGTTTTGAAGAGATCATTTCCAGGTAATTTTTGTAGTAAAACCCGGAATAATATTCAAAAATTTTTGACAGATCCCGCACCTTCGGATGGTTCTCTTCCATTTTCGCCACGGCAGCTTCTTCTTCCACGGGAGCGACCGGTCTGGATTGGATATTGGCTTTGAACTCTTTCTCGAACAGTGGGTTTAGGTTGATCGGGTTCACGTCAGACATCTGCGGGATTTTCCCATACCGCTTATGGATAAAGTCGTAAACGGAAGCAAATGAATTGCGGCTGTGAAGCACGGTTAGAAAGCTGACACTCTTATCAAAATAATCAGGGTATTCGTTCCGGATGTAATCCAGGTTTCGGGTGGTAATGCCGTAGGAAGGCCTGTGATTCTTGGTGATACGGAAGGAGTTGGCCGTTTCATCCCCATCCAGACTGACTGAGAGATCAAAATTGTACTTCACCAGGAAGTCAATGTATTTCTTCAGCAGCAGCCCGTTGCTTGAAAGGGAGTAGGTGAATGTGATCTGATCCATGGGATAGGACTGGGTAAACTCCACCACCTCTTTGATGAAGTCGAAATTCTTGAGTGGCTCGCCTCCGTAAAAACTGAGGATGAGATGGTTGTCAGGCGATGGGGCGCGTTTGGCTATGAGCTCGGTAAGGCTGTGCTTCACCATGTCAAAGGTCAGGTACCTGTCGTGCCGGTTTTTGTTGATATAATATTTACTGTAGGTACAGTAGGTGCACTGGAGGTTGCAATCTTCAGTGACCTCAAAGATCACCTGCTTCACGCTGGAGATGTTTTTCCTTACATCAGATACCTTCAGCCTGCCGTCGATGTTGATGGTTATGGCGGGTTTAAAAAAACCGTTTCGTTTAAGGAAACGGTATTTTTTCAACTGATAAGCTGCTTCGGAATAGGGGAAAGTGCCGGTCCCCTCACGGGTGAAGAATCCGTTTTGGCGCACGGACAATAACCAATGGGAAAGATTTGATTTGTTTTTGTCTAATGAGAAAAGATGTTCTATTAACGGATGGCACAGCAACAACTGATTTCTATACGGACTGTACAGATATGAATTGCCCTTGCCGGATTTGAAGAAGACCGCATTTTTCATCAGCCGTGTGACCTGTTAACATTGTCCTCTTACTGAACCAGGCAAAGATACTGTTTTCAACAATTATTTTGGGGCTGAATTGTAAACTCCCGATTCTGAGACGGTGTTCTCTTCACAATTGCAAAGATGGATGGTGCCGCCCTGAAGTTTGGTGGAGAGGAACGGATTGGAGGTGGAGCAAAAACAGCGTACGTCAACACCGCCTTTGATTTTTGCCAGTTGATTTTTCTTGATTTCAGCTTTGTGAAGGTTGATGATGCTCAGCGTTTTCATGATGAAGATTTTTATGTTTTTTTATTTACTTCCCTTTTGCCCCTAGTAGTGCAAATAACGTGCCAAAACAATAAATAACTGTATATCAATTAAATACAAAACATATATTCAAATTAAAAGGTATTTGGTGTCAAATATTTTGACAGTAGTGTACGTTTTTTTGACACTATTGTTTCGGAAAGAACCTGATTATGGCAATCTCGACACCGAGAAAAAGGAGGCCCAGAAGGAGGAAAAGTTTCCAAAGCGGTTTGCCGAGTTCCGCTTCACGGATCTCTTTTTCCATAGAGGGGTGGTTTGTTTGAAGCAGCATGAAGGAGCGGATCCCTTTTCGTTGAAGGATTTCCCGGATAGCTTCAGCAGGCATGCAGGTGAGATCAGATTCCGATCTGGGATAATTGAAAGCCAGTCCCTTCATGGGTTTATCTTCGAGTTTAATTTCATAAAGGCCTGCTTCCATGATCTGGTCATAGGGATACAGCAGGATTCTACCATCGATGAACCGAATCTCGGGTATGACCTCTTTTGTACCGTCTTGTTTTAGGATCCGGTAGATTTGACCATCCGGGAGGCTGTCCACCGGAGCTTCAATGGGATCGTTCGAACCGGTAAAATAGTAGAGATTTGAACGGGGTTGGCTGAAAAGCGCTATATTGTAAAATGTGGGAACGAAAAGAAGGTGACCTGGAAAGCTGGAACAGATCGGGTCCAGGGGCGTGGTTAACCAATAGAGTTCTCCTTTCCCTACGGCTTTTCTGGCTAACAGGAGATCTCCGTTTTGAAGGAGGAGCAATGGTTCGAGCTCTGTGTTGGCCGACACCCTGAGAGGGTAATGTGCATGGACCTTTGGAAGGTCCGCATTGGCAGGTATTTCAACTTTTCCCAAGGCATTCGGTTCAAAAACATCCCGGTAGAGCTGGCTCTCTGCCATAATCGCTGAGACGCGCAAAATGCTGGTATCCATTGGCTCCATTTCAGGAACTCCTAAAAGTGAGCATATCTCCCTGTAATCTGACAATTCAGCCTCTCTTGGAGGGATCATCACCACGGTGCCTCCATGATGCAAGAAGCGGACCAGCTCTTGCGCAAGTCCTGATGAGATGTGGTGGAGTTGGTTCAGGATGATCAGTGAAAAAGAGGAGAAGGTGGAATAGTTGAGATGGTTTGCGCTGGCATTGATGAAGTGAAACAGCGAATCATGGCCATAGAGGGCATTCAGGTACGGATTCTCTTCGGTGTCGTTGATGGCAAGGACGGAAAGGCTGGTGATGAGCGGATAGCTGAGAAAGCATTTGTCATCAAATACGACCGGGAAGTCAGGGATTTCAATGTATCCTGTTTGTATTTCGCCTGATTCGTTGGTATAGGGCAGGATGAGTTCAATTTCTGATCCCGGATCCAGTTCAGTGCTGGCCAGGGCTTTTTGTCGCTGATTGATGACCAGTTTCACGGGGATCTTTTCCAGCCGGGAATCCCCCGTGTTTTTAATTCGGACATGCAGGTTGGAGAGTTGGCCCGGTTGCTGGACCTTGGCGTCAAAGTAAGCGGTATCAATATACAGGTTCCCGCTTTGATTGGGAGAGAGGGGAAGCAGAAAATAGGAGGTTACGGTATCGGGATCAAGATGGTCGAAGTCACTTGTCGCCTTCTGAAAATCGGAGATCAGAAAAATATTCCCCGAAAGCAGGGGATGTGCATCCAGGAGATCCTTTTGCCTCCTGATTACTTCGGAAAGATTTCTTCCCGACGGAGAGAGCTGAACCTCTTGTAATTGCGCCAGGAACTCGTCACGGGAAAGAAAATGCTGGTGAGCCCCCTCAAAATCATTGGTAAGCAGTTGAAACCTGTCGGAAGGTTTGTAGGTACTGACCACCTCCCTGGCCTTTTCTTTTGCCGTTTCAATGAGTTTTCCTTCACTTCCGATGGCATCCATACTGAAGGAATTGTCCACATAGAGGCAGATACCTTGCTGATGGCGCTGGTCAGACCTGAAGGTCGACGGAAGGTAAGGCTGGGCAAAAGCAAAAACCAGGGAGGCAATGGTAAGTAACCGGACAGCTAACAAGATCCACTGCCGCAATTGGGATCTCTTCTGTTTCTCCTGCTTGATCTCGGAGAGAAACCTGACATTGGTGAAATATACCTTTCTGTACCTCCTGAGATTGATCAGGTGGATGATGACAGGGATCGCTAGGGCAAACAGGCCATAAAGGACAAGAGGCGAAACAAACGACATCAGAGAACTCCCTGATCGAGCATGGCGTTGGCAACCTTTAGGAACCCGGCGACATTGGCGCCTTTAACATAGTTGATATACCCTTCACTGTCAGTCCCATGCTTCACGCACTGGCCGTGGATACTGGTCATGATCTGATGGAGCCGGGCATCCACTTCAGCCAGAGGCCAGCTGAGTTTCATTGAGTTCTGTGACATTTCAAGCCCCGAGGTGGCAACGCCCCCTGCATTGACTGCTTTACCGGGAGCAAACAGGATTTTGTTTTCAATGAAGAGTTCAACCGCTTCAGGTGTAGAGGGCATGTTGGCGACTTCAGCAACACAGAGTACCCCGTTGCTGATCAGGTGCTGTGCATCTTCCTTGTTCAACTCATTCTGGGTGGCGCAAGGGAGGGCAATGTCGCACTTTACTTCCCAGGGATGTTTCCCCTGGTGGAATTGTGCATTGGGAAATTCATAAGTGTACGGCTTCACAATGTCCTGGTTGGATGCCCTCAGTTCAAGCAGGTATTCAATTTTTTCGCCCGAAATTCCGTCAGGATCATACACGTATCCGTCAGGACCGGAGATCGTGACCACTTTGGCTCCCAGTTCAGTCGCTTTCAGGGCGGCTCCCCATGCCACATTCCCGAATCCGGAGATCGCCACCGTCTTTCCCTTGAATGATTCACCCTTTGTTTTCAGCATTTCGTTGGCGAAATAGACGGCGCCAAAACCGGTTGCTTCGGGACGGATCAGACTGCCCCCCCAATTAAGACCCTTACCGGTGAGCACTCCTGAATTCTCACGGGCCAGTTTTTTATACATCCCGTAAAGAAACCCTATCTCTCTGCCTCCAACCCCGATGTCTCCGGCTGGCACATCAGTTTCAGGGCCGATAACTCTCCACAACTCCATCATGAATCCTTGGCAGAAACGCATGATCTCTCCATTGGATTTTCCTTTCGGATCAAAATCCGATCCTCCTTTGGCTCCTCCCATGGGAAGTGTGGTAAGGCTGTTCTTAAATATCTGCTCGAAACCAAGGAATTTCAGGATGCTCAGGTTTACGCTCGGGTGAAACCGCAGCCCCCCCTTATAGGGTCCGATCGCATTGTTGAACTGGATCCGGTAACCTCTGTTCACCTGCACTTTACCATTGTCATCCACCCAGCTTACCTTGAATGTGAAGATCCGGTCGGGATCAACAAGGCGTTCGATAATGTTTGCTGTCTCAAACTGAGGGTTTTCATTGTAGACATCCTCAATCGACTCCAATACCTCTCTGACTGCTTGCAGATACTCAACTTCTCCCGGATTTTTCTTTTCCAGGTCGTGCATGATCTTTTCGATATTCATTTTCGTAGTTTTAAAAATTTTTAAGAGAACCCTATTAACTGTGAATTAATTAACAATTAAAATGCAAAATTACAAGATTTCTTTCTACCGGCAAAGCTTTTTCAAAGATTCATTTGATTTTAATGATTCTCCTTTCCGATGACATAGCCGTTTTGATCATAATAGAGCCACAATCCGACAGGTTCTCCGTTTCGGTACCGGCCACTGGTTTTTAACTGTCCATTGTCATAATACTCCCTGTAATTTCCTTCTAAAAGGCCAAGGTGATAAAATGCGTCCACCAAAAGCTGCCCTTGTCCGTTCCAACTCCGGCAGGTACTGTCGGGGCGATTCAATTTATAGTATTTGACTTCTTGTCTCGAGCCGTTTTCATGGTAGCGGATCAGTTGTCCTTCAAGACTGTCATTCACATAGTGGCATTCTGTCATCAGGGCCCCGCTCTCAAAATAGAAGCGGGCCGGACCATTGAAATGGCCCCCTTGGATCGTGATCTCCGAGCGGATACTCCCATTCGGATAATGGTCGGTTTTCACATGACTGCAGGCATTAAGGAGGATCAGCATCCCTGCGGATATAACATGAAACAGATGCCCGGACTTCCTGAAGAGACTCATATAATCTTGATGGAATCTAACCCTGTTTACCTACTAAAAATAGTGAAAATCCCTGGTCATATCAAGGTATTCCCTTGAGAATTTCCTCTCGTCATTCAGGATTGTCAATGTGGACTCGTGAATAACTGCCGGTTTGATCGGAGTAAACTCGGCAACTACGCGGGTCTCATCCCCACCGGGATAGGGGAAGATCCGTACACATTTCAATGGATACAAGGCGTGTTCAGCGGCGACCTCTCTGGTTTCCTCCCACCGGTTGGAGGGGATGATCAGGGCAAACCGGCCATTCTTCTCCAGCAGGGTCGATACCGCTTTCATCAACTCATCCAGTGAGAGGGATCCGTCATGCTTTGCCAATCGTTTTTGCGGTGTGGAAGGTTCAAGCGAATCTTTGAAGAACGGAGGGTTTGAAACGATGAGGTCATACCGGTGATCTGTCAGAAATTCAAATAGTTGAAGTGAAATTTCAAAACAGGCCAACCGGGTGTTCCAGGGGCTTTTATCGAAGTTTTCCGTTGCCTCCTGAACCGATTTTTCATCCATCTCGATCGCATCAATGACCGCTCCCGACGTTTGAGCCATCATCAGGGCGAGAACACCGCATCCCGTACCGATGTCGAGGATCCTGGTCACTTTTCCCGGATCCGTGAGTGCCCCTAGAAGCATAGCATCGGTTCCAACCTTTATGGTACTGTTTGAGTCCTCTACCGAAAATTGCTGAAACCTGAAGGCCATGCTAAACGGTATAAAGTTCGATCAATCCTTTCGGGGCACGGATGTGCATCGTGCGGGCATCCCGGTCAACCTTCAAAATCACCTCATCCACGGCTGGAATAAGGATCTCTTTTTTATAGTGACGGATCTGGAGAAGGGCCTGCTGCGGCAGTTCGAGAACCGCTTCAATTGTTCCAATCTCTCCGAATGCTTCGTCGACTACCATGAATCCGGTGACTTCATGAAAATAAAAACAGTTTCCGTCGAGTTTCGGTAGCAGCGAAATGGGAAGGAATATCTCTTTTCCCGCAAATACGTCGGCATGTTCACCAGTGGATACATCCTGAAGTTTCAGGATCAGCTTTTTCTCATCAGCCAACTCAACCGATTCGATAAAAAAAGGAATCCGTTCATGTGCGACATCCACATAAACGGATTCAATTTTTTGGTAGTCCCTGGCATCATCGACCTCTAACAGGGCGACAAGATGTCCATGATTGCCATGCCGCTTCAGAATTTTTCCAACGTAATAGAATTTATCCTGGTCCATGATCCCAATCTAGGGAATTAAGCTTCAGCTTCCTCCTTTGTGGGTTCTTCAGGGGTGGGGGTTTCCTCTTTCGGCTCTTCCGCGGTTGCTTCTGCTTCAGGAGCTTTTTCTTCAGGAATTTCAGGTTCCGGAGCTTCTGCTACAGGAGCTTCTTCAGCAACGCTTTCTGCTTCTGAAGCATCTTCAGTCGCTTTTTGCGCCTTGGCATATTTTTTCGCAAGAGCCTGTGCTTTGGTCTCGTTTACCTTCTTCTCATGGTCCAGGGCGGCTTTGGAAGTCTCTTTCACGCTAAGTTCGTGGGCGTTTTTCTGCGACCTGATCCTGGTCTCCTTCTCGGATACCCATTTCTGGAATCTCTCTTCCGCCTCTTCGGCAGAAAAGGCTCCTTTCTGGACACCTTGCAGAAGGTGGTTTTTGTAGATGACTCCCTTGTAAGAAAGGATGGCTTTGACTGTATCGGTTGGCTGTGCTCCCTTTTGTAACCAGTTCAGGGCACTCTCAAAATTGATCTCAATCTCTGCCGGTTTGGTCAGTGGATTGTAAAAGCCAATTTTTTCAATGAATCTCCCGTCACGTGGTGCACGACCATCCGCAATCACAATGTGGTAAAAAGGTTGTCCCTTTTTGCCTTTTCTCTGTAATCTGATCTTCGCTGGCATATTACGTTACTAAGTTAGGTAATGAGGTTAACTAAAATGGGGTGCAAAGATACCGCTTAAAAATGAAACAAACAAATGAATTAGGGATTAGGGATTAGGGATTAGGGATTAGGGAAAAGGGATAGGAGATGGAAGATGGAAGATGGGAGATATTAGATGATTGATACCGGATACCGGATACCGGTTTTTTTAATTTCCTAATGACCTAATTTCCTAATGACCTAATTACCGATTTAGCACATCAAAAAGTTCTCCATCAGCATGCCTCCGAGGTGCCCGGTATAGATCACAAATATAAAGGCGCATAGATAGAGGCACAGGGCAACCCAGGAGAGATAGGTCTTCTCTTTCTTGAGGTAGACGATCAATACACGGAAAATGGTTGCCAGGATGATGAAGACCAGGGTAAGGGTGGCAAACAGCTTGTGTTCAGCCCTGGCCTCGCCGGCTGCTCCCGAAAGCTCGGCGGTAAAATAATATCCGGTGCCAAAGGCAATGATGGCTCCGATCATGCCGAAGATCTCAAGGTAATATCCTGTTTTCGAAAGACAGGGGTCTTTTCTCCTGAACATGCTTACCAGGTCCACGATAAATCCGATCATGATCAAGGCGATCGGAAAATGAACCGCCATCGAGTGTAAATAACTGGTCTGGAACATCGGGTTAGTTTTTAACAAAGGTAGTACATTTTTATCAACATCACCCTGTCGCCGGAGCTAAATTAAGTACTTTTACCGCCATGAGAGATTTCGTCCATTTGCATGTCCACACCCAATATTCCATCCTTGATGGAGCCTGTCAGATTGAGAAACTGGTTAAAAAAGCGGTGGATGACGGAATGCGTGGCGTGGCCATCACCGACCACGGAAATCTCTTCGGGGCAAAGGTCTTTACCGAGGTTTGCAAAGCCTACCCCGAATTCACCCCGATCATCGGATGTGAGACCTATGTGGCGCGACGAAGCCTTAGTGACAAAACGGATCCGCTGGATCGAAAAGGTGATCACCTGATCCTGCTGGCAAAGAACCGGGTGGGCTATAACAACCTTGCTACCCTGATTTCACTCTCCTGGACGGAAGGACATTATTATAAACCGAGAATTGACAAGGAGGTACTAAAGAAACACCATGATGGGCTGATTGTCTCCACAGCCTGCCTGGCAGGGCAGGTCCCGCGCGCAATCCTTAGCGGGGACCTTGAACTTGCCGAACGCATCATCCTGGAATATAAGGAGATCTTTGGTGACGATTATTACCTGGAACTGATGCGTCACCAAACAACCGATCCAACCCGGGATGCATCGGTTTTTCAAAGGCAGCTCCTGGTCGACAAAGCCTTGGTGGAGCTGTCGCAAAAAACAGGGGTCAAACTCATCGCCACCAATGATGTCCATTTTCTGAATGAGGAGGATGCAGAAGCCCATGACCGCCTGCTTTGCATCAATACAGGAAAGGTGATCTCAGATACAACCCGTCTCAGGTACACGGGCCAGGAGTGGTTTAAGAACAGGCAGGAGATGGATGAGCTTTTTGCCGATATCCCTGAAGCGCTTGACAACACGGTGGAGATCCTGGGTAAGATCGAGAAGTTCTCATTGAACCGCGATCTTGTGATGCCCGATTTCAGAATTCCCGACGGGTTCGAAGATGCGGATGCCTACCTACGGCACCGGACCTATGAAGGCGCAGCGAGAAGGTACAGCGAGATTACGGATGAACTGAGGGAGAGAATTGATTTTGAGCTTGATACGATTAAAAAGATGGGCTATCCGGGCTATTTCCTGATCATCGAGGACCTGCTTGATGCCGCGAGGGAAATGGGCGTCGCAGTGGGCCCCGGCAGGGGATCTGCCGCCGGCTCCGTAGTAGCCTACTCTATCCGGATCACGGATGTGGATCCTTTGCGCTATAACCTTCTTTTTGAGCGTTTCCTCAATCCCGACCGCATCTCCATGCCGGATATCGATATTGATTTTGATGAAGACGGCCGCGAAAAAGTGCTCAAATGGGTGGTGGAGAAATATGGGATGGACAAGGTGGCCCAGATCATCACCTTCGGGACCATGGCAGCAAAGGGAGCGATCCGCGATGTGGCCAGGGTGCATGAGATGCCCCTCGATGAAGTCAACCGGATTACCAAACTGGTACCATCCCGTCCCGGAATAACCTTGAAGCAGGCCTACGAAGAGGTCCCCGAACTGAAAGCACTGAGAGTCTCTTCCAATAAACTGATCTCGGAAACGCTCCGTTATGCTGAGACGCTGGAAGGCTCGATTCGTCAGACAGGCCTGCACGCCTGCGGTATTATCATCGGGAAGAACAGGTTGATCGAACATATCCCGATCACCATTTCAAAAGACTCGCAACTACTTGTTACACAATATGATGGTGATCATATTGAGAAGGTGGGTATGCTCAAGATGGATTTCCTCGGCCTCAAAACCCTGGCCATCATCAACGATGCAGTCAGGAATGTTAAAAACTCGAAGGGGGTCGACATCGATATTGAATCCATTCCGCTGGATGACGAACTCACCTATAAACTATTCAGCCAGCGAAGGACAACCGGAATTTTCCAGTTTGAGTCTGATGGGATGAAAAAATACCTCCGTGAACTGAAGCCGAACAAGATCGAGGACCTGATCGCCATGAATGCCCTGTACCGCCCGGGGCCTATGGAATACATCCCAAGCTTCATCAACCGGAAACACGGACGGGAAAAGATCGCATACGATATTCCCGAGATGGAGGTGTATCTGAAGGATACATACGGTATCACGGTATACCAGGAACAGGTGATGCTGCTTAGCCAGCTGCTTGCCGGATTCTCCAAAGGGGAGGCCGATTCGTTACGAAAGGCCATGGGGAAGAAGATCGAGTCGATGATGAATGAGCTGAAACCCAAATTCATCGAGGGATGCAAGAAAAACGGGCATGACGAAAAAGTGGTAACCAAGGTCTGGAAGGATTGGGAAGCATTTGCCAACTATGCGTTCAACAAGTCGCATAGCACCTGTTACGCCTATGTCGCTTACCGGATGGCCTACCTGAAAGCCCATTATCCGGCAGAGTTCATGGCAGCCGTCCTGAGCAGGAACCTGACCGACCTAAAAGAGATCACCGTGTTTATTGAAGAGTGCAAGCGTATGCACCTGCCTGTGCTGGGGCCGGATGTAAACGAAAGCGACCTGAAATTTACAGTCAATAAAAAAGGGGAGATCCGCTTCGGAATGGCAGGGATAAAAAATGTTGGGGAGTCAGCGGTACAGAGTATCATCGAGGAACGGACACAGAACGGCCCCTTCATAAGTATTTTCGATCTGACTACCCGGGTGAATTCCCATACGGTCAATAAACGCTGTTTGGAATCACTGGCCAAGGCCGGTGCATTTGACAGCTTTGAAAATACCCACAGGGCACAATACTTTTTTCATGAAGAGGGTGAAGAAAGTACTTTTCTGGAAAAGATAGTCCGACATGCTGCCGATTATACTGCCCGCAAAAACTCCTTGCAGCAATCCCTTTTCGGAGAGGAGGAGGAGATCGAAATGACCGAACTTCAACTCCCCGAATGCAAGCCCTGGTCCAGGATTGAGCAGCTCAGGCAGGAAAAGGAGATCACCGGGTTTTACATGACAGGGCATCCTCTCGATGAGTTTAAAGTGGAGATGGAGAGTTTCTGTTCCGTTACGCTGGAGAAACTCAAGGCTGACATGCAGGAGTTCCGCAACAAGGATGTCTCCTTCGCAGGTATCGTCATCGCTTCCGCCCAGAAAACGGGGAAGAACGGAAAGCCTTATGGCACCTTCACGATAGAGGATTATCTCGACTCGTTGAATCTTTTTCTGTATTCAGAAGAGTACCTCAAATGGAAACATTTGCTGGATGAGGGAACCTATGTGCATGTCAAGGCACGCATCGAGCCCAGGTTTGACGCACCGGATCAGATGAGGGTGAAGGTGACCGGGATGATGTTGCTGAGTGAGGTGATGGAAAAATTTGCAAAGAACCTGTTTATCACGATCAAGCTGGCTGATTTGAATGGAGGGTTGATCATGAAGATCGCAGATCTGGCCAGGAAGAACAAGGGCAAATGTGCGCTGAGGATCCGCCTTTACGATCAGGATGACAATCTTACCATTGATCTGCCATCCAGGAAGTTCAAGGTAAACCCGAGAGAGTTACTGGATCAGGTTTCCGATTCAGATGATTTTGAAGTGAATGTATCCCAGGAATAACATATCTTTGCACCCGAAAAAGAAACAATTGTTCAACACTCAATTTAACTTATACATCTATGTTTGAATCATTCACCGATGCCAATTTTGATGAAAAAGTCATCAAGGCCGATAAATTAGCTGTAGTAGACCTGACTGCCGAATGGTGTGGCCCCTGCCGGATGGTGGGACCGATTATCCATGAATTAGCCGAAGAATATACAGGCCGCATCGTTGCCGGAGAACTCAATGTGGATGAAAACCCGGCCACCACGGCGAATTACAGGGTCAGGAACATTCCTACCGTCCTCTTTTTCAAAAACGGAGAGGTGGTTGAAAAGCAGATCGGCGCCGTTCCCAAGACCGTTTACAAAGGCATAATCGAGAAACATATCTAAATGACGAGATAGCGAAATGGCGAGATAGCGAAATTTTCACCATTTCACCATTTCGCCATTTCACCATCTTTTATGTACTCCTTCGATATCTCTAAACTCGAGCAGTTCGGCTCACTGGAGTTCCTGGCCCGCCAGGTAGTGGAAGGTTTCATCACGGGATTGCACAAGAGCCCGTTTCATGGTTTTTCGGTGGAGTTCGCCGAACACCGTCTCTATAACCCGGGCGAGTCGATAAGGAATATCGACTGGAAACTTTACGGGCGCACCGACCGATTGTATGTCAAACGTTACGAGGAAGAGACCAATCTCCGTTGTCAGATCCTGATTGACAACTCCTCTTCGATGTATTTCCCGGTCCTTGAAAACCCGGATGCCGGTCATCCCAATAAGATCACCTTTTCCATTTATGTCAGCGCCGCCCTGATACACCTCTTCAGGAAGCAGCGGGATGCGGCAGGGATCAGCGTTTTTTCCGACCGGATCGAACTCCACACACCATCCAAGTCGAGCAATATTCATCACAAATACCTCTTCTCGGAGCTTGAAAAACTGCTCCATCCCATCTCCCCCGATACCAGAAAGAAGACAGAGGTAGCCGAAACCCTGCACGAACTCGCTGAACGGATCCACAAAAGGTCGCTGGTGATCATTTTCAGTGACATGTTTGAAAATTCGGGGAACCCTGACCAGCTGTTTGCTGCCCTGCAGCATCTGAAACACAACCGCCATGAGGTGGTCCTCTTTCATGTCACCGACTGGTCAAAAGAGCTCGATTTCTCTTTTGACAACCGCCCTTACCGGTTCATTGACCTGGAGACAGGACAGCAGGTGAAACTTTTCCCGGCCGAGGTGAAACGGAAATACCTTGAAGCAGTCACCCGCTTCAGGAATGAATTGAAGTTGCGATGCGGCCAGTACCAGATCGATCTCGTGGAGGCGGATATCAACCAAGGTTTTGAACAGGTTTTACTTCCCTACCTGGTGAAGCGAAGCAAACTCTATTGAAAGTTTCTTTATTCAGTTAAATATATCCGATGTTACTCGTGGGAATAGACGTACGTGTCATTCCTGTTCCCGGATACATCAAGGTACCAGTTACTATGGGAAACTCCGCCACTTTCTGCCCAGTTGGCAAAAAAGAGGTATGCCTGGATGATCACCGCCTCTTCAACCGGATAGTCGAATTCATAGGGAATGTCCAGTGCCCATGGTAAATTGGTTGTTGTCTTGTAGTATCGTCCTGTCACTGGATTTGAATCATCATCATCGGTCCCGAAATAGCCGGGATCGGCTAGGCTGGTGGGTTCATAATCAGGTAAATGAACTTCACGCCCACGTGTCTTGTTAACGATCAGAAAAGGATTGTAGGGAGGTGATCCCGCCTGCGAGAGGGGAATGGCCTGGGTAAATGAGATGGCGATATCGAGGGTGTCGGGAGTCACATACGGAGCGCCCGGTGTGGTATTCACCCCTGTACCGCCTCCCGGGTGAGGAAGTTGAGTGAAAGCATTGTCTGTTACGATAACAGTCCCTTTTGCCTGGCCGGCTTCAGAATTGTTTCCCAATACTGCAATATATCCTTCCGTGAGGGAGGAGCCGGTCACATCGTCAATCAGGGAGGGCTCCATCTCCATCTCAAAACCGAAGCCATTCTCGAAACTGGCCCCGATCGCCCGGATGACAAACTTTCCGTAAAGGTCCACAAGGTCATTGTCAGCGTTGGTCACTTGCTTGTACTGGTAATCAATCACCAGGTCGTTGAAGTCATAGTCGGCTTTGGCAGGCCAGTTGTCCTCGAACGCCAACGTGTTAAAGGTGCTGGAAGATGGATAATAGACATTGTATGCTCTTGCCGGGTCTGTCGGATAGGCATCCTCCTCGTCATTCACACCATCGCCGTCGGTATCAGTTACAGGTCCCGTAACGACTACATTGTCCCAGTAATGCTGGCCTGCAAAGACCCAGTTCCATAGCAGGACCTCCACCGTAGCTGTGTTTGCCGGCATGGTCATCGTCACTGTGTAATTGGTCCATGAAGAGATGTTGCTTGGATTGGATATTTCGTAACCACACGTCGTAATAACATTGCCGGAGGCATTCCGAGGGATCAGATAGAGCCATGCTTTATTGGAGAAATTCGATCCATTCAGGTGCTTGAAATCGGCCGAAAAGGTGATCACATCTCCCGGTGAAGCTTCAACAAGCTGGGCAATCCCACCAGAACGATAGTACCCTGCTGGAACAGCCATCCGGGCGCAATAATTTCCGCCGTCATTGTAACGGCTGAAAGAGCTCTGAAAACTACTGGTATAGTACCACTTCTGATTCAGGGACATGGGGGAGTCCCAATCGTTAAACTGTACGAAATCATTCAGGTCAAAAGTTCCGTTGTTGATCAGGTTATCCAGTAGCATGGCGTGAGTTGTCGCCCGTCCCCTGACTATAGAGGAAAATGAACCTGATTTCTCGGCTTCGGTTGTATCCCGGGGAGGAATTGTATCATATCCATCCCCGAAATTCACCCCACCTTCAAGAATTCCGGATGTGGACTTCGTTCCTTTGACCGATACCCAGGCAGAACCAATGCTGGTGCTCACAAATACCTGCTCGGTGAATTCAGGAAGAGTTAGTGTGGCAAGATATTTCCCGGAAGCGTCAACGGAACCTGTATTCAATAAAACTCCTCCATCATTCGCCGGAGCCGTAAGGATCTCCACACGGCTTCGAAGATTCGCATAATCCACCGTAAAGGGCATAATGACCTCGATGGTCGCTTCAGAGGTCGAAGTAAAATTGAAGCCATCAGGGATTTGTAAATCTTCCATCTGTTCTTCAGGATTCTCGGGG
>Ga0172367_10003265_pt1 | contig 21268 bp, 16 predicted proteins | sample Lak10m_FD_114542 | JGI IMG/M metagenome (GOLD analysis project Ga0172367, IMG submission 114542) | Freshwater microbial communities from Kabuno Bay, South-Kivu, Congo - kab_022012_10m | ecosystem: Environmental > Aquatic > Freshwater > Lake | place: Democratic Republic of the Congo: South-Kivu... | reverse complement strand
TACATATTCCTTTTTACTTTCACCTTGGACCTTTCACCCATATCCTAAATTCATACTTCCGCTACCTTCTAGCATTGCCATCAGTTGATATTTTGATAGGTTTGTTGTATATGTATAATACTTATCATCCATCGGATCTTTTGTGATTTTATTTAGCTCTATTATCCTTGATACTCCACTTCACATATATCACTGGTATCCTATTGTATTTGTTCATGATGTCAAAGTTATATAGTTCATATCTGGCATTGGATATTTACCATTTTCTATTTGATATGTTTGCAATCATTTCGATATCTGATTTATTTCTCAAAGTCTTCTACTATCTCTACTTTTTCACAGCCACTTTGTGACTATAGTGAAAGCGCTTACCGACAATACTCCGATTATCGCTATCACTATTATCAACTCGACCAATGTAAAATATTTCCTATTTTTGAAATTCATTTAAGATTATTTTTCTTACTAAACTATTTTTGTAGTTTAGGAATTTAATTATTTTTTTCAATAAAAAAAACTTTTCAACTTTTCAATTGAAAACTTAAAACAAATCTTTATTATGGAAAGACTTTTTTATTTTTTAAGTATTTGTTATGGATCATAAATTAACAAAAGGACAAAATTCCAACTACGAAATTAATTTGACTGTTTCACAAGATGAAATGTCTTCTCTAAAAGATAAAGCATTAAAAGCATTTCAAAGAGACTTACAACTACCTTGATTTAGAAAAGGTTTTGTGCCTTTACATATGGTAGAACAAAATGTAAAACCAGAATATATCAAAATGTGAATATATGAAGAAGCTATTCATACATGATTAAATAAAATCATATCTGAAAACAGCAATATAAGATTTATATGAAATATATACGATTTAAATCAAGATGAAAAAACTGATAAAGTTATCTTCACATTCAAACTTGATATATATCCAGAAGTTGAAGTATTAAATAAAAATTGGGAAACAATCAAAATAGAAAAAGTTAATGATAATGTTTCTGATCAAGAGATAACAGATACATTGTTAAATATCAAAAAACAATATGCTGAATATGTAGATACAGATAAAGCTACCGAAAACACTGTAATAAAAGTTAAATATAATATTCTAGAAAAAAATTGAAACTCATTACATAATGGTTCTTTATTTTTCTGAGAAGAAGATTATGCAGAATTTCCTGCTTTAAAAGACACATTTAATGGTAAGGCTAAATGAGATATAGTTGAGATTTCTTACAAAGAAAAAGAGATTCCTCATGTATTACATTATCATAAAGAAGAATGAAAACCTTCAAAAATATCTTTTGAAATAATTGAAATTAAAAATGTAATATTACCTGAATTCAACAAGGAAACTTTAAATAAATTTTTCTGAGATGAAATCACTACAGAAGAACAATTAAAAGAAAAAATTGCTGAAACAATAGGTTCACAAAAAAAAGAAATGTGACTATTACAAGCTATAGATAAATGTTTGGATGAAGCTAAAACATCTCTAAATGTATCTATGCCTCAGACTATAATTTCAGAAGAAGTAAAATCTAGGATAGAAGCTATGAAAAAAAGATTTGGTTGAGAAGATGGTTTCAACAAATACTTCAAAGCTATGTGAGAAGATAAGATGAAACAAGCTATTGAAGAAATTCAAACTTCTGCTAAAGTTAGTTTAGAAAAGTTCTTTTTATTTAGAAAATTAGTTGAACTTTTATGATTAGAAAATGAAATTAATTGGGAAGTTAATCTTGATGCTGAAAAAAAAGTTTACGAAAAATTAGCATCTGATGAAACACCAAAGAAAAAAGCTCCGGCTAAAAAAACTACAAAAACTAAAGAAGAATAATATTAATAATGTTGAATTTTAAATGTTTAATGTTAAATTAAATTAAACATTACGAATTAATCATTAAACATTATTTATCCTCTTATTTTTAAATTCTAAATTATAATAAATGTTCTGAAATATCTGAGAACTTAAACAAATGTTTGATAAATATAAAAAACTACAAGAAGCTTTGAAGAATACTATTATTAGATCTAGAGAATGATGAATTTTAATAGATTTAACAGCTGAAATGAAAGTTAAAGACGTTAAAATCGAAGACGAAAGTCTTTTGAATCCAGCGATGAAAGAAACTATGGAAAATGCAATCAAAGCTAGTTTTGAAAAAGCACAACAAAAAGCGCAAGAAGTAGCTATGACAAAAACCAAAGAAATTTTATGATTTGATCCAAATGATTTAGCTTGAATGATGTGATGAATGTGATGATGAATGCCAAACATTCCATGACTTTGAGGATTTGGTAAATAATTATTAAGTCTTTATAAAAAAGCAACCCGTCCAAACGGGTTTTTTTATTGGTAATTTTTTGAAACCAAACGAACTGGTAAATTATAGGTATCTGATTTTGATTCAAATCAAACTTTTTTTCTTTTTAAATCTAATTGAAAAGCCTTATGAAAATTTTGTGTATCACAAGTTGAACTCCAATAACATATACTAGAAACTCATTCAAAACTGTTATTAACTATATATCCAAATGGTCATATTCAAATAAACAAAAAGAAATTAAAAGATTTTTCTTTAAAATCTTCTCAAGGCATAAGTGATATACAATATCTGAATGTTTTTTCAGTTGGTAAATATTTTCATAAATTTTTAGCAGCATTCACAGCTCAATTATAATCAAAATATGTAACTCATTCATTATCTATTTTAACATCTCAAAAATCCCAAATTATTCATCAAATAGATATTCATTCGTTCAAAATTGATATATTTCAAAGATTCTCTACATACCAATTAGGATAAAGTTTATTCCAATATGATAAAACTTCTCTTGGATTATGCGATTCAAATAATTTTCATATATACCCCTTAATGATATTGTTCATTCATATAAATCTAAAATATTCACTCAATACACTAATAGCTCATAATTCTTTTGATAATTTCATCAATCAATTTTTGAAAACTAAATTATATAATATTTTAAATAGTTTTTATTTTTTTGCAAAAAATTAGTATTTTTTGACATAAACTATATATTTGAATATAATTTAATAAATAATTTACAAAACAAAAATAAAATAATGGTAGATAAAATAATATGAACTCCAACAGCTACAAATATGTTAACATATTATACTATAGAATGAAAAGAATATATAATTATAGAAGTTAAGTTAGAAAATCTAAAAATATGAGCTTGAGTAAAATACAAAGTAGCTGAAGATGTTAGATCTTTAAGAAGAAATAATAAATCCTCCTATCTTTTACCAAAATGAAGTTTTATAGATACAGAATCTATTTGACATCTTATAGCAAAATGAGTAAGTAAAGTTAAAATTTTTGTAGAACCATTATCAATTGATGAAGTAATAGAAAAAAAATTACAACAAAATGATTTACTTAGGGCTAAAATTGCTGAAAGACTATGTCATGCGATATCAGATGATCCTGAAGCCGAAATTTTAAGACTATCTGAACTATTCTACTTTGTATCACAAAGTAATGAAATTTGAAAAAATGCCTTTTGAACAGAAATCAGAGAATTTTTAGTAAAAAAAGTTATGCCAACCACAAACGAACTAATAAATAAACTAGAAGTAAATTGATTAATAAACAAAGAACAAAAAACTATATTAGTAAAAATTTGTTGAGAGATATTTAGAAAATGATTAACAAATAATGATTTCCGTATATGACTAGCAGCCTTACAAAAGATTGAAAATATATGAGAGTGAGAACAAAATCTCTTGATAAACTCAATAAATGTAATGCTATTTTCAATATTAATTTCAAATGAAATATGAAACTGATTTTCTAGTGAAGAATAATTAATTATGATATGAATATCATGACTATTTCATGATGTATGATACAGTTTAGTAAATCCTGATTTATTTATAAAAGAATGAAAATTAAATCCTAAAGAAAAACTAGAAATCCAATCACATACATTATGATGATTATCAATCCTTTCCAATAATCTAAACTTTAATTCAGAAAATAAAATTCCTGCTTTAGTATCTTGTTTACATCATGAACCAATATCTTGAAATTGAGAAATTTGAAAATGATGATATGGATTTTACTTCAACTATAAGAATTTACTTAAAGCAATAACAGTAGATGATCTAAAAACAGCAATACATATATCTGCACTAATTTGATTAAGTGATAAATTTAACGCTATAATTTCAGAAAGACCACACAGAAAATGATTAGATATATCTTCAGCAATATTAGAATTATTTAATGAGATGAAAGAAAATATGGTTTTAAGTAAGTGGTTAAAATGACTAATAAAATTTATATTAAAGCAAAAGATATGAAATATATGTAACATGTTTAAACCTTGAAATAGTATTTATATAAACCACGAAAATAAACTTTTTAAAACTTGGAATATATTATGAGCTGGGCTATTTAGAATAGACATAATAAAAGCAGATCCAACTAGAGAAAATACATATGTTTGTAATTTATATGTAGACAGATGAGAATGAAATTTTGTAGAAGTACCAAATTACCAAAATAGAGTTCTGAATTTTTCTCACATTGTTATATGACTTAAAGAATTTATAAATAATTAATTAAAATAATGGATATTAAAGCATGTCGTAACTTTGAATTTAAAAAATGTTTATGAATAAATGATAAAATAGATACAAAACCTTATAAAAAAGAATTAAAAGATTTAGAAGCCCAAGTATGTAAATCTTCAAAAGAAAAATGTCTAACTGAATGATATACAGATTTCTCAGTATTAAACTTAACATTAACTGCTAAAGAATGAAATTTATTGGCATATTTTCTATTTGGAACAGGTAATGTAGATAAGAAAAATCTACCTAAAACAAAAGAATGAAAAATTGATATGAGTAAACCTATAAAAATAAATTTCTGACAAAACTTAGTGGAGCTATGGGAAAAAAAACTAAAAAATTCGAATTGAGTAACTAAAAAATTCTTTGAAGAAGATATATTACCATATTTAGATTGAAAAAGGAAGTTCAGTAAAACAAATATTAAAGGTTATATGTCTGATATAAGAAACGGTATTGATGATGTTAAAAAATGATTAAATCAAAACTGATGATGGGAAAAAATAAAAGATATATACAATATACCAGATGAAAGATTTAATTTATTCAAGAAAATATGTTTGTCTATAAATGAAAAAGATATTCTATCATATGGACTTACAGAACTTATGCCATCTAAAGATTGAGAGCAAAACATAGATATATTTGAGTTTTTACTTAAAAATGCATGAAAAGAATATATTGAACATATTCCAGCTTTATTTGATACAAAAACATCTTTTTGACTGTATCAATTTACCGAATATGCACTTTTTGATACATGAAAAGAAAAAAGATGAGCTTCTAGAGTAAATCAAGCACTACCTAAAGAATTAAAAATTCCTGGAAGCGTAATAAAACTTGACTGAAAATCTCAACACAAAGCTGCATACATGTTTGGCATTGACAATCTTGCTACTCTATTTAGAAAATTATCTGACAAAGAATTTAAAGTACTAGAAAAACTTTGGAGTTCAAAACAACAAGAAACCAAAGAAGATTTAATTCAATTTATAGCAACGGCTCACCATCTTCCTTGAAATGCTATGTACTCTGCTAAAAGATGGCTTGATAACTGATGAAAATTAGATTACTCTAGATCAACAGATTCTAGAATATTATGATATACTATCAAAACAAAATCAAATTTGGAAGCTATTAAAAACTTAAAATAAGAAATTATTCCTTATCTTTACTATATCTACCTACTCATTCTTTTTGTTTAAATTCAAAAACTAGTGGAACTCATACAAATCAAAAATTCCTTCTAATAACATTTTCCACCCACTTCTTAAATGAGAAATTAGCATTTTCCTCCTTATTGATGAAAAACAGGAATTTCGGAGGGAATGAATCAAGTTGTGATGCATAGTAAAGTTTACATACTTTGTTCTTAGGAAATCTTGGTGGAGTTTTTATCCAAGCTTCGTTTAAAGCTTTATTTAACTCACCTGTTCATATACGTTTATTGTATTCTTCGTGTATTTTATCTACAAATTCAAGAATCTTTGGAAGTCATGTTCAAAGTTTTGCAGAAATAGGAACTATAGGTAAATGTTTAGCAAAATCAAATTCATGAATAATCAACTTAAATTGTCTTTCAAGATCTATTTTACTTTTCTCATCTACTTTATTTGCAACGATTATAACTGGAATATTTAGTTGTAATATTTCACCCAACAATGAAAGATCTCTATGTGTAACTCATTCCAGTACATCTATCATAAAAATTGTAACAGGTTTTACATATTCAAGCATCTTAATAGTTTTATCAAAGGCAATTCTTTCCAATCAATGAATTTTTCATTTCCTTCTGATTCAAGCTGTATCATAAAGTTTATACTTTTTACCGTGAAAATTTATCTCACAAGTTATATAATCTAATGTTGTTCAAGCTACTTCAGAAACTTTAGAAAGTTCTTCACCAAAAAATTTATTTAACAATGTAGACTTACCTACATTTGGCCTACCTACAAACGCAATAGGAATCATATCTTCATCTTTTACAATTTTTTTACCTTTAAATCAAAGTTTTTTTAAGTTTTTAAGCATATCTTCATGTAAATCGTCAACTCATTGACCTGATTTTGCAGAAATAGGAAAAATATTTTTAAATCAAAGTTTATAAAAATCTGCTAAATAATTATTTATTTCATCCAAGTAAACCTTGTTATCAAGCTTATTTACTGCAAGCAAAGTATGATCTTTTTTACCATGTTTTAAAATTAGTTTTTGAATATCTTGATCAGAAGTATTTAGTCATGACTTTCAATCAACAACAAAAACCAAAATATCAGATTCCAATATAATTTGCTCTATATATTGTAATTCTTCTGTAAAATCATAAAGTCATGGACTATCCAATAATTCCACACTACCAAATCATTCAAGTTCAGCAATTTCTGAAACTATTTGTCTTGTAGTTCAAGCTACATCTGTAACAATAGCTCTATAAGTACCCAAAAATCTATTAAACAAAGTAGACTTACCTACATTAACTCTTCACACAAAACCGATTTTCATAAAAATAATATAATAATTACTAAAACAATATTTTTCTTATCAATTTTTCTCAAATATGAGATATTTTTAAATTATCAGACTTAACTACTCAAATATATTTTTCTTTAGATTGAATATAAGTAGCAATAGTATTCAAATCTCATGAGTTATTTATTTTATTTAGAAATTTTGATTTCAAATTAAGATAACAAACTAATTCTGAAAGTTCCTGCTCTACTATATCAAGTTTTTTAAAATCATCTACCAAGTCTGATCTAATAGATGTAAATATCACCATATCAGGTTTTACTAATCTTAGGAATTTTTTTGTTTCTCATTTATCATCAATACCAAACTCCAAAATAAGGTAATCGTTTAAAGAAACAACTCAATAAATAAACTTTATAAAAGAGTAAAAATAAATTAGAATCCACTTATAAAAGCTACCATAAGCCGAAGGCAGATCCAATATAGTTAAACTTATACCAAACCAAGTATTATACTTTCTTTGATTTTTTTTTATATCTAATCATTTATCTATCATAATATTTTTAAGTTTCTCTCTGATTATAGACTTATTTTCTCAACCAACTATAGCAACTATATAAGGTTTTTTGATTAAAAGTAATATCTTAATTAAAACAAAAAAATGAAAATATAACAACGTTTTGAAAATAGTTTTCATTCAATAAAATCATATACAATAAAAAAATCTTTTCTAATATATGTATTTTATTTTTTTTCTCAAGGTAAACTAAAGTAAACTAAGATTTTTTCAACAAATATATATAAACTATGGATTTTCAAAACAAAATTATTATAAAATTTTTTATACTACTTATTTAAATATATATAAATTACGAAATGTTTGTTCACTTAATATGACACAGCCACTACTCTCTACTAGAATGAGTTTGAAACATAAATAAAATAGTTTGAAAAGCTAAAACATTATGAATGAATGCAATTTCTATCACAGATACTTGAGCTATGTACTGAGCTTTAGAATTTTACAAAGCTGCTAAAAAATCAGAAATAAAACCAATAATCTGACTAGAAATAGCAATAGTAGAAGATATATCAAAAAAAGAAGTAAAAGATGAAAATAACTATATTACATTGATTGCCAAAAATATAGATGGATACCAAAATCTAATGGAAATTGTTTCTGTATGAAATCTTTACGGATTCCAAGATAAACCTAGAATAGATATTAAAACTCTTAAAAAGTTCTGTAATTGAAATTTAGTAATTTTTTGAGAAAATTCTCAACTAGCAAAAATAATTTTATCAAATGAGAATAAACAAAAAGCAATTGAGATCATAAATATATACAAAGAAATTTTCTGAAATGAATGAGTTTTATTAAGTATTACAGCTCAAGATTATAAATTAGAAAGATATCTAGAAACTATAAACAATTGATTTATAAAACTATCAGAAGAAACCAACATAACTTTGGTTGTAAACAATAATTTTCATTATATAGATAGATCGGACAAACAAGCTTATGAAACCCTTCTATGCATCAAAGAATGAATACAATTTTACGACAAAAATAGAAAAAAGATATTATGAGATTATCATATAATGGATGAAAATGAAATAATTATAATTATGAAAGCTAATTGATTTGATGATGAAATGATACAAAAGTTAATTGAAAATAACTCAAAAATAGCAGAAAGTATTGATATAAATATTAAACTTTGAAATATATTATTTCCAAAGTATGAAAGCCCATCAGAAATCAAAAAACTTTACGAAGAAAATAAAGATAATTTAATAGTATAAATTAAGATAACTAAAATGACACATGAATTTAGTAAAGAAGAAATTAAAGACATTTTTCTAAAAACAGTATGGAACAATATAAAAAGGATACAGAAATCTGATGTAAGTGAAGAAGAAAAGCTAATAAATCTAGCATTTTCTATATTATCAACATTAGACGGAAGTAATATATGAATACCACAATTTATATTAGCACCAATTCCTAATTCAGAAGATAAAGAATTTATGATTAATAGAGGATGCAGATATTTCCCTGAAAATCACTTATTAGAAAATCAAATTAAATGAAACATATCATGAACATTACATGAAGAATTTTTTTCATACAAAGATAAAGATACAACAGTTCCAAACTTATTAAATCTAAAAAAATATGAATAAATATTAAAAAAATCTATTAATCAAAGTTATAAATCATCTCAATTTCTGGAACCAATTTTCAATGTACCAATTCAAAATCAGCTAATTGTTTATTAAATCTAAATCAAACTTTTTCATAAAAGGAAATTGCGTTTTTATTATAACCAACAACATTTACAATTATTGATTTGGAATTTCAAAGATATGCAAAGATTTTAGCAACTAATTGTTTTCAAATACCTTGTCATTGATATTCTTTGAGAATATAAATAGCAAAAAGTTCATTATAATCATCATATTTTCTAGATCATGCATATCAAATAATTTTTCAATCATCAACAGCTACAAAATATGATCAAGGATTTTCTTTAATTTCTAGTTTCCTTTTACCAATGATTTCAGAAATTTTATTTAAATCTAATAGTGTATAATCTTTCTCAGAAATATCATATTCAATATTTTGATATGTATCAAGCCAAGTTTTATTACTGATTACAAACATTTGTTCTACATCCTCTACTTTTGCTTCAATAATTTCAATGCTCATAATCAAATATATAAAATTAATAATAAATTTCTTTTAAATTTACTTTTGGTATTACCCTAACAAGACACGCTAAAGACGATCATACTTCGCTCGGGTTCCCGAGACCACTTTGCGGCTACCCGCGACTAAACAAAATAGTTAAAGCAGGTCAAGGCGGGATAACCAAAAAGTCTAGCCAAACGCAAACTCGTAAATTCATACCTTTTTGGCATAGCCCAAAAAGGTAAACCCAAAAGGCTAGAAAAATTTTTACTCTTTTTTTTGAGTAGTTTCTAAATGGTTGATAGTAAAAGAAATTCGCACCCACAAGTGGGACCCAGCTAATTTCTTAAGTAAACTAGCTTTTATAAGTAAATACTAAAGCTACTCAGATTATAAAATTTTTTCATTTTATCTCCGTTGGAGATATCGCTTTGCGACAATTTATATGTTAGCTCAAACAAATGCGTTTGGCGTAATAAATATTACTTTAGTAGATTGAATAGTCTATATATAATTATTGCTATATCTTTTCTAGTTATATACTCATTATCTAAACTACTTAAATTATATTGTAATCAATTTATAATTCAAAGACTGTTAGATTTTTCAACATATTTACTATACCATAAATCTCATGACTCATCTTGAACTCAATATATAGTTCTAACAATGACTGCTATAGCTTGTGCTTTAGTTATATTGCTTATTGGGTTAAAGTATCCATTCACTCATAGAAATAGTCAATATTTACATCATTTTACAACAGAATCCTTTAAAGATATATCAATTTGAGACATATCTTTAAAATTACATTTAAGTGAATTATTTTCCTTTTGTTTTCAAGTAGTTACTAAAAACTGGATTATAATTTTAGAAAATTGTTCTCTAGTTAATAAATTAGCTCAACTATATTTATCAATAGATCAATATTTGGTAAGTCAATTGTTATACATCCATAATATAGCATTTTTTAATTCATCATCATTATTTAATTTATTACCAGACCAATCAAAAATAGGTAAAGAAGTTATATTATTTTTTCTAGACCAATTATTTAAAAGATTTTGCAATAAGTTTACAGCATATTTTGCTTCATTTGAACAATTTAATATATCCATATATTTAACAAGAAACTCTGCAGAAATATATTTATCTTTATACTCATTAATAAATATACTAGATCATGAAATTAATAAATTATTATTTATAATATTCGTTATTACCAAAGCCTTACAATTATCACTATAATCAAGGCAGGATTTATATATATTTTCCGCATTACTAAATATTCAACAACTTTTATTGTGACAATGTATTTCTCAATAAGTTAATCAGTACTTATCACAATTAGTCCAACAATGATGACATCATTTTTCATCAGTTAAATCATCTCATGGATGAGCAAAAACAAATCCGAAAAAAAATGCAATAAATAACGAAAAATAAAATAATAATTTCATCAATAATTATCAAATAATTTAAATTTTATATTTAATTCAGTCCATAGTTCATTTATAAATAGCTTTTATCAAACCCAATCTATTCTTACCATATACAACTACATTAAATATAAACCATAGGGTTTGGATCCAAAGACCAAATCAGAAAAATTGTAATCTCTGTAGTTTGTCTGCTACTTTTTTTACAAATAAAATTCTATTCCTAGCCTTTTGATAAGCATCTTTTGGTGTTCATATAAATATGCGTTCTAATTTATTTTTTTCTCTTTCCATATGATTTATTTTAAGCTCTCTAGAAACAATCACAGGAAATCAAGCAAGATATGTTCTATAAGAAAAATCAAGGTCCTCATATACAAATTCAAATCTTTCATCAAATCTTATTTCTCTGAAAATTCAACTAGGTCAAAGCAAAGAATTTCAACCTATCATTTTTACTTTACCATAAGGATTTGTTCCAAGGTTATTTAAAACCACTTTTGATAACAAAAAATTGAAATCACTCATTCATTGTGACTGTATTCTTCAAGTTTCTCTATACATAATAGTTGGAGAAAGCAAAAAGTCTTTTCAAGTATTTTCATTAATTTTAATCCGATTTTCTAAAGAGTTTTTAACAAAATCTTGATCAAACTGATTATCATCATCAATAAGATATATAAAATCTGTGTTAGAAATATCAATACCATAGTTTCTTACATAACTTACTCATTTACTTGGAACAAAGTCAGAGTTTATATTTGTGATAATAGAAATAACATTTTTAAAATCATCCTCCAACTGTTTTAACAAAAGATAAGAAAAAACATTATATTCATCTTTTGTAAAATTTTTATCAACTATAATATAAACTTTGTCAGGCAAGACTGTTTGAGAATTCAATGACTGTAACAATCATTCTAATTTTGTTATATTTCATCTAGACGGGATCACTATACTGATCGACATAATTTTTTTTTAGGAAATCTAATTATTAAATACATTAATTATTTTATATACAAATTCAATAGCTTTTTCTAGTCGGAAAAACCCGCCTAAGCGGGTTAAATTTATGAATTATCTATAGGAGTTTCTGTAACATTATCTAAAGATTCCTCTCACTCATCTTCAAGCATACCCAGCCTTGCTGTAATTTCTGCTTCCACAAACTCTCTTTTCCTTCAATATTTTTTCGCACTATATTCTTTGATTACTTCAGCAACTTTTGGATTTTTATAATCCTCTGTCCACAAGGTATCCATACTAAATACTCTAGACGTTGCATTATTTATGTTAAGCTTTGTATATACTTTATAGTTTGATATTCAGATAATATCTTGAGCTGAAAGTACTGGAGCATACTCTTTTTCAAAGAATTCTGCATCTTCTGCTCAAATTTTAAACGATTGCATAGTACCAACGTTACCGAATACAGCTTTTTTAACATCAGCTTTTCATCATTCTGCTTTTTTATCCTCAAGCTGAGCAACATACTGATGCGCCATAATCAATCATAAATGATATTTTCTAGCTTCCGATAAGATATCGGCGAAAGTTCAAGTCACAAAGTTTTGGAATTCATCCACATATAAGTAAAAATCACGTCTTTGATCTTCTGGAACATCAGCTCTAGACATAGCAGCATTATATATTTGTGACACTAGTACCATACCCAAAAGTTGTGCATTCAGTTCTCAAATTTTTCATTTACTTAGATTTACTAGCAATATTTTACCCTCATCCATAGCTGTTCTAAACTTGAAACCTGATTTAGTTTGTCAAATAATATTTCTGATAAGTCTATTTGTAATAAACGATACAAATTTAGAAGTGAAGTATGGAATAATTTCTTGTTTTTCTCTATCACCCATCGCATTATATGTTCTTTCCCAGAAGTTTCTAACCACAGGATTTTTTACTTTTTTAATTTTATACTCTCTAAATACCTCATCAGTAAATAGTCTTGGAACATCAATCAAAGTAGCTCAATCTTCTAAATCCTCCAGCAATGTCAAACTACCATATTTAAAGTACTCTTGAATACGAGGACCAAATATTTCTGAACCGAACATCTTCAAAAAGATTTCTGTAGCATCGTTAACTACTCTATCTGCATGATCAATTGTATCGATTTCATAAAGATTTAATCACATAGGACGATCTTCATTTCAAGCATCAAAATAAATTACGTCTCTTGCTCTTTCCTTAGGAATATAATTTAAAATATCTTCTACTAAATCACCATGCGGATCAATCACACAAAGACCATCACCATTCCAAACATCTTGCCTAGCCAAAGCTGAAATAAATACTGACTTACCTCAACCTGATTTTCAGATAATATAATGATGTCTAGATCTATCTTTTCTTTTCATATAAATTGGAGTAAATGTATTTCTATAAACATTTATACCAAGCAGTACTCAATCTTTAAATATTTTAAGAGCATATTTCTTGATAGAATAAGCCATTTCTACAAAGTATTTACCTTCAATTTGGAATATATCTTCATTAGAATCTATCAACAAATATTTTTCATTATTTATTGTTTTTACTTTTTCGTTATAGTTTTTAAAACCTAAAAATGTTTCTCATATTCAAACTTTAGGAGTAACTTCGTTTAATATTTTCACATAAGATATTCAATTATCTTCAATTATGGAATTAGGATCTACAGTAAAATTAATTTTTTTATCTTCAGTCTTTTCTCAAATTGACCGATGTTTTTTTCAAGCCAATATTTCAGATAAATTTCATTTTTTAAACTCTTCTGCAATAACTCAAGACATAAAATAACCACTCTCTTCTTTTAACACTGGTACATTATCTGGTGCTGCTAATACTTTATAGTCCATCCATCTAATAATTGGAGAACGATTAAATAGTCAATCAGGAAAATGAAACAATGAAGCCAATTCATTTACAGTAAATATGTTTTTTTTGAAAAAGAAACTTACAAGATGAAAAGTAGCAGCAAACCTCCATAATGGTTTCAATATAAAACCAAATAAATCTGCTAAAAATTCAGGTTGATCAAGTTCATTATTATATTCATCTTTATAAATAGTATAAGCACTTACTACATTTCTAATGTTATCATTAATTCTTACCTTATCATCAGAAGAGCTAATAAGCAAAAGAGATGAACCAAAAGCATGTTTACCTGCCTCTTCTCACATTACATTCAAAGCTTCTTCTTCTGCTTTCACCATACGAACAATAGGATCTCATTGATTAGCATTTGATGAAAACCTTTTGATAAATTTTTGATCCGGACCATAAACCAAAAAGTCTATAATTTTCCAAGGCATAAGGATTTTTTTCCAAAGAGGCATTTTTACTACTGCATCTTGATCCTTTTTATAAAGAGCATCAGCATAACTTTGAGCACGTTTATTGAAACTATCAGGCTGTGGTTTAACAGAAATCAACACTGTAAATGCATCCTCATTTGATATTTTACCTATTGAATCCACAATATTGTTCAATGGATCATCTTCCAATTGCTTGAAAGTTCTAATAGGATACACAGTATCTTTAACTGGTTGTAATGGAATAATTTCACTATATTTCTTAGCAAAGAATTTTGGTCTATTTGTTTCCTCTAGTGATGATTCAGAATATTGTGCTGAAATAGCTCATTCAATAATTTTCTTATACTCAGGATAAGTAGATACTATAAAACTTAGATTTCAATTATTATAATTCAACATCATCGAAACCTTTGGTTTATTAAAAATCCATTTCATAATATTGTCCATAACAGACAATTCTCACAATTTATGAAGATTTCTAAAAACCTGTGCCATCCTAGAAATTTTTTCTTTCATATCTTTAGCTATTTCCTTCTCTCTTTCACGATCAAATTTACTGTCTCATCTTGGTAAGGTAACTTTCAAAAAAATCAATCTTTTTGCATTAAAAACATCATATAAAAACGCTAATGTAAATCTAATAAGTTTCCAAAACACCAATATTAAAATAAATAAAACAATAATATAAAGTCACATTTTAGCATATCAAAATCATTCTGAAACAATAGCTCAAATTCAAAAATCATCTTCTTTTTGTACAGAAGTAGTAGATTGTGTTTTTGTTGTTTCTATTTCAGAATTTTGATTATTTACATCATTTTCTACCTCAACATATTCATTATTTTCAGTAGCTGCTCCATGAACTTTTTCAGATCAACTACTCTTTGTATTATTTATAATCTTTCAAATTCCATTATTACCTCAAAGAGACTTATAACATAAGGCTGCATCCTTTGGATTTCCCCAAATTTCTTTCAGATGAAATCTTATATCTTCTATAGAGATATCAGAGTTTTTAGATATATACTCTTGTAATTGAGTTTTACATTCTTGCAAATTCATTATATTTTTGTTTTTATCTAAATAATTTTCTTTAAATTATTATATCCAAATGTAATTTTTTTGTCAAATTTTAAGCAATATTTCATTGAAAAACCCATTAAAATATTTATAAAAATTTGTTATATGCAGTTATTTTAAATATGAATTTTTTATACTTTACTCTTTCGATATAAATGTTTGAAAAAAAAGAAAATATTGTAAATCAATCAGTTGAAAATGAGATTACACAATGTTATATAGATTATGCTATGTCTGTAATAGTTTCTAGAGCACTTCCTGATGTAAGAGATTGACTAAAACCAGTACTTAGAAGAATTTTGTATGCTATGTATGATATGAAACTTTGGCATAATGCTAAATTTAGAAAATCAGCTAAGGTAGTATGAGAAGTAATGTGAAACTACCATCCACACGGTGACAGTAGTATTTATGAGGCTATGGTAAGACTTGCACAACCATTTTCACTAAGATATCCTCTTGTAGATTGACAATGAAACTTCGGTAGTATTGACTGAGATTGAGCAGCTGCTCAAAGATATACTGAAGCTAGACTTACAAAAATCGCTGAAGAAATGCTTCAAGATATAGAAAAAGATACTGTTGATTGGAAGCAAAACTATGATAGTAGTCGTGAAGAACCAATTTCATTACCAACTAAATTTCCAAACCACCTTTGTAACGGTACTATGTGAATTGCTGTATGAATGGCAACAAATATGGCTCCACACAATCTAAATGAAGTTATAGATGCATCTTTGGCAATGATTGATAATCCTGAACTTACACTAGATGAAATTATGGAAATAATTAAATGACCTGATTTCCCTACATGATGAATGATTTTTGACTCAAATAATATCAAAGAAGTTTATAGCAAATGAAGATGATGAATCATTATGAGATGAAAAGTTCATATTGAAGAAACAAAGTCTTGACCACTAATAGTTATTGATGAGGTGCCATACCAAGTAAATAAAGCAAACCTAGTTGCAAAAATATGAGAACTAGTTAACGAAAAACTATTGGATTGAATAACAGATATTACAGACGAATCAAACAAAGAAAAAATTAGAGTTACTATAAATCTAAGAAGATGAGTTGAACCTAAGATACTACTTACAAAATTATATAAATATACGGAATTACAAACATCATTTAATATAAACAATGTAGTACTTGTAGAAAAATGAATACAACCTAGGACTCTAAATATTGTAGAATTAATAAGAGAATTCGTAACATACAGAAGAGAAGTAGTATACAGAAGATCAGTTTATGATTTAAACAAAGCTAAAGATAGACTTCATATATTGGAATGACTTAAAAAAGCTATAGATATACTTGATGAAGTAATTCATACTATTAGACATTCAGATACAAGACAACAAGCAAAAGATTCTCTTGTAAGTGATTTTGACTTCTCAGAAGCACAAGCTGAATATATACTTATGATGAGATTACAAACATTGGTTTGACTAGAAATACAAAAAACATTAGACGAAATAAAAGAAAAACAAGAACTTATAGACTATCTTACAAAAATAATTTCTGATTCTAAAGAATTAGATAAAGTAGTAATTGATGAACTTGTATATATCAAAGAAGAATACGGCGATAATAGAAGAACTGAAGTTTCAAATAACCCTGAAGTTTATGCTCTTAACGGTAGTATTAAAAATCTAAGAAAATTAGAAGAACTTATGAAAGAAGATGTAATATTCTGGGTATGAAATAACTATGAAATTAAAGTTCTTTATCAATCAAGAATAAATATAATACCTGAAGAGACCTTATATCTTAGATATACACATAACCAAGACAAAATTGTTGCCATTACAGATAAATGAGAACTTGTAATTGAAAGATTAAAAGACCTTGGTTCACATAACGCTAAATGACCATGAGTTAACATAAAAGACAAATACAAACTTAAATGAAATGTAATATTTATAGAAACAATCTATCATGATTTTGATCATTTGGTTTTCCTAACAAATAAAAATAGTGTTAAAAAAATTAAGAAAGAATTATTACAAAAGTTTAAGAAATTCCCTACTGTAATAATGAATCTTGAACAATGAGAAACTATAATTAGTATAGAATGAACAAAACCTTGAGATAACTTATGAATTTTATCTAAAAAGTGACAATTATTATTATTCCCAGAAACACAACTTAGATCAATGTGAAAAACATCTGGTTGAGTAAGATGAATAATGCTTGAAGATGAAAAAGACGAAGTAGCTTGAATGTTGTTACATAGATGAGAACCTTTCATATTTATACATTGAGATGATTGTGGTAAATTACTAACATTAGAAGATTTAAGAATACGAAAAAGATCTGCTAAATGAACATGTGTTGTAGATCTCCATAAATGAGAATTTATCAAAGGTTGAATTGCAATTGATGAATGATGAGTGAAAATTAGACTTAAATGATGACAAATAGTAAGTATTCACTCTAATGATATGTCATTAAGAATACCTGAGGAAGAAATGGAAAAATTAGTTGATGGTAAGATGGAAGTAGTATATAGACCTTGGGAAGAAAATAAAACTCAAATAGAAAAAACAGAAACTCATGAAGAAAAAGCACTTCAACAAAAACTATTTGATTCAACTACAGTTGAAACTCATCAATTAGAAGACGAAGAAGAAGCTAACGAAAATATAGAAAATACAGACCAAGAATAATTTATAAACATCTAGAGAAATCTAGGTGTTTTTTATTTGTATTAGAAAATATTGACAAGTTATATTTAATTGTTATAAGATAGAAAATATTTAATAATTTTAATAACACTATTATGATAGATGAAAAAAATGTAGATGTAGATAATAAAAATCAGATTGAAATTGAAATTTCTGATAATAATTTAAATACCAAAGAACTATTAGAAAAAGTTACTGATTTAATGAGAAAGTGTTCAATATTCAAATTTATATGAGAAAATGTATGATGATACTTAGATATAGATGATTTCAAAGATATTAATACATTTAAAAAATACTGACATTTCATTCTACAAAGAGCATATTTAGATATGATTTTATATAGAACAGATACAAATCAAGTTGAATTATTTAACCTATTATTATCTCACTCCATACAAAATTGATATATTGAGTGAATCAATTTAAATTCACTATGATATAATGATTATCCAATCATAGATAGTATAATTTCAGAATGAGATTATAAAACACTTGAAATATTGATAAAATTATGAGTTAAGATAGGTAATAATTGAGTAAATTTAATGATTTGAAAATCAAATAGAACTAAAATATTTAATGAAATTCATCCATTTTTAACAGAAGATAATATACAAAGAACGATCGAGATATTAGTAAAAAACTGATATAATATAACAACAAAATATATAGAAGATGTAATAGTAAGAGAAGATGTAATATTACTATCAGCTCTAATAAAACATTATAAATGATCAAAAAGTGATTTTGAGAAATTAATAAATTTAGTATTAAACTGATGAGTAAATATTGATAAAAAGTTAACAGATAAAAAAATTAGAGAAAGTTTAGCAGTTCAAATTATATCAGAAAAAAAATTATTATTGCATAGAGAAATGTATAGTATATTAATAGAACATTACAACAAATTAAATTAAAAAAACAACCCGCAGAAGCGGGTTTTGTTTTACAATAAATTTGGAAATAATTCTACTATTTTTTTCTTTATTGACGATAACTTTTTTGAAATATCTTGTCTTCAACTCATATTACACATATCAAATATTGTATATCAATCAGAATTATGAATATCAAGATTTCTAGTTGAAATAATCAATTCTCTAAATGATCTAATTGAATCACTACCAGAACTAAGTTCATTAATAAAGTCTTGTAGTAAAGATTCTTTACTTAAGATATAAGTTACAACTAAGTCAAGTTTGGGTTTTTCTATTGATAATTTTTTTTCAAGTATAATTAATATTTCATCTTTTGATTTATCTTTTATTAATAATATTTCATGTTCCAATTTAGATATAAGTAGATTATTAATTTTAGATTTTTCAAAACTATTCAAATTAGAAATATATTCATCAAAATCTCATCTTAAAACTCAATATATATCCGATAAAATATCTTTTCTAATAAGTTTTCTATCTTTAACAAAATTTCAGATAAGCTGTGTAAATATCTCAAAAACAAAATTAGAATTCAAAAAAATAGATTCACCAACTTGATAATCTTCATCCTCCCAAAACAAAAAGTTTTTGAATCATTTAAATAACTTTATAAATTCATCTTTTTTAACTCAATCTACATCAAAAAACATTAACTGTATATTTTTAAAAACTATTTCAAAGGATTTAAAATCTTGAACAGTAAATATATCATGGAATCAATTAATCAATAATTTTTTAAATTGATCATTAAGATTTGGCCAAAGTTCATCTAAATCAAATTTTGTAAGTTTCTGTAAAAGTTCTTTTGAACTTCTATTTTTTATAGATTTCATAACAAACATTTGGAAAACCTTTTTCATCTCAGGATCATATATTGCTAACCATTTGATAATTGGCATATATGCAACTGCTCACATTTTACTTTTTACTTTTAAAGCCCACTTCAAAGAATCTCTTTTTCATTTTGTATTAAATTTTTTGAAATTTGCTAGCAAAAATCTTATAGTTTCCTCATCGTCTTGTTTTCTACTAAGATTATTTTTTGTAATACGATCTAGTATGTTTTTTATATCAAGCAAAAATTTTTTAAAATCTGAAAGAGAAAGATTTACTACATAAAAATTACTTTTAAATTCTCAAGAGATAATATATTCAGAAACATACCTTAAATTTCATCATAATCTTAAATCAGCAATTTTATCCATTTTAAAAACTATATTACTACTTATAGTTCAATATTCATTTACTAAAACATTTCATGATGTATATTTCTCAAAAATATCTTTATATGAAGGAGTTAAAACTTTAACAATATCTTGCTGACGGCCTTGCATAAAAGACGTTTTATAAATCTCATTAGCACTAAAAACTGGATCTGAGTTATCTATAGATGGTTTATTTGTTATATTTCAACTGGTAGGTTTCAAAAGCTCATCTGAGATATCTCTCCTAGAAAGATTTATAAATCTAGAAAAATATGTTTGAGTTGAACTTAATATAGCATCTATAAAATCTACCAATATCTCAACGTTTCTATCATATTTCCATGTTTCTTCAAATTTTTTAAGTTTTCTACGAATTTTTTTAAGTATAACCTTATGAAAATCAGAAAGAAATTTAATATCTCAATTATAAGCTAGAGTAGATAAATAATAAATAGCAACTCTTTGTAAATCACTATGTTTAATACTCTCTAATCAATTTATGATATCAAAATTCCTTTTATAAAAATCATCAGGCATAGTTTTTGAAACGATTCAATTTGCTCATATAAGTCTAAATCAAGTTTCTTCGAGCTCTGGAAAAAATATATTATATAAAAATTCTAAAGATTCCTTATTATAATTTCCTTTTATATCAATTGTAATTTTTTTATATCAACCAAAAAACTGATTGACCTTTTTATTATCATTAAATAAAACATCAATATCCAATCAAAGAAAATTTCTAGCAAAATCTATCAAAGTTAATAGTCTTGGAAAATTCCTTTCTTTAACATGTTTTTCAAAATTCTCAGGATACAC